>FLNY01005011.1_pt1 | contig 31204 bp, 18 predicted proteins | sample 1140381 | NCBI WGS metagenome assembly FLNY01 (sample SAMEA3878172, study PRJEB12797) | bioreactor metagenome | biome: Moose rumen | place: Sweden | collected 2011-10 | reverse complement strand
TCTCCGAATCGGCCAAACATTTTTGCAAAAAAAATGAAATCCAAAGGCAAATTTTAACAAATCGGACATCGTTTTGACACATATACGTGGCAAATGGAGGCGTTTCTCGTCCCAAAAGCGAACAAAAAACACGGACAGGAGAGCATAGAAAAAGAAGAAAACTGTGCTACGGAAAGACCGCAGCACAGTTTAGGGAGAAACACGCGTATATATAATGTTTGCGCGCGAGAGGAGGATACAGGTTATTCCGCAGAACTGAAATAGTCGGGATAAACCGAGCCGCTCTCTTCGAACTTGTACCAATCTTCACTTTGGTTGATATCCTTGGCCCAGTCGAGGAATTCCAAATATGCCTTTGTAATGTCCTGTCCTTCGAGCGGATATTTGCATACCTTGTAAATTTATGGAAAACGTGTGCGCATACGGAACGCGTGCGCGTGTAGCGTATGATAAATAATCTTAAAAATAATCCGATTCCGGGAAATTTGTTTTGCCATGTCTGAATTTTGTATTATCTTTGCAGACTATTTTCCCGACAGAGCATGAAGCGAATCATCCCAATTCTCCTGAGCCTGACCGTGATGACGGCGCACGCAGAGACCGACGCACAGCTGCCGCTGGCGCTGAAGCCCCAGCTTGCGGGCAACTACGGAGAACTGCGTCCCAACCATTTTCACGCTGGTCTGGATTTCAAGACAGAGCAGAGAATCGGACATCCGGTGTTTGCATTTGAAGACGGATACGTGTGGCGGGCAGTAATCTACGCCTACGGCTACGGCTATGCGCTCTACGTGAAGCATCCACGGACGGGACAGATGACGGTCTATGGACACCTGAGTGCGTTCCGCAGCGACATCGCCCGAGCCGTGAGAGACTACCAGGCCGCCCACGAGGCCAACAACCCGGACGTATATTTCGAGCCGACGGATTTTCCGGTGAAGCGGGGCGACGAAATAGCCAAAAGCGGAAATACAGGCTCTTCGGGCGGACCTCATGTGCACTTCGAAATACGCGGCATAGACAACGATGAATTCTACGACCCCCTGCCCTACTTCAAAGACAAAATTGCCGACACACAGCCTCCCCGGCTCACCCATTTCTACCTCTACCCTTTGGGCGGCTTGGCCAACGGGTCATCGAAAGCCAAGCAAACACTGGTCAACGGAGGCAAAGGACGGAAAACGTTCACGGCATGGGGCAAAGTGGGCATCGGACTGAAAGCCTACGACTACATGGACGGACAGGCCAACAAATTCGGAGTGAAGTATATCCGGGTTTGGGTGGACGGGAAGCAAATCTTCGGATTTGCCGAAAAAGCATTCTTCTACGACGAACGCCGTTACACCAACTCGACGACGGATTATGCGGCGTGGAAACGACAGCGGTCAATGATTGTCAAGGCATTTGTGGAACCCGGCAACAAGCTCCGGATGATAGACCACAGTCTGGGCGATGGCATTGTGACGATAGACAAAGAGAAAACCTACGAGGTAAAGATTGAGCTGGAAGACTGCCACGGGAACAAAAGCGAATACGGATTCCACATCCAAGGCAAGAAAGGTCATGTGCCGGCCACACAGCACAAAGGGACAACCGTGAAGGCGAGCGAAGCGCTGCACCTGGAACACGACGGACTGGAACTCGATGTACCCGCCGGCATCTTCTACACAGACCTGGACATCGAGGTGAGCCACCGGCCGCAGACCAACGCCCAACGACCCTGCCTGAGCGACCTCTACACCGTGGGGACCGACGTGATGCCGATGCACGACTTCGGCACACTGAGCATCGCCGTGCCGGAGACCTACAAAGGCGACCCCGCCAAACTCTACCTCTCGAATATGACCGACGGCAACAGCCCGTTAGAGACGACCTGCCAGACCCGAGGGGGCACACTCCGGGCCGAAGCCAAAGTGCGGTCGCTGGGAGTATTTGCCCTGCGCACCGACAACAGCGCGCCGCAAGTCTCGGTGGTAGGAAAACCCGTCAACAGCCGCATTGTGATTAAAATCACCGACATAGGCTCAGGCATCCGTTCGTGGAGAGGAGAAATAGACGGACGTTTCATTCCCTTCGACATGGACAATCGCGGCCTCTATGTGGCATGTCCGCGAGATTTCGGATTTTCCAAGGGCAACCACACCCTGACCCTCACCGCTACCGACAAATGCGGCAACACGACCACATTCACCAGACGGATGTGGTTCTAGCCTACCCCTGCCCCTCCCTAAAGGGAAGGGAGGTGGACGGTCTAAGGTACAGCCTACCCCCAGCCCCTCCCTAAAGGGAAGGGAGGTGGACGGTCTAAGGTCTAAGGGATTTAAGAATTTAAGAATTTAAAATAGAATACAGACTTATGAAAACTCTGCTTTCCGCCCTCACGGCACTCTTGCTGACAGCACAGCCTGTTTGGGCATGTACCAACCTGATAGTCGGCAAAAATGCATCGGCCACAGGTTCGACCATGATTAGTTACAACGCCGACAGTCACGTTCTGTACGGCGAATTGTACTACACCCCCGCTGCCGACCATCCTGCCGGTGCCATGAGAAAAATCATCGAATGGGATACCCAAAAATATCTGGGAGAAATACCCCAACCGGCCCACACCTATCGCGTGGTGGGCAACATGAACGAATGGCAGCTGACCATCGGAGAATCGACCTGGGGCGGAAATCCCAAATACCGGGACACGACAGCCCTGATAGACTACGGCTCGCTCATCTATATCACCCTGGAACGCGCCAAGACAGCCCGTGAGGCCATCACGGTGATGACCGACCTCGTGGCCGAATACGGCTACTACAGTGAGGGAGAAACCTTCTCGATAGGCGACCCGGACGAAGTGTGGGTCATGGACCTTATCGGCAAAGGCCCGGGAAACAAAGGAGCTGTGTGGGTGGCAGTACGCATTCCCGATGACTGTATCTCGGGACACGCCAACCAGGCACGCATCCACACCTTCCCTCTCAAGGACAAAAAGAACTGCCTCTACTCGAAAGAACTCATTCCCTTTGCCCGTCAAGAAGGTCTCTTCGATGGCAAGGACGAGGATTTCGACTTTGCAAAAGCCTTCGGCGAGAAAGACTACATGGCCTACCGAGGCTGCGACGGACGCGTGTGGGCGTGGTTCAATCGCTTCGCTTCAGGCATGGAACGTTATTTCCCATGGGTGGATATGCAGCCCGATGCCGAGATACTGCCGCTCTATGTGAAGCCCGACCGCAAACTCACCCACCGGGATGTGCAGGATGCCATGGGCGACCATTTCGAGAACACGCCCTGGGATATGACCAAAGACGTGGGCGGAGGACCCTTCCACTCGCCTTATCGCTGGCGTCCGCTGACCTGGAAAGTTGACAGTGTGGAATACCTCCACGAGCGTGCCATTGCGACCCAACAGACAGGGTTTACTTTTGTGGCAGAGATGCGCAGCCGGCTTCCCCGTGAAGTGGGCGGCAAGATATGGTTCGGTTGTGATGATGCCGCCTCGGCTTTCTATGCTCCCGTTTATGTCAACATTCTGGAGTCACCCCTATGCTTCCGTCCGGGCAACGGAGACATGACCCATTTCTCGTGGACTTCGGCCTTCTGGATGTCAAACTGGGTGGCTCAGCAAGCCTACGCCCGCTATGAAGACATGATTAAAGACATTAACCGGGTGAAAGACGCGATGGCCGACCGGTGGGATGCCGAGCAGGACAGCATAGATGCCCAAGCATGCTCGCTTCTCAAGAACAGCACCTCGGACGTCAGTGCCTTCCTCAACGAATATACTGCACGCGAGGCCAACGGAGCCACAGAAGCCTACAAAGAGCTGGGCATTTACCTCCTCGTGAAATACCTCGACGGCAACGTCAAAAAAGAGAAAGACGGACAGTTCCTCACTACCCCTGAAGGCGTGAGTGAAATGCCCAACCAGCCGCGCTACAGCGACGATTTCTACCGTGCCATCGTCAACCAAAGAGGCGATGAAATCAGAATGAAAAAATGAGCAGAAAAGACAGAAAGAAACCCCTTCTGGAGGGAGTCAAGATAGCAGGGTTTGCCGCCGAAGGCAAGTGTGTGGCCCGGGTACCCGCAGGCGACCCGCAAGAGGGTCGGGAGAAGGTGCTCTTTGTGCCGTATGCCTGTCCGGGCGATGTGGTCGATGTGCAGGTGGAGCGTTCGCGTTCATCGTTCATGGAGGGACACATTGTCCGTATGACAGAACCCTCGCCCATGCGCATTGCCCCGAAGTGCGGACAATTCGGCATCTGCGGAGGATGCAAATGGCAGCACGTGCCCTACGAAGAACAGCTCAAAATGAAGCAGCAGCAGGTGATGGATGCCCTCACCCGCATCGGCAAAGTCGAATTGCCGGAGTGCAGTCCGATAGACGGCTCAGAGCAGATTTACGGCTACCGCAACAAGCTGGAGTTCACCTTCTCCAACAAACGTTGGCTGACCCGCGAAGAGATTGCCTCCGGAGTAAAATACGATGACATGAATGCGTTGGGATTCCACATCCCCGACAGTTTCGACAAGGTGCTTGACATCGAGGAATGTCATCTTCAGGAAGACATCTCCAACCGGATTCGTCTCTCGGTGCGTGCTTTTGCCATCGGGAAGGGTTTGCCGTTCTATAACATGCGCGAACACAGGGGGCTGCTTCGCAACCTTATCATACGCACTTCCTCGACGGGCGAACTGATGGTCATTACAGTTTTCGGAGCCGACGACATGGACGGCATTTCACTGGTGCTCAATCACCTCAAGGACAGTTTCCCGGAAATCACATCGCTCATTTGGGTCCTCAACGAGAAGCTGAACGACGCATGGGCAGACCAGCCCACACACGTCTGGAGCGGAGAAGACCACATTTGGGAAGAAATGGAAAACCTCCGCTTCAAGGTGGGACCCAAGTCGTTCTATCAGACCAACTCCCGCCAGGCTTATCATCTCTACAGCCATGCGCGCGATTATGCAGGACTCACGGGAGAGGAGCTCGTCTATGACCTCTACACCGGCACAGGCACGATAGCCAACTTTGTGGCCCATCGCGCGAAGAAAGTGATAGGCATCGAATATGTGCCCGAAGCCATCGAAGACGCCAAAGTGAACTCCCAAGTGAACGGCATCGGCAACACGCTGTTCTATGCCGGCGACATGAAAGACATCCTCACCGAGGATTTCATCGGACAACACGGGCGCCCCGACGTCATCATCACCGACCCGCCGCGTGCCGGCATGCATGAGGATGTCATACGGACCATTCTTTTTGCCCGTCCGCGGGTGATAGTCTATGTGTCATGCAATCCGGCCACACAGGCCCGCGACCTGCAGATGCTCGATGCCGACTATCGTGTCACTGCCATCCAACCCGTAGATATGTTCCCCCATACCCAACACGTTGAAAACATCGTTCGACTGGAACGCAGATAACCTATGGCCGACCCCAAAATCCTCATCAAAGGAGCGCGTGTCAACAATCTCAAAAACATCGACGTCGAGATACCGCGCGACAAACTCATCGTTGTGACCGGACTGTCAGGCTCCGGCAAGTCGTCACTGGCTTTCGACACACTGTATGCCGAAGGACAGCGCCGCTATGTGGAGTCGCTCTCGAGCTACGCCCGCCAGTTTTTGGGACGAATGAGCAAACCCGAATGCGACTACATTCTGGGCATTCCTCCCGCCGTTGCCATCCAACAGAAAGTGACCGTGAGAAACCCGCGTTCCACCGTAGGCACCTCGACCGAAATCTACGACTACCTGCGTCTCCTGTTTGCCCGCATCGGACGGACTTTCTCTCCCGTCTCGGGTACTGAAGTGAGGAAACACACCGTAGATGATGTGGTGGCAGCAGCCACCGCCCTGCCGGAGGGGAGCAAGGCAGCCATTCTCTTCACCACACAAGTGCCCGATGAGCGTTCGCTGGCCGACCACGTGGAGCTGATGAAGAAAAACGGCTATGCCCGTGCCGAGCAAGACGGCAAATTCATCCGACTCGAAGACTTTGCATCGCAATACCCCGAGGCCACGTCCGTCAGGATTGTGGTCGATCGTCTCAAGATTCCTTTTGAAGACCAGGCGGCCCAAAGCCGATTTGCGGATTCGACAGAAATAGCCTTCGAAGAGGGCTTCGGAGAAATGCGTCTCAAGTGCTGGCTCCCCGATGGCACAGAGGGGGAAACGGTGTTCTCAAAACACTTCGAAGCCGACGGAATGACCTTCGAAGAACCATCCGACATGATGTTCAACTTCAACTCGCCCATCGGAGCCTGTCCCACATGCAACGGCTCCGGCCGAATGGAGGGCATCGACGAGGATCTCGTCATTCCCAACAAAGCACTCTCTGTGGCCGAGGACTGTGTCGTGTGCTGGCGCGGAGAGAAGATGTCGGAGTGGAAGAAATACTTCATCTCGCAACAGGCCCCAAACGGCTTCCCCGTCTATACACCGTACTACGAACTGACGCAGGAACAGAAGGACATCCTCTGGCACTCGCGGGGAGAATGGATTGCTTCGATAGATGAATTCTTCAACATGGTGCAGCACAATCTCTACAAGATACAGTATCGCGTGATGTTGGCCCGCTATCGGGGCAAAACCACCTGTCCCGAATGTCGGGGGAACCGTCTTCGCACGCAAGCCACCTACGTCAAGGTGGGCGGAAAAAGCATCACCGACCTGGTGAAAATGCCCGTCAGCGAACTGATATCCTTCTTTGCGGACTTGCCACTCACCGAACAGGAGCAGCAGATATCCAAGCGTCTGATGGCCGAGATTCGCAACCGTCTGAACTTCCTCCACGAGGTGGGTCTGAACTACCTCACCCTCGACCGCCTCAGCAACTCGCTGTCGGGCGGCGAGAGCCAGCGCATCAACCTGGCCACATCTCTGGGCAGCAGCCTCGTGGGTTCCATGTATATCCTCGACGAACCGTCCATAGGTCTCCATCCGCGCGACACCGACCAACTGATTCATGTACTGCGTCAGCTGCGTGACCTCGGCAATACGGTCATTGTGGTGGAACACGACGAGGAAATCATCCGTTCGGCCGATTACCTTATCGATGTGGGACCTGAAGCAGGTGTCAACGGCGGGGAAATCGTCTTCCAGGGAGCCTACCCCCAGCCCCTCCCAGCCTACCCCCAGCCCCTCCCTAAAGGGAAGGGAGAAGGGAGGGCAGCGGTCAGCCTCTCCTCAGCCCTCCCCTTAAGGGAAGGGAGTAGGGGGGCAGCTGTCAAGGGCTCAAGGGGTTCAGATCGGGACAGCGACACATCATGGGTCGAAAGGCTGCCCAAAGAAATTCTGCAACGGTCACATACCGCCCGATTCCTTGCCGGCATAGACAAGATTCCCGTACCGAAGACAACACGTCCGTGGAACAGTTATATTGAAATACACAAGGCGGCCCACAACAACCTCAAAGGCGTGAGCGTGAAGATTCCGCTGGGGGTGATGACGGTCGTGACCGGCGTTTCCGGCTCGGGCAAATCGACACTGGTGCGCGATATATTATATAAAGGAATGGTGCGCCACCTCGGTGAATCGGGAGATGCACCCGGCGCGTTTGGCGGATTCGGCGGAGACTTGCACCGCATCGCCCACATCAACTTTGTAGATCAGAACCCCATCGGCAAATCGACGCGTAGCAATGCAGCCACCTATTTGAAAGCCTACGACGAGATACGTCGTCTCTATGCCGAACAACAACTTTCGCGACAGATGGGATTCACGGCAGCCACCTTCTCGTTCAATGCCGACGGCGGACGATGCGACGAATGTAAGGGAGACGGCAAAATCACCATTCCGATGCAATTTATGGCCGACCTTGAAATGACGTGCGAAGCCTGTCACGGCAAGCGGTTCAAAAGCGATGTGCTGGAAGTGAAATACCGGGGCAAAGACATCTCAGAGGTATTGGACCTCAGTGTGGATGAAGCCATCACGTTCTTCAAGGACGAACGTCCGATTGTCGATCGGCTGGTACCCCTCCAGCGCGTGGGACTGGGATATATCAAACTCGGACAATCCTCCTCGACCCTCTCGGGCGGCGAGAACCAGCGAGTGAAGCTCGCCTATTATCTCTCCACCGAACGACAGGACCCCACGCTCTTCATCTTCGACGAGCCCACCACGGGTCTCCATCTCCACGATGTCAAAGTGCTGTTGGATGCGCTCCAAAGCCTCCTGCAACGCGGTCACACGATTGTTATCATCGAGCACAATCTCGATGTCATCAAATGTGCAGACCATGTGATAGACCTCGGTCCCGAAGGAGGAGCCAAGGGCGGGAATGTTGTCTTCGAGGGAACGCCTCGCGAGCTCCTGAAATGCAAGGACAGCTACACTGCAAAATATCTCAAACCCAAGTTCGATGAAAATTAACGCCATCGCCTTCGATGCAGACGACACCCTTTGGGACAACCAAAGTGCTTTTGTGGCGGTAGAGCAACGATACACCGAAATACTGGCACCGTGGGGAACCGAAGACGAAGTGTCCGATGCGCTCTTTGCCGTAGAGACTGCCAACATGCCCAACCTCGGCTTCGGTGCCAAAGCGTTCTCCATCTCGCTGGTCGAAAATGCCGTACGCTTCTCGAAAGGAGAAATCCCCGCCGCGGCCATTGGCGAAATCACGGAATTGGGCAAAAGCTTGCTGGCTCTGCCTGCCACTCCCCTGCCGGAAGTGGACGAAACACTCGCAGCGCTCTCTGCTGCGGGTCTAAGACTCGCCGTCTTCACCAAAGGCGAACTGCTGGACCAGGAGAACAAACTCCGTCGCTCAGGACTAGGGCATTATTTCAACCACGTCAAAGTGGTCTCCGACAAAACGTCGCAGGAGGTTCAGACCCTCTGCGACGAGCTTGGCATCGTGCCCGCCGAACTTCTGATGGTGGGCAATTCGTTCAAAAGCGATGTGATTCCGGCCATTCATGCGGGTGCCTGGGCTGCCCATATCCCCTACCGTCATATATGGAAATTGGAGAGGACGCAGGAATTTGACAATCCTCGCATCCTCCGGCTCACACACTTCGGTCAGCTGACGGAAATGTTGTAAAGCCCCCTCCAGCCTCTCCCCAGCCCTCCCCTAAAGGGAAGGGGGACGGGGGGGGCAAGTTTCAGGGTTCGAACCTGTCAGACAATGACTTTGTACTTTTTGTAGTTGGCGCGGAAGTCTTTGGGAGAACATCCTTTGCGGTTCTTGAAGATGCGGTTGAAGTTGGAAAGATTGTTGAATCCGCAGTCGTAACAGATTTCGGATATCGTCATTGACGTGTTAACGAGATTGCGTGCGGCATGGCCGATACGCATATCGAGAATGTAGTCGGTAACGTTGCGACCTGTGCGCTGCTTGAAGAAGCGGGAGAAAGCCGTAGGAGCCATCTCGACGAGGGCAGCCAAGTCGTTGAGGCGTATTTCGCGATTATAATTCTGGTTGATGTATTCCTCGATGCGACGCACACGGCGGGAATCGGCCGTGACGGGGCTTTGGGCGAATGCGGTAGAAGCCAGTAGGTGGTAATGGTCGTTGACGGAGAGTTCGTAGAGAATGGTGAGGAGTTTGATGAAGCGGTAGAAGCCGGACTGCTCGTGGAGAATGTCCTGCATGAGGCTATACACCTTCATGATGGCCGAAACCTCGAAGGCTATGCCGCTGCGGGCCTGTTCGAGCAATTGACGGACAGGCTGCATCTGCGACTTCTCCATGAAAGTACCGCTCAGCAAATCGGCCGAGAACTGGATGGTGACCTCATGGATTTTATGGCTCCTGCATTCATACTGTTCCCAAGTGTGTTCAAGCCCGGGTCCAATGATGGCAAGGTCATAATTGCCGACCTGTTCGATGCTGTCTCCCACCACACGCCGGGCACCCTGGCACCCCTCCAGGAAGTTGATTTCAACCTCCTGGTGTTTGTGTATGGGGTAGTCGAAGGTTTCCTTCTGGCGATCGACCATATAGAAGGAATCCTGGACCTTGAGCGGGGTTATCTCGGTGATGATGGGAGAATCTTCTCGGTTGTTCATCATTCTTTCTCCAACAAAAGAACACGTGAAGCCCAAGCGATGCGTTTGTGATAATCGACATCGTGGGTATAGGGTATTTCGAGGCCGTTGGCCATGAGGTAAGCACCGGTGAAAGACTTGCCTTCGAAGGGAAGGGGGTTGTTGTCGATACGGTTAAGTTCACGCACGGTATAGGTGGCATTGGGATCCAAGCCGGCCATGGGGACGCGCGGCAGATGCTCATCCATAAAGGTCTCGAGCTTCCACCAGTAGAAAACGGCTTTATCTCTGGCATCACTCACATACATGAGCGAAGCGAGACCCTGGTGCTTATAGGGAGAAAGGAGTCTGTAGATATTTCCCATTTGGACAATGGGACGAATCTCCTTGTACTGAGCAATGGCTTTGCGACAAAGGTCTTTCTCCTCGTCGGTCATGTTCTTGGGCTGAATTTCCATGCCGAGGCGTCCGGACATAGCCACATCAATGCGGAACTTGAGAGGAATGACGCGGAAGGTCTGGTGGTTGGGTGCAGCGGAGATATGACTGGCCATGGCGATGGCGGGGAAGAAATAAGAGGTACCCCACTGCATGTAGATACGCTGGAGGGCATCGGTGTTGTCGCTCACCCAGAACTCGTCGAACCAAGGCATGACACCCCAGTTGGCACGTCCTCCACCCGAAGCGCAGGCCTGAATGACGAGGTCGGGATATTTGGCGCGGATGCGGTCGCAAATAGCGGCAAAGCCGCGATGATACTCGATGTAAAGATGGGACTGGAGGTCACGCGTGAGATACTGAGAGCCATGATTCATAATGCTCATGTTGGCATCCCATTTGACGTAGCGGACATCGGGATTGGCTGTCATGAGTTCGTCGAAGAGACCCACGACGAAATCCTGTACTTTGGGATTGGCAAGATCGAGCACGAGTTGTGTGCCGCCACGGCCATAGACGAGATTGCGTTTGTCGGCCTTGACGACCCAGTCAGGATGAGCCTCGAAGAGTTCAGAAGTGGAGTTGGTCATTTCCGGCTCGTACCAGATGCCGAAGTCTATCCCAATCTCCTTGGCAGCCTTCACGAGGCCGGGAATGCCGTTGGGCAGTTTACGGCGGTCAACCACCCAGTCACCGAGAGAACAGGTGTCGCGATTGCGGGGATATTTGTCGCCGAACCATCCGTCGTCCATCACAAAGAGCTCACCTCCCATATCCTTGATGTCGCGCATCATCTGGTGCATTCCTTCCTCGTTGATGTCGAAATAGACACCTTCCCACGAATTGAGGAGCACCTGACGGGGCTGTTTGCCATGAGCCATTTTGTAGGTGCGACCCCAACGGTGAAAGATGCGCGAGACACCGCTCATGCCCTCGGCGCTGTAGGCAAGGGCCAGAACCGGTGTCACAAACTTCTCGCGGGGAGCGAGACGATACTCGGAATTCTCCTCACAGATGCCTGCGAAGAAACGATGCCAGTCGCTGTCGTCGGTCTGAACGCGAAGACGATAGTTGCCCGAATAGCAAAGAGCAGCACCGACAGTGCGTCCCGTGAGTTCCTGCGGCTGTCCGTCGAGCGAGAACATGACCTCGGCATGGGAGGTATGGCTGTTGCGTACACCGTCGCGGTTGCGAATCACCTTGAGACCGGGCGTGAGAGGTTCCTCGCACACACGTCCTTCATCGGCCCAAGTGCCGTAGAGAGATGAGAGCCAGACGTTGCCCCTGCGAAGGGGTAGCGTACCGGACGCAAACATGCGCAGCAGAACGGGTTTCTTCTCCTGGTGGGTCATCTCGGTCCATGTCTCTATCACATCCACATCGTCGTAGGCACGATAGCAGAGATCGAGTTGGAAGGGGAAGACGGGGTCTTCCGTATGGACTATGGTGAGGATGCCGTTGGGTTCTGCCTTCTCTTCGACACTGCGCACCTTCAGGTCGAGTGTCATATTGCCGTCGGCGTGGGTGACGGCTATTGCCGCCTCGCTGGGGGTGTCGAGCCCATAGGTGGGATAGGCAGCCACTTCGGCGGGACGGGTGTCAAGAAGAGCTGCTATGTCGCTGCTCTTGAGGTGAGCACCATAATAGACATAACGGGGAAAATCACCCACATCGGCTCGAAGGAGAAGGGTCGTAGAGGGCGTTGAGATTTCGTGAACATCTGCAAGGGCAGCCGAGGCCAGCAAGAAAGCTGACAGAAAAACAGCAAAAGATTTCATATCTGAGGGATTTACTGATTAAAAATAGTTTCAAGTTTCAAGTTTCAAGTTTCAAGTTTCAAGTTTCAAGTTCCGGGTTTCAAGTTCCAGGTTTCAAGTTCCGGGTTTCAAGTTCCAGGTTTCAAGTTCCAGGTTTCAAGTTATCATTAACGGGACGAAAACGGAGACAGCCTCTCCTCGGCTCTCCAGCCTCTCCCCAGCCCTCCCCTAAAGGGAAGGGGGACGGGGGACGGGGGGCAGGATTCAGGATTCAGGTTTCAAGTTTGACGGAAATCAACGGGAGGAATCCTCTCCAAGGCGTTCATACAACTCAAGACACATACGTGAATTGTGGTAGGGACACTTCCAGAAACCTGCTTTGTCATCGACCGTGTTGAGCGTGCCGTCGGGATGTCGGCTCCAGTGCCACTCGCCGTTCTCGGAATCAATGATATTCAGCTTGATGTAGTCCCAACAACGGAGTGCCTTGTCGAGGGCATCTTCGTTGCCGAAATGCTGCCACACATTGAACCAGCCTACCACGTTCTCGGCCTGAACCCACCAATGGAGATCGTCATCGACATGGCCTGTGTCGAGATTGGCTTCGTGAATCATCGAGCCATCGGGACGCAGACCTTTCTCGCTGGCCCGGGCCACTTCGAGTACAACGGGTTCCACCTTGGCCAATACAGCAGGGTCGCCGAGAACGAGGGCGGCCTCATGAATGAGCCAGGAACACTCTATGTCGTGCCCATAGCTTTCGAGGCGACCGGCCCCGCGCGTCCAATCCATCTCGAAGAAAAGGTCGAGGTGGTGGGTCTCCGGATTGAGAATTCGATCGGTGAAGATACCGATGATGTTCCACAATGCCTTTTCCAACCGCTTGTCTTTCCAAACACGGTAGAGATTGGCGTATGGCTCGATGATGTGCAGATGGGTGTTCTGACTCTTGGGATAGTTGGCATCGAGGTCGGACAGACGCATATCGGCAATGGGATGCCAGTCGCGCGTCATGGCTTCGATATAACCGTTATGCTCATGGTCGAGGGCATGCGTCTCGATACATTCGAAGAGACGGACAGCCTGATCGAGGGCCTCCCTGTCGCCTGTGGCACGGGCGTACTCCGAGAGTCCGTAGATGGCAAATCCGATGGCGTAGAACTGTTTCTTGGTATCTTTGGGACGACCCTCGCAGTCGAGACTCCAATAGACGCCTCCGTACTCGGAATCAATGAAACGGGCTACAAAATAATCTTTTGCCCGCGTGGCCATCGTGAGATACTCGGGACAGCGGAGCACCCTGTATGCAGCAGAGAAAGCCCAAAGGATGCGGGCATTGAGAATGGCGCCCTTGTCGGCTTCGGGATGAAGCTGTTCACGGGCATCGATTTGACCATAGAATCCACCCCGTGGATCCACCATCCGGGTGCTCCAAAAGGGAAGAATATTCTTCTGAAGCTCGTCAATGACCTCGCGACGCAGGGTCTGTAACTTGTCACTCATCATTATTTCTTAATAGGATAGAAAACAGAAAGCAGAATAATGAAGCCGGCAATGAGAGCGGGGAAGATTGAGAAGATGAGCCAAATCATATTACGCACAGACTCCATGTCTGTAATGGTGACAATGGTTTTGCCCAATTCGTCGGTACCCGAAGTGAAACCGGCGTAACCGAGGAGAAGAGCCACGAGCGAGCCGCTGATGGCAGTACCGAATTTCTGGGCCATCGTACCCGACGAGAAAATGAGGCCTGTGGAAGATACTCCGTTCTTTTCGGTAGCATAGTCGGCCACATCGGCATACATCGACCAAAGCAGAGGCGAATAAAGACCAATGCCGATGCTGGTGAGAATAACGACGGTTATCATCACCCAAATATAGCTGGCAGACATGGGTACGAAATAGAAGGCCAACGAGAAAATCAGACAGACGACAGCTGCCCAAATGAATGCCATACGCTTGGATCCCACCTTGCGTGTGAACCAAGGCGAAACGCCTCCGAAAATCATACAGGTGGCTTCACCGAAGGTCATGAACACAGTGTAGTTGATAATAAGGGTGAAGAGAGAATTCGTGACCGTAACGTCGCCGCCGAGGCAATAGGTGAACATATAGGCAGCCACAGCGTATCGGAATCCGTTGAAAAAGTTGGTACAGATACCGATGAGAGTGAGATAAACCCAAGGACGGTTGCGGAAAAGGTCGGCGAACTGTTTGAACGAGAATTTCTCGGCGCGCACAGGTTTGATTCTCTCCTTGGTGAGCAGACCGCAAGCCAGCGTGCCGACGGCAGCGATGATGCCGAAGACGACACCGATGCAGGCATATTGGTGCTGCTGTGCTTCGATGGTATATTCATTGCTGCCGGGCATCTTCTCTCCCCCGATGAATTCCAGAATATAGGGGAAGGACAGCAGGGTGACGAAGCCCATGGCATAGGCTCCCACCATACGGAAGGACGAGAATTGGTTTTTCTCGTTGTCATCATTCGTCATTACGCCGAGCAGGGAGCCGTAAGGCACATTCACTGCGGTATAGACGGCCATCATGAGAAGATAGAACGTGTAGGCCCAAATGCGTTTGCCCACGGGACCCAAGTCGGGAGTGTAGAGCAGCAGGGCGAAAATGAGGCCCAGCGGAATGGCACCGATGATGAGCCAAGGGCGATAGGTGCCCCAACGGGATTGTGTGCGGTCGGCCAAAGAACCCATCAGCGGGTCGGTGACGACATCGAACATACGGGCAATGAGCATGAGCAGTGCGGTGTCGGCAACAGTGAGACCGAAGATACTGGTGAAGAACACGGGAAAGGCGATGGACATTATCTTCCATGTGATGCCGCCTGCAGCAGCATCACCGAGGGCGTAGCCTATTTTTTCTTTGAGTGAAGCCATGATGGACAAAGTGTTTATGGGGGAAAGTTCACCCCTTGGAAACGGGCAAGGGGTGAAGTTCTTATTTCAGGAATGCGAGGTTACTGTCGATAAGGGCATTACGGGTGCGCACAGATGCGGCCGTAGTAAGTTCATCGACGGGAGTGTGAAGACAGTAATCGACCAGCCGATCGACTGTCGAGGTGGCCACATGCATGCGGGTGTCGGAGCTGGCGTAATAGATGAATACCTTGCCGTCTTCGTCGCAAATCCAGCCGTTGGCAAAGAGGACATTCATCACATCTCCGATGTATTCCTCCCCTACGGGTGCCATGAAGTAACCGCCGGGCGTAGCAATCGCCTTCCAAGGCTCTTCGAGCGATGTCATATACATATAGAGCACGTAACGCAAGCCGGAGGCACAGGCACGAACTCCGTGAGCAAGGTGGAGCCAGCCTTTCGGGGTCTTGATGGGATGAGGACCCTCGCCGTTCTTGACTTCTTTGATGGTGTGGTAATAGCGAGGCTCGATAATGAGTTCCTCCTTCACCTCGGCATGGGTAATGTCATCGACCAAGGCCCAGCCGATGCCGCCGCCGGAACCCGTGTCTATAAAACCGTCCTGCGGGCGGGTATAGAGAGCGTACTTGCCGTCCACAAATTCGGGATGAAGCACCACGTTGCGCTGCTGGGAGCGCGTCTTAAGGTCGGGCAGACGATCCCAATGCTCCAAATCCTTGGTCCGGGCGATGCCGCATGTGGCAGTGGCAGCCGAGAGATCTTCGGGATGGGCGGGGTCGTGACGTTCGACACAGAAGAGGCCGTAAATCCAGCCATCCTCATGCTGAGTGAGTCGCATGTCGTAGATATTGGTGCCGGGATCTTCCGTTTCGGGCATCGTAATGGGATGATTGCGGAAGACGAAATGGTCGATGCCGTTGGGCGACTCGGCCACTGCAAAGAAACTCTTGCGATCGTAACCTTCCACGCGGACTACAAGGCAGTACTTGCCCTGCCACTTGATGGCACCCGAATTGAGGGTGGCATTCACACCGAGACGCTCCTCAAAGAAAGGATTGGTGGCGGGATTGAAATCATATCTCCAAATGAGCGGTGCCATGTCGGCGGTCACAACAGGATTCTCGTAGCGGCAGAATATGCCATTGCCCTCAATGGGACGGTTAGGCCGGTTGATGAGCGCCTCATAGCGCTCTGTAACGAGTTTTTTACGTTCTTCGAAAGACATCATGATTATATTCTTTTTGGATGATTCCTTATTTATAAGCGGCCACCTCCCGGCAGAAGAGGGTTCTGGGGTCGTTGTAGAAATTGAGGAAGCCGGGAACAGACGCATGGCCTGCGTATGGTGCATAGAAATGGTTGGGTTTCAGCTCCGGATAGGCGTTACGCCAAACGCAGACGTATGCAATGGGGAACTCCTTGCAGAGCGGCAGCAAAACCTCGTCGTACCAATTGGGGAGCGGAATGGTCTCGTAGCCGGTCTCTGACAGGGTGACAAGTTTGCCGTTGGTCTTGGAGAGATTGACGGCGGCCTGGAGTTGAAGGCGGGCACGATTGAGATAATCGGGTATGCCCTCTTCCATACCGAACATATAGACATCGGCTCCGAGAATATCTACATATTCATCGCCGGGGTAGCGCTCTGTATATTCTTCAAGACTGCCGATGCGGTCAGGCGAATAACACCAAAGAACATTGTCTATACCCTCGGCATCGAAGATGTCGCGCGTCAGTTTCCAGAGGGCTTTGTATTCCTCGACAGAACACCAGTTCTTGCCCCACCAGAACCACGATCCGGTGTGTTCATGCCAGGGACGGAAGACCACCGGAATGCGGTTGCCCTCTCCATCACGAAGCGCACCGATGAAGTCGGCACAGTTCAAGACCCAACGCTGGAAGACAATGTTCTCCTTGGTACCCGGGGTCACAATCTTGCGCACGACCAACGAGTCGGACGTGTCCCAGGCATTATTGCCGGTGACGGGATTGAGCGGATGCCATGAGACGGTGTTGATACCTCCGCGCGCATCGTGTTTCACAATCTCCTTGGCAATTCTGGAGAAAGGCACCGAGTCGAGGTTGCGACCTCCGCGTTTGTCCATGGAAGTGATGCAGGCTTTCTCGCCAGAGAGGGGACCGTTATTCTCGGCCAAAGGCATCACCTCGGCACATTCGAGCATGCCGAGATCCCAGTTGATAACGCCGGGATAGTCGCCGCACACATCCTTCACATCGCTCCGGCCTGTTGTGTCTTGATTTCCTGCCTCGGGAATGTCCTGATTGTTCCAGGTGTAGCCGTAAGCCGTATCGTCGTGATGGCCGTATGCGAAACAGGAGTCGGCCACCATGGCTCGCAGCCGCTGTTCGAGACGCTGAGCGGGAGTCATTACAGGTTCTGCTTGGGGGGTCTTTCCTCCCCCGCAAGAAACAATGGCAAGAGGCAAAGATGCCAATAGAAGATATTTCGGAAGGTTCATATTATTAACATTGTGTCGGTTGTCGAGATATCGTTATTTCGTTATTTCGAGATATCGTTATTTCGAGATATCGTTATTTCGAGATATCATTATTTCGTGACGGTAAAGTCGCCGCGGTTGAGCACACCGGCGTCATTCATCTTGGATTTGAGGGTGGCGGCATTGTCCCATTCGCTGTTGAGCGCCCAGGTTGAGGATGACGTCATATTATACCACGTCATGAAGTAGCCCCACTTGTCGCCGGCAGAAAGTGACGTGGATGCATTGGGCAGACGGCCGCACTCTGACATCATTATCATTTTTTTGCCGCCGAAGGCTTCCATCATGCGGTTGTAGGCCTCCAGGTTGGTGTATGTTCCGTTGTTCTTGTCGGCAGAGTCAAAATAAAGATCCACGCCCACCATATCGACATAATTGTCACCGGGATACCAGTTGAGTATTTCGGACGTCGAGGCCAAATTGCCTGCCGAAGAAGCCTGAGCGGTATAGACCCAAATCAAGTTGTTGAGACCGTAGGTTTCGGTGAGTTGGTCGTGGAGATAAACCCAAAGTTTCTTATAGAGTTCGGCTCCCTTGGTGCCCCACCAGAACCAGGCTCCCCATTTGTAGTCGCCGGCGGCCTCGTGAAGAGGACGGAATATGACGGGAATGTTGGCGTCCTGCAGGAGTTTGAGACTCTCGGCTATCTTTTGGATGTCGGCCTTGATACAGTTGTTCTGCCACGTTCCCTCGGTGAGAGCCGCGTTGATATCGAAAGGCTGAGCAAAGTTTTCGGAATAGAATTCACGTTTTGAGGCGTCGCCTCCGGTGTAATCAGCCTCCGTGGCGGGAACCCTCCAGTGCCATCCGATTTGAACGATGCCGTTGTTGTCCCACACGGACTTGACGGGGGCAATGTCGGTATAGTTAATCCAATTGGCAGGCGATGAGGCCAGATGAATATAATCGAACCCGACGATGGCGGGATATTTTCCGGTCGTCGTGTTAATATAGTCTGCATAACCGGTTTCCCATGCAACACCGCCCATGGCTCCCGAGAACATCTTCACTCCGTAATTGTCGCGGAAGAGTTGATAGAGAGCTTTGGCCTGTGTTGTGGCTTTGCTGTTGGTGAGCGCATCGAAGTTATAGGTAATCACTGCCTTTTCCTTCGTTGTGAAAGTGAGCGTAACACCAACGGCTGTGGCTTCTGTTGTAATTTTGCCACAAACAGCTCCTGTAGGAACTACAAGAGTGTATTTCTGACCCTCTTCGAGTGCGAGAGGAATGTTAACCGACGTAGAGTTTGCTGCAACGGATGCAGACACGTTTGCGCCGTTAAGGGTAATGGATTTATCGCTGTTAAGACTTATCATCTTGTCGTAGGTGAGCGTCACCTGAGTCGTAGCCGCAGCGTCAACTTCTTCACCGTCGGCGATAGTTTGTGAGACAAGATGTATAGTGCCCTCCAAGTTGGCAGGTTCGTCTGAACTGTCACTGCTTCCGCAGGATATCCACAAGAAAGACACAGCGAAAAAAAGGCCGAGAAGTCTATGGATTTTGGAGATTTTCATTTTTATTGCGAAATTTAAAAACTTCCCTCCGAGGGCATCTCTTGACGTGGAAATGCCCTTGGAGGGAAGTCAATAGAGTTATTCAATGGTTATCTTGGTGACAATCACGTTGTCGCCGTTGCCCAGGAAGACAGCGCCCCACCCCTGTTGGGTGTACGCAGCAGTCAGCATCTCTTCAGTCAGGACGAACGAGACAGCACCGTTATTGGCTGCAAGGTCCCAACTGTCATACTTGAAGGATATATATGACTGTCCCCAGTGGCCTTCCCAAATCTGTATCTCCCACTCATCCTCTGTAGGAGTGAGGTAGAAGCGGATTGTTTGTCCTGCCTTGGCTCCGGCATCGGCCAGTTCTGCACCGCCATCGCTGAGGAAATAAGGCTGAATTCCCCAATCATCGACGATGGACTCACCTTCCCACAGCGTGGTCTCAAGGCTGATGTGACGCACGACATCAATCTTCGAGATAATCAGACCTTCGCCCTGCATAATCCAGCAGTAACCCCAATCAGTGAGGGTAGTGAGCTGCTCTGCCAGCGTTGCGGTAACAGGTATCTCGATGTAGCCTGCCGAAAGATCATAGATGCCCGAGTTAATGTTGTTTCCGTTATTGAGGCCGGTAGCGACACCTATTTCCTCCTGACCGCCCCAGTGGCCATCAAAGAATTGAATCTGCCACCAGTCGTTGTAGTTGGTAGCCCAGAGACGAATGACATCACCTTCCTGCAGACCCATGTCGGCAAATGCGGTGTTGCTCTCGCCAGTTGACTGCTCATTGCTGCCCAATGTCCAGTTGATAGCCCAAGCGTTAAGGTCAACAGCACCCGTCCAAATAACAAAGGTCTGTTCGGTGTTGGGGATTACAGAGATGGAATATTCGACCTCGCCGTTTGACGAGACAAGTTTCAGTTTCGAGGACTTGCCTGCGTTGGTGGGAAGACCGATATAGAGCACGTCATCAATGAGGATGTATTGTGCGTCAGCACCGTCAACCTGCACGTTGGTAAGCACATTGCCATTCACAACGGTTACCTGCATGAGTTGACCAGCCTTGAGTTCAACGTCGTCGCCGGGCAATTCGGGAATAAAGCAGAAGACAGGACTGTCAACGCTGAGTTCGTCGAATTCAACCGTTTCGCCATTGCTCATCGTGATGGTGAGTTTGCCGGAAACAGCGGTGACAGGAACCGTGAGAACAAGTTTCTCCTCTGTCTGATCTGCGAATTCAGTAACTGTAAGATCCTCCGCGAATGTAACCTTTGCGATGGTCTCCATGTTCTTACCCGTAACGGTCAGTTCGCTACCGGCAGATACCGGAACGGGAGCGTATGCCGTGAGTTCGGGTTTTGCGGTCTCAATGGAGACAATGGCGGTGGCACCGCTCTTCAAGTTCAGAGTTACCTCGCCGCTTTGAGCTTCAGCGGGAACAACAACGGTAATGGCTGTGGCACTCTGTTCCTCAGGTTCCACTGCCTCTGTCGAACCTGCAAAGAGTACAGAAGACACAACATCGAGATCCTTGCCGCTGATGACGAGTTTGTCACCGGCTTTGATACCGCTGGAAGGTGTTGCTACCAACTCCGTCGGGATGGTCATGCCGATGTAGGCAATGATGCACTCGACGCCGCTGGCAGGCCATACGCTTACCTTAGCCTGAACAGGTGTATTATCTGGCAGAGTATAGGTAATTGCTCCGTCGGCTGCGGTAAATTCAACCTCCATGTCGGCAACAGTAAGTCTTTCAACGAGGTCGATATTGCTCAGCTCTTGAGTAATCACATCTCCGGGCTTCTTTCCGGTAAGGTCTGCAATGCTGCTGACTGCGGGGAGGACTACATTCAGCTCCTCTGCGCTATACATTTCATTCGGCATTTCAACTTCATCGGAGGTGGCATCAGTGATACCGATGCGTCCGGTCTGAGCCTCTGCGGGGACAGTCACCTTGATGGTGTATCGTGAATGTTCCAGGAATTCGGTCTCATAAACATAAACTTCATCGTTGAAAATCACGCCATGCATCAGGTTGAGATAATCGCCCTTAATGGTCAGAACCTCACCGGGCTTCACCGTAGCGGGTGAGAAAGAATTGAGCAGGATGGGTTCTGTGTAAGTCAGCTCGCTCTGGGTGAAGAGGCTGCCCTTGGGTGTGACGAGTTCGAGAATACCGGGTTCTACATCCTCGGCCGGAACGGTAACTCGGATTTCCTCGCTGTTTACAACGCGGATGTCCGTCACTTCGATATTGGTTGGGAAGATAACCTTTGTGACTTGATCCATACCGGAACCCACAAAGCGAATCTCTCCACCTCGGATAACAGGGCTCGGTCCAAACGCATTGAGATTGATACCGCCCTTATATTGGTTGGTGCTGAGGTCGTCGCCATTGTTGCAGGCGGTAAAGCCTGCAAGGGCGATCGAAGCTATCAGTATATAAAATAATTTTTTCATAGTTGTCTGTCGCATTTATTTGTTGGGAACGGCACGAATATTGTCGATCTTGATAATGGGATTACACTCGGTACCGGAAACGCCGCCGCCACATACGAAGAGAACGAGCGAAGCCCATGAGTCGGCGCTCAGGCTACCTGTGGCTGCTGTTCCGTCGGGACCGTATGCAAACGTGGCAGAGTTCATCGGAATGGAAACCGTAATCCACTTGTCTGCGGTGTCGAACGAACCTGTTGTGGTCCAGGGACGATAGAGTGCGCGAGGTACAACGCCACCCGAGATATAAGTGTTGTTGCAACCACCCAAAACAGTTCCGTTCAAATCCACTGCACCGCTGCTGCCGTATGAAACCGTTGAGATGTCTGCAGGAATAATCTGCATGGCTCCGGCGCTCCAGGGATTCGACGAGGGAATGTACATCTCGAACTTGAAGCTCATGTTGCTGTAGTCTGAGAAATCGACCAAATCGGTCAAAAGACGTCCCTCGGGAGCTGTGAAGGTCTCGGGATCTTCCCAGTTGCCGGGCCAGTACTCGAACGAATAGTTTCCGTCGTTCCAGCCTGCATCTGCATCAAGGGTGGCTCCGCCCAGCATCACGAAGTTGCCGGTAATGGAGGTCTCGTCACTCGTGATGTCGCGATTGTGCCAGCCGTGGTTGCCCAGACCTGTCTTTCCGTCAAAGTCAAAGAGCATGCCACGTGTATCGGCATAATAGAAACTCGAAACCGTGGTGCCGTAAATCGATGTAATCGTCACAGGGCCTTCGGCTGCTCCGTCGGGTACAATAACCGTAACAGACGTGTAATCATCGGCTATGCTCTTGATTTCAGCATCCAGATTGTTTCCGGATGCATCCGTAAAGGAAACCGTGAGCGGAACGTTCGGGTCGTCAATCATGTAACGGCCCGTAATCTTGGAGGCTTCACCTGCGGGTGTGTATTCGCAGTCCATCGCCGTTATGGTGGGCGCACTGATGGTAACCGAGAAATCGTAGGACACGGTATCCTTCGACTTGGTAACCATGAAAATCTTGTTGGACACAAGGTCCGGAATACCGCTGGGCACCTGCACCAGCAGGGCATTGTCGGTGATATAGCTCGTATTGAGCACGGCCTTCTGGTCGTTGAAATACAATTCATAAACCGAACGCAGATTGTCGCCTACGAGGCAGACAATGGCTTCGGGGTAGGCACTGGTCACGAGCTGACCGTCGGTATAGAGGGTGCCGGGCTCGTCATTGCTGCCCACCACTTCGGAGGAGAGGCAGCGAACGTATTTCACCGTCGGCTTACCGCCTGCCACCTCGTATGCATCGGGAGTGTCATCGCATCCCGTCCATACCATGCCGGCAGAAAGTGCCATAACTGCCATTGCAATATATTTGGTTTTCATAAATTTATATTTTATATAATTATATATTTATGTGTTTCACTCTGTTGACGGGATGTCAATAGGCATATACACTGCGCACATCCACATGTTCGCCCTCGGCATTTACGTCTGAAGCCAACAGGGGATTGAACGTAACGTCCTCGGTCGGGAAGGGCAGATAGAAGTAATTGGGAGTTTCGCTATCTCCTTTCATCATTGCCACTACGTTGGGAGCAGTAGTACCGTCATTGTAAGAGGCTCCACTGGCATCCCATGTCCCCGACTTGTAATAGTTCTCATAGACATCGGCCATACCCCAGAACTCATTGCGTTTCTGCGTCGTAAGTTCAGTAACACAGAAGTCGGGATTATAATAGCTGACACGCACGAAATCGTACCAACGGTCACCCTCCATGCAAAGTTCCAAACGGCGCTCTTTCCAGATGTCTTCCCAAGACACGGAAGAGGGACGGTTGGCTCCGGGTATCGCACGGTTGCGGACTGCCATGAAGGCATCGATGACATCGGAGTTGGAGGAGGCGCTGCGACTGGCACCCAACGATGCTTCGGCATAGATGAGATATACATCCGCCAATCGGAGCAGGAACGTAGGCACGGACGATGCCATACGGGCATCCGAGCAACCGGCTCCCTGAATATGGTCGTATGTGTCTCCATAAAGATGCTTCACGGTGTTGGCTCCGGTAGGTGAGTTCAGGCCGGAATTGGTGGCATATTCGTAGAGGAACTCCAGATAGTCGAAACCTCCCTTGTCCTGCCAGAACTGGCTGTACTTGAATCCGGGCAACATCATCGTGGCATGCAGACGGCTGTCCACATTGCTCAGCCATGCGTCGGGCTGCTGTTCGAGTAACTTGATGCCGAAAGCCTCCTGCATATCGACCGTCAAGCCGCCCCAGTCACCCCAGGTGGCAGCCCAGTCGTCAATACCGCCCATGCCGAGGTCGGACTGATAGGAGTTCTGACGGGTCCAGTTGGCTCCGTCGGCTGTCCAACGCCATACGAAGAGACCCTCTTCGGTGTAGCGGTTCGAAAGGAGGAAGATGTCCTCGTAATTCTCCTCAAGTTTGCGTCCGGAGTTGTCAATCACATCCTTGGAATAGTCGGCAGCCTTCTTCAGGTCATCGCCGTTGAGCGAACCGGTGACTCCAGCTTTGGCAAGGTAAACCTTGGCCAGAAGTCCTTCTGCACAATAGTAATCGATGCGTCCCTTGTCGCCTTTCTTGGGCAACAGCTCCATGGCTGTCTCCAAGGTATAGACAATGTACTCATAGATGTCCGACTTGTAGTTCTTCGGATAGGTATTGTAATCGCCTGCGTTGAGAGACTCTGTGTTGTTGTGAAGAATGGGCACCTCGCCGAAGGAGCGTACCAAGAAGAAATAGGCCATGGCCTTCCATGCGAGACATTCGCCGAGACACTGGTTACGCACCGAAGGTGTCAGGTTGCCGCTCGATTTCTTAATGTTGTCATAGACGGCGTTGCAATGACCGATCTCAGCCCAAAGCGAGTAGGACATATTCACAAGATCATCATCGGAGCCGTTGATGGTGAAGGTATGATAAGGAGAGGTCGTACCGAACATATAGTTGCCGGCCATTTCCTCGGCCACCTTGAGGAATCCTCGCTGGAAATCGTACCAGGGCGAATTATACAGGTAGTTTACACCTGAGATGCACTGGTCATCAGTCTGATAGTAGTTGTCCTGATTATAGTTGTCCTCCGAGGGTCGGTCAAGGAAGTCATCACACGAAGCGAAGCTCACCGCAATCAGAGTGCTCAGGGCAAAATATTTGATTATATTACGTTTCATAGGTCTTTCTATAAATTACTTAATTACATGTATTCGTACCCATATCAGAAACTTACACTCAAACCGACAGAATATGTGGTCGGTGAAGGATAACGTCCGTTATCGAGACCATAGACATTCGGTGAAGCGGTGGAGACACCGACTTCAGGATCGTAACCGTCGTATGAAGTGATGGTGAGGAGATTCTGGACATTGGCATAGACACGGAGATTGTCTATATGAAGCTTGCGGATGAGCTTCTTGTCGAATGTATAACCGAGAGAGATATTCTTCAGGCGGATGTAGGAACCGTCCTCAATGTAACGGTCGGAAATGCGGTCGTTGTCGTTGGGATCCTGAATGGAGGCACGGGGTGTCTTGGTGTTGGGATTGGTCACTTGCACGTTGGTCACATCGTTGTACCAGTTATATACAAGATTGCCGTCTCCGCGGTCAACGCCTGCGCTATAGTCTTTGGTAGCATCAATGGGTGCAAGAACAGCGCGGTTGGCAACACTCACGAGCTGATTGGTCCAGGTGGAGTTCATGTGGGTCAACTTCATCTTCAGGTAGTTGAAGACCTTGCCGCCGTACGAACCGTTGATGAAAATGGAAGCATCCCAATTCTTGTAGTGGAATGTGTTGTTCCAACCGAACGTGAACTTGGGAAGCGGCGAACCGATGTTCGTGCGGTCCTTCTCGTTGATTACACCGTCTCCGTTGACATCTTTGAACTTCAAGTCGCCGGGCCAGACTGTAGTGGCCTTGTCGAATACGCCGTTGGCGGGATACTTCTCTGCCTTGGGCGAGTTGAGGATATCGTCGAAATCCTTATATACACCTTCCACGACATAGCCATAGAAGTTATAGAGGGATTCGCCCACTTCCGAGAGGGTTACAACGTCGGTCCACATACCGTAACCTATGAGAGATACATTACCCGTTCCGTCGTTCAGGCTGATGAGTTTGTTGCGGTTGATGGAGAGGGTGGCCTCCGTGCTCCAATCGAAATTCTTCGTCTCGACGGGGCGTGCATTGAGCGTAAATTCCCAACCTCTGTTGCGGATGGAGCCATAGTTGCCGTAGGGAGCAGAAAGAGCCGAAGAGCCGTTGCCGGAAGTACCCATGTAAGAAGGCAACTGCAACTGCATGAGCATGTCTTTGGACTCCTTGTTATACCATTCAATCACGAGGTTGATGCGGTCGTTCAGGAACCCGAGGTCGAGACCCACGTTGAATTGCTCCTGAGTCTCCCATTTGATGCTTGTGTTGGCAATCTGTTTCGGACGATAGCTCTTGCCGAGATCACTCTCCATGGTCGAGAGCGGAGAGCCCCAAAGGTAACCGCCGATGTTGGCGTTACCGGTCTGACCCCAGCCGAAACGCAATTTGCCGTTGCTGAGCCAATCCAAGTTCTTCATAAACTTCTCCTGTGTGAAACGCCATGCCAGAGCGAACGAATTGAAGGCTGCCCAACGGTTCTTGGGACCGAAGTTGGAGGAGCCGTCGTAACGCCAAGTATAAGTGCCGAGGTAACGGTTGTCATAGTTATAAGTGGCACGGGCGTAGAACGAAGACATTGAGCTTGAGCCCTGACCGTAGCCGATAGAAGGCGTGCCGTCGCCGAGCGTCGGGTTTTGAACTTCGTCGGAGGGAAGATTGGTGTTGTAGATGGCCGAATAATCCCATACAGACTCCCAAGCTTCCTGTCCGCCCATGACGGTGTAGGAGTGTTTGTCGTAGCTGTCGGAGTATGTGACATAGTTCTTCACAGACCAGTAGGTCGAAGAATTCTTTTGAATGCGGTTTTCATTCGTAGTACGGCTCCAAGTGCCGAGCGTAAGCATCGGGCTGTAGGTATCACCGCGAGAAGAACCCACGCTCCAGTCGTATTCGGTGTGCCATGTTACTTTCTTATAAGGTGTCACATCAAAGAAGATGTTGCCTGTCATCTCCTGACGTTTCAGCTTGATGTCGTCTTCAAGAGCCAAGGCAATGGGGTTGGGATTGGTATAACCTTCCTGAGATACGGAGGAGTAGCTTCCGTCCACATTATATACAGGAATGGCGGGCGATGAGGTCAGGGCGTAGGAGATGATACCTTCATCCTGGTCGGCCTTCAAGAGGTTTTCCTTTGTGTTGTTGTAGCTGACATTCAGTCCCATCTTGAGCCAAGACTTCAGCTCGGCATCGAGGTTGGAACGCAAAGAGAAACGTTTGAAGTCAGAACCGATAAGCGTACCGTCCTGGTCCATCATGCCACCGCTGACATAGTATTTAACCTTGTCATTACCGCCTTGGGCGCTGAACTGATGCTGCTGCTGCAAAGCCGTCTGGAACACCTCGTCCTGCCAGTTGGTACCCACGCCGAGGAGGCTGGGATCGTTATAATAGGAACTGGGGTCGGAAACCTCGCCCTGCTCTACAAATGTATTGTAGAAATTGGCATACTCGCGCAGATTCATCATGTCGAGGCGCTTGGTCTGACGGTTCCAGGCCACCATGCCGTCGTAGGTGAATTTCGCTTCGCCTGCCTTACCGCGTTTTGTCGTGATGAGCACAACGCCATTGGCACCCTGGGCACCGTAAATGGCGGTGGCAGAGGCATCCTTGAGGATTTCCATCGAAACGATGTCGGCGGGGTTGATGGTCGAGAGAGGAGAAATCGTCGATGCAGCACCGTTGCCGAGTTTGTCACCGAGACCGTAGTCTGCGCCTGACGTACCGTGCGTCTGCACAATCACACCGTCAATTACGTAGAGAGGTTCGGCATTGGCATTGATGGTAGCCTGACCACGTACGCGGATACTTGACGAAGAACCGGGGGCGCCTGAGGTCTGCATAGCCTGCACACCGGCAGCACGTCCTTGCAAGGACTGATCAAGCGAGGAAATGATGGATTGTTTCATTTTGCTTTCATCCATCGAAACGGAAGCACCGGCCAAGTCGCTCTTTTTCATCGTACCGTAACCTACGACAACGACCTCTTCGAGATTGGCCAAGTCTTCCTTGAGGGTTACATCTACTTTCTTGCGACCGGCAAGCTTAATCTCTTGGGTAGCCATACCGGTGTACCTGAACACTAAGGTAGCCTGCGGATTCTTCACGTTCAGTGAATAATTGCCGTCAATGTCGGTAATCGTTCCGCCTGTGGCTCCCATTTCTTGCACTGTGACACCGGTGAGAGGTTCACCCGTCACATCCTGGACGTTACCTGTAACGATAACCTGTGCCTGCGCTGCGCTGATGCCCCAAAACGCCATCAGGCAAAGCATGCAAACCTTCCAGTTTAACAAATTCGCTTTCATAAGCATGGAGGGATAAAATTGATGTGTTAGAAATTAAAGAATTATTATGGGATATTATATTTTAAACAGGTAATTTGCGTGTTTCAGATAACAAATCACCGCTGCAAAGATGATACTATTTTTTCACTAAACCTAATATTTTTTTACCTTTCCTCAACACTTTAGCATTTTAAAGTTAAAATATTGCCGATTTTAACTCTTTTTTCGGTTCATTTGTCCGGAAAAAGTGCACTTTTGTGTGAAAAACAATGTCACTTGCGTGAAATATTTTTCAAGTTCTGACGGAAAAACTCTTTCTGACGGTTGTCCCAATCGGGATGCTGCGTATCGTGGCCGCAGTTCGTATAAATCACAAAACTCTTCGGAACGCGCAACAAGTTGTACCCAGAAAAGTTGGTGTGCGGAGGACACGTCGGATCCTGCAACCCGATGCCCATCAAGATGGGACAAGTCACATTGCGGGCGTGATTCTTTATGTCAAAGTAGGACAAGAAAGCATAAAAGTCCTTGTCGCTCATCCATTGCTTTTTCTGCTCGGTCTGCAACGGAACGCCGGGCCAAGACACAATCTTGAAATAGTCGGGATAATCACTCAAGAAAGGAATCCACGGAGCCGCTGCACGGATTCTCTTCTTCGGGTCGAGCGCACAGGCTGCAAAAGTGAATGCTCCGCCCTGACTGCCTCCCTCTGCAAAGATATTGTCGGTGTCGGCCTCGGGAAGCTGTTCGATGAAGTCGAGCGCACGGATGCAATCCATGAAAGCGCCGCGATAATAGTACTCGTCCTTGTTGCCGAATCCGGCCACCACCCAATCGCCGTATTTGTTGGTCGGTTGGCAGAGACCCTGACCTCGGGAGCTGAGCACAAACTCTATCATATCGGGATTGGAGTCGGGATGCGGATACCAGGGTTCCGAGCCGTAGCCCATATAATGGACGAGGACGGGATAGCGGTTCTTTTTCGATGCATTGCGGGGAATGGTCAGGTAGCCCTGAATCTCCTCGTTGCCCAGCGAGCGCATCTTGACCACATAGACACGTCCGGTCTTGTTGCTCTTTTCGGTGTCCTCGGTCATCTCAAACTGCCCCTCGACGAGACTCAACTCGTGGAGGGCATAGTCCCAAAAAGGACCGAAGTCGGGTTGTGCATCGGGCAACGACACAATATTTTCGGGTTCGAAGCCTATATTAAATGTATCGACAGGCTGGTTGTCCCTCTTCAGGTAGCAGGTATAGAAACCGGGAGCGCAGTGAAAAAAGAACGTCACCGTTGCACTGTCCCCGGCTCCGATGTCGGCCTGTTGGCGGAAACTCTGATAAGCCACATGCGTATCTGTCTCAACGTCCAGTGTCACGACACTCGTCACGGCCTCGTTGCCCGTGTTCTCGACGCAAACTTCTATTTCGGGCACTTCGGGCGCAGTCCACCACCAACCGCTCAGCTGATGTACATGACAATTCACCTCTGCCTTGGCTCCGGGAGCCAGAAAAAGAAGCGGTAAGGAAAGAATCAAAAGTTGTTTCATTATTGTACGTTTATTTTTGTTTCAAAGTTTCGTTGGCCTGCTTGACAACATTCAGCACACTCTTGTCGGCCATAAAGACAGAATTGAGGCCTTGTTCTTCCTGTGCGGGGTCGCCCGTGTAGTCGTCACCCTCCTGCCAAGCGATGTGCCGAGGTTGGGCATAACCAGCCCACCCCCAGAAATTGCAACCTGCAATCTTATTGGAGTTGACCACGATGTCGAACACATATTTATAATATTTCTCACGTCCCGTAGCCGGAGACCCGGGCGTGAAGGAGAAGCCGTCGCGGGGATAGCCGAATTCTTCGAGCGTGATGGGTTTGCCGAGGGCATACATCTGGGCATAATGCAGGTTGATATACTCGGCCGTTTTCCAACAGGCGGAATCTACGTTTTCGGCCACATTGTCCTTCGTAATCCATCCCCAATTGTAGGGCCAGATATGGATGTTGGCATAATCAATCTCCGGGAGAGCGTGAATTTCGGTGAACAGCTCCAAATCCTCTTCACAGCCATGCATACCTTCCGTACCCGTCGAAACGAGATGCTGGCGGTCGAGCGTATGAATCAGTTTGGCGGTTTTGGAGATAAACTCCTTCAGCCGCGGTTTGTTCTCCTCGCTGAAAGCGCGGGGCTCGTTGGCTATCTGCCATGACATGATGGCGGGGCTGAATTTGTATTCCTTGCCCGTGATTGTATTTTTCCGCAACACGATGTTCTGCACATGCTGCAAACTCATCGTCATGGCTTCTTCGTTCTGGAGGAACTGCTGTACATAACTCATGTAGGCGGGCCAACCGTCCACGCTGGGGATGGGAGCCTGTCCGGCACCTGCCCATTCGAGATAGCTACCGTAGCCGCCGCTCCACTCCCAGGCATTGTTGAGATAAAGCACACAGCGCATGTTGCGTTTTTCAAGTTCATAAAGGAAACGGTCCAAACCTCTCAACAAGGTGTCGTTGTAAACGCCGGGAGCCGTCTGAAGGACGGGCGAGATGTGGCTCGGCAGATGGTCCCTGCCGTCGCCGCCCACGAGAACGCGAAGGTTATCGATGCCCAGTTCCTGCATGGCATCCAATTCACGTTTCAGTCTCAGGGTATCTCCTCCCCTGCCCTCAGAGGCAAGGATGGGGCCGTACCAAAAATTCGTTCCTACAAATCTGTAGGGCTTGTCGCCCAGATAGAATTCGCCGTTTTTGACCGTTACGTACCGGAGGGCTTCTTCGGTCTGTTCGGCAGTTTTCTTGGTGTTGCATGCGCCCAACAAGAGCGCCGCTGTCAACAGTAAAAATATTTGTTTCATATTTCGCATCTCATTTGAACCTTGAACCTTGATTCGGTTCATGGTTAATGGTTCATAGTTAATGGTTAATGGTTAATGGTTAACGGTTAATGGTTAACGGTTAATGGTTAATAGTTAACGGTTTACGGTTAATGGTCATGGGTGAGCTCCTTTGACCTTTGACTTTAGACCTTTGACCTTTGACCTTTGACCTTTGACCTTTGACCTTTGACCTTAGACCTTAGACCTTAGACCTTTGACCTTTGACCTTAGACCTTAGACCTTAGACCTTTGACCTTTGACCTTTGACCTTTGACCTTTGACCTTTGACCTTAGACCTT
>FLNY01004075.1_pt1 | contig 31371 bp, 27 predicted proteins | sample 1140381 | NCBI WGS metagenome assembly FLNY01 (sample SAMEA3878172, study PRJEB12797) | bioreactor metagenome | biome: Moose rumen | place: Sweden | collected 2011-10 | reverse complement strand
CCTGGTTTTGATGTGACCTGCTAACTTTGCTAACGACGCCTCATCGAATGGTTTGCTTTCGCTCACCTCCTTGTCTCATACCTTGCCAGTCTCAATAGAAAGGCTTTCAATCATCGCTCACTACCCATCTGTTGCCATCAGAGCAGCATGAAGTGGTTTGCAATCAGTGCTTGTTCACCGAATGCGGTGGGCCTACCACCATCTCTTCCGAAGTTACGAACTACGGCCCTACAAACGGCCGATTTGTTCTCGTGACACACATTTTGTGGCAAAGTTACAAAATCTTCCCCACATCTCCAAACCAATCCCCCTCCGCAAGCCTTGCGAGGGAGTAACTATTTCTTATCGTTATCCTCAAGTATCTCTGGGAAAAGCATCATCTGTTCCAGAGGAGCGGAGTTGCCAAACAGATAGGCGCTATAGCGGGTGATGTTGTCGTAGGTCGCCAGAAATAGAAAATCGTTGATGGCCAGGATGTCGTGAGGATTGTCGATGATCCTCTTGATGATCGTGTTCAGACAGCGGAAGCGCATCTGGTTATACTCCAGATTATGGATGATCCCTTCTCGCGAAGGACTCTCACCGATCTGCCTCAGCACGCGCCACGTCATCCACACATCATGCAGATAGCGTGAGAATTGCTTGGCCTTCATCAGTTCCTCCAGCATCGGGATGGCGGGGTGATGATCATCATATCGCCTCTGATGGGCATACTCAATCGTATAGAGACATTTCCTGTCGAAGTCAGGAGCCTGTTGTACCATCTTCTTCAGAAAGTGCTCGTTGTCCTCCGATTGCACCTTGCGCAGATTGAAGACAGAATCGTAGTTGGCGATGAACGGCTTTACATCCAGATACCGCTGCACGTCCTTTTCCGTGACTTCCCCGAAATGGCTCAGGGCGAATCGTTCGGAAAGTCTGTCAGCATAGACCTTATAGGCCTTCCACACCTGATTCCACGACACAGAGTCTTCCTGATTCCAGAGGGTGGTGTCTCTGGGTAAGACATTGACCAGCGAATTGACATACCACTCTGCCTCAATCCGGATGATACTGTCCCTGATGACCTTCGTGTTCAGTTGTCCGATCTCGTCATTGACCACCATCCCGAACCTGAACCACAGTTCTGCGTCGCAATACGCATTTCGTAAGATGGCATACCCATTCGCCGCATCCACCAGGTCATCCACCAACCCCACCACGGAATCAGGCAGGAACTCCCTGGTCACGCCAGCCTCTCCCACATGATAGTAGATATCCTTATCCGACAACGTCTCCATCCAGAATCCGCCATCTTCGGCTACGTCAAGGGTATCCTCTTCGACTTCTGTCATAGGTCCCTCCACCCCCTTCTCCCGCTTGGGCAAAGACACCACAATGATGCAGACCACAATCACTGCAATAATGCCAAATATAAACTTCCTCATGACTTGTACTTTTGATAAATTACAATCGCTGTCACCACATTATTCCAGTGGCAAAGATACGAAATTGTGTCTTTACCACAAAATGTTTTCCCATCACAAGCCTTGCGGACTAGGCATTTTGCGCTCCCAAATCACATTGGCCCGAACCAGTTCAATCTTCTTTTCCATAATTACTTCTGTAAACGATACTAATTCATAAATTCTTTTGGAAATCGGTGTGTTATCTATATGATACAATAAGACTGGTAACACTTTGGAAACGAGAGAACTTACATATTCCTACACGTTTTACACAAATCCAAAGAACGCTCTTTCTGGATGCAAAGGTACATAAAAATCTTCATGCAGCCAAAGATTTCTCTGTACTTCAAGATGAAGAACGGCTGTCCGAACTGCTTTCGGTTATCAAAATGGATTTGCGCCTCAGTATTGCGATACTCCAGCATCACTTTGGCTTGTGGGAACACCTTATTGATGAAAGTCTCCCTTCCGACAAGCAAGACAGCAGCATTTGTCACCTTTTCACCCTTTATCAGATGCAGATCGCTCAATGCCTGTCTGTCAAATGATGATGCAAAGGTACGAAAAATATCTCAGATATACAAATATTTTGCGGATTTATCTCGGTTTTATTTGAAATGTTAGAATCGGGTGCTATGGGCCTCAAGAGGGGGGACCTACGGGGGAGCCTCGGGGGACTGCTTTTTAATGACTTTCCTTGTTTCTAAAGGCTTTCTGATGATTTGGGGGTGGAGCAGCAGAAATAAGAGCCTTTTTCCTCTCAATAGTAGGCATTTGTTGCTCAATAATAGGCACTTATTTTCCAAAAGTAGGCACTTCTTTGGTTAAATACTCTTAAATGTGAGGGCGGTGGATAACAACGAGCCGAAATTATTTGTACTTTTGCACACTTTTTCAGAGTAACAAGAGAATAATGAGGCAATTAAAGATTCAAAAAAGCATTACCAATCGATCGAGTGAAGCACTTGACAAGTACCTCGTAGAGATTGGTCGTCAGCCCCTCGTGACCATTGATGAGGAGATTGAACTGGCCCAGGCCATCCGCAAGGGAGGTCCTGAGGGCGAGAAGGCCAAGGAGCGTCTGGTGACGGCTAACCTGCGCTTTGTCGTCTCCGTGGCCAAGCAGTACCAGCATCAGGGTCTGACACTGACCGACCTGATCGACGAGGGTAACATCGGATTGGTAAAGGCTGCTGAGAAGTTTGACGAAACGCGCGGATTCAAGTTCATCTCCTATGCCGTATGGTGGATTCGCCAGAGCATCCTGCAGGCCATCGCCGAGCAGAGCCGTATCGTGCGCCTGCCGCTGAACCAGAGCGGAGCCCTGAGCAAGATTAATCAGGAGATCAACCGTTTCGAGCAGATTCATCAGCGCCGCCCCTCTGTGACAGAGTTGGCAGAACTGACTCAGATTGATGAGGCAAAGATTGAGCAGACCGCAAAGGCTGACAGCCACCACATGAGTATCGACGCACCGTTTGGTGAGGATGACGACAATTCGATGGCAGACATGCTCAGTTCCGGCGACGACTCCCGCACCGACAAACAAGTGGATTACGAGTCGCTGACCAGTGACCTGGAGAACGTGCTGCGGAGTGTATTGAAGGATCGTGAGTTGAAGATCGTCCGCGAGTGCTTCGGTATCGGCTGCCAGGAGCGTGGCCTGGAGGAAATCGGAGCGGAGATGGGACTGACGCGTGAGCGCGTTCGCCAGATCCGCGAGAAGAGCATCGCCAAACTGCACGACAGCGGTCATGCCCGCATCCTGATGAAATACTTAGGATAATAAAGAAAAAACGAATCCCTCGCCAAGCGGCGAGGGATCTTTTTTTATTTGTAGTCGCGGATCAGGACCTTGATGCCTGAGCCTGCCAGTTGCATGGCAATCTTATGTACGGGTGTGTCGTTGTAGTGATAGGGGAAGAGCACCTTGGGCTGAATGATCTTCGCGGCGTTGACCACCTGCTCCACCGTCATCGTGTAGGGCTGGTTGCAGGGCAGGAAGGCGATGTCGATATCCTTCAGGTTGGCCATCTCGGGCACGTTCTCCGTATCACCTGCGATGTAGATGCGCAGTCCGTCGAGGGTGAGCACATAGCCGTTATCGCGGCCCTTGGGGTGGAACTGTAGATGATCGGGCGTCGTGTTATAGGCAGGCACGGCCTCGATCTTGATGTCGGGGGCATACTGCACGCTGTCGCCATTGTGCATCACGAGCCCGTTGTGGAAATAGCCGAAGACGGCCTGATTCACGTAGATGCTGGTGGCCGGTGTGCGCAGGGCGTGGATGGCCTCGCGGTCGAAATGGTCCTTGTGCTCGTGGGTGATGAGGATGATGTTGGCCTTGGGGAAGGTGGCATAGTCGGTCTCCGGCTTCAGCCACATGCCCACGGGATCCACCTGGATCTCCACACCATTGTAGTTGATCTCCATACTGGCGTGCTTGATGCACGTGATGGTTACTTTCTTGCCACTCTTGGTGGTGAACTCATCCACTTTCTGGGCAGCGTGGCATACGATGGCCGTCAGACAGGCCAGTGCCATCAAAGAGATAGTCTTCTTCATTGTTATTCTGTAATAGGTAATGTCACGATAAAGCGTGCGCCATCCTTATAGGTCGTGTCGAGCCTGATGGTGCCGCCCAACTGTTCTGCGAGTTTACGGCTCAGCGACAGGCCCAAGCCGATACCCTCCTTGAAGGAATCGAGTTTGACGAAGCGGTCGAAGACGCGCTCCGCCTCTTTCTCGGGGATGCCACAGCCCGTATCCTCCACGACAACCGTCAGATGCTGCTCGTCGGCAGCGGCCTTCAGTGTGATAGAGCCTTTCTCGGTATATTTGGTGGCGTTCTCCGTCAGGGCGTTCAGGATGCGCCTGAGCATGTTGACATTGGTCTTCAGGGTGAATTCTGCGGGGAGTTCCGACTCGAGTTGCAGGCTGGTGTTCTTGTTGACCCGCTTCTCATACTCTTTCAACACCTCCCGTAGCAGTTCGTTCATCTTGACCTCGTCGTCCTTGGGCATCGTGTCGGTTGTCTCAATCAGCGACAGACTGATAATCTCGTCGATAAGGGTGGTGACCTGCTGGGCGCTCTTCTGCATCATGCTGGCCATGTGCTGGCGCTCCTCGACGCTGTCGGTCAGTTCGGGGTCGGCGATTACCTGTGAGAAGCCACTGATAATGTTCAGGGGCGTGCGCACCTCGTGGCTGACGTTCTGGATGAAGGCCGTTTTCATCTTGTCGGACTCCAGGGCATGCTCGTAGGCTCTCTTCAACTCTCTCATGTGGCGACGACGGGAGAAGGTGATGTAGAACAGACCCGTGGTAAGCAAAATCAGGAACAGGATGATGGAGGACAGCAGGTAGAACCTCAGTTTGCTGGTCTTCATCTCTGCCTCATAGACCATCATCTCCGAGCGGATACCCATCATGCTGTTGGTGAGCACCACATTGTTGATGGAATCGTTCGAAGCCGTATTTTCCTTCAAGGCTTTGTAGGCTTCCTTCCAGCGGCCAGCCTTCTCATAGATCTGCGTGATGGCGTCTCGCCCTTCGTCGCCCAGGCTTTCGCGGGCCATCTGGACAGCCTTGTCGGTATTGCCCAGCACGGCCTCATGGTAGATCTCCATCGAACGGCCATGAACGGACGACTTGCCAGCCTTCTCGCCCTCCTTGTAGGCCTTGTAGCCTTCCAGGAAGCGGTCGATGTCGCCACGGTAGTAATAACTCAGCGTCTGTCTGGTCTCAATATCGAACACGCGCTCGGGAGAATACTCTTGGGCGATGGACTTGGCGATGCTCAGCAGACTGTCGGCCTCCTGGTGGTCATCGTCGATGGCCACGTTGACGATGTTCATGTAGATGGGCGGCATGCTGGCGTAGTAGCCTTGCTCCCTCATCATCTCAATCACGTCGTACCAGTTTTCCTTGGCTGTCTCATGGTTGCCACAGTAGTTGTTGATATGTCCCAGCATGTTATAGGCCATGTACATCTCATTGTCGAGTTTCTTCTCGCGCAGTTCCTTGGAGAGTTCGCGGGCCAGTTTGTAGGCCTCGAAGATCTTCTGCATGTTCATCAGGAACACGATCTCGTTGCAGCGCTGTGTGTAGTAGGCATGAAGGTCGTTTTGCTTCAGCAGATAGTCTTCCAGGTTTGTCACGGCAGGGAAGAAGCGGGCGCTGTCGCCGTCGTTGAAGGCATGGTGCATGGAGTCGCGGAGAGCCAAGTAGGTTGCGTCCTGCTGGTAGTCTTCCGCGGCATATCCTGTTGTCCCTAAGCAGATGAGGGAAAGCGTCAAAAGGATGGTCCTTGGTATCATATTTTAGTTCTATTAGAGGGGCATGCTGATTGTATTCACCTGCAAAAATATGAAATAATCCAAAGATTTCCAAATATTTTTCCAATTATTTTGTGTTTCGCCAACTTAATTGTAATTTCGCAGCCGATGGAAATACATCCGATAGGCTATTTTCACTCTCCGCTGAAGTCGAAGTTCGGCATCCCACGGCAGAGCGGACTCGTCAGTGAACTGACGGGGAGCATTGTTCTGGAGCCCCCTTATCATCAGGCGGAGGCCGTGCGCGGATTAGAGGATTTTGACTATCTCTGGCTGGTGTGGGAGTTTAATGCCAACCCTCATGCAGCAGACAGTCTGACGGTGCGCCCGCCCCGTCTGGGCGGCAATCGCAGAATGGGTGTCTTCGCCACGCGCTCTCCCTTCCGTCCTAATCCTCTCGGACTCTCCTGTGTCAGGCTCGACAGGGTAGAACAGGATGCCCACCTCGGACCCGTAATCCATGTAAAGGGGGCTGACCTGATGGACGGCACACCCATCTACGACATCAAGCCCTATGTGGCCTATGCCGATGCCCATCCCGAGGCGCGCAGCGGCTTTGTGGATCAGACGGTATGGGAACCGTTGACGGTGGAGATACCAGAGCCGTTGACAGCGCGGATCCCTGCCAATATGCAGGAAGTGCTCAAGGCCACCTTGGCGCAGGATCCCCGACCGCGATACCATGACGATCCGGTACGGGTGTATGGGATGCCTTTCCTCGACTTCGACGTGCGCTTCAGAGTTTCGGAAAAGATTCTAACAGTGGTTGACATCGTCAAAAACTGATCATTTTTTCGAAAAAAATCTCCTAAAAGTTTGTTTTATTCGGAAATAATGCATATCTTTGCACTTTACACGTGTAAAGTGGGAGGTTTTGTTTATGTGGATAACAATTGTCATATTAATCGCTATATGCCTGCTGCTCGTCCTTCGTATCAAGGCTCAACAGACGGAAATGTCGGAATACCGTAAGTCCGACAAGTTGAAATCGGCCTTTATCAAGGCTCTGGCGCGTGAGATACGTACCCCTCTGCATTCCGTCTCTGGCTTGGCGGAAATCATCTCCAAGGAGGGCCTTTACCTGTCGAAGAGTGAGAAAAAGACGATATCGGACCAGATCCTGTTTAATGCGCGAATCATCTCAACGCTGCTCGATGAAGTGACCATCTACTCAGAAGATGGGGGAACCGGCCATCATCTCGAGGACGAGCGTTTCAGTCCCTATAAGTTGTGCCAGACCTGTATCGATGCCCATTTCGCAAGTGTGAAGGAGGGCGTCCGTCTGGCGTTCGTCTATAGTCCCGGTGAAGACTTCTTCGTATCGGCAGACCGCCATATCGTAGAACTGGTGCTCAACAAACTGGTGCTCTGTGCCTGTAAGTTTACACAGGAAGGAGAAATTGGCGTAGGCTGCAAATATTACAAAGATGCCAAGCGACTGACATTCTTCGTGGAGGATACTGGCGTTGGTATTCCCGAAGATCGCAAAGCCTCCCTGTTCAGTTGGTTTGATGCACCTGATGTCATGGCCGAGGAGACGGAGTTCGACTTGAGCGTCGCCCAGCGCCTGGCCGCTAAGATCGGCGGTTATTTACGGGTGGACGACACCTATCAGAAAGGCACGCGCATGGAGTTCACCCTACCCGTGCGTTAATCCTCACTTTCGTCGAGTCTGCCTTCCCACAGGTATTTTCTGGTTTCATAGACGATCACACCGTTCAGCAGCAACAATGAAATGAGGTTGGGGATGGCCATCAGGGCGTTCATGCAGTCGGCCAGGTTCCATACCACAGCCAAGTTCATCACACTACCTATGAACAAGGCGATGATGAAACTGATGCGATAGGCCAGCACCCAGCGCTTCCCACTCAGGTATTCCACAGACCTCTCTGCATAATAACTCCATCCGAGGATGGTGGAGAAGGCGAAGGTCAGGAGTCCGAAGGTCAGCAGGGGTCGCCCGATGACGGGAATCTTCGCGAAGGCATCCTTGGTCAGGGTGGCACCGTTGGAGAAGTCGATGTCGGGATAGGCGATGACACTGCTCACGATCACCATTCCCGTCAGGGCACAGATGACGACCGTGTCCCAGAACGTGCCGCTCGACGAGACAAGTGCCTGGCGCACGGGATTCCTTGTCTGGGCTGCGGCTGCCACGATGGGGGCGGAGCCCATACCACTCTCGTTGGAGAACAGGCCACGGGCGATACCAAAGCGGGCGGCCATCATCACCGTGGAGCCTACGAAACCGCCACCAGCCGCCTCAGGCGAGAAGGCCGCCCGGACAATCAGTTTCAGAGCAGGCCACAGGTAGTCGGCATTGACATAGAGGATATAGATACAGCCTAAGACATAGAAAGCCGCCATGAAGGGTACGAGCATGCTACAGACGCGGGCGATGCTCTTCACACCACCCAGGATGACTGTGGCCGTCAGCAGACAGATGAAAGTGCCCGTCAGATAGGGAGAGATGCCGTACGACTCGTAGGTGACGGTGGCGATGGCATTGGCCTGCACCGTATTACCGATGCCGAAAGCGGCGATGGCGGTGAAAATGGCGAAGAGCACGGCCAGCCACTTCCAGCCCAGACCACGCTCCAAGGCATACATCGGGCCACCCAGCATCTTGCCATCCTTAGTCTGCACACGGTACTTGATGGCGAGCAGTCCCTCGGCATATTTAGTAGCGATGCCGAAGACGCCCGTCAGCCAGCACCACAGCACGGCACCAGGACCGCCGAGGGCGATGGCCGTGGCCACGCCGATGATGTTACCCGTGCCGATGGTGGCCGCCAGGGCAGTGGCTAAGGAGCCAAACTGCGACACGTCGCCCGTGGCACCAGGGTCTTTCTTGACAGACAGGCGGATGGCCTTGAAGATATGGCGCTGCGGAAAGCGCAGGCGGATGGTCAGGAACAGGTGGGTTCCCAACAGTAGGATGATCATCGGCCATCCCCACAGGAAGCCGCTTAGTTCGGTCAGTATGTCGTTAATGTTGTCCATAAGTGATGTTCACGTTTTTGTAGCCCATCGAGTGGAGCATGTTGGTAAATTGTTCGCGCCCATTGGCCTCAGCCGCCTGCAGGTTCTCCTTCGTCAGACAGTGCTGGGTCATCATCCTGTAGGCCTTCTTATAGAGGGCCTCACGGTCGACAGGACTCCATTTGCCACTCTCATAGAAAGGCTTGGTGCGGGCCTCGTCGATGAAGTCCTTGTCCAACAGTCCTATCGCAGGCAGGGTCATAATGATGGTGTCGCCTCTGGCCTCTATCCAGCCGGGCTGCACCTGGTGCATGTTGACGCCCAGTCGCAGGGTGCCGTAGTATATGCGTGACAGTTCGTCGTTGATGAAGAGTCCCTTGCGCACGGTATCCACCAGTTCCTCGGCACTCACGGAGAGGAATTCCCACTCGCCGATGGCCTTAATGCTCTGGATCTGCGTGGGCGTTACGTCGATATCAGCATCAGACCCGAAACTCAGGTGGTCGTTCTTCGTCAATCCACGTAGCCAGAAAATTGCTGTCACGACCAGCAACAGGAAGACTACCGCTATACCTATTTTAATTTTATTCATCCTCAAACTTCAAAATTCCAAACTTCAATCTTCAAACTTCAAAAGTCCCTGGATATCATCTAGTCCATATTGCTTGCGGAAGGATATGGTGATATTCTCCTCCTGATAACCCATTTCCTTCAGCATCGGCACGAGCACCTTGGCAGCATTCTCCTGGGCGGTCTCCAAAATGCCCAGTTTGGGGATGTCGGCGATAATGGCGGCTCGTCCCTGCTGCTGGTAGTTGGCCAGTTCAGCATCGCTGAAGTTGGCACGTGTCAGGGCCACGTATTGCCTGACGTTCTTCTGGTCGATCTTCGAACTGGTCATCACCACTTTGGGGTCGGGCAGCAGGATGGTGATCCTATCGCCCTGTCGCTCGATGTTCTGCTCCGAGAACTGGCTGAAGTCGATATAGGCTTTCAACTTGGCATCCATCGGGATGGCGATCTTGCGGTCGCCGAGGGGGATCTTGATGTTGAAACTGCGCTGCAGGACAGACCCCTTGAGGCGCAGCACGTCGTCGTGGGTCACGATCTTATGCACACGGTATTCTGCCGTATAGAGTCTGGTACATTTTCGTACCTGTGTGACAAGCATCGGCACGGTGTCGATGCCCTGTGCGGCGACGGGAGCCTCCGCATCTTCGTGCTCGATCCGACTGTGGCAGAACAACAAGCCTAATACCACGAGCACCGCACAGGTGAATATCACGTATTTCCTCATCTTGAAAGATAATTTTCCGCTTCGCTGATAATTTGTTGGCAAAGATAGTAAAAAAAATGCCAATTCGCTGAAAGATCGCCTGTTTTTTTGATTTTAGGTTAAACTTTTTCCCGTTGGGGCCGTCAAATAGACAGTTGCAACAAAAGAGAATAAACAACAAATATGTATCACATTCTTAAATAACAGACAAGATGAAAAAGTTAATGATGACTATGATTGCAGCCGTCATGATGAGTTCGGCCGCATTCGCACAAGACAACCAGAAAGAGTGTAAGTGTTCCGAGAAGAAGGCTGATAATACTGAGATGGTGAAGCACCGTACTGACAAGATGGTGAAGAAGTATGGCCTCAACGACCAGCAGGCTGCCCAACTTCTGGAGGTGAACACCAAGTATTCCGACAAGATGGAGCCCCGCGGCCAGCACCACCATCCAGGCAAGGGCCGCCCCCCAAAGGATGGTAAGAAGATGGACAAGAAGACAGACGGCAATACAGGCGCCACCGCCCAGCAGACTCAGGAGAGTAAGCGTCAGGAACTGACGGAGGAGCAGAAGGCCAAGTTCGAGGCAGAGCGCAAGGAGCATGAGGCTACCCGCCAAGCATACGAAGGGGAACTGCAGAAGATTATGACTCCCGAGCAGTTCAAGAACTATCAGGAGGACATGAAGAAGCATGGTGATCGTGGTCCGCGCGGTCCTCGTCCAGAAAAGAAGGACAAACAGTAAACAGGATGGCCCGCTCCTGAAGAGCGGGCTTTTTTTTGCTCAAAAATTTGGTATTTTACTCACTTCGTCGTATCTTTGCACAAAAAAAGACGAAATGAATATCATCAGACTGCTCACCGTCCTGTTGACGGTCCTCGTTATTGCCAGTTGCGGCAAGAAGAAAAAGACAGACGACATCATCGTGCCCACCATCAAAGTGGAGAAGCCCAAGGCTCCCATCCGTATGCAGCCATACAACCAGACGAAGGATGTCATTTGGCTCAACAAGAACTATCAGGTAGCCATCCAACGCACGGCCGACGACAGTCTCCGCATGGTGAAGGACGAGACGGGACAGCAGTTTATCGACAACCGCATCTCCCTGCGCATCCTCCGCAGCGACGGCAGCGTGTTCTTCAACCGCAGTTTTACCAAGGCGGATTTCGATGCCCAACTTGATGACGACTATCGGCATACGGGTATCCTTGAGGGCATCGTCTTCGATCAGGTCGATGGAAACCATCTGGTGTTTGCAGGCAGCGTCAGTCATCCGCAGACCGATGAGTATATTCCCCTGTCGATTACAGTCAGCAACTTCAGTGACATCACCATCAAGCGCGACGACCAGATGGACACAAACGGAAACGTCTCCGCTCCCGACGAGTCAGAGAGCGAAGACGATGGCGTATAGATAGTCAGTTATCTTACTTCTCGTTGGCATCAATCAATTTCCAGATACCAGCAGCACAAGCACCACCCACGAAAGGACCTACGATGAAGATCCAGAGGTTAGCCAGTGCCGTGCCTCCCTGGAAGATGGCAGGAGCGATAGAACGGGCTGGGTTCACAGACGTACCGGTGTAACGGATACATACCAGGTGAACCAGCACCAGTGACAGACCGATAGCCAGACCAGCGAAGTTGTTGGTGGCACCATTGGTCTTGGCAGTGGCACCCAGCACAACCAGCACAAACACACAGGTGAAGATGATCTCAGCCAGTAATCCGCCCAGCATCGACACATTAGCCTGCAGGTCGTTAGCACCTGTTCCCTCCAGACCAGGGACATTCTCTGTCAGGATGTAAAGCAGCAGGCTGCCAATGAAAGCACCAATCACCTGGAACAGCATATACATACCACAGTCCTTGGCATTCATTCGTCCACTGAGGAAACAGCCAAGGGTGATGGCGGGGTTGATATGGCAACCGCTGATGCCACCAATGGTGTAGGCCATAGCGACCACAGCCAGGCCGAAGGCCAGTGCTGTACCCACCACAGCGGGGATATTATTCACGGGATCACAACCCAAACTGACTGCTACGCCGCAGCCCATCAGTACGAGCACCATCGTGCCCACCATCTCTGCTAAATACTTTTTCATAATCTCTTTAGTTTTAAATGTTAATGTTTAATATTTAATGATTAATGCTTAATATTCTCGGTAGTCGAAATAGTCGAACAGGGCAAACGAATGTCCGTATGCCTGCGTGAAGTTGTTCTCCACGGCATAAAAGCCGATAACGGCACCTGTAAAGCCACCCACCACCTCCGTACTCAATAGTGAGCACTCGATGGAAGCCAACGACTTATAGTCTTTTCCTCTGTCTGCATACTCGAAGTAATACCTGTCGCCGTCGCTTCGGATACGCAAATGGGCCATATAGCCGGCAATCTCCGCACTGCCCAGTATGCTTTCAACACTCTTCAACTGGCACTTGGCCACGATCCGTGTCTTGCCATTGTCAGGGAGCATGCAGATCTCCGCATGACCGTCATGGATCTGGTGGATGGTGATGCCTGCCTCATCTCTGGGCAGTCCTTCCTCAAAGTTCATGTGAGTCTCAACCGCCATACAGGCACTCTCCTGACGACGGCCCACAAACGTGGGACGATCGTTCTTTGACAACGGCCCGCGGGAGCATATCAACTGGAGACGCCCCTCGCGCACTTGATACATGGCCGAGTCGGGATTCTGGATATACACCCACTCCGGACCGAGAGGTTTGTCAAATGTCGTATGGATATGTCGCTTCTGAGATTTCTGAGCAATGCCAAGGGGAGTCAGGTTCATCAGGGTATCGACAGGCAGGCCGCCATTGATGACAGGCCACTGCCCTGTCTTCCACTCGACAGGAGCCAGATAGGTCTCACGGCCCAGATGATGGTAATTGCCACCGAAGTTACGATAGGCCAGGAACGTGATCCACCAGGAGCCATCGGCAGCCTGCACGAAATCGCCATGGCCCGTGGCCTGGATCTGATTCGACTGACCGTTGATATTACAATGCGTCAGGATAGGGTTGTTCGGACCACCCACATAAGGACCGTCAATATTCTTGCTGCGGGCGATCGTCAGTCGATGGGCAATCTCCGTGCCGCCCTCCGAGATCAGCAGGTAGTACCAGCCATCTTTCTTATAGAGATGCGGACCTTCGGGATAGCGCCCGCCCGTGCCACGCCATAACGCTTTGCTTGGTGTCAGTTGCTTGCCCGTCGCGGGGTCTATCTCACAGAGCATGATCGTATTGTCGGGATTGCTCACCATATAGCACTTGCCGTTCTCGAACCACAGCGAGGGGTCGATGCCCTGTTGCTCCAGCCACAGCGGCTCACTCCAGGGGCCTCGTGGATCCGTGGCCGTCACAAGGAAATTGCCACCATTACCCACGTTCGTGGTGATCACGTAATACACCCCGTCATGATAGCGGATGGTGGGAGCATAGATACCCAGCCACGAGGATGCGCCCTTCAGCGGCAACTGACTCTCACGGTCGAGCACATTGCCGATCAGTTCCCAGTTCACCAAGTCCTTCGAGTGGTAGATGGGCACACCCGGGAAATACTGGAATGAAGAATTCACCAGATAGAAGTCGTCGCCGACCCTACAGATACTGGGATCGGGATGGTAGCCTGGAATAATGGGATTATGATACTGCGCCGATGTGGCCAGGGTGAGTATGGTCAGACAGGCAATGGCTAGGATCTTCTTCATATTTTCAGTTATTTGTCGGCAAAGATACGAAAAATCTTTGAAACGCGATACGTTTTCGAGGATTTTTTTGTAACTTTGGCGCCTGATATGGAAGAAGTAAGCAAGATACCACAGGAGTGGAATAAATTTTACCTGAAGGATGTGTCGTTCGTCAACCTGATGACGCGCCGCATCTTCAACGTGCTCATCGTGGCCAACCCCTATGATGCCTTTATGCTTGAGGACGACGGTCGCGTGGATGAGAAGATCTTCGACGAATATATGGAACTGGGGCTGCGCTATCCGCCTACCTTCACGCAGGTCTCGACAACGCAGGAGGCCAACGAGGTGCTCCGTACCACCGACATCGACCTCGTGATCTGTATGCCCGGTAATGCCGATAACGATGCCTTCACCGTCGCCCGCGAGGTGAAGGCCGCCCATCCCAATATCCCCTGTGTGGTACTGACCCCGTTCTCGCACGGTATCACTAAACGCATCGAGAACGAGGACATGTCGGTGTTCGATTACGTGTTCTGCTGGCTGGGCAATACGAACCTCATCCTCTCCATCATCAAACTGCTGGAGGACAAGATGAACATCGAGCACGATATCCGTGAGGCCGGCGTACAGATGATCCTGCTCGTAGAGGATAATATCCGCTTCTACTCTTCCGTACTTCCTAACCTCTATAACTATATCCTCGCCCAGTCGAAGCGCTTCTCGACAGAGGCCCTGAACCCCCACGCCGCTGCCCAGCGCAAGCGCGGACGACCCAAGGTGGTGCTCGCCACGAACTACGGGGAGGCGATGGATATCTACGAGAAGTATCACGAGAACACACTGGGCATTATCTCCGATACCCGTTTCCCGCTGAAGATCGTGCCCGGACATCTCTCCCACGTCGAGGAGGGCGATCCCGAGGCGGGTCTGAAACTGCTGACGGAGATCCGCAGCCGCGACGAGTACCTGCCACTGATCCTCACCAGTTCGGAGACGGCCAACCGCGAGAAGGCCCAGGCCAAGGGCTTCCATTTCATCGACAAGAACTCTACGAAGATGAACGTCGATCTGCACCACCTGATGGAGGAGCACATGGGCTTCGGCGACTTCATCTTCCGTGATCCCAAGACCAAGGAGGAGGTGGCCCGCGTGTCATCGCTGAAGGAGTTGCAGGACAATATCTTCAAGATTCCCAACGACTCGATGCTCTACCACGTCAGCCGTAACCACATGAGCCGCTGGCTCTGTGCCCGCGCCATCTTCCCCGTGTCGGCCTTCCTGAAGCACGTCACCTGGCACAAGTTACAGGATGTCGATGCCCACCGTCAGATCATCTTCGACGCCATCGTACAGTACCGTCGCATGAAGAATATCGGCGTGGTGGCCGTGTTCGACCGTCTGAAGTTCGATGCCTATAGCCATTTCGCCCGTATCGGCGACGGATCGCTGGGCGGCAAGGGCCGCGGTCTGGCATTCCTCGATAATATCATCAAGCGCCATCCCGAACTCAACCAGTACGAGGGGGTCCATGTCACCATCCCCAAGACCGTCGTGCTCTGTACCGATTTCTTCGACGAGTTCATGGAGAAGAACAACCTCTACCCCATCGCCCTCAGCAATGCCAACGACGAGGATATCCTGCAGCACTTCATGCGCGCCCAGTTGCCCGACTCGCTGATCGCCGATTTCTTCACGTTCTTCGATGCCGTGAAGAGTCCGATTGCCATCCGTTCCAGTTCGCTGCTCGAGGACTCCCACTACCAGCCGTTTGCAGGCATCTACTCCACCTATATGATCCCCTATCTCAACGACAAGTACGAGATGCTGCGCATGTTGGCCTGTGCCATCAAGGGTGTCTATGCCTCCGTCTATTACAAGGACTCGAAGGCCTATATGCTCGCCACGCAGAACGTCATCGACCAGGAGAAGATGGCCGTGATCCTGCAGGAAGTGGTGGGTAAGCAATATGGCGATCTCTACTACCCCAACTTCTCGGGTGTGCTCCGTTCGCTGAACTACTACCCCATTGGTGAAGAGACGACCGAGGAAGGTATCGCCAGTCTAGCCCTCGGACTCGGCAAATATATCGTGGATGGCGGCCAGACCCTGCGCGTCTCTCCCTACCATCCCACGCAGGTGTTGCAGATGAGTGAGATGGAGACGGCCCTCAGTGAGACACAGACACGCTTCTACGCCCTCGACATGACGCATGTGGGCGATGACTTCAAGGTGGATGACGGCTTCAATATTAAAAAGGTACGCGTGAAACAGGCGGCAGAGGACGGGGCACTGACCTATATCGCCTCGACTTACGACCCTATGGACCAGATCATCCGCGACGGCATCTATGAGGGAGGGCGTAAGATCATCTCTTTCACGGGTGTGCTCCAGCATGGAGTCTTCCCCCTGCCGGAACTGCTCCAGATGGTGCAGAAACTCGGTGCCGACGAGATGAAGCGGCCTGTGGAGATCGAGTTTGCCTGTAACCTTAACAACGACAAGACGGGTGAGTTCTACCTCCTGCAGATCCGTCCCATCGTCGATAGTAAGCAGATGCTTGACGAAGACCTGCAGCAGATTCCCGATGACCAGTGCCTGTTGCGCTCGAACAACTCCCTAGGCCATGGCATTTCGGAGGATGTGGTCGATGTGGTCTATGTGAAGGCTGGTGATGACTTTACCGCCGTGAACAATCCCATGATCGCCGACCAGATTCAGGAGATCAACCGTAAGTTCCTCGATGCCGACAAGAATTACATACTCATCGGCCCAGGTCGCTGGGGGTCAAGCGACTACTGGCTCGGCATCCCCGTGAAGTGGCCCCATATCTCTGCTGCCCGAGTCATCGTGGAGACTGGTCTGAAAAACTACCACGTGGATCCCTCACAGGGCACCCACTTCTTCCAGAACCTCACCTCTTTCGGTGTGGGCTACTTTACAATCAACACCTATACGGGCGACGGCATCTTCCAGAAGGATGTGCTCGATGCCATGCCCGCCGTGGAAGAGACGGAATATGTGCGCCACGTCCGCTTCGAGCGTCCGCTGAAGATCATGATGGACGGTAAGAAACAACAGGGAATCGTACAATTAACATCATAGCATCACTAACATCACACTAACATGAAATTAAGAAACCAGCAACTCGTAGCCGCAGCCATCTGCTGTACGGCACTGGCATTTTCCTGTGCCAACAAACCTGAATCCGCCCAGTCAGAACTCACCACGGTCGGGAATCCCTATCTGCCCCTCTGGGAGCACATCCCTGACGGGGAGCCATACGTGTTTGAGGATCCTGACCAGCCTGGCAAACAGCGTGTTTATATCTATGGTTCACACGACAGCCGCATCACAGACTACTGTGGACGGGAACTTGTCGTGTGGTCGGCCTCTGTCGATACCCTGTACAAATGGCGTTACGACGGAGAGATCCTGGTAGTCGATAAGAATGCCAACGGTGAACCGTTCGACTCGGTGGGAACAGCCGACGTGCTGTTTGCACCCGACGTGACGCTGGTGACTGGCCCCAACGGCGAGAAGACCTACTACCTGTACCCCAACGATCAGGCATGGGGGCGCAACAGTCTCGTTGCCAAAAGTGACAGGCCCGACGGTCCCTTCGAGGTATGCAACTGGAGCAAGGACGATCCCAACAAGAACGACGGTGTGCTGGCCTTCGATCCTGCCGTGTTCGTGGATGACGACGGTCGCGTGTATGGTTACTGGGGCTTTGAGCATTCTTACGGGGCAGAACTTGATCCTGCCACTATGGCGACCGTGAAACCCGGTACGAAGATCGTCGATGGCATGGTGACCGGCAGGAAGGAGCCGGGTGAGTTCCGTTTCTTCGAAGCCTCTTCCATCCGTAAGATCAAGGATAAGTACGTGTTTATCTACAGCCGCTGGACAAAGGACGGTGAGTTCGGCCTCCCAGAGACCAACTATACACTAGCCTACGCCTACAGCGACCAGCCCCTCGGCCCCTGGACCTACGGTGGCACTATCATCGACGGACGCGGCAGGGAGATCAACGAGAAGGGCGACACCATTGCCGCTGCCCACGTCAGCGGCAATACCCATGGCAGCATCTGTGAGGTCGGCGGACAGTGGTACGTGTTCTACCACCGTCAGACTGGCGCCAACGAGTTTGCCCGTCAGGCCATGGTGGCCCCCATCACCGTGAAGGTGGAGGAAGGTGCCGGTGGTAAGGTAGAGATCTCTGAGGGAGAGTATAACTCTGAGGGCTTCGCTCTCGAAGGTCTTGACCCCTTTGAGCGTCACTCTGCCGGTATTGCCTGCTGGCTCACGGGACCAAAAGTGGCCGAACACGTATGGCCCAACGATATCTTCTACGGCTCATACGTTGCTTCGTCCTACGGCACGGAAGACAAGTTCAAGGCCCCCTATGACCTGAAGAACAATACCAATCTGGTGGTGAACAATACCGACGGCTCCATCGTGGGCTATAAGTATTTCAACTTCACCAAGAGTTACGACGGCGATTACCTGCAGTTACTTCTCAGACTGATTCCCGAGGGTATCGACGGCACCATCGACATCATGATCGACAGACCGTGGACCTCACAGGGCGGCAAACTCCTGGGCACCATCACGCTGAAGGCCGACATGCCCAAGACCTCTACGGAAATGGCCCTGGAGGTTCCTGCACTGACAGAATTCACCGGCAAGCACGCCCTCTTCTTCGTCTTCTCCTCGGAGACGAAAGAGAAGTCACTCTGCACCCTGGAGGATTTCGCCTTTAGATATTGAGCCCACTTGAAAATGTGGCATTTGTTTGATTAGACATTGACCTCTGACTGGCTTTGTATCCCAGCATTGGCCGTTAACTCTCGGAACTGGCGTGAGTCGAGAATCGGTCTTTGATACATTTTATATTGCCCTGTTTATCGTCACTTTTACGTTATCTTACTGAATATCAAACCTTTAATTCGGTGAAGACAAGAATAGGGAGTGACGACAAAAAGAATGCCGTCCACCATTAGTTTAAGGCCGCTAGACCGTCGGTTTAAAGCCTTTACACCATCGGTATAAGGCTTTAAAACCAATCCAATGACTGGACTGTCTAGTCCAAGATGCAGACTATTCAGTCCACGGCTTGGACCATGTGACCGCTCCTGATTCTATGACCCAATAGTAAATCTGTCTGTTTTTGTCGTCACCTACCATTTTGTCGTCACTCCGCATTCTATTGAGTATCAGCAGTACAAATACCTTGTGACGATAAACGCGTCACCGCTCCTATTGTCCGCCGAGGCGGGAGAAATATTCAGCGATGTCGTCCCAGGTCTTGAAGGTGTCGGTGCCAAACTGGATGAGGGTGGCCATGCCTTCCGTCTTCTGGGTGTCGATAAGGTAGTCACCGTAGAGCAGGTCCTTGCGTTCCGTATAGACGGTGTGGGCGTAGGCAGGCACGTTAATATAGTCGTAAAGCCAGACCTGTGTGGCGTATTCCCCGCCCCTTTGAGGGGAGGGGTTAGGGGTGGGGTAATCAACGGAATGGTCAACGAAATAGAGTTGATAATTCTCCAGCAGGGTGCGAATGGTCTTCTGGCAGGAACTCATGGGCTTGCCATACTGATCCCTGAGCGTGGCGACGTCGATGTAGATAATAGGACGCTCGCGACCCTCCTGACGATCGTCGATCCAACGGATGACGGGCATCACGGCGTGCATGAAACTCTGGTCGTTCATGCGGTGCTCACCATGGAAGCGGATGGCCGTGGGATAGTGCTCACGGAACAGGTCAAGGGTATGTACGGTGGTGTCCTCATCGCCGAAGAGCCCCCAGACGCGGCCCTGCTCTTCAGGCGTGACAGCCTCGAAGCAGCGCTCCGTCGCCTCCTTATACTTCTTCACGAGTGGCTTATCGACGAAAAAGTCCTGTACACCGTCCTGACGGGGATTCTGGAAGTACTGGGTGCCCATCATGTTATGCTCCCGCATCGTCTCGGCCATCTGGAAGGCGGGATTCACGAGGATGCGGTCGTAGCCGTGCAACTGCTCGGCATACATGCCGCCCATCGAAGTGCCGATGATAAGGTCGGGCTGCTCCTGCGCGCACACCTTACTTAACAGGTCAAGGGTCTCCTGAGGGTGGACGGGCAGGTCGGGTGCGATGACCTCGGCATTGGGCAGCACCGTACGGATGCGGCCGACGGTGCCTGACTGTCCGCTCGATGCGAAACCGTGGACATAGAGTATCTTCTTCCCCTTGAATAGTTCGGGGAACTGCTTGATGTAAGGGTTCGTTTGTTCCATTCCGGGTGCAAAGTTACGAAAAAAGTCTGTAACGAAAGACGGATTTTGGAGAATTAACGCAGAACGACCGTAAAATAAAGGCAATACGAGGAAAAACGATGAGAACTGGCTGCCTCCTGCTCTTCATCCTTGAAAAGATAGGCGGACCCGTTCTTCTCATAGTAGTTCAACGTGCGTGTATTGTTCAGCGCATCCACAGCCGTTTCTCTTTGGGGTCATCATACCCACAAAAAAACGGCTTACACGTTGCTATCAGTTCACGTGTAAGCAGTCTGAATGTGCATTTGTCAGCAAGGAATCCCATTGCCTAATACAACTGTGCTGTTGACATTATCTTGTCGAAGTCCTCGCGCGACATCTCCAGTCCACTGTGTTGCATCAAGTTTGCGAAAAAATGATTATCTTTGTCGCCGAATATTCATCTAAAATACGTATTTGCAATATGAAGACAGGTGACAACGTACTGATTTCGCCCGAGGTGACGCACAAGAGCGACTGGACTCAGGGCACGGTGATTGACGTGGAAGACAATTCCTTCGTGGGTACGGTGATTTCTGCCGAGACACCCAGCGGAGAGATTTTCTTCGAGAAGGAATATATGTTCAAACCAGCCTATTAAAGCCCATGTATGCACTCAGTTTCGATATGAACATCGCCGACCTCAAAGAGAATTACGGCGAAATTTACAACAACGCTTATTACGAGGTGCGCCGAATTGGCGCACCCGGATATTGGCTGATGTCATTGCAGTACAGGTTCAGAATCCTGCGCTTGGCTGCCTCGACCATAAGGAAATCCTTGGACTCGATGTAGGCTAGAACGGCCTGCGGCATGCCGCCAACGACAAGGTAGAGCCGGAACAGATTCATGGTCTTACGGTGCAAAGCCTGTCCTAACGGGGTCTTACCGAACTGCAACGTATCTACTCCGCCAAGCCCAATGTGTTCTTCCTCTCCGAGAGTGACATGTCGCTCTGCTACATCATGCTTGGTGGCCTGCTGTCTATGATGCCCTTTCCCTTGTCGGGTATTCTGCTGTAATACAGCAGCTCACAGGGCAAAGCGTGAACGGACGCCCGTTTGCGCCGTCGGAGGCCTCGGAAAGAAAAATGAACCAACGAAAAAAAGAAGTAAACATGCTAAAAGACATCTTGTGCGTTCTTTGACTTACTGACACACAAAAGGATAATTTCTCCCGGAATACTTTGGTATTTCGCGGAAAAATCGTAACTTTGCAGCCGAATGGCTGACAAGCATCTATATATTATTGGCGGGCCGAACGGAGCAGGGAAGACGACAGCATCGTTCACTGTGTTGCCCAAGATTCTGCAGTGCACGGAGTTCGTGAATGCAGACGAGATAGCACGCGGCCTGTCGCCCTTCAATCCCGACTCTGTGGCCATCGAGGCCGGTAGGCTGATGCTGAAGCGTATCGGCGAACTGCTGAGACGCAACGAAAGTTTCTCTATAGAAACGACCCTCTCCACCCGATCCTACTTCAGACTGGTGGAGCAGGCGCACCGGCAGGGCTACGAAGTCACACTGCTCTTTTTCTACCTCCAGTCTCCAGAGCAAGCCATCGAACGAGTGGCCGAGCGAGTGGCTAAAGGCGGGCACAACATTCCTGCCGACATCATCATCCGCAGATACTGGGAGGGCATCAGAAATCTGTTTCAGATTTACGTGCCAATCGTTGACACTTGGCTCTTGGTGAACAACAGCGAGACGCCCCGGCAGATTATTGCCACCGGCGGACTGGGCCAAGAGACGGACATCATACAAAACGAACTTTATCAAAACATTATAGATTATGTCGAACACTGAGCATCACCAAATGATTGAGAAGATTGTCGGCGGTCTGAAGATTGCCGAGCGCGAAATGCTGGAAGAGAAGGCCAGAAACAATGAGGACGTCATCGTGTGCGGGCAAGACCACGTGATTCGCCATATACCTGCAAAGAACTTCTTATAGAGAAGGACGGCTCTCACCGCTCCCTCCGAGAGACATTTATCCTCCGAGAGTTTCATGAAGACACTCCCGGCGGTTTCCGTTATTGCGTCCCTTCTTTTACCTTTGCACCCGTGGAATCAAAGTCATCCAAGTGTAAAGGAATGCTAAAAGTCAGGTCGAACTCATCCGAATTATATCACAAAGAAAAGTAGAATAATCATAAAAGAGGAGTGCATCACACTGTCTATCCCATTACCCTCTCAGTGATGACTTACCATTGAATGAAATAACATTGAAGTAGAACCAATAAATATCAGAAACGTTATGAGTCCATAAGATAATCAGCAAAAAGTATCGGAATGTGCTAGATTTTGAGTACCTTTGCACCTGTTTACGAGAAACGAAGTATCATGGACGCAGAAAGGCCATCAGTAGAGACTCTCATTGCGATAGTCCTTGCAGACATTCAGCGGCAGGGCTACTCTTCCATCCAGCCGTTTGACATCGGCGAGGTGGAGTAGCGGATGATGCAGTTTGCTGAGGCAAACAACATCACCCTTGGCAGCGACCGTCTGTATATCAGTTCCAAGCAACTGCAACATTGCATGCGGGCATCAAAGAAGGCAAAAGACTTGGTTGTATCGTCGGAAGAATTGATACGCTTTCCTCAAAGCCGATTTCAGATGGAGTTGTACTACGACGGCGAGTGCTTCATCTATACCGATGGACTCTCAAAGTTTATCGTCCATCCCAACTACAAGATGAAGGTCAATCGTGACGTAGTGAAACTGGTCAACTTCATCACCGCCACCCGACGGACAGACAAGAAAGAGTTCAACGGTAGGCGATATATCAAAATATAGACTGACCGCCAACTCTCTGGAGAGTTAAGCGGTCAGTTATAATGTGAATGAAACCAAGCGGCAAGGTCGAATTGCTCATCATCACGCAGATGCCACCGTTCCACACATCGTGGCTCTACTTGGTTCCACCTTTCACGCTGCAAAGATAAACAGTTTTTCTGATATTTCCAAATATTTCGACGAATATTTGCATAAACCGAGATGTTATCCCGCTATTTGATAGTTTTGCCCTACTATATAAGTAAGGGTAAAAGCAGAGGAACTGTGCTTTATTATGGGCAGGAATCTGTACCTTTGCACTCGAATTTGTGAGTCAAAACAAAAAAAAAAAAATGAAGAAAAAGTGAAAAAAACTTGGCTTTGAGGTTATCTTTTGACACCCCTTCCCTGTCTATAATAATAGAATGAAGAAAGAAGAGATAGAACGTTTACATGAAGCCGAGAGCCGAGATCAAGCTTGCTTGGGCAATGCCGATGCAAAGAAAAGGTCGGATGAAATCCAAATATTGTTCCGACGGCACTACGGCCGGATGATACGGCTGGCGAAGCGGATGCTCTACGACGACGAGGAGTCGCGCGACGTGGTGAGCGAGGTGTTTGCCACGCTGATAAGGGCAGACATCCTTCCCCAAAACAAAGAGGGCTACCTGATGGCAAGCGTCAGGAACCGATGTGTGAATCTGCTGGAGCACAAGGATGTGAGGGCGAAGTTTGAGCAAGCCTATACGCTGGAAATGAAACGCGAAGGGCCGGAAGACGATGATAACTCTGTTGAGCAACGACTTCAGCAAATCATGTCCTACGCCAAGCAACATCTGACAGGACAGGCCTTGATGGTGTTCCGCATGAGGCATATCGACGGCATGAAGTATCAGGAAATAGCCGACCAACTGGGCATCAGTCGTGTGATGGTCTATAAACATCTGGCCAAGGCCATGACTACAATCAGGGAGTATAACAATCAAAATAAATAAGAATATGGAGCGAGACGAGAAAATCCAGTTACTATTGGACATGCAGGAGCATCCTGAACTGTTCTCAGAGCAGGAGTTGCAGGCGATGCTTGACGACCCTGAAGTGCGCGAACTGATGGAAGCCACTGCCGAATTGAAACAGGCCATGATGGCCGATGATGACAAAGCGAACAAGCACGATGCAGACGCCGAATGGCAGCGATTCGCAACAACGCATTTTCCTGAGGAGAGTAACAAACGTGGCTGGCTGAAGGTAGCCGCCTCTATCATCGGCGTACTGATGGTGTCCGGCATTGCCTTCGCTGCTATCCATATCATACGCCATACCTCCAATACAAGAGAGAACCCACAAACCCCAATCGAAGAGACAAGGGTTGCCAATTATAAGTTACCGGCAGATACCCTGAAAACTGATAGCATACCCTCCAGAGTAGTACGCTATGACGAGGCTACGCTTGAGCAGATACTGACCGACATGGCCGACTACTACGGTCTGACGCTGAATTGGAAGAGTGAGGAAGCCAAGACGCTGCGCCTGTTCTACATCTGGAACAAACAGCAGACGGCGGTAGAGGCCATAAACAGTATGAATTCTTTCGAGCGCATCCGTCTGGAACTAAACGACAGCATCCTGACGGCAGATGTACAAACCAGTAGTCCCAAACAATGACCATGAAAAGACTAACAATTGTCTGTGCGCTCTGCCTTGTGACAACATTGGTTTTGGCTCAAAGGCTACGGGTAGGCGAGCATAGCTCGGGAATGCGTATTACCCGACACTACGATAACGTGTCGATGTCGAAGGCATTGATGGAACTCAACGACCTGCAACGGGACTACACCGTCAACTTCATCTACGACGAGTTGGAGGATTTCAAGGTCACGACAGATGTTAAGCACAAAACGCTGCCCGATGCCATCTTCCAGATCATCGGTTTCTATCCCATCCGAGTGGTCAAAAGCGGTGAAAGGCTACGGGTAGGCGAACGCAGTTCGGGAATGCATGAGCTGTTCGTGGAGTGTACCCACAAGACCGACCGCCACTTGACGGGCACCATCATTGACGAACAGGGACAGCCCGTGGCATACGCTAATGTTGCCATCCTCAATCCTGCTGATTCGACGTTGCTCGGTGGTGGAGTATCCAACGAGAGTGGATATTTCGCCATCCCCTACGAACAAGATAAAGTCCTTGCCCGCATCTCCTACGTTGGTTACAAGACTGTGTATAAGACATGTGTTCAGCCAGAAATAGGTACAATACGGATGCAGCCTGACAACTATACGTTGAACGGTGTGGTGGTGCAGGGTGAACGTCCGAAGATTGTGCTCCAAGGCAGTTCGCTGATGATGAATGTGGAAGGCACAGTGATGGAACGGTTAGGTACTGCTGAAGACGTACTTACACGTGTTCCGATGATTGCCAAGCGCGGCGAGGGCTTCGAGATCTTAGGTAAAGGCGCACCGCTCATCTATGTGAACGGACGAAAACTCCGCGACCTGCAAGAACTGAAGATCATCCAGTCTGACAACATCCGCACGGTGGAGGTCATTCAGAATCCTGGTGCCCGCTATGACGCGTCGGTGCAGGCCGTCATCATCATCCGTACCAAACGGGCAGCAGGTGAAGGTCTGGGTGTTGAATTGTCATCGTGGTCTCGCAGTGGGCGTGGTTATGCCAATAACGAGCGCATCAACCTGACCTACCGCACGGGTGGACTGGAACTCTTCGCCAACCTCTTTGGGGCCTACAACAGAAGAAAGAGCCTGGGCGAGTTCGAGCAGACCATCTTTGCCGATACACTGTGGGTGATTAACAATAAGCAGAAGAATACTGTTCGCAATCCCTTCTTGGAAGGACGATTCGGCTTCAACTATCAAATCAGCGATAGCCACTCTTTCGGCGGTTTCTACCAGAACACATACGACTATGTGAAGACTCGCAGTGAGTATGATGATGACTTGCTGGCCGACGGCGTATCATATGACCATCTGCAAAACAGCAGCGTCAGACGGGACAAGAACACCCCTATTCATCAGGCTAATCTTTATTACACAGGCAAAGTGGGTCAACTCAGCATCGATTTCAATGCCGACTACACTTCCCGCAAGCAACAGAGTCGTAACCAGCAGCAGGAACTCAGCACCGAGTACGAAGACCGCGATGTGAATACTGAGAGCCTGACGCGCAGCAACCTGTTTGCTGAGAAACTCTTCGTTACTCATCCGCTGTGGAAAGGCCAGATTGAGGTTGGCGAAGAATATACCAGTACCCGTTGGAAAAGCAGTTTTGACAATCAGGAAGGATACATCGCCAACAGCAACAACGAACAGCACGAAAGCAACATTGCTCCCTTCATGGAACTGCGCCAACGTCTGGGACGCTTCCAGTTGTCGGCAGGACTGCGTTACGAGCATGTGGAGTCCGAATACTTCGTGAGTGGTCAGCGTCGTGATGAGCAATGCCGTACCTACGATGATTTTTTTCCGTCTCTTTCTGTTTCTACGTCAGCCAAGAATCTGCAACTATCTTTCAGTTATGCCAAGCGCACTGCACGCCCTTCATATTGGCAGTTGAGTAGCGACGTCACCTACGAGAACCGCCTGAATCGGCAGACGGGTAATCCCTATCTGAAGCCCGTCAAGTACCACAACCTGAATGCAATGGTGATGTGGAAGTGGCTCTATCTTATGACCAACTTCTCCCACTGCATAGACCCCATTCTCTATACAGCAGGCAGTTTAGAAGAAGACTCGAAAGTGAACTTTGTGACCTACAAGAACTACGACCATGCCGACTGGCTGACCGTTACGCTCGGCGCACAGAAGAACGTCAAATTAGGCGACGGGATAACCTGGACTCCACAATACAACGTATCATTGATGAAACCTTGGTTCAGGTCTTTGTTCAATGGTGAGGAGAAAAGTTTCAGCCATCCGATGCTGACCTTTCAACTGGGCAATATCGTGTCATTGCCTCACGACTGGTTGTTGCAGGCCGACTTCAATATGCACACCCACGGCAATACAGGCTCAAACATCTGGGTTGACTGCACCAATCCAATGCTCTCACTCAGTGTCAGCAAAGACTTCTTCCAACACCGCCTCAATGTCAAGTTAACAGGAAACGATCTCTTCAATGGTGGCATCAACCATATCATGCTCTACAGCAACCGCATGATGTTCCGTAAGATGGAAGACAACGATTCCCGTTGTATCCAACTCTCTTTGCGCTACCGATTCAACGTTACCCCTTCAAAGTACAAGGGTACAGGTGCTGGTCATGCAGAAAAGAACCGATTATGAAGAGCACATAAAACTATACAAAATATTCCGCTTGCAATTACAAAAATTGCTGGCGGAAATTTTTTTTTGAAACTTTTTGTGGAAATGGTTAGCATTTACGCCCCCTTTCCTGTCTTTATAGGTAAAGATACGAAAACAGCGGGCATCCTTTGGGGAGGCTCCGCAGAAGAAATTATTAATTAGAGTTATGCCAGCGTACCGATGCGACATCAGGGACCGATGGCACCCAGGCATGAACTACAGACGCGAGTCAGCAAGCCTGAAACCCTGGCGCTCTCCAAGGGAGAGAAATGTTTACCTGCTTCATCAAAACAAAGATAGACATGAGCCTGCGGAGGCGCCATTTACAGCGGACAACCCATTTTTATACATACTCAATATTTAAAAATTTAAACAGCAAAATGATGAAACAGGTACATTTCAAAATGCCTCTGAGGATGTTAGTCGCATTGTTCGGCTTGATCCTTTCAGCGAGTGCCTTTGGCCAGCAGATTACGGTCAAGGGGCATGTAGTGGATGCTACCGGAGAAGGAGTCATCGGTGCGACTGTCCGTGTAAACGGAAGCGGTGGTACGGTGACGGACTTTGACGGTAATTTCACGTTGCAAGCGAATCAGGGAGACAAACTCACCGTCTCCTATGTAGGTTACAAGGATGCTACGGCTCTGGCCGCTCCCTCTGTCACTATCCGCATGGAAGATGACACAGAAGCACTGGAAGAAGTGGTAGTTATCGGTTATGGCCGTGTGAAGAAGAACGACCTGACGGGTTCGGTCACTGCGCTCGGTGCAGACAAGTTAGTGAAGGGTGCCGTCACCTCGGCAACCGATATGCTCGTCGGTCAGGCTGCAGGTGTCAGCGTGATTACCGACGGCGGTGCTCCTGGTGGTGGCGCAACCATCCGCATTCGTGGCGGTTCCTCAATGTCGGCTTCTAACAATCCGCTTGTTGTGATTGACGGTGTTCCCGTTGACGATGGCGACATCAGCGGTATGCGCAATCCATTGGCTACCGTCCATCCCAACGACATCGAAACCTTTACGATTCTGAAAGATGCCTCGGCCACGGCCATCTACGGAAGCCGTGCCTCTAACGGTGTGATTATCATTACCACGAAAAAAGGTCAGACAGGCAAGGTGAAGGTGGGCTATAGTGGCAACGTGAAGATCAGCACCCGTGCCAACGACGTGGATGTAATGGCTGCTGAGAGTTTCAAACAGTTCGTGAACAACAGGTTTGGCGCTGGCAGTCCGCAGGTAGCCGCCATCGGAACCAACAACACCGACTGGCAGAAAGAAATCTATCGTACTGCCGTCAGCACCGACCATAACGTCAATGTGTCAGGTACATTGTCCAATATGCCATACCGCGTTTCTGTGGGATACACCAATGAGAACGGTATCATCAAGACATCGAATATGGATCGCTTGACGGGTGCCATCAGTCTCAATCCGCAACTCTTCGACAAACACCTGAACATTCAGTTGAATGTGAAGGGCATCTACACCACCAACCGCTTTCCCGACATGGGAGCAGTCAATCTGGCTACGCAGTACGACCCGACACAGCCCATCTATATGACTGGCTCGGAGTATGGTAACGGCTATTTCATGTATCTCAATCCCGTGAACGGTCTGCCTATCGACATCGGCCTGACCAATCCCGTCTCGATACTCGACTCCAAGAGCGACAAGTCAACAGTCTATCGCAGTATCGGCAATGCACAGTTTGATTACAAGTTCCACTTCCTACCCGAACTTCGTGCCAATCTGAACCTTGGTTACGATGTGTCAAAAGGAGAGGGTGATGTGGTGATCGCAGACAATTCGCCAATGACTTGGTCATCAGGCAACTATAAAGCAGGCTTCGGTGAAAACAGCAGTTACTGGCAGTTGAAGCGCAACACACTGTTGGAGTTCTATTTGGACTATGCCAACACCTTCGGCGCACACAACATTGACGTGATGGCAGGTTATTCATGGCAGCACTTCTACAAGTCAGATTGGACGAAATACCCGTATTCTGCAAAATTCGCCAAAGAGAAAGGTACAGAGTACTACAAAGATATGGAAGAGAACAAAACCGAGAATTATCTTGTCTCTTTCTTCGGGCGACTGAATTATACGTTGCTTGACCGTTATCTCTTTACATTCACTCTTCGTGATGACGGTTCTTCACGTTTCAGCAAGGAAAACCGTTGGGGACTCTTCCCGTCAGTTGCTTTGGCATGGCGCATTAACGATGAGCCATTCCTGAGGAATGTAAAGGCTATTTCCGACCTGAAACTTCGGTTGGGCTATGGTATTACAGGACAGCAGAACCTGAACAACGGTGACTATCCCTATATGGCCCGTTATTCTTACTCAAAGGCTGGCGCGAATTATTATTTCGGTAACACCAAGTATCGTCTGATAGCACCACAAGCCTACGACGAGAATCTGAAGTGGGAAGAGACGACAACCTATAATGTCGGTCTGGACTTCGGCTTCCTGAGCAACAAGATTACTGGTACGTTGGATTATTACTATCGCAAGACAGACAACTTGCTGAACACGGTGACTGCTCCTGCAGGAACAAACTTCAGCAACGAACTGCTGACAAACGTGGGTACACTGGAGAACAAGGGTATCGAACTGTCATTGACTGCCCATCCCGTAGATACCAAGGACTGGCACTGGACAATCGGTTACAATGTGTCCTACAACAAGAACGAGATCACCAAACTGACCTTCAACGACGATCCTTCGTATAAGGGCGTGATTCACGGTGACATCGACGGTGCCACGGGCTATAAGATTCAGATCAATGCCGTGAACAATCCCTATAATTCCTTCTATGTGTTCGAGCAGATGTATGATACCAATGGCAAGCCCATTGAGGGTGCATACGTTGACCAGAACGGCGACAACAAGATTGACGAGGAAGACCTAATAGCCTATAAGAAGTCTGCCCCAGATGTCTATATGGGACTAAGCAACCAGATCTCTTATAAGAATTGGGACTTGTCGTTTGCCGTCCGTGCAAGTTTTGGAAACTACGTATATAATAATGTGCAGTCGAACCGTGAGGCATGGGACGGCTCACAGATGTACGACCAGAGCGGTTTCCTGAAGAACCGTCTGGAGTCTGCATGGGATCACGACTTCAAGGCTGGACAGTATCGTAGCAGTTACTATATCCAGAACGCTTCGTTCTTCCGTATGGATAATATCACGCTGGGCTACACGTTCCCGAAACTCTTCAACGACAAGCAGAGCGCAAGAGTGTACTTCACCGTTCAGAATCCGTTTGTCATCACAAAGTACAGCGGACTTGACCCTGAAATCAGTGGTGAGGGCATCGACAAGGAAATCTATCCGCGTCCCCGCTCGTTCATGTTAGGCGTAAACCTGAATTTCTAAAACAAATAAGAAAAGATGAAAACAATGAAATACAAATATATCCTGTCTGCTGCCCTCGTTGGTACGATGCTGGGCACGACATCATGCACGGGCGACCTTGACACCGTGCCCATTGATAAGGACGACCTTGTTTCCGAAGTCGTATTTGGAAATGACATCAGTGCCTATGAGGAGAGTCTGGCCAAGATTTATGCCGGACTGGTGATAGGCGGTAACAAAGGCGGTGACGATGAGCAGGACGTGGTCGGTATCGACGGCGGTTCGCAGGCATCGTTCATCCGTGTGTTGTGGAATATGCAGGAGTTGGCTTCCGACATGGCTCACTGTTGTTGGAACGACCCTGGTATTCCCGACTTCAATCATATCTCTTGGGCAGCATCCTCGCCTTGGGTGAAAGGCTCCTACTATCGTCTGTTCTATCAGATTAACCTTTGCAACGCTTTCTTGCGTGAGGCTTCAGACGGGAAACTATCAGAGCGTGGTTGTTTTGAGCAGGTAAAGGCAAAGGTGACCCAATATCGTGCCGAAGCCCGTTTCATGCGAGCCTTGATGTATCAGTATGCGCTCGACCTTTATCGGAATGTGCCGTTTGTCGATGAGAACAGCACCGTGGGTAGTGATCGTCCGCAGCAGATTCAGGCGGCAGACCTGTTCAAGTATATCGAGAGTGAGATGCTGGCATGTGAAAGTGACCTCGCTGATCCTGTAGTGGGATGGAGCGACAGTTACGGCCACGTCAATAAGGCTTGTATGTGGGCTGCTCTCAGCCGTCTCTATTTGAATGCCGAGACATACATAGGTGAAAACCGTTACACCGACTGCATCAACTATTCTAAGAAAGTGATAGGCGCAGGC
>FLNY01001963.1_pt1 | contig 31395 bp, 19 predicted proteins | sample 1140381 | NCBI WGS metagenome assembly FLNY01 (sample SAMEA3878172, study PRJEB12797) | bioreactor metagenome | biome: Moose rumen | place: Sweden | collected 2011-10 | reverse complement strand
GATTTATGTTGTCATGCATCATGAGAAATGGTTTTGAATCAGTTCTGAATCAGTCTTCAAATTCAGATTGAAGGATTCTGTAAACTTCATCAACAGTGTCTTCCTCGAGGTCGGCTTTTTCAATCAATGTTTCGCGAGGAGTCTTGAGTACGTCTTTTGCAGTGTTGAGTCCCAATCCTTTAATTGCATCGATAACCCATTCGGCAATTTCGTCTTTAAATTCATCGAGGTAGATGTCTTCATTGTCGGTATCTTCATTCGCATTGTCGCGGAATACGTCGATGGTATAACCGGTGAGCATACTTGCCAATTTGATATTCAAGCCATTCTTTCCAATTGCGAGAGATACTTGGTCGGGCAAAAGGAATACTTCAGCCTTGCGTTCTTCTTCATTTACATTGATGGAGGAAATCTTTGCAGGGCTTAATGCTCTTTGTATGAACAGCTTGATGTTGCTTGTATAATTGATTACGTCGATATTCTCATTGTGTAGCTCCCTGACAATACCATGAATTCTACTACCTTTTACACCCACACATGCTCCAACCGGGTCGATACGCTCATTGTAGCTTTCAACTGCAATTTTGGCTCTTTCGCCAGGTATTCTGGCAATTTTGTGGATTGTTATAAGTCCGTCGTTTATTTCTGGTACTTCCGCTTCCAACAGTCTCTGAAGGAATTCAGGAGATGTTCTGGAAAGTATGATTTTAGGGTTGTTGTTGAGGTTGTCCACTCTCAATATGACTGCTCTAGTTGTTTCTCCCTTTCTGAAGAAGTCGCCTGGAATCTGTTCCTGTTTTGGCAAAAGCAATTCGTTTCCGTCATCATCAATCAGCAAAACTTCCCTTTTCCAAATTTGATACACTTCTGCTGTAACGATTTGTCCCACCTTGTCTTTGAACTTGTTATAAAGATTGTCGTGTTCAAGTTCAAGTATTTTGGCAGCCATGGTTTGTCTCAGGTTGAGTATTGCTCTTCTTCCAAAGTCGGAGAAATTGACTTTTGTGCTGAGTTCCTCACCTACTTCGAAGTCGGGGTCTTCCTTTTGGGCGTCGGAGAGTGATATTTCAGTCATCTCGTTTGTTACTTCACCATCTGGTACAACCATTTTGTTTTGGTAGATTTCGAAATCTCCCTTTTCTGGATTGACTATCACGTTGAAGTTGTCGTCTTGTCCGTAGATTTTCTGAAGAACGCTCCTGAATGAATCTTCAATCACGCTGACAAGAGTTGTTTTGTCGATTTTCTTTGTTTCTTTGAATTCTTTGAAAGTGTCTGTCAGGTTCACACTTTCCAATACTTTCTTTGTTGCCATATATATAGTTTTTTAGTTGACGGGTTTTTATTCGACAGTTAAGCGAATTGCAAGTTGTTGCATTTATTTAAATTCCAAAACGGCTTTCACCCATTTCACGTCGTCGTATGTGTATTTATACTCAACATTGACCATTTGTGGCCTTTTCTTTCCTTCGATTTTCTGTTTTTCCTTTATTTCTACTGTAAATCCGTTTTCGTCGGCACTTGTCATGAATCCTCTTTGCTTTTTCCCGGCATTGGTGAGCACGTCCACCTCATTTCCGATATTATTTATATACTGTTGCAGGATGCGGAATGGCTGTCCAATTCCCGCAGACCCTACTTCCAGTTCGTATTCGTCGATATCTGGTTCACACTGTTCGCTGATAAATCTGCTTAGTGCCACACAGTCGTCAATCCACACTCCGTCTTTGTGGTCAATTTCCACTGTTATTTTATCGTCGGTCACGTCTGTATAGACGAGGAAATATTCTTTGTCTTTGAGCCATTCCTCACAAAGCTCTTCAATTCTTTTTCTTTCAATCATAATTCTTACAAAACCATTTTTCCGTATGGAATCTCCTTTAGACATATTCGGAGATATAATAAATTAGGAGGAATCCTTGTTAGGCTCCTCCTATAAGTTGATGCAAAGTTACAATTTATTTGGCTTATATCCAAAGGTTTTCAATAAAAAATACAATTTACGGCAATAAAATGATAATAAAAAGGTCTTTAACATGCTTCTCATAAGTTTTAAAACAATGTAAAAACACGAATTTTCAGATGTTTATTGCCATGTCCAAGGCAAAAAGCAAATAAAGAGGAATAAAGGTGCGGTGTTCTTTTTTGTCCACATATTATTCAGACACGAAATCTGATTACCGATTTGTGCTTAACAATAATTTGAAAAAGTTACCAGAGTGAGTATTTTTTATCGGATTCTGATTCTATAAACTGAAGACTTTCGAAAAATTCATCGTCCATGCGTTCTTTAGATGACGGGTCGATTTCACCGTCATCGTCAGTACCCCCATAGCCTATGTCGCTACCGCTTCCACCTCCATTTACTCCAGTAGGAGTGGCTATATTCTCTTTGATGACAATATTGTAGCGAGTTGTTGAAGGATATATATATTTTTTTTTCATTTTCTTGATGTTTAAAAATTTATTAACAATTTGGTCTTTGTGAACGTTGTCATTTGATGACAATTTTCTTTCCGTTCACGATATATATGCCTTTCTGCAAATCGCTTGTATCATTTCCTATAAAGATTCCTTGCAGATTATATACAGCACCAGTCGGTATCTCTTCTCCTATTCCTATGATGGAAGTAACTTCACCATTGAGTGTCACTCTCATCTTAATTCCAGCTCCTTCGACAGATGATAACACATCTATAAAGTCGAAATAACCCCTAAATGCTTTAATCTTTGTTTTTCCCTTGGAATAATAGAACAAGTTGGAGTTCAGGAACAGGTTATTGTTAGGAATGTAATCTCCCGCATGGAGAGTCCCATACAAAGTTCCATATACCACTTTTCTTGATCCTGTTCTTCCATTGTCGTATTCCACGACAGCATTGCCTTCGTCAGGTTCAATCGTTGACGTACACTCAAACTCCTCAATTGGATTTGATACTTTAATAAGATAAGGGTGGTTCGCTTCAAAGCCAAATCCTTCCAGGTCGTAGTCTTCAAAGTTCACCGTGATGCTAGTGATGTTTCCTTCGGTGTCTTCTTCTAACTCATAATTGACAAATTCTATAATTTGCATGTCGTTTCCAAACACTGTTTTTGTTTGGGTTTCGGTCATGGCAAACGGCAGACAGATGGTGTTCCATTCTCCGGCCTTTATGGTTCGCTTCACGAGTATTTCGACATCGCCTGTGCTGGCTTCAGGCACTGTGGTTGAGTTTTCATCCAGGACGGTCTTTGCCGGTGGGGCAGTAACGTTGATTATGAATGTGGCATCGTTCAGGTAATTGGTTCTTGCAGATGTGTCGGTTACGCGGATGTCGGTGAGCGTGGCATTGAGTTCATCACCTTCCTGCACCGTATCGTCGGTAGTAAGCATGATTGTGACCATCTGTCCTTCCGTACCAGGGAAAGGCACTGGAAGTCCCGAGCCCTGATATCCTGCAAACTGATATTTATTGGTTCCTATGTTAGAGAGTCCGATGGTAACAGCCAAGGAACTGATTCGGCTTCCCTTTTGAAGTATGTATTGATTGTTCTCATCCACGGCAGGTTTGATTCCTTGGGGCAGTTCCATTTGAAATTGAAACGCTACCAATTCCTTGTCGGTATTTGTCAGATACACTTCCATCAGTGCAGTTCCGCCTTTCTGTATGGAAATGTCGCTTACTGTGATTTCTGCAGCATCAGTTTCAGCAAAAATAACAAATAAGGATAAAAGTGTTAATAATTTTTTTTTCATTTTTATATTATGTTTTTTATTTATTGTGGATCATTTGAGTCTGCTTGTTTAGCTCTTTGTTTTGAGTTCTGGCCAAAAATCTGGTATGCGATAGCAGTTATGTCGGAAACGTCAATGGTTCCATCTGTATTGGCATCAGCGGCATCGTAATTGAATATTTCAGGAGTGGTTCCAAAAATATGATATGAAATGGCTGTTATGTCACTAACATCGACAGTTCCGTCCATATTTACATCACCGATCACGTATGCCACTTCATAGTTGAGCCTAACCGGATTGCTAGGTGTTCCATAAAGTCCTTGCGGGTCGAACAACACTTCTTGGTCAGCAGTAAGTTCGTATTCTGTTTCGGTCAGGTAGTCGTAGAGTTTGAATATGACGGGGTCGTTGTCTGTGGAATCATATTTCACTCTGACTATACCATATTCGTTGACTTCAAATTCTGCAATTCCCATACATTCAGTACCTATAAATGCCCCTATGGCAACATTGGAATAATCCGTGAGAGGTAGTCCGTTTCTATAGGCTCTGGCAAAAATCGACATTTCATAGTCTAGGTCGAATGTGTCCATGAGCCAAGGTCCTCTAGTGATTTTGAATGTGCCGGAAGTTGCTTCGTTTGTCCCTTTCACGTTATGGCTCTTGGTTTCAGGTCCCATTGCCGTGAGGTAAACATCGCCACCGGTCTGCGTCAAATTCTTGTCAACGCTTATGCACATGCATTTACTTGTAGAACCATCGGCTTTGACATAAGAATTACCAGTAACGAATATTTCTATGTTCCCTCCATTGATTTCCATGTTTCCTCCATCGAGCACAGTGGAGTTCTCCGTCTCTTCTTTCGACTTGATTCCCTTTGAGCCTTCGCCCGTCACCACGATGTTGATGTTTCCGTCGTTAATATATGTGGCATAGCATGAGCGCATGGCTTCGCAGTTAGGGCCGGAGACATTGATGTTGATGTCGCCGCCATTTACATACAGCAAACTGTCAGCCTTGATTCCAGTGGTTTTCAGTGTGCCTATGTTCACATTGATAGCTCCTCCGTTAATTCGAATGCATCCATAGTCATCGGCATCCACACCGTCGCTTCCCACATTCTTGATGTTCACCGTTCCACCATCCATTTGGAAAAAATTGTGTTCGTTTGCCACTTTTCCACGTCCACAATGTATGCCGTCGCTTATGGCTCCCAGCACGTTGATAGTTCCCAGGCTACTCTTGAGTTCTATCTCTTCCTTTGCACAGATGGCATGTTTCAGCTTGCCTGTGACATTGAGCGTGCCACTGCCTTTAAAGTCGGCATGTCCCTTGAAATAGATTGCACCTTTCTGCGCACCGAACTCAGAGTCAGTGATTGTGTTCACCGTTCCTTCCATAAGAATGAAATCCGTGCGTTTTCCACATTCCACATCGATTGCCGCACCCCCATTGGGATTGGTCAGGTTCAAGCCGTCGAGTTGCAGTGTAAGTTTATATTCTCCGTTTATGAGCAATGAACCGCTCGTTGATTCTCCTGAAACACGATATGTGTATTCCGTTGTTGTCGTACCAGATGAAATCATAACGTCTGCTCCACTCACATTATAAGTAACGTCTGTGATGCTTGTCGGTACGGTTACCGTTGCAGTACTTCCATTGAAGACAATTTCTATGATATCTTCATTCACATCCTGTGCAAACACATTCATGAATGCAAGCATGGCTGCAATGGCAAATAATAGATTTTTTTTCATTGTATATTAATGTTTTTTTGATAATTAGGCAGTTATGGTAGATAATTTACTTGACAAAAACTTTCTCGCATTTTCCATTTTCATATTTGACAATGTAGATGCCAGGCTTGAGGCTTGCTGCTCGATGTGAAACCATTTGTCCTCCAAGTGAGAAGTAACCTTCAACTTTATTAGTCGTTATTTGTCCGTTTTCATCGTTGATGTTTATTGCTTCTATTCCGGTAGATTCGTCTTCATCATGCTTAATTGTCAGTTTCCTAGGCTCTTTCTTGCTTCCTATCACATCCAAGGCGAAGCAGTCGGTTTCCAATATTTTATATATGCTGCCGTCAAGATTGTCTATGGCCACATATTTGATGTCCTCTCCGCCGTCTCCATATATGGTGATATATAGCAGGCTGTCCACACATTCGCTGACACCCCTGTACTCATTGTCAGAGTAGGCAAGAATTGTGAATCTCTCTTGTTCGAGTTCCATCCCTTCCATATCAATTTTAGCAATAACCCCCATAACATTTGGTTTCGCATATTTATTGATTTGGTACTTCTGTTGTTGTGAGTTCAACGCACGAGCCTTACGCTTGCTGAAATTGACTTGTACTTCAGACGCATGGAATCTGATGGTTTTCGCACTCTTGCTCTTATACATATATCCTTTGCCTGTCTCAAATTGCGAGAGTGACCCAGTCCACTGACCATTGCTGAATGAAGCGAATCCGTCTTGTCCTAGTATATGGTCACCTTCTTCCTGCAAAGACGTGCCCAATGCGGCAGAGATTGTTTGTGCGCCTGTCACGGTATATCCAATCCAGTTCCATCCGGCTATCAATTTTATAGGTATTTCGCTATTGCATTTAAGTCCCTCATATTCAAAAGTGTCGTCTTGCGACATTTTCACTTTATATAGGTTTCCTGCATTCAGTGCCTTTAGGTTTCCAACCATTCCAAAAATGTTGTCGCGTACGGCTTCCGTTTTCTGTGCTACTATTCTCTCTGAATATTCGGTTAGGGATGAAGGGGTGATGGAAACGTTGAGGTTGTGTGATATCCAGTTCCAGCCTTCCACCAGTTCGAGCCTGAACTTGTTGGCGTCAGGATTCATTAGGCACACGTCGTGTCCTATGATGGAGTCGGCTTGGGTCAGGAGGTTAGTTCTTTCGATTGTAGGCTTACGCATCAAATAGAAATCGTAGCCTCCGTCAGGATAGCGGCCCACAGAGTTGTCTCCCCTATGCGGAATATAAGTCATCCCATCGACAAATGCTTGCAAGTCAGGGTGTGTGTCGTAGAATTCGCTATTGTTGTTGACAAATTCCTCACTGCTTGTAACTACTACGGTATTGTTTCCGAGATTATCCAATTTGAAGTTGGAATGAATCTGCGATTCGCCTTTCAGTTCGTCCGCCCAAACGATGATATGTCCACCGGCCGGCACAATGGTGTTGATGATGGAATTTGTGGGGATTTGGTATTTCAAAGGGTTATTTATGTCGTTGCTGACATAGAGTCCTGCCACGTCTAATTCTTCGTCCGTGTTGTTGAAGAGTTCGAACCAGTCGTTTTTCTTGAAGAACTCGTTAGCGAATACCGTATTTCCGGCACTTACCTCATTCACCTTTATAGGTGTTGCGATGGCTTCAAACAGTTCATCTGCCGTGCCCATTCTTTCGTATGTGGCTACGAGTGTAAGGTTGCCAAGGCTTGATATGTCGAATTCTTCATCTTGACTTATCACATTGTTGTTCTCGTCAATCCACCCTTGGAATACATATCCTTCTGGTGCTGAGGCTTTTATGACTGCAGGCGAGAACATGGTCCCGTCGAATTTTGCGGTAGGGATATTTATGTTGTTGAGTTGCAATGTCGCAGCATCTATGTTGCTCGACAATTTCATCGTGTGTGTAGTGGCCGAAGACAAGTTGGCATAACTCCAACTCTTCAGTCCATTCATCATGGTGTTTCGACGTTCGGCTGTCATCAATGCCCTTACATATCCAGCGGTTGGCTCTGTAGAAAGTCCTTCTAGGAGAAGAGCCGGATTCATTTCCTCGGCTATCCGGTTTATTATTTCGATGCTCCTCGTTGGTTCAAAGACACTACCTCCCACGATACAGAACGTGTCGATAAATTGTTTGCGGAATTCAGCGTTGTTGTTCATCATATTGAGGAAAATGTTCACCAGAGGACATCCGCTGTTGTTTGTAATATGTGTGAAGGCGTAAGCGTTGAAACGCAATGCCTGGTCAATGTCGAAGAGTACGATGTGGAATTTGCCGTCTTTTCCCTTGAAAGCCTTGCAGTTGTTTCCAGGCCAGTCGTCACCGCCGAGGAACATCTGAGTTGCCATATAGTTGATGAATTCGTCAACATCTACGAACGACTTTATTGTCTCGTATGTGGCATTCTCGCCTGAACTGGACGACAAGCTTCTCCATCTGTTGAACTCCTCAATGTCACCGGCATTCACAGTAATGCCTCCTCCGAGTTCCATCTGGTCCACTTCGTCGGTATCGATTCCGTAGTTGGCTAGTGAAAAATGCTTGTTGCTTGGTTCCCGAAGGTTGAGCATTCCCTGGTAATGTCCGTTGACGAAACTGTGAACCGGCATGTAGTCCTGACAATCGAGATAGAATCCACTGCTGATAATGATATATTGCAGAGCGGCATCTTTTATCCTGCATTGCAAGTCGTTACCTCCGTTTCTCACTTGCAATACCTTGTGACGAAGATGTGGTTTGTTTTCGAAGAATGGATATTCCATATACTTCTGGTTCTCATATAGAGATGATGCCTTCAGTTTGAAGTTAAACGGATACCAAGAGCGGCTCCATCCTCCGAATCGCTTGAGGTTCACTTCTTGTCCGTATGTCTCGCTGTTGTCGGCTGTTATAAAGTTGTAGGCCGCTGGTCGATCCCATTCCATGTTCCAATTGCACGGGAAGTCTATACCGCTTCCGGAAACACCATTCTTTCCAGTTGTGAACACTCCAAGAGAGTCGCTGTAGAGGTTTATCGGGTCAGCCACAAGTGATAGGACTGGTAGCATATAGTCTTTGTCGCGGTAAATGTATGACAACGTTCTTACCGGACTAGGCAACTTGCCGGATTTGAACAGTCTGAGCCTCAGAATGGTGGTTTTGTCGATGTTGAATGTGCCGTCGGCACTTATCTCTCCATTCGATTCTGACGGTGTGGAACCATCAAGAGTGTAATAAAGAGTAGATCCGGAAGGAATGGACACATTCATATTGAACGGGCTGTCGAATGTCTTCGACTCGACATCTACTTCTGGCATGACCAGTCGTATGTCGTTGCCTGCAGGGATGAACTGTAGGCTTTCCGTGTTGGTCTTTCCTGGAGTAGGGTATGCTGTAAATGCCCATTCATTGCCACCGTCGGTCGTCCTGGAATATGATACACGACTGATTGCTGCCGGATATTCTTGGCTTATGAGCAGGTTGCCGTTGGAATCACTTATATATACAGTTCCTCCATCCATGTCGAGGTGGTCATCCACGTTTCCATTATATGCGTCGTTATGGTCAAACCATATAAGTCCATATCCGTTTGCCGGCACGATTCCACTGTCGCTGTTGAGTTGAAATTGTTTGAGATTGGCGGCATCCATGCTTACATATAGTCCGTTTAGACTGACACCTTGACCAGTAGGGTTATATAGTTCCACATATCCGCCATAGTTGTATGACGGGTCGATGAACATATCGAGGTTCGATACTAAAATCTCATTGATTATCAAGTTGGAAGCATTACCGTTAGCACTGCTTACGACTACGCTGGTTCTGTTGGTAACCGAATTGTCATCGCTTCCTACAGCTGTCATTATGATATTTGCAGAGCCGGTTCCTACAGCTTTTACAAGTCCGTTGGCGTCCACTGTCGCTACCGAAGTATTGGAGGATGTCCATTTTATTGTCTTGTCGGAGGAGTTTTCCGGGAAGACAGTAGCTGTGAGTTGATGCTTTTCGCCTACAGTCAGGTTGACGCTTGCTTCCACAGGGGTTACGCTTTCGGCAAATTGGAAATTCTCCGTTCCAAGATAGTATAGATTGAAATTATCCCATATAGCCCAGTCGTATTTGTAACCGAAACTTTTCTTCATTCCTATTTTCAGTGTTCCGTCTGTAACTGGTACGATGATTTCCATCGGGTATTTCCCATCTTCAAATGCTTTTGAAGCGCTTTGCATGTCGTTAGGAACCCATCCGAATTTTGTTTCGGTACAATTTCCGACACCAGGATAGGCATCATATGTGTCGTCTAACGGTGAAGGCATAAGTTGTTCTACATTGTTGGCATACATTGTTGCGATTGTCTGCTGTATTCCTTGTTCGTGTGTTATCACAGCATACGGAATGGTATAGACGGCGTAAATGTTGTTGGCATCGTTTTCTCTTGTGTTTTGACCCCACCCCCCTTCTGCGTAGCCGTTGTGTTCTTCCAGAGTGTATGCGCCGTATCTGTAGAATCCTTGTGCTGTTACTTTATACCATCCGTTTTGCAAGCCTGTTACGGTTTGATATACATTATATGTCGTGTTATATTTTTCAGCACATTCGTAATTAACTGTAGGCGAGCCGGTCCATCCGCTTGTACCATTGGAATAGCTAGGATTGACAAGTTTGCTCGTCATGTCTATGGGGTTGTCGAATGAAGCGTCGGAAGGTGTGTCGTCGTCACCTGAATTACCGTTCATGTCATAATCTGAATTGTCGCCAAGCGACAAAAGAGTGAGTTCGAAATTGTCGAATACCGTCCAGTCCACTCCTGGAAGAGTTTCCTTTTTCACTCCAATGGTAAGGGTGTGGTCGGTTACGTTGACGTCAACCGTATTTCCGGAATAAAGTCCGGCGGTAAAGGTGTTAGCCGACTCTGTGAGTGAGAATGGCATTCCGTTGCCAGAAACAGTCAGGCCGAGTGTCGCTATATTGCTTATCTCGGTTGTGATGTTTTGCAGTGACGACTCGTTGCTGCCGGCATATAATTTGGCGTATAATTGGTTTGTCGTTGCTCTTGACGAATTGGCGTTTGTGTTGTTCCACGCATTGTTGTTATATCTGTAGAACCCTTGGCAAGAAAGTCTGTAGGTTCCATTAGGAATGTTCTCAAGTTTTTGATATACGTCGAAGTTGCAATTCCATTTTTCAGCGCAAAAGTTACCGTTTGTCGTCGTATTTCCTCCTGTTGCAGGACTTCCTTCCCATCCGAGAGTAGCATAATTTCTGTCAAACCTCGGATTCGTTATTAGGAATGTCGCGTCTGTGTTGGAACCATCGAGTAATCCGTTGACGAGTTTTTCTTCAGTGATGAATTCCCAGAGAGCATTGTCGCTTGTTGGGTTGGTTAAATATGTATCGACATTGTCGTTATCGTTGTAACCAATGTAATATCCGTCTTGGGATTGTATCGTGAAATATCCGTTGCCATCTGAAACAACAGATAAGGTGTATGAATCGCTCGCCCCCTCAACATATATGATTCCGTTGGAAATTCCCCATTGATGGTAGCCGCTGTCGGTATTGCTGAAATTGGAGTCGAAATAGAAATATGTATCATAAGCCTTCGACAGTTTTGTGGCCATAGGGTGTTCTCCGAAAACAGCCTGTACAGCATACGACCCTCCGGCATTCACGTATTTGCCGTTTGCCTTGTTTCGAATGTAGTAAGTTCCTGGTTCAATAGGTTCGCCTTCTGCCAATACTGGTGTTGTGATGTCATAGGCTTCAAGCAAATATAGTTTGATGTACTTCCATGCCACCCAGTTTTGGTTGGTTTGTTCGTTTATGTTGAGTCCGAAAGAAAGTGTGCCGTCGGTTCCTACTTCAAATTCCAAACTGGCTGTGTTATATCCCATCACTTGTCCGCCATATGTGCTTCTAGTATAACTGGTGTCTGAGTCGTCGGCAACAATAGGGGCTGTCTCTCCATTTGCGTACATGTAGGTGCTGAACTGTACGTTTTGGTTTCCATTTTCCGCATAGCACCTGACGGTCATCTGCAACTGGTAGCGTCCGGAAGGCAGTCCGGATATTGTTTGATGTCGGATTTCTGCCATATCCAGCGTATTGTTTGTCTTGTCAGTCCAATATTCCATGAATGGTGTGGTCATGTTGCTACCGTCACTGCTTCCTCTGCTCGACCATGTGTCGTATTGAAGTAGTCCGTTAGCATTTGCAGGGGATTTTGTCCAATAGGTCTCCGTGTATTCATTGTAATAGGCTCCTGCTATTCTGTTAGTATAGTCTTCCTGACCATATGTAGCCAGTGGCAGAACATAAAGTGGTAGGGTCAAAAAGAAATAAAATAGTTTTTTAGGATTATATCTCATTTTATTAGGTGTTGGCCTGTCGAGCGACAGATTTTAAATAATTCCTATTATTTAGTTTAAGAAAAGTGCATATTACACTAATATAGTGCAAATTTATTAATAATTATCTATTTGCCAAAGTAAAAAGTGCAAATTTATAATTTTTGTTATGTAATTATAAAATAATATTACAGTTATCGATTTTTTTGTATTTTTGCAAATGTTAATGATACAAAATAATTATAAGTCAAAATTTTGCATTCTTTATGAGGATTAAGAGAATAATGTCAGGCTTGATGGCCCTTTTGGGAATGGGATGTTCCTATAGCCAACAGAATTATCAGAGCCTCGATGTTCAAGGATTTTCAGATTGCCTGAATCGTGGTGGCGTTACGCTATTGGATGTTCGTAGTGCTGAAGAATATGCCGAAGGTCATATATATGGTGCCGTGAATATTGATGTTCGCAATAATGTGTTTATGGATGAGGCAAAGACACGTCTTGACAAGTCGAAGACCATTGCCGTTTATTGCAGGTCGGGACGTCGTTCAGCCCATGCAGCCGACTTGTTGTCTGCCGAGGGTTATCAAGTTGTTAACTTAAAGGGCGGTATTGAGGCATGGAAAGAAAGTAAAGGCGTTGTAAGTAAGGATGTTGTGGAAATTGATGTGTTCAAGACTGGCGATGGAGAGACAATAGAGATATATGCATTGATGCATGCTTGCATTCGTATTGTTTATAAGGGGAAGGAAATAGAGATTGACCCTGTTCGTCGATTAGGCAATCGCATTGTGGATTACACATCTTTGCCGAATGCTGATTTTGTTTTTGTCACGCATGAGCATAAAGACCATTTCGACCAAGACGCCATCAGTGACTTGAGAACGGAAAATACTCGTCTCATTACAAATCAGCGTTGTGGAGATCTGTTGGGTTATGGTGAAATCATGAAAAATGGCGACAAAATGGTTTTGTCCGGCGACATTCAAGTTGAAGCAGTTCCAGCCTATAACATAACGGAAGGGCATTTGCAATTCCACCCCAAAGGTCGTGACAACGGGTTCATAATCACTTTAGGAGATATCCGCATTTACATAGCCGGCGACACTGAGGACATTCCTGAAATGGCCGGCATAAAAGATATTGACATTGCCTTTCTGCCTTGCAATCAACCTTATACCATGACGACAGACCAATTGTCGAAGGCGGCAAGGACGATTAAGCCAAAGGTGCTTTTCCCTTATCATTACGGAAATACCGATGTAAGCGGTGTGCCTGAAGAATTGAAATCCGATGGCATCGATGTGAGGATAAGACATTATGAATGAATTTTCGCTGACGGGTAAGAAATATGGCAGACGAATAATTGAGCCGGTTGTTTTTTAAGAATGAGTTACTTACATTCAAAAATTCGGATAGTTCAATATGGTTTCAATTTAAAATATAGAGTTAATAAAACTAACTATTAAATAACCTATTAATATGAGGAGAATTATTTTTATAACATTAATTTGCTTTGTGTCAATGGGCATGAATGCTCAAGACCGTTTTCCATCTTCCAGCATGTGGTTGAAAGCATATCCTCTTGCAGGTTCGAGAGTCCCTTTTGCCTATTTTGGAGAAGGGACGGAATTCAACGTTTCATGGGGAATGGACGTGGCGTGGAATTCAAGTGCCAATGTTCAACGTGGAACAAATTTCATTGGTGCCGAGAACATCAAGTCTGGACGCATATCGTTTCAGCCAAGCGATTTGGTAGGCGAAGACTTGACTTTGTCTTCCTCACAGCAACGTAGCCTCCGCTCGCGAATAAACAATATAAAGCGTAGTGGAACAACGAATGTAATCTTGAATTGTGACCATGAGGCTCTTAATTCTGAGAATTATTATGGCAAGCCAGAGGAATGGTACAAGTTAATAAAAGCAAGTGTGCTATATGCTCAATCCAATGGACTTACAGTTACAAGTGTGTTGCCGTTCAACGAGCCAGACTATACATCATGGGGCGAGGGCACTCAAGCTCATTTCAAGGAGATAGCCCGTTTGATAAAGGAAGATCCGGACATGGCAGGCATACGTCTTTGTGGTGGCAATACCTTGAACTGTGACCAGGCACTGAACTGGTATAATTACATGAAGCCTTATATAGATGAGGGAAACACCCATCAGTTGGCAGGTGTGTTCAGCACCTACGCCAATTTCTTTCAGACAGTACGCAAGGACGGCAATCATGCTACTGCCGATGAACTCCACAACACAATGGAAGCACTCGTTGCCGTACATTATGGAATGCAGACAGGAATATGGTGGGGATACGACGGGGTGGCCCGTGGCGACTTTTGTAAGGCTACTTGTGGTGGACATGAATTGGGCTATGGTGAGAACCGTAATGCTTGGGCTGCCGGTTGTGTCTATCGCTTGCCAAGTGGTGCCGTTGAAGCCTTTGTCGGAGTAAGTGAACGTCAGGCAAACAAGAACTGGATGGATATTGTTGCAACAGATTGTGATGTATATTATGATGGATATGGACCGGTACGTCTTTATCAGCAGTTCCTTCCTGGAGATGGTGTCTATTCTTCTTCCAACCAGAAGAATGCCGACAAGGTAATCCATATTCATGCTGGCGAGGATGTCCCTCTCGACACGATTGGAGGAGTATATGAGATAATGAATAAAAGCACGAGCAGACTGTTGGCTTCCACCGGAAAGTCCAACCGAGCGACTATTCAGCAGTACACACGTCGTAACTCTGATTTGGAAAGATGGGAGATTGCTCCTACCAGTCACTTGAAAGGCGGAGATTTCAGTTATTTTTATGTGAAGATGGCCAATTCAAGTTATTATCTCAATTTGCTCAACAACAGTTTGAATGTCAATGGCACTTTTATCCTGTATAATGCAGGCGGTTCCGACAACGAGCAGTATCTCTTCGAATATGCCGGTGACGGATGGTATTATATGCGTAACCATTATTCCGGACTTTATCTGGAGACAGGCGACAATAGTTCGATCTTCCAGAACGCATTTAATGGTTCGGATGCACAAAAATGGCGTTTGATGCCAGTTGAGGCGGCAGCAGAACAGACACCTCCATCTGCTCCTACCGGCTTGCAGACTTCTGGACGTTCAGCTTCGATTCTCTTGACTTGGGAAGAAAACACTGAAAGCGATATTAACGGTTATATGGTGTTTCGTGGATATGAAAAGGACGGAACAACCGTGTGGGAAACCATCGGGCGCAACTTAACTACTACCACTTTTCTTGATAATGGATGTGAGCAGGACAAGGTATATAAATACAAGGTTAAGGCAGTTGACCTAAGCGGTAACCGTTCAGCAGGGAGTGATGAAGTGGAAGGAAAGACGAATGGGGATAAATGCATGGTGGCTTATTATGAATTTGATCAAGCTCTACAGGACTCGACTGAGAATCAGTTTGACATAGCAGGTAGCGATGTGTTCTCTTATTCTTCTTCAGCAATACTGAGGAAATCGGGTGAGAACAGCGTGTCCTTCAACGGAACGAAGAATTACATGCTTTTGCCAAACCAATTAGGCAACATGAAGGAAATGACCATTGCCTTCTGGATGTATAATGGAGATGTAACCCGTAAGAATGCGCATATTTTTGATTTCGGAAGTGATGCCGACCATCGTATGTATTTCACCCCTTACAGTGGTACCGATTCCCGTTTGGTATTGAAAAATGGTGATTCCGAGCAGATTGTGTCTGGCAATAGAATACAAGGTAATTGGAAATATGTGACGATAACGTTTGGTGAGGAAGAAGTGAAATATTATATCGATGGTGTGGAGATGGCGTCTGCCACAATAGACATCCGCCCTTCCGACATAAGGCCGGCTCTTTGTTATCTTGGTTGCGGTCAGTTGGTTACCGAAGAACTGTATAAAGGTCGTTTAGATAATTTGCGCATTTTCAATTATGCTTTGTCTCCGGAAGAGATTGACATTGAAAAGAATGGTGGCGTTGCAAGCGGAATAAATGATTTGAAGATTGATGCCGACAAAACAGGAATTGTATCGACTGAATACTATAATTTGAGTGGTCAGAGAATAGATGTACCTTCTGGTGGTGTGTATATCATGAGGCAGAGATATTCAGACGGAAGCGTAACCATGAGAAAGATAATGAAGTGATCAAGCCTGATTCACCTCAATATTTCATTAGACAGTATATTGTGGGGCAAAAATAATTGTTGCTCTAACTGCAAAAATGACATGGTATGACTAAAAATGTGGGTTGGAAGACTATTACAACCCACATTTTGGCATATTATATTGATATGTCCATCAATTGTCTTTTAACAAGTTGTTGAGATAGTTGATGGAATTATCTATTGCAGACTCGTCTTTAGGTCCAGCCATATAACCGCTGGAACTGATGGTTTTCCCACTGGAGAATCTCACATCCAAACTCCATCTGGAACCATCAGTAACCCCTGGGTTGGAATAGTAGGAATTATAGTTGTGTGCATTACCGTCCTTCAAGAATTGAAGAATGTCGTTTCCAACTTCAGGTTCACAAATAATTTCCTTTATTTCCGGTTCTTCGCCATTAAAAGCCATTTGGTCGTTCCTGTATGTCAATTTGTATTTCCCGTCTTCCATGACTGACAGTTTCCATTCCGGTCCGCCAGGTCGCATACTGCCTTTAACTGAATAGCTGAACGACACTAAACTTCCTTTAGGAAAAGAGTTGCTGTTTGAAGCCGTGGTATTGCTACTGTAACTTGCATATGCCAATAATAGATCTATCTGTGAGCTTATTAAGGCAACAGGCAAATAATCATTAGGATTAACGTTTTTGCCGTGCATGAAGAATTCTGTGTCAGGTTGTTTTATATCAAGATGCCATTCGTTATTCAAGTCATTGGAATTTGACACGTTTTCCTTGTAGTATTCATCGGTTATGTTTTTCTGGATACAGCCTATCAGATTTTCTACTTCTTGAGGTTCAAGTTTTAGCGTTTTAGTCATATTTTTCATTGTATGTGTTGCCTCATAATACCCTTTTGATGTTTTTACCACTGATATGATTTCGTCGGCTAAGCCATTTGACGCCAAAGTGTAATTAATGGAAATGTCTTTATCCGTGCTGAATCCACTGCCTGACAGAGCCTTTTCTTTTACTTGCTGATTGTTTGTTACTACAGTGTTAGGTGTTTTGCAATGTATAAGAAGCAACATTGCTAATAGGATTGATAATGTTAGACCAACTGTTTTCATAAGTAATAGTGATTTCGTGTAAAAAATTAATAAATACGTCTTCGGAACAAAAGTAATCATTTTTCAACAAATTTTCCCTACAAATAATGGATTTTTTTCATATATTTGCAAAATATACTAAGTAACGGAAAAACCAAACAAATTACTACTAATCGATTCACCAAAATGAAAAATAAAATCTTTATCGCATTAATATTTTCTTCATTAACATGGTTTGTAAATGCTCAAGACCGGTTACCTTCGTCCAACATGTGGCTTAAAGCCTATCCGGTGTCGAATTTACAGATACCATTCGCTTACGATGGTACAGGTAAGGAGTATAAAGTGGATTGGGGCATGGATGTGGCATGGAATGATGGTAACAATGTGAAACGAGGCGCTAATTTCATTGGTACTGAGAACATAAATTCCGGACGCATATCATTTCAGCCAAGTGATTTGGTGGGTGACAACCTAGTCCTTTCATCTTCACAGAAAAATGATTTGGATTCCAGAATTTCCAACATAAAACTGAGTGGCACCACCAACGTGATGTTGAATTGCGATCATGAGGCCTTGAATTCATCCAATTACTATGGCAAGCCTCAAGAATGGTATAAGGTGATAAAGGCAAGTGTCCAATATGCCCAGTCACGCGGCTTGAAAGTTGTGAGCATATTGCCATTCAATGAGCCCGACTATACACCATGGGGTGAGGGAACTCAAAATCATTTCAAGGAGATAGCACGTTTGATCAAGGAAGATCCAGACTTGTCGGATATTCGCGTTTGTGGTGGGAACACACTGAACTGCGACGAGGCATGGAATTGGTATAATTACATGAAACCTTATATTGATGAAGGCAATACTCATCAGCTTGCCGGCGGATTCGACACTTATGCTTCTTTTTTCCAGTCGGTTCGCAATGACGGCAATCATGCCACCGCCGATGAGCTTCACAACACGATGGAGGCGTTTATAGCCGTACATTATGGTTTGCAGACAGGAATATGGTGGGGTTATGACGGTGTTGCCCGAGGCGACTATTGCAAGGCGGCTAGTGGCGGTCAAGAATTAGGTTATGGTGAAAACCGCAGTGCTTGGTCTGCCGGCTGTGTATATAGGTTGCCAAGTGGTGCTGTGGAGGCTTTCGTTGGTGTGAGCGAACGCCAGGCAAACAAGAACTGGATGGATTTGGTGGCCATCGACCGTGACGTATATTATGACGGCTATGGGCCGGTGCGTATCTATCAGCAGTTCCTTCCTGGTGATGGAGTATATGGTTCCCAAAACCAAAAGAATGCCGACAAGGTGATTCACATTCATTCGGGAGAAGACGTTCCTTTAGACACTATTGGTGGTACATATATAATAATGAACAAAAAGACAAGCAAGTTGATTCGTCCTGCCAATACTAATTCCAATGTGGCAATCCAACAGTTCACTCGCGGTAATCGTGATTTGGAGCGTTGGAACATCACGCCTACCAACCATCTGAAGGGTGGGGATTTCAGCTACTACTATATCCGTAACCTGGAAAACAACTATTACATAAATCTTTTGGACAACAGTCTGGCTATTTATGGCACATTCATCACATACGATGCTGGTGGCAGCGACAACGAACAGTATGTTTTCGAATATGCCGGCGATGGATGGTATTATATTCGTAACCATTATTCCGGACTTTATCTCGAAACGAATGGAACGACGATCATACGTCAAAATGGGTTTACAGGCAAGGATGTTCAGAAATGGCGTTTGATGCCTCCTGAAGCCAAATGCGAACAAACGGCTCCTGCAGCTCCTACAGGTTTGAAGACAAATGGGAATCCAGCATCCGTGGTTCTCTCTTGGAATGCCAATACGGAGAGTGACATCAACGGATATATAGTTCTCCGCGGTCATGAAAAAAATGGCGAGATGGTATGGGAGACAATAGGCCGACGTATCGTAACCACTACATTTATCGACAACAGTTGTGAACAAGGTGTCGACTACAAATATAAGATACAGGCAGTTGACTTGAGTGGCAACCGTTCTGAGGCAAGCGAAGCCGTGGGCGGATCTCCTTCTTCAGAAAAAACCATGATTGCCGAATACGAATTTGATGACAATTTGATAGACAATACGATAAATCAGTTTGATGCGGTGGCACCAGGGAAGCTTACTTATTCAACTAATTCCCTGACAAAAAAATCTGGCACCAGCAGTCTTACGTTCAACGGCACATCCGATTATCTGCTTCTTCCGCCACAGGTAGGCAACTTGAAAGAACTGACCATATCCACTTGGTTTTACAACAGCGACATGAATCGCCAGTGGCAACGAGTATTTGATTTTGGCAACGGCACAACCCAGTATATGTTCTTCACGCCTAACAGCGGTTCTGACTCTAGGTTTGTTATAAAGAACGAGGGGGAAGAACAGATGATAACTTCTAGCAAGATTCAGAGTGGTTGGAAGTATATCACCGTGACGATGAGCGACGAGGAAGTAAAGTTATATGTGAATGGCAACGAAGTGGCTTCTTCTACTTCAATCACCATTCGTCCTTCCGATTTCAAACCTTCAGTTTGTTATGTGGGTCGAAGCATGTTTGTTGCCGACCCTTTGTTGAAGGGACGACTCGACGATTTCAGAATCTATAATTATGCACTGACCCAGGAGGAGATACAAGCAGACATGGCAGATCTCGTGAATGCCATAGACGATGTTGACTCAGCCAAAGACCATTCACTGGTTGTCGACATAGAATATTTTACATTGGGTGGCTCAAGAATAAACACTCCTTCCAATGGAATCTATATCGTTAGGGAGAGACATTCTGATGGCAGTGTAAGAATACGTAAAGTAATAAGTAACGGTTATTAACTTAAAAACAAAATAAAAATGAAAACAAATTATGAAATCCGCTATGCGGCGCATCCAGAAGATGCAAAACATTATGACACAAAACGTATTCGTCGTGACTTTTTGATTGAAAAAGTATTTGGTGATGACGAAGTGAACCTCGTTTATTCCATGTACGACCGTATGATAGTAGGTGGAGCAAAACCAGTAAATGAAGAACTGAAACTGGAAGCAATCGATCCACTGAAAGCACCTTATTTCACAACGCGTCGTGAGGTAGGCGTATTCAACGTTGGAGGAAAAGGCTGTATAAAGGTTGGAGACGAGGTATATGAACTGGATTATAAGGAGGCATTGTATATAGGCAGTGGCGAACGTGACGTAGTTTTCGTGAGTGCCGACAAATCGAATCCAGCAAAATTCTACATCAATTCCACTACAGCTCACAAGTCATATCCAACAAAGAAGGTGACAAAGGCAGATGCCGACATACTGGCACTGGGTAGCCTTGAGGGTAGTAACGACCGTGTCATCAACCGCATGATAGTTCAGAAAGTTTTGGATTCTTGCCAGCTTCAGATGGGTATGACTGAATTGAAGCCAGGAAGTGTTTGGAACACGATGCCTGCCCATGTTCATAGTCGCAGGATGGAGGCTTATTTCTATTTTGAGGTACCAGAAGACCAAGCTGTATGTCATTTCATGGGTGAGATAGACGAAACCCGCCATATATGGATGAAAGGCGACCAAGCTGTGCTTTCGCCAGAATGGTCCATCCATTCAGCCGCCGCTACCAGCAACTATACATTCATTTGGGGTATGGGAGGTGAAAACCAAGATTATGGCGACCAGGACTTCTATGCCATCACTGATTTGAAATGATGTTTAGGTGTGTTGTTAATTTTATTAGATTATGAAAAGATTTTCAAGTATATTATTGGCTTTTGCCGTTTGCATGGTTGCAATGGCATCAGAGAAGGTGAAAGTCACCGTTTCCAATTCACTTTCTTTCCCCCGTGCAAATGAGTTGGTAGAAATATTTAAGGAAACCGTGGATTCCAAGTTGGGAACGACTGGTTCTGTTATAGTAACCGATGCCGATGGGCTTGAGATTCCCAGTCAGGTAACTTACGATGGTAAATTGATATTTGCAGTAGGAGTTCCTGCAAAAGGGAAATCGGTTTATTACATTCAGTCTGGTACTCCCTCATCCTACGAGCCACGTGTGTATGGACGACAGTTTCCGGAACGAGTTGACGATATGGCATGGGAGAACGACAAAGTGGCATTTCGTTGTTATGGCCCAGCCCTTCAACGTTCTGGTGAGCGAGCATGGGGATATGACATCTGGAACAAGCGTACAGACCGCTTGGTGGTAGAGGACCGTTATGCCGGTGAACTGGATCCCGACATCCAGAAGGTATGTGGGAAACTTCGCGAGCGCGGTGAGAACAGTCTTGCCGACGACCTGTATAACGCTGTGAGTTATCATGTGGATCATGGAAACGGCATGGACTGCTACAAGGTAGGACCAACTTTAGGTGCAGGCACTACTGCTGTTCTTGAGAACAATGGTAATGACATTCATTATCCCAAATGTTATACAGCATATGAGATTCTTGACAAAGGTCCGTTGCGTTTCACAGTTAAATTGGTTTATGGTACAGAAATAATCGATGGTCAGCATGTGGTTGAGACCCGAATAATCAGCCTGGATGCCGGTTCTCAGATGAACAAGGCGGTGGTCAGCTATGCCGGTTTTTCAAAAGAGACACCCATTGCAACAGGCATAATCGTTCATAATGAAAATCCGGCTGCATACGTTTTGAATGCCCATGCCGGATATATGTGTTATGAGGATTTAGGCGATCCCAACCAGTATAAAGAGAAATATCGTGCAAGGCAAAATCAGGATTTTGGCTTGATTTACGTAGGTGCCGTATTTACTAAACCGGTTGATAAAATGGAATTCCGTAGTGCGGAAGGCTTGCCTGGAGCGGTTGGTCATATATTGAGCATATCTCCATACAAAAGCGGAGAATACACCTATTATTTCGGTACGGGCTGGAGTCGCAACAATTCCACTAATTTTCACAGTCTTAAAGACTGGGAGGCATATTTATCCACCTTTTCTCAGCAATTGCAAAATCCACTGAAGGTTAAGTTATGACCGATCAGGAAATAATCTATACCATTGCACTTACCCAACTGAAGAAGTTAAGTCTTATCAACGCCCATGTGCTTTATGAGAACATGGGCAGTGCTACTTCTGTATTTGAGAACAGAAACGACATCAAGGATTATATTTCTGATGCTACAGAGGTTCTAAGGGAAGCTTTGTCGGATTTTGACGAACCGTTGAAACGTGCTGAGACAGAGTTGGAATATGCCCATTCAAAGGGTATCAAATGCATTTGTTATAACGACATGGAATATCCTTCCTTGTTGAGGCAGTGCCCAGACGCTCCTTTGGTTCTATATTATTTTGGCAATACAGACATAAACCGTCAGCGAATAATAAATATTGTGGGAACTCGCAAATGCACTGAGTATGGTAAGGACATAATCCGAAATTTCATTGTAGATTTAAGCAAGAATTATCCAGACACGTTGATTGTTAGCGGTTTGGCATACGGAGTGGATATCCATGCCCACACACAGGCGTTGCAAAACGGGATGGAAACAGTGGGTGTGCTGGCTCACGGCCTCGACACCATATATCCAGCCCGCCACAGAACGGCAGCAGCCAAGATAATCCGACAAGGCGGGCTGCTCACAGAATATATGAGCGGCACTATGGCCCAGAAAGGCAATTTCGTTCGTCGCAATCGCATTGTAGCAGGAATGTCGTCAGCAACCATTGTGGTGGAGAGTGCGGTAAAGGGTGGAGCCCTCATTACTGCAGAACTGGCTGGAGAATATGATCGCGAGGTTTTTGCTTTTCCTGGTCGCATAACCGACCAATATAGCGAAGGGTGCAATAAACTGATTTTACGCAATGAGGCTCATCTGATACGGTCTGCTTCCGATTTCATGAAAATAATGGGTTGGGAGGAGAGAGTGGAAAACAAGAAGAATGAGATGCCGGATCTTTTCCCACAATTGACGCTCGACGAGCAGTCGGTTGTAAATGTCCTGAAGACAGCAGACAGTGTTCAGATTAATAAGATTGCCATTGATGCCAATATGCCATACAGTCATGTCAGTTCCATATTGTTTGAACTCGAGATGAAAGGAATCGTTAGAGTGCTTGGAGGTGCTCGATACAGGCTGGTGGGAGGTAAATAGAAATTAACAGTTAAAAACCAGATAACAGCACAGACAAGAAATGCACATAGCAGTAGCAGGAAATATGGGTAGTGGCAAATCAACGCTTACAAACCTACTTGCCAAGCATTATGGTTGGGAAGCGAGGTTTGAGGCGGTTGACCATAATCCTTATATATCCGATTATTATAAAGACATACATCGTTGGTCGTTCAATTTGGAGGTTTTTTTCTTGAAAGAACGCTTCCGTGACCTTCTGCATATTGCGAAAGCCCAACATACAATCGTTCAAGACCGCAGCATTTACGAGGGCGTATATGTTTTTGTCCAGAATAACCGTGATATGGGGCATTTGTCTGAGCGTGATTTCACCACTTACATGGAGTTGTTCGACAATATGATGGAAATGGTTCATTTGCCCGACCTGATGATTTATCTGCGTTCATCAGTGGCACATTTGGTTTCGAACATACAGAAGCGAGGACGTGATTATGAACAGCAAATCAGTTTGGATTACCTTCAAAACCTTAACCGACGATACGATGAGTTTATATTTGAAAAATATAAGGGAAAGATAATAACTATCGAAAAAGATAATATAGACTTTCTGGCAAATCCACAGGATTTTTCCATGATAGTGGATAAGATTGACAGAACCTTGTTCGGACTTTTCCCTATTGTAAATGGATAAGTTCCAATGTGCCATTTGACTATAAACACTAAACTATAAACACTAAACTAATATATTATGCACATAGCAATAGCAGGAAACATTGGTAGTGGGAAAACTACGCTTTCCAAGATGCTGGCTCATCATTATGGATGGACTCCAAGGTTCGAGTCTGTCGATAACAACCCCTATTTGGCGGATTTCTATGCCGACATGAAACGGTGGTCGTTCAACCTACAGATTTATTTCCTTAACAAACGTTTCAAGGATGTGGTAGATATATCTCGTTCGGATGAGACAATCGTTCAAGACCGTACGATTTTCGAGGATGCGCGCATTTTCGCTCCCAACCTCCATGCCCAGGGCATGATGAGCGACCGTGACTTTGAAAACTACAATGATCTTTTCGATTTGATGATGTCGCTCGTTGGTCTGCCCGACTTGATGATATACATTCGTTCCAGTATTCCTACTCTTGTGGCTCAAATACAGAAACGAGGACGTGAATATGAACAGACCATGCGACTGGACTATCTGAAGGGTTTGGAAGAACGATATGAGACATGGATATCCACTTATAAGGGCCCCTTAATCATCATAGATGGCGATAACTGCAAGTTCGGCGAAAATCCAGAGGATTTCAAGCATGTTGTAGATCTTATCGACGCCAAGCTTTTCGGTTTGTTTCCAATGGAATAGGGTTTAAAATCTTTTTCGATTTACAACTAACAGTTCTTATTTCAAACTCGTCTGTTCAATCACTAGCAACAAATAAACATCAAATCTATTTGTCAACCATACACATGAACGAATATTATGATCTAAATGCAAAATATGGCAAACTAACCGAAGGTTTCCGTGCCAGAGAGTCTCGTCCTCGCATTGGCATCACATCCACTTTCAACGATGCCCAGAGTCAGTTGAACATGGTTTACTACACCTCTGTTGTCAGGGCAGGCGGCGTACCTTATATCATACCACCTTTTGACATTACGGATGGAGAAGGTTGGGCATCCGACATTCTCGATACTCTTGATGGGATAGTGTTCAGTGGCGGAGGTGACATCAATCCTCTCTTTTTAGATGAACAACCTATCTGTGACCTCCATGAAGTTGCCACTGAACGCGATGAGATGGAACTCTTGCTTGTCAGGTTGGCTGCCGACCGACAAATTCCAATACTTGGCATTTGTCGTGGCATTCAGGTTATGAATGCCGCCATAGGTGGCACAGTGCTCCAGGATATCTATCAACAAGGTGGAAACGTATGGGTGAAACATGCCCAAAATGCCCCTCGATTCGCTTCAACACATACTGTTGAAGTAGATGAGGATTCGATGCTTTATGGAATATATGGAAAGAAAGAATTGGCAGTCAATTCTTTCCATCATCAGGCAGTGGGCACGGTGGCTCCTGGCATGAAAGTGACAGCTCGTAGTGCTGATGGAGTTATAGAGGCAATGGAATCCATCGAGCACAAGTCCATTCTTGGTGTCCAATGGCATCCTGAGTGTCTTGGTAACACATGGGACACAAAGGGTAACGTGTTCACTTGGATTGTTGAAGAAGCCCGTTCGTTCAAGGCAGCCAAGCGGGTGCATGAGCAGATATTATCGCTCGACAGTCATTGTGATACCCCAATGTTTTTCCACGAAGACATCCACTTCGACAATCGTGACCCAAAGATATTGGTTGACCTCCACAAGATGACAGAAGGCCATCTTGATGCTACGATAATGGTGGCATACTTAAAACAGATGGAGCGTGATGCCGAATCGTTGATAAAGGCAACTGAGAAGGCAAACATTATTTTGTCGCAGATTGAACAGATGGTGGAAGCCAATAAGGATTGTGTCGCTATTGCATATACTCCAGACGAACTGTATTCAAACAAGCGTTCAGGCAAGAAAAGCATCATGCTTGGAATTGAAAACGGATATGCCATAGGTGGCGACTTGTCGAATGTGGAACGTTTTCGTAAGCGTGGTGTAGTCTATATGACACTATGTCACAACGGCGACAATGACATATGCGATTCGGCAAAAGGTGATGGCGAACATAATGGCGTGAGTGAATTTGGCGAAAAGGTGATACGCGAGATGAACCGTGTTGGCATGATGGTAGATCTCAGTCATGCTGCGGAATCCAGTTTCTATGACGCATTAGACATCAGTTCCACTCCAATAGTATGTTCCCATTCTTCTTGTCGTGCTCTTTGCGACCATCCTCGCAACTTGACCGATGACCAACTCAGAGCCCTGTCTAAGGCTGGTGGTGTGGCACAGATAACGTTCTATGCCGGTTTCTTGCGGGAGAATGCTTCTGAAGCTTCGATCATTGATGCAGTCAGGCATCTGAATCATGCGGTAGATGTCATGGGAATCGACCATGTTGGAGTTGGGACCGATTTCGATGGTGATGGTGGCATTACAGGTTGCGCGTCCGCTTCAGAACTAATTAATTTCACTCGCCGCTTACTTGCTGAACGCTACAATGTTCAGGATTTGGAAAAGATATGGGGAGGAAATTTCTTGAGAGTGATGAGATTAGTGCAATAATAATAATACATATGATGAAAAAGATTCTTTTTACAGTTTTAATATCTCTATTCGCCGTTAACACATTAATGGCACAAGACGAAATCGCAACATTCCGTACATGGGCCATGACGCCTCCGATGGGATGGAATTCTTGGGATTGTTACTATTCGTCTGTAACGGAGAATGAAGTGTTGCAAAATGCACAATATATGGTAGATCACGACTTGGTGAAATATGGTTGGGAATATGTCGTGATAGACATCAGATGGTATTGCAACCATCCATCATTGGGAGGAGGCTACTATAACCAAAATGGCACTCAAGACTATGTGATAGACGAATATGGACGTTATCTCCCTTCTCCTACACGATTTCCTTCATGCATGGTGGGTGGAGTGAATGTTGGTTTCAAGCCTTTGGCCGACAAACTTCATTCCATGGGTCTGAAGCTCGGCATCCACATCATGCGAGGTGTGCCAAAGTCGGTAGTTGGAAGCTCATATAAACTGAAAGGCAATACCAGCGCCTCATGGGCAAGTGTATATAACGGCACTACATCTCCTTGTGGCTGGTTGGGCGACAACCTCCTTGTACGCAACAACCAGAATGGTCAGTTATATTATAACAGCATCATGGACCTTTATGCAGAGTGGGGAGTAGATTTCATAAAGATAGATGATTTGTCGAGACCTTTCTACACGGATGAAATCCACATGATACGCAAGGCCATCGACCAGACAGGACGGCCAATGGTTTTGTCGATGAGTCCTGGCAAGACACAGTTCCAATATGCCGACGAATGTTTGGAAAATGCCAATATGTGGCGTATGATGGATGACCTATGGGACAACTGGAGTGCTGTGGATGCCGTGTTTGCGGAGGCGGACTATTGGAGCAAGATTTCTCGCCCCGGCAACTATGCCGATTGCGACATGTTGCCTTTGGGGCAGATAGCAGCCACAATCCGCGACAACGGATATACCAACGGAGATGCCGGTCACTGGACAAACCTGTCGCATGATGAACAATACACAATGATGACTCTTTGGGGTATATGCCATTCTCCGCTTTTCTTTGGAGGAGAAATGACTAAGAACGACGATTTCACTAATTCCCTTCTTACCAACGAGGAGTATCACCAGATGCACAAGTATGGTCAAGACGCTCACCAAGTATATAACGACGAATACAACGCCCAAGTGGTGTGGACATCTGTTGACCCTTCTACTGGCAACCGCTATCTGGCTCTTTTCCAACGCGACAACACTCGGTGGATAGTTGGCAACAAGGCTTTATATAAATCAGAAACAGTATCTTATACAACCGACGGTCATGCTGTGGATGTCGATATAGAATGGCCTGAGGGCAGCAAGACCCTTGTGCTGGTGGTAGATGATGGTGGGGATAACTACAACTATGACCATGGCGACTGGATAAATCCTACGCTTGTGCTTCGCGACGGCACGGAAGTGGAATTGACTGGTGAATACAAGACTCGTGACTATACAAAATCATATTTCAACCGTATATATGAGAACAAGAATGTGGATAATGGCGGCACAATGAAAGTTTTAGGTGAGTCATATTCCAGAGGTTTCTCCACCGATGCCAATGCAGCCATATTCTTCCAGATTCCTGAGAATATGGACGTTGAGAGGTTCAAGGCAATGGCAGCTGCAGACGATTCGGGAATAGGTCAGAAAAATTCGACCACCTCATTGCGTTTCTTCGTGTTCGACCAGAATCCGTTGACTGCCGAACAAGACGAGTCGCTTGCCCGCTCTGGACTTATATCCCGTACCGGCACAAAGTCAAAAATGCTTGAAGCCGACATAACCGGTGCCGAGCAACTGAAGATAGTCGTGAGCAATTATGGCGACGGATTTGCCTACGACAGGGCAGACCTCATCAATCCGGTTCTTATAGATTCAGAAGGCAACGAGACATCGCTGACGACTCTCCAATATAGTTCTTATCAGTCGCAGTGGGGCAGTGTTCATGTCAACAAAAACGTGGAAAATGGAACACTTTGTGTAGATGGACAGACTTATACCACAGGACTGGGTTTAAACGCTGAATGTACGTTGGTTTATCAGTTGCCTGAAGGTCACGACTACAAAACATTCAAGGCACTCTGTGGCTATGATTCCAGTTGTGACACTGATAACAAGAGCAGTACCGGTACAACCATGGAATTCCTCATTTATACTCAGACCGACAATAAAGCGTTCTCTGTAGATCTGACACAATTTGGATATGGGGCGAGTGAGGAAGTGCCTGTTCATGACATTTGGGCAAACGAAGATATTGGGTCAGCTGTTGGTGAATTGAAAGTGAAGGTGCCAAGTCATGGAGCACGTTTGTTCCGATTGGGTGACAATACTCCTGATAAAATAGATGACATTGTTTCTGATGAAAGAGCCATTGAAAAGCTTTTCCCGGCAGACGTCTATGATATCAACGGATTGTTTTTGAAGCACGACGCCACATCTTTGGAATCGCTTCCTAAGGGTGTGTATATCCTAAAGGGAATGAAAGTGCTGAAGAGAGAGTAATGAAATAGATATTAGGCTATTACCTTATCAAATATTCACATATCACTGATACATAATAATATACGATAACTATTTATGGTTATAGGTAACATATAAGTAACAATTTCAAGAATGTTTTATGACTGCGTTACACAATCATCCACACAATTGAGATTTATGCAGACGTGGTGATGGAAAAGAAAGTAGATGCCGTTAATCTAACGAACGGACTGCTCGGATAGGTTTATCGCTGAGAATTTCGTCATAATTGAACTTTTGGCAATTGAGAACTTCGGCGAAATCCATATTCCCGAACAAAATAAAGCCAAAATACCGAATAAAAACAATCCAAATCACCGAAAAATATTCAGCCAAATTACCGAATATAAATAAAAGGTTGTATCTTTGCAACGGATTTCTATAAAAAAGGACGTTACAATGTACAAAAAAAGAATTCTTGACAAGTTGCTTGAACGCAAGCTCAAAGGATGTGGGGCTGTTCTTATGGAAGGGCCAAAGTGGTGTGGTAAGACAACAACTTGTGAACAACAGGCAAAGAGTACGCTATACATGTCCGACCCTGAACACAAAAGCCAATATCTTCGATTGGCAGACATCAATATAAAGAAGTTGCTCGAAGGTGAAACGCCAAGACTTATTGACGAGTGGCAAGTAGCCCCCAAGTTCTGGGATGCAATACGGTATGACGTTGACCACCGTGAGGGTGATGGCTTTTATATGCTAACAGGCTCATCCGTGCCCCCAGAAGCGAACAAGGATAATAAAAGCGAAATGGTACATTCTGGAACAGGGCGTATTACAAGATTGACAATGCGTCCAATGAGTCTGTTTGAATCAGGAGAATCCAATGGTGAGATAAGTCTTGACGCATTATTTAGGGGTGAGGTAGAAGGTCTTTACAGCGAAAACAGCCTTGACCTTTCACGCATTGCCTATCTTATATGCCGGGGAGGTTGGCCCAAAGCCACTTTGCAAAGCGAGGACATTGCCCTTGACAGGGCGTTTGAATATTTCGATGCCGTGGCAAATGTTGACGCTTCGAAGGTCGACGGTGTTCAGCGTGACCCAGAAAGAGTCAAGCGGTTAATGCGTTCATACGCACGTCAGCAAGGTAGCCATACGGCCCTTGCCGTAATCAGAGAAGACATGCTGGCCAATGATAGCAATACCCTCGACGAAGATACCGTAAACAGTTATATAAAAGCGCTACGAAAGATATTTGTCATAGAAGACATGCACGCATGGAATCCCAATCTGCGCTCTAAGACAGCCATACGTACAAGCGACACGCGCTATTATGTTGACCCCTCGATAGCTACGGCAGCACTCGGACTCGGACCTCAGGATTTAATAAATGACCTTAATACGATGGGATTGTTTTTTGAGACCCTATGTGTTAGAGACTTGCGTGTATATGCCGACGCTTTGGACGGCGAGGTATATCATTACAGAGACAAGACAGGGTTGGAATGTGACACAGTACTTCATTTACGAAACGGACAATATGGGTTAATCGAGATTAAACTTGGTGGCGATGAACTCATCAACGACGGTGCATCTGCATTGAAAACTCTTGCCGATAAGATTGACACGACAAAGATGAAGAAACCTTCATTTCTCATGGTACTCACGGCTACCGGCGATTTTGCCTACCAACGCAAGGAAGATGGTGTGTTTGTCGTACCTATTGGTTGCCTGAGAAATTAAAACTAAAGAGGTCTTTGTGTGGTCTCCATGCCTCATGAATACGCTGACGTTTACTAACCCTTAAAGGGGATTATCGAAAATCTAGTTAACGTGAGTTCGATGAATTTTAAAATAGTTTAAGTTGATTATCTACAGTTCTTTCCACGCAGATGCATGGTTTCTTTGGAAAGAAACAATATGCCGATATGGCGCCCAACAGATTTACAATGAAGTTGTCGAATGACCTGTGCCTTGAATGTTCCACCAGAGCAATGTTCTTCAACTCATCATTGACAGTCTCAATAATTGCCCTCTTCCTGAGCAGAAGTCTGTCAGACACGCTCATCAGAGCACCTTTCATATCAGCTCCAGAGGTTTCCTGTCATCCACATCACCAGGAGTGATCATGAAGTTCAGAAGCTCTCCCTTCTCATTGCAGATTAGATGCAGCTTGAATCCGAAGAACCAGCCCATCGAGCATTTTCCGCGCTCAGCTATTCCCTTGAACACCTTATGAATGTGGATTCTCTGGTTGCGGCACACACGATGAGGTGTACTGTCAACGAAACTGATGCCAGTACACTTGCCAAGCAACACTTTCTTTATGAATAAGGCCATTGGCAAAGCAACGGTTTTCTCCAATTCAACAGATTTGTTGTAGGATACAACCTCAGGGAACAGATGACGCAAATGCACACAGACATAATTCTTGTAATAATGTTTCAGACAACGATAGCCAGAACAATGGAACACAATGAGTATCAACATAATCTCTGCTTTCGACATCGTTCCATCACGATG
>FLNY01004573.1_pt1 | contig 31431 bp, 34 predicted proteins | sample 1140381 | NCBI WGS metagenome assembly FLNY01 (sample SAMEA3878172, study PRJEB12797) | bioreactor metagenome | biome: Moose rumen | place: Sweden | collected 2011-10 | reverse complement strand
AAAAGTTGAACTTTTTTAATATCGTAGAAATATTCTTGATTGAGGCGATTTAAAAGGTTGCGTTGTTGACTGTTAAAAGCGGATTGATTTTTCATAGCCTCATCAACAATCATTGCCATTTCAAGGCGACTTAAAATTCTGCCCTGCGGAATTTTTTGAGTATAGCCAGGAACATTTCCTGTACCGATTAAATCGTTTACTGCGGAATACGACCAATCATTTGCAGGAACTTCTTCAAAAAAATTTGACGCCTCAACTTGCACACCGACAAAAAGTAGCGACGTTGAAAGAACTGCTGCTGCGAGCTTTTTCTTTGTAAAGAATTTCATCTTTTAACCCTCCAAAATTTTTTTGCGTTAACAGTTTTTTTGAAGGTTGCGATATAAAAAAATAATTTCAAAAAATAAAAATAAACCTTCCAAAAATAACTGCCAGTATAACTTTAGAAAGTTTAACACATAAAGCTGAAATAGTTATGAAATTTTTAGACAATTCTAAATTTCAGAAAAAAATTTTTTGTACCGTAAGTTTTTTCTTTGAAGGAAAAATTTTGTATTGAATAAATCACACATCAAAATCAAGATTTTTAGCACGCCTTTTTCTGCAATCAGCAGAATTTTTGCCGATAGACTATAAAAAGTGTCGCGCAGCTGTGCCTTCAGTCGTGGAGCAAGTGGTTTTTAAGCGATAGATTTTTCTTAAAAAGTTTTTTCAACTGCTGATACTTTGCTATCAAATTTCCTGTACTGTCTTTTATTTCAAGTTTTTCATTTTGTGGCTTGTACAACTCCGAAATAAAGGGCAGTATTTTTTTTTGGATAACACGGTTTTTACCTGCGGAAGTTTTTATACTGCTCTGCATATATCTTTCCTGCAAATGTACATTTGCAGTGCGTATTTTCAATAATTCAGTTGAATGCAACCCCGTATAACAAAGGATTAACGCTATTCTAAATCCAGTATCAGCGGTGTTTTGTCAAAGTGTTTCAAGTTCAGCAGTTGTGAAAGGTTTATGTATTTCGCTCTACTCATTTGTTGGCAATTCTACCAATGCGGCAAAATTTGTTGTTACTATTTCTTGGAATATTATATGACTCTGTTACTTGTTTTCCATGTTCCTTCAGATTCAACCATTTTATAAATCAGCAAAAGTAACTTCTCGCGTTGCTAAGTTAAAAGGATTTTCATTATAATCACCGTCTTCAATCCAGCCTAAAGTTATGGTTTACGCCGCCTTTTGCCCAGATTTACCGCCGAACCGTAACCATTAGGTAATTTCATAATTTCACTCCTACAAAATAACACTAGGACTTTTTAGTTTATTTTTCTAAACCTCTAAAAACCAGTATAGTTTTAATGCTATATTTAGTATTTGTTCGCAATTCAAACTATCAAGAATCCCAACAACCAGAGAGCTTATGTCCGTGCATAGCAACAATATCCTGATAAGGTATGATTAATTTTGGGTTAGTTTTTCCACGTTTTCCCTTTTTCTATGTTTTTTCATAGTAGTTATTCTTAGAAAAGTTTAGGATTGAGTATAAAATACTTACAGAATAAATCTAAATTGTTGTTGGAATTTTTATCAACAGGATTAAAGTACAAAGAGAATTTGTACTTGCGCCCAATTTTAGCATTTATTTTTTGTCCGTCAAAACGAGAAAGGTCGCACAAGCAAAAAAATAAAATGTATGACGCGTTCGGCAAAATGGTACGCACAATCACCGACAAAGACGGAAATACAATTTTCAGATTCAACAACCGCACAAAAAATATCGAGCTTTCAAACGGCGACGCCCTGCCTGTAGTTAAGTTTTCGGTGCGTGATACTGCTACTACGCCTGAAAATTCGAGTGCTGATAGCTCTTTGTTACTGCCTGAAGGTTATAGAACTGAAAGTAAACGTCCTGTAGAAAGAAGCCGTTCTTATGAGTTCATTGTTGACCAAAACGGTAAAAGTAATTTAGGAGAAATATTTAGAGAAATTGCCAATGTAGTCAGTAAAAATGCCACTATAGAAATTAAGCCTCTGCCTATAAGACTAATGGTCGGGAACGAAAACGGCGGTTATCGTCATTTAGCTCATAAACATTTGGAAGAAATAAAAGGCAAGGGGTTTGAGGACGTAATTTCTTATATTAAGCATATTGTTTCTAACTTTGACAAAATTTATCAATCTACCGAAAAAGATAATTGTATAATTTTACATTGTAAAAGCGACGATTCTAAGGGATATATGCCTCTTGAATTGAAACGATACAGACGACGGCAACACAAAATTTTCAATCAATGCAAGCGATAATTCAACAAGCGCACTGTTTCAAAAGATAAAAAGATTAATGCCGAGTTGGGCGGGTAAACCTACCGAAGGCGAAATTTACACAAAATTTATTGCACGCAAGCTTAAAGAATTAACCGGCTACAAAGTTGCGTACGGTCATTATCTCGGCAAATACGCCGCCTTCATTGACGATTTACAAAAAGTCATCCACGCTAAAACTATTGACGATTGGGAAAATCTTTTGCCGAAAGTCGGACAAGTTTTGGCGAAACAATTAAAACTGCCTGCAAATGATTCAATGAACAAATACATTGCAAGTTGGATTCTGGACGGCGCGCCAAATAACAATTCTGCCGAGTATAAAAATTTTCAAGCAGCAATGCGCACGGCTGATGACGAATACCGAGAAAAACTTTTTGACGCGCAAAGTAAATTTGTTGAATGGAATAATAAAAGTGCGATGGAACAACTTCAAGCAATTATCAGTAGCGAACGCGAAGAAAAAAGTTTAAGCGAAAAATTTAAAGACACCCGCACCGAAGGTTACGCACAATTTTTTGAAGATATTGCGCCAGTTAAAAATTTGATTGACAAAATAGAAAAGGAAAGTGTCAAAAAACTTTTGAGCTCCGAAAATCCGTACGAATTGGCGCGGCTTTATAAAGGTACGGGCGGAATTTCTGAAATGATGGTTGAGGGTGAAAATGTTTCTGAAGTTAGGGCGGCGTTAAGCAGGGCTTTCCAAAATTTGAATTTTGGCAGATTTAAATCTTTGGCGGCAATTTTAAAATCAATCGGCGGCAAAAAAAATCTGAAAGAATTTGAGGCATACTGCGTGGCTTGCAACACAAAAGATTTACACCGCCTGAACGCCCAAATTTTCAAAGAACAACAAAAACTTCAAGCCGAAATTGCAGAATTACAAAAAAATTCTTCCAAAAATAAAAAAGCTATCAAGGTAAAACAAAAACAAATTGCAGACTTGGAAAGCGAAATTTACGAAACTGTAAGAGACGAGGCTGCCTGCGACGCCATTATTAAAGAGGAGTTCAGCAAATACGGCGCGGCGCAAAAAGATATTGTGAATTTTTCACGCACGTTTTTACAAATGTTGCCCTCAAGCGGCGTTGTCAACGATAACGCTTATAATTCAATGTTAAAAATTTATCCAAATTATGTACCAATGCACAGAGTTTTTGAAGATAACGAAGAATTGAATTTCGGCGACAGTATGAAAAGGCGTAAAGGTTCCAAGCGAATTATAGTTTCGCCCGTTCAAACAATAATCAGAGATGCGCACGAACTTATTAAACGCGTCGAAAGAAACAAAGTTAAAGTTGCACTTGCGGGAATTGCACGTTGCGGCGGATTTGGCGATTTAATCGAGGAAGTAACCGGCAAAAATCCTAACGATAAAACTATAATTACTTTTCTTGAAAACGGCGAAAAGAAATTTTTGCAAACGGCTCCTGAAGTTGTCGAGGCGGTAAATAATTTGCAAACTGTAACGCAGGGCACGTGGATAACAAATTTATTGACGACGGCAACGGGCGTGCTTAGAAGTTTGTACACGGCGGTTATCCCTGACTTTGCCGCGGGTAATTTTTTCCGTGATATGCCGGACGCCTACCTCCACAATAAATACGGCAGCCAAAATCCTTTGACAACTTTGCTTGCAACGTGGCAAGGCTTGATGAGTGCGTTTCACAAAGATAAAATTTTTTATGAATGGTTGGCGATGGGCGGCGCGCAGTCAACCTTAGTTTCGCCCGACAGAAATTATACGCAACTTAGCGTTGACAGATTGACGAAAAACACAAAAGAGAGTTGGTTAAATTCCGGCGTTAAAGTTTTTTCAGTCAAATTTTGAATGCACTGCAAACTGTCAGCGAATACAGCGAATACGCAACCAGAATCGGCACTTACAAATTGGTAAAAGAAAAACTTGCCGCCCAAAACAACGGCACGGCAAATTTGGACGATATGAGAAAAGCCTCGCTGATGAGTCGCGATTGACTTTGCACGCGGCGGCAGGTCTGGGGGCACGATTAACAAGTACGTTGCATTTTCAAACGCCGCAATTCAAGGCTTAGACAGGACTTTCAGAACTTTCAACCCTGCAAAATCGAAAACTAAGGAAAGGCGCAGAGAATTATTCGGCGCGGCTGTAAGGCTTGCGTTGACGGGAATTTTACCGGCGATAATTTGTTTTGTACTGAATCACGACAAAGACTGGTGGAAAAATTTACCAAATTACCAAAAAGAAAATAACTGGATTTTCGGCGAAGGTTTTAAAATTCCAAAGGGTATGGATTTTTCAATAAGATTATTTTCAACTTTGACTGAAGAATTTTTGAATTGGACAGTTGACAACAGACCGGCACAACTTGAAAGAATTTTGCCGCGCAAAAATGATATAATTTCAAAACTTGTATCGACAATCGCCTTGCCTGTGCTTGAGAGCAGTGCAAATTATTCGTGGTTTATGGAGCGTCCGATAGTTCCGGTACGTGAACAAAATTTGCCCGCGCACTTGCAATACGGCGCGTACACAAGCGATTTTGCAAAATTTTTGGGCGAAAAAGCCGAAATTTCGCCGCGCCAAATTGACCACTTCATAAGCAATTATTTGGGATTTTTGGGCAAGTTTGCATTTTCAATTTTGGGAACTTCATCAGCGGGCTTGACGCTTGAAAATTTGCCGATGGTAAGGCGTTTTGTCTTTGCTCCTTACAGCAACCCGCGAAATTTGACATAAAATTGTACGAGCGATTCAAGAAAAATAAAAAGGCAATACAAAATTTATCAAAAAAGAGCGTGAAATATTGAATGCCCCGCGCCTTGATTTTGACACGCGAAAAAAACAACTTCACGATCTTGAAAAAATCAGAATCCAAATTTGTGAGCGCGTTTTGAAATAAAAAAACTTGATTTTAAAAATAAAAAAATGTAGACTGTCAAAAAGTGTCAAAATTGACAAGTTAGGAGTTGAAGGTGTCAAAAAAGCCGATTTTTGACAGGCTGAATTATGAATTATGAAAACTTAAGCAAGATTTATTACAAGGAAGAATCCAATCACAAAGAAATTTATCAATGCAGATTCAGTGCGCCAACTACAAAAATTTTTCCGTTTTTTATAAAACAGTTTAACCGCAAAAAAGAATTTCCGGCTTTTCTTTGTTATACCGAAGAAATTTTTTTGCTTATCGAAAAAATCTATCAACACTTTAATAAATTTTCGGTCATGCTAAATTATGTTCCGGAATTAATTATGCAGCAACTAGAATTATCGTGCATTGTCGATGAAGTAAAAGCAACAAATGAAATTGAAGGTGTCCGTAGCAGTCGTCGTGAGCTAAAAGAAATAATTGAAGGTACGGCTAAAGAATTGCGCTTTTCAGGAATAATAAAAAAATATGAATTACTTTTCACTAACCAAATTTTAAATTTCAAGACTTGTGAAGATGTAAGAAATTTTTACGAAGATTTTATTTATGCTGAAGTTGTCAAAAATAACCCAAATTATAAATTGGACGGAGAAATTTTTAGAAAAAATTCAGTAGACATCAGCACCGGTAAAAAAACTTTACATCGTGGAATTTATCCCGAAGAAAAAATTATTGACGCAATGAAAGTAGCGTTGCAAATTTTGAACGATAAATCGACGCCATTTTTAATACGATTGTCCGTGTTCCATTATTATTTTGAATATATCCATCCTTTTTACGACGGCAATGGCAGAACAGGCAGATTTATAACCGCGTATTATTTTTCAAGGAACTTTAACAATTTGGCAGCCTTAAGATTGTCACTTGTTATAAAACGCAAAAAGAAAAAATATTATGAGATGTTTAAAACTACAACAGAAGAAATAAATTGCGGCGATTTAACGCCATTCGTTCAAGGATTTATTTCAATAATCGCAGAAACATTTGAAGACTTAGAAAATTTATTGAATCGGAAAATGCTCCAGATTTCAAACTATCAAGAAAAACTAAAAAAAATTGCACCGTCAGATGAACTAAGCCAAGAAATTTATTTAACACTTTTTCAGACAAGTGTATTTTTTGGACAAGGCGCAACAATGGAAATATTAACAAAATTAACAAAAAAATCAATAAACACAATTAAAAGCCGTTTAAATTCTGCAATTTCAAGAGGCGATATAATTCCAGTTAAAGGCAAAAAAATTTTTTACAAATTAAATTTTAAAATTTTCTTATGACGGCGATAACTTTTAAAATTTCATAGTAAAATAATAAAAGTCAAAGCACTTGCAAATTGCAGGTGCTTTTTTAGTTGAAAGGAGGGTTGACTTTGAAAAAATATATTTTGACGAAAGATTTTTTGGAAATTTCGGAGACTTACGTGCTTTTTCAAAATTTAAGCGGCGACGCCAACATTGAAATTACTACCAACACAAACGAGCAGGGAATTTTATTAAAACCGTTTCAAAAAGTTACAATTCGACAAAAAATTTACGCAAGAAAAGTAACGGGCGGCGGAACGGCTCAACTTACGGTCTTGCCTTTCACAACTGATTCAGTTTCTGGAGAAATTGTCGACGAAGAAAATTATTCCACAGGCGAAAATTTCATTGACGAAAATTTTAATCGCCCGCGCAGAAATAAAAATCGACACTACGAAAATTTTTACGATTAGCAACGCCCGCTGTTATCGAAAATGAAAATTTTTACGTGTTACGCATTCCAAAAGATTCTCTCAACGGGCAAAACAAATTTTTAGTGCAGATTAGCGATAAGAAAGGGAATGATTAAAAATGCCAAACATTCAATTTGTAGATTTAAACGGCTTGAGAACTTTCAAAACTAAGCAAAACGAATATAATCTTGAACATTTCGCCTCACTTTCAGGCGGCAAAATTACGGCGGAGCAACTCCCTTCTTTTGTAGATGATGTTATCGAAGGCTACATTACCGAAGTTGAAGGCGTTGTAACTTTTTATTCTGACGCGGCAAAAACTCAATCAATTACCGGCGAACGCGGCAAAATTTATGTTGATTTGGCGGCAACGGTTGACGGCTCCTACAGATATTCCGGTTCCAATTATGTAAAAATCGCTAACAACGTTTCAACCGCAGATAAAGCCGTAAACGACGCCAACGGCAACCCGATTATCACAACTTACGCCAAAAAAGACGAACTCGGTACAGCATTAACAACGCCCGCTACAAAAAATTCTTTGGGCGTTGTTCAAATTGGCGGCAATATCGACGTTGACGCGGGAATTATCAGCGTTGCAACAGCAACTTCTGAAATTCTCGGTGTAGTTAAAACCGGTACAAATATTGACAACACCAACGGTACAATTTCTGTTAAAACCGGCAGTAAAGCTGACACAGGAATTTTGAAAGTTGGTACAAATTTGGATGTTACAGATGGAACGGTCGATGTAAAAATTGCAACTACAAATGAAAAAGAGCTTGTACAAGTTGGAAGTAATATTTCAATCGCAGATGGTGTAATTTCTGCTGCAACAGCGTCTGATTCAGTTATTGGACTTGCCAAAGCCGGTACAAATGTCAATGTTGACGCTAACGGCACTTTCAGTGTAAACACGGCAACCGCCGCGCAAAGTGGCGTTGTGCAAATTGGAAACAATATTACGATTGACGACGGCACGATTAGCCTTAGCAGTAGCAATGTTACAAGTGCGCTTGATTATACGCCGCTTGACGCCGCCTCTTTAAGCGCAGTTCCAACAGCCGACATTTAAGGGTTTTTCGCATAAAATTTTTTTTACAAAATAAAAGGAAGGCAGGGAATTTTTTTCCTGCCTTTTTGAATTTAAAGGAGTGCTGAAAATGACAAAATTAGTTGACATTAACCAACTTGCAAAATTTAAAGAAAAGCAAGATGCTGCCAACGTTGAAAAATTTATGCAAATTGAAAATTTTGTGGACGGCGAAGGAAAAATTAAATCTGAAAAAATTCAAACAGATATCGGAATTGAAATTATAAAAATGCACGTTGACACAAGCGACACCGAAAACACGAAATATTTTGTTGACGATAACGGCGAAAAGGGCGCGGCAGAAATTGTCGGCGAGGCGGGCAAAATTTATATCGACTTAGAATCCGGCTACAAAGTCATTTACACTTTCAACGGTGAAATTTTATCCCCTTCACTTCAGCAATCGCCGCTGATTCAGATATTGAAAATCTTTTCAACGAATAGAAAAATTTTTGCTGAAAGGAGGTGATTTTAATGATTGAAGACCTTCCAAAGTTAATGGAGTTCGGCGTTTTGGGCGCAATGTGTTTTGTGCTGATTTTTAAGGGGATTGGAAAAATGCAAGAATTGACTGATTCAATCAAAAGTTTAACGGGCGTAATTGGCGATATTTCAAGGCACGTAGATTTAATTGACGCACGAATGCTGGCGCAAAAAAACAGATTAAACGCGCTTGAACAATTTTTGCGTGAGGAATTGTACAAAATAAAATTCAACTTATCGCACGGTAAAATGAGTGTTTCACTTGACAAAGGCAAAGATAAGTGAAAAATTTTTTAAATTTACAAATTTATTGACAGCAAGAAAATCTACAAAAAGAATCATCATGTCTCACACGGGCGGTGCGGATATTGACGCTTATACAGAAGAGATTCACAGTTGGCATCTTGACGCGGGTTATTCGGGGATTGGTTATCATTTCGTAATTAGGAAAGACGGCACGATTGAGCGCGGGCGTTCAATTTGGGCGGTAGGCTCTCACGCTTACGGCGCAAACTCTGATTCGATAGGAATACATTTGAGTGGCTGTTTCACTTACAATTTGCCGACTGAAAAACAAATTGAAAGTTGCGCAATTCTTATCGCTGATCTGTGCGAATAGTATAACATTCCGGTAAATCGAAATCACATTTTGGGGCATAGGGAAGTTGCCCCCGACGGCTTGCGCGGCACTTCCTGCCCCTGCAATATGTTACAGGATTATCTTGACATTATCGTTTCAAAAGCGCATTGGTACAGGTACAAAAATGCAGATATTGTTGACGCGCCCGCCGAGCCACCGAAATTTAAATCTAAGGCTGGAATGTTAAGCGAGCATTTTGCTGAAAATGAATTTTCCTGTAAACATTGCGGCAAATTGAAAATTAATCCGCACTTGATTGAGTTGTTGGAGCAACTCCGTTACAACATTGGCGGTTATCCTTTGTACATTAACAGCGTTTATCGTTGCGAAATTCACAACAAAAACGTTGGCGGCGTCGAAAATTCTCAACACGTGCAAGAAAACGCGGCTGGCATTTCCTGCCCAAAACAACTATCTTTTGGCGAGTTCAAATGGTACGTTGACCAACTGCCTTTTGACGGAATCGGAATTTACGAAGACAGCAATTTCATTCACGTTGACATAAGAGACGGCGGCAAAAATTCTAAAATTTATTGGGAAGGTTGATTTTATGGCAAAAAAAATTGACTCTGATTTTCAAGAAACAATTCAAGATTCAGACTCCAAAATTTGGATTGAAAAATTGCGGGTTGAACTTGCAAAACTCGGTTTAAAAATTATCGAAGACATAAACGACCGGCGCGTTTCTAAGCCGGAAGAAACGTACAATTCACTTGTTGCACTTTACAACGGTATAAAAATTTAGGAAGATTTTCAATGTTGGAAAAAATTTTGACTGACGAAAAAGAATACGGCGACGTTTTGGACGGCGCAGAAGAAACTGCAAACGAAAATTCAGAAATTCCTGCAGACCTTGAGGGCATTCTCGAAGATATTGCACGTGGAATAATGCAACAATCCGCAGAAACTGAAACTGAAAAAAAACGAAAATCCCGCGCCTGCCGACAATGTTACCATTCCCTACTCAAGATTTAAGGAAGTCAACGATAAGCAAAACGAAACCGAAAAACTTTTGACGGCTTATCGTGAACGTTACGGCGATTTAAATTCTCAACCACAACAAAATTTTTCGCCGCCTCAACAACAACCGCAGCAACCCGCGCCGCAATTTCAGCCGCCATCAATCGACGAAAATTTTACAAAACAAATTGACTACGCAATAAATCAAACGGCAATGCAAATTAGCGGACTTTCAAAGGAAGACGTTGATGGGCTTGATTATCTTGATGACGACGACCCCAAAATTTCTCGTTGGAATCACGCAAAAAAATTTCAGAGGCAATTATTTACGCAGACAAACTATCAGCAACTACAACAATTACGTTGCACAACAACAGGCGGTTGATAATTTTAACGCCGTTCAAAGGTACGCTGAAACAGATTTTTTCAACGCGCAATCTGACATTGATAAGCAGGTTATTCTTGAATCTTACGCAAGAATCAGAAACAATACCGCCTCGCCTGCTGATGTTATGGTTGTTCAAAATTATTTTTCAAGGGCAAAATTGGCGTTTGAAAGCGGACAACCTCAAAATTTGCAACCTAAGCCAAAAACTAAACCTGCTCCAAATAATTTCCCGCGCACAAGCCAAATTAACGGCACAAGCAGCGGCGGCGTTTCACAGGCGGCACTTGCTGAAATGCTCCAAAATAAATCGTGGAACAAAATCCCGCCCAATTACCAAAAAATATTACTCAGACTTTAGAAAGAAAGAAACTAAATGATTGATTTACAACTTTTCGCTTTAACCGCGCCGACTGAAATAACGCCCGAATTGAGACTTCAAGCGTGGGAAAAATCGACTTTTTCTGCAGGTATGCAAAAATCTTTCTTCAATCAATTTACCGGCAATTCGCCTGAAAATATTATCCAAATCAAGGAAGAACTAAAAAAATCTGCCGGTGATACAATTCATATTCCACTTTTAATGCCTTTGTCCGGCGCGGGTGTTACAGGCGATAACATTTTGGAAGGCAACGAAGAAGAGCTGATTTACCGTGATTTTATCGTAACTATCGACCAAATCAGAAACGGCGTAAGAATCAAAGGCAAAATGGAAGAAAAGAAAGTCCGACTTGATATGAGAAAAGACGCTCGCACTGCTCTTTCAAAATGGTTTGCTGATTATATCGACAAGAAAATTTTCAGTGAACTTTCAACAGATCCAACGCCCGACAGGATTGTTTACGGCGGCACGGCAACAAGTGAAAATTCAATCGGCGCGGCTGATACTTTCAGTACAAAATTAATTGGCAAGGCTAAAAGAATTGCGCTTGCTGACGAAAACACAATGATTAAGCCCGTGCGCATTGACGGTATCGATACTTACGTTATGATTATCGACCAATGGCAGGCGCGAGACTTAATGGCAGACGAAATTTGGATAAACGCACAGCAAAACATTCGCGGCAAAGAAAATCCAATTTTCAGCGGCGCACTCGGTATGTATGACGGCGTTGTAATTCATCAGTGCGCCAGAATTTCAAGAACTGAAACAGGCGCGACAAAATAAAAAAATTTTTTCTATAAAAAGCTTTTGACTTACACATTCATTCGTGTTAAAGTTTAATTGCTTAATAAATAACACACGTCCGAAAATTTAAGTCATTTAAATTATATTCACTCGGGCGTGTTTTGTCAAACACAGAAGAGTGATTTTTTATGACTGTGGAAGAGAAATACGGCAATCAACGATATTGCTCTAAACACTGTGCAAAATTGTCACAATGGGCGCAAATGAAAAGCAAGGAAAATTCAAACTGATTTATCAAATACAAACGCCGCAAATTTCAACGGCTCGGCTGATATAAATGTTGGTGTTACGGGCGTTTTAGAAATTGCAAACGGCGGCACGGGTAACAATGTTGGAAACGCCACAACCGCAACCAAACTTTTAAATCCGCGCACTATCAGCATTTAAGATTATTTGGCTGTAAACACCGGCAGAAGTACAAATTTTGACGGCTCGCAAAATATCAATTTGACCGGCACGGCTGATTCTGCAACAAAGGCGCAACAAAATTTTTCCGGCAATGTCATTACTGAAACTTACGCGCCGCTTAACAGTCCAGAATTGAAAGGCACGCCGCAAACTCCAACTGCAGAACCAAATAACGATAGTCAACAAGTTGCAACTACAGCGTTTGTTGCAGAGGCGATACGACGACTTGTTGGCGCGGCTCCAGAAACTTTGGATACGCTTGTTGAACTTTCTGTTGCAATTAACAAGGACGCCAATTTTGCAACCACAATCGCCAATGCACTTTCTCAAAAACAACCTAAACACGCCGCCTTAACTTCAATTTCAAATTTACTGACAAGTTCAGACAAAATGATTTACACAAAGGCAAGCAACGTTTATGAAACAACGAATTTAACAGCATTGGCAAGGAGTCTGCTTGATGATGCAACCGCTGTAACGGCAAGAAATACGCTTGACGCGCTCGGCAAAACTAAAAACGCCGTAAGCGCAACAACCGCCAAAGAATGTACCGGCAATTCTGCTACCGCCTCAAAACTTCAAACGGCTAGAAAATTTAAAGTACAAGATTTTTATTCGGCTAACAGCGGCGAAGAAATTAATTTTGACGTACGGAAAATATAACTTTGAAACTTCCTAAAACTTTGAAAGTTAATGTTGTCGGCAATTCTTCAACTGCCACTAAATTTGAAAACGCTAAAACTATCACGATCACTGACGGAGAAAATAACGGTATTGAAACTAATTTTGACGGCTCGCAAAACATTTTACTTAATCTGCCTTCAAAAATAAAAGCAAGTTTGAGCGGGAATGCAGATACCGTTTCAAAACTTCAAACGGCTAGAAAATTTAAAATTTCAGATGGTGAAAACAACGGCACGGAAATTAATTTTGACGGTACAGAAAATATTTCTTTGAAACTTCCTACCACTATTAAGCTGAACTCGACGGCAACGCCAAAACTTCAACTCGCGCAGATCCTGCCGCTATTGCAGATAAACTTTCAAATGTTTGCACGATTCAAACAAATTTAGAAAGTAATTCTGCCGCAAATTTTGACGGCTCAGGAAATATTTCTGTTGGGGTTACGGGGATTTTGAAAGTTGAAAATGGCGGCACGGGCAAAAATAATCTTGACGAAATTACTGTTGGTGCGGCAATTAAAGCTACAAAAGATTCTGCAGGTAATGTCATTGCTGAAAAATATCTTCCTAAATTTGAAAAAATTTCAATCACAATTTCAACTGTTGACTGGCAAATTAATTCCGACCACGAAAATTTTAACTACGCTTACTTTTGGGCAATCGAAGGCGTAACACCGAATAACATCTTCAACATAAATCTTGCGCCGGAAAGTCACGGCGTGGCGATAATTTGCGGCTTGTGCGCAACTGTTGAAAATTTCTGAAGGATTTATTACTTTGTTTGCCAAAACTTTACCGACAGCTGAAATTTTGGCTGAATATTACATTTTGAAAGGGCAGTCAACCGGTAAAGAAATTGGTTACGGCGCAATTAACACTTTTCAACTTCACAGCGAGAAATTATTTACGCCACGCCGGAACAGGACGGCAAACTTTATTATACAAGCGGCGAACTTCGCCCAATTTGGAAAAATTACGATCCTGCAAAACTTTTAATCAGCGGTGAAATTACGGGCGTTGACGCCAAATCCTACGCGGTTACTTTTACGCCCATTGGAAATTTACGTGGAGCGACGATTCACGAACTCCGCGCCGCCAAATTTGGAAAATAGATAAAGCCGTTATTCCGTTGCCAATTCAAAGCGGCAAATTAATTTATAGCGGTGAAATTCAATCTCCAACACTGTTAATTTATGATTCTACGAAAATGATTTTTAGCAGCGACTTTGAAAATAGAATCGACGCCGGAATTTATACCGCCTATGCCATCCCTACTGAAAATTTTGTTTTTGAGGATAATTCAAACAGTTTCACGTGGCAAATTGATAAACTCGAACTTGAAAAACCAACTGCAACCGACACTGAAAAAATCTATAACGGTGAAATTCAACGCCTTGTTATTGGTGGCTTAGAACTCCTCAAGCTATCAATGATACGAGTTTTTGTCGAGTTGACATTAGCGGCGTTGAAAATACCTACAACGTGCTTTATTCGCAGGGAGTTATTCCTTGTTTTGTAATTTCGTGAGGTGGCAAAATGTACCAAATTATTTCAATGACGGGCGAAATTTTGAGTGAAACTGATTCGCTGATTTATTCAAAATTTAATCCTGAAAATAACAGTTGGATTTCTGCAAGCGAAAAAGATGCCGAGTGCGTGATTGTGAAGGACAGACGTTGTAGCATTTTCGGCAAAAGTTGCACTGATTCTGAAAAAATTGTCTTTGTGAAAAAAATCGATGGCGCAGAAAAAATTTCAAAACTTGCGAAAGATTCAATTCAAATTTCCGCAGATACGCAATGAATTTCAAGGAATGCTTGAAAGTGAGGACTGGCAACAAGACAGCGATTTTTACACTTACGGCAAAGTTTATAAAAATGTTTCGCCTTACATAAAAATTGGCGGTGTTAATTCTGCCCCCACTCTTGAAAATAAAAAAGTAACCGTACCGGCTGTCGATTCTGAAACTCAAATTTCTCTTTCTGTCTCAGATTATAATGTTTCTTTCAATTCTGCTGTTAATTTACTTTTGGACAGCAAAAATACAACGATAAAAACAAACTATGGCTCAAATACTATCAGCGACGCGCAAACTCAAATAACAAGTCCAGTTGTAGGCAATGATACAACTCGTACTCTTACAAACGGCGAAAATATTACAAATATTTTGCTTGAAAGGATAAGCGGTGGCGATATTTTTTTGAGTGTTGACGGTACGAAAATTATTTATTCTATTGGCGGGAATTTGATAAAAGGAACGGATAACGATGAGACAATAACAAGCAGTTATTATGGAGCAACTATCGACGCTAAAGGCGGCAATGATTATATTTCCATTGCGGGCGCAATTTCTAACGTTATCAGCTTAGGTACCGGCGATAATATTATTTACGGCAACGGCACCTCTCATTTAGTTCACTCATTACCAAGGTGCCAATGATTCTATCTACGGCTACAATTCCAACGATACTATCCAAATTTCCGGTTCGCTTGTCGGCATTATAAAAACGCGCATATTTTTTATAAATTTTTTCTAGGAGCACACATAATTTGGAGAGAAAAAAACTTTTGCTATTGTTGTCTTTGCTACTATAGTTTCAGACCCCTTACGGGGAAAGCACTTCTAAACTCTTTCTATGAGTTTTTAGCAGAGCAAATAGTTAATATAACCGGTTTCCGACCCCTTACGGGGAAAGCACTTCTAAACATGATGTCTTCAAAGACATCATGGGTTTCGAGGATGAATGTTTCCGACCCCTTACGGGGAAAGCACTTCTAAACGGGTTGTTCAAACTCGTTCAGATGGAACAGTTTTACTGGTAAAGTTTCCGACCCCTTACGGGGAAAGCACTTCTAAACCTGCTATATACGCTGGTCATTTGTTTCATACCTTTAATCTTGTTTCCGACCCCTTACGGGGAAAGCATTTCTAAACGGCAAAAAGTTACACTATCTTACTATCGAAGAGCAACGTACCATTGAGTTTCCGACCCCTTACGGGGAAAGCATTTCTAAACCGCGCAATCAAGCATGTTAAGTCAAGCCGGCGCTGACTGGGTTTCCGACCCCTTACGGGGAAAGCATTTCTAAACATTATATTTAAATCACTTAAAAAAAGATAAAGGAAATCGTTTCCGACCCCTTACGGGGAAAGCATTTCTAAACTTAATAATCTCGGCGTTAAATTAGAAAACGTTGAAATTACCGAAGTTTCCGACCCCTTACGGGGAAAGCACTTCTAAACGACTACGGCTGACAATGCAAACAAAACCACAGCAGACGACAAGAGTTTCCGACCCCTTACGGGGAAAGCACTTCTAAACTCAAACGACAAAAAAAAGACCAACCAAATTATACGTTTCCGACCCCTTACGGGGAAAGCACTTCTAAACCCTACCCCTTGAAAATGGCGTTGCAATAGAGCTCAAAATATAGGTTTGCGGCGCGGAAATAATTTTCAGACAATTTCACGGGTTTTTGACATCCAAAAGTGCTACAAATGGCGTCGTGACGCCTGCGGCGCGGATTTTCTCCCTCACGCCTTTTTTAGTATAATTCATAATTTAAGATTTTGCAAGAAAAATTTTAATACTTCCTGAATCTGACAAAACGAAATATCGAGACTTTTTTTGAACAGCCCAAATTTGTAATGTAAAAACTTTATCAACTAATTCCAATGCTTTTATCGCCGTTTTATTTTAATTTTACAGAATTAAAATTTTGTTGTCAATTTCTGAAATTTTTTTTATACTGTAGAAAATTTTGCTCATTTAAAAGTCTGAACGAAAAGAAGGATAAAAAATGCCGGTTTCAATGGAAATTATTTTGGAGTTACCAAAAAACGAAAAAATTCATCAAGCAATGGGCTCCATACTGCAAGGCGCGTTAATGGAAATTATCGGAAGTACGACAGCTAAAAAGTTACACGCTGAAGGATTACGACCCTATAGCCAATGTGTTTACTTTGACGAAAATAAAAATCTGCCGATATGGCGCGTTAATGTTTTAAATGATTGGGCTTGTGAAAAAGTTTTGGCTCCATTGATGCAGCAACGACAAATATTTTTGAGACACAAAAATTACCGTGTTAATTTAGTCGAGTGCAAAATTATTTCTGAAAAATCTTACAAGGATTTAGCCAGACAATTTATGAGCAATGACGCGCCAATTTCAAAAGGCGTTAAAGTAAATTTTATAACAACTGCAAGTTTTCGACGTAATGGACGCAATGTCATTTTGCCTGAAATTTATTTAATCATTCAAAGTCTGTTGAATCGCTGGAACAGTTTTTCAAATTTATTTGTAGTAGAAGGCGAAAATTTACCGCAAGTTTTGACTAATTTTTTTATAGTCAAGGAGTATAATTTTTACAGCCAACTTTTTTTATTGGAGCATCAAAAAATTGACGGTTTTTGCGGCAGAATGAATGCGAATTTTGAAGGCGACAATACCACTAACAGATTGTTGGGAATGCTTTTAGAATATGCTAATTATACCGGAGTTGGAATTAAAACGGCGTTAGGAATGGGCGCAGTTCAGACAAAATTAAAATTTAATCACCTATCTTATACTTAAGAATTGTACTATATTTTGAAATTTTGGCGGGAAAAATTTTTGAACTGTCACGTAATGATAGCAACTATTTTAACTTTCCAAGTAAAGCCGTACTGAAATTTTCTGCAGTTTTTTATTATCACACTGCCCATCTGTTAATTCATAGCATAAAAAAAATTCCTACGTCGAATTTTGAGGCGCACAACCTACAGCTTAGACGTAGGAATTAATTTAACTCCGCAAATGCAAAAACTTCTTCCAAATTTCGCAGATAAAGTACTTTAACCGCCGTAACTAAGCCCATTTGCTATTCTGATTGAAAAATGAGTTATCCCTTTTTGAAAATCTTTGCTCCTGCCAACTTCAAGATGACAAGGGACGGCTTTTTTTGTTTTTTGAAATTTGGAAACATATTTGGAGCCAACATAATCGAATTGCCAGTGCTCAAAAGTTTTCGCGCTTGTCCGAGTAAAATCTCTGAAATCGTGATTGACATATTGAAAACTACAATTTTTAACCAAGTAATTCATAAACTGTTCAGCAAAATTTTCGTCTAAATCGATATCACAATCATAACCGTAACAAATATAACCTTTGTTAGAAATAGTTTCTTTACCGGTAAAGCTCAAATAATTTCCGCCAAATTGATAAAAGTTTGGAACGTCCGCAGCCTGAGCCTTTGCTATTGGAAGAATCAATGCAACTGTCAAAACCAACATTAGAATTTTTTTCATGATAAAACCTCCTTAATCAATGACCGGGATACATTCCGGCAACCATTACTACGCCAACTTCGTAACCGGCTCTTTCAACCATCACATGAAAACGTCCGCCGAATTTTTTCAAATATTGAGCTTGACTTCCGGTATATTCAAAGCCCCATGTATTTGAACCTTGCCCGAGCAAACGAAAATCAGGTCTTTGAGAAACTTTACTTATGTACATATCCATATACATATTTGCCAATTCATGGTCAACAATCAGGTATCTCCATTCGGTATAATTGACGCCTTGATAATTTTTTTGTTCCATTCCGAGAAATCTGATACGTTCTTTCGTACTTTGCCCGACGGTATTATAAAAATCTGGAACGTATACATACGCGGCTGAAACTTCGACTGCCGGTACAATAAAAAAAAACGCCAACACCAACATTAAAATTTTTTTCATAAATAAAACCTCCTCTCAAAAATTTATCGTTCATTTAAAATTAAATTTTTTCTTTAATCTTTTTTGTAAGTTAAATCCTTTAGTTTCTTAAAAAAATATTTGCAAATAGTTTCAAAAGCTTTCTTTTCGCTGTTTTTCGCACTTTTTTCGCAGGATAAATCTAAGTAGATAATTTGTTTATCTGTTTGGGAATCATATGCGGCAAATTTGACACGTACTTGTGTGGGCATATCTTTATTTTCAGACATACCTTGATATTGGACAATTTGGGAGAGAATATATATATCTGCACTTGTAGACTCTTTATCTTGGTGCAAAATTTCTCGTTTTAAAACTTTGGCACATTTTAGACAAGTATTCATCAGTGCAGTTTGTAACGCGGTATCTTGCAATTCTTTAATTTCTGAAACATAAGGGGTGAATATCATAATCTTTTTGACAGTTGAAAAATTGTAGTCATCATCCATACCGGATTCTAAGATATTAATTTTAGTCTTATCAGAAAAAAGCTCAAAATTAGCTTTTTGATTCTGTGGAGTATTGGCAGATTTTTCCGGAGAACCATAACCTTCCGTAGGTGCAGCATACGAAACATGAAGGATCATGCTAAAAAGTAAACCTACAATTACTAAAATTTTTTTCATTATAAAAACCCCCTCTGAAAATTAAATAATCTGTTCCCTCAAAAGTTGAATCGTTACAACATCTGAAACATATTTGCAAATTTCTTTTTTGTGCGTAACAATGATAATAGTTTTGTCGTGAGTTTGATTAGTCAGCCGCGTTAAAAAAAGTTTTTCTGTTTCGGCGTCAAGCGCGGAGGTCGGCTCGTCCATTAAAATAACTTTGCCGGGGCGTAAAAAACTTCTTGCAATGGCTATTCTTTGCGCCTGTCCTTCACTTACGCCAACGCCGCCTTCGCCTATCGCCGTATCTAAGCCGTCGGGAAAATCTTTAAAAACGAAATCTGCCGCCGCCGAATAAAGCGCGTTTTTCATTTCGTCTTCAGTTGCGTCAGTTTTGCCCAAGAGTAAATTGTAACGAATTGTACCGCTGATTAAGCTGTTGCCTTGAGGAACATAAACGCAATTACAGCGCGTCTGCGAACTTGCCAAATAATTTTTGCCGCCGCCGTAAAAAGTAATACTGCCGTTATTGGGCGTCAAAGTTGCAAGCAACAACCTTAAAAGCGTAGATTTTCCCGCGCCGGTTTCTCCCAAAATTGCCGTGATACTGCCGGGCTTGAAATTGTGATTGAAATTTTTATAAATCCAGCGCGAATTTTCCTTGTAGCGAAAATCTACGTTTGAAAATTCAATACCTACGGGTACAGAAAATTTGATAAAGTTTGAAGTGTCTTCCTTCGGCAGATTTTCAATCTCCATTAATCTTTCAACGGACGCCATTGCTGTAATAAGTTGCGGGTATTGATGATTAAATTGAATGAAGGGAATTTGAAGTTGCTCTGCCAACTGTAAAAAAACTACCAATTCGGAATATGTAAACGTATTGTTTTGTATCCCGTAAATTCCCCAAACTAAAATAACAATGTAGCTGATATTTAAAGCTCCGCCTATCAAAGACATAACCAATATATTTAATTTAGTCATAGCGATAATTTTTTTATACAATTTATTTTGAAGTGCTTTTAGCCGCTCCCAAATGAACGAGGTTTTTTCCAAAGTAACAATCAATTCACGGTGTTGAATGTGCTCCTGCATAAATTGATGAGCTTTACTGTCGCAGATTCTTACTTCTCTGGAAATTGGCAATAATTTTTTGGCGTATGAATTTCCGAACATTACATTTACAGACATAATCAAAAGTATTACCACTGTTAAATTTGGATCAATGGTAACAAGATAAATACAAGTGGCTATAAGTTGAACAAAAGCATAAATCAATTCAGGGATTGTTCCAATTAAGCAAGCAGAAACGCTGAAAACATCTGTTGTTATTCGGCTTAGTGAATCGCCCGAATGTACCCTTTCATTGTACGAAACGCCGCCGTCGAACAACGCTTTAAAAAATTTTAATGAAAGTTCATTGTTCAATAAAAAAGTTTGGTTTTCGCGCAGATAAGATTTAAATTCCTCGCAAAATATACCGAAAGCCTTTATTGTAGTAAGCGAAACTACCAACAGTAGGAGAGAAATTTTTTCGCCCTTTTCCACCGCTTCCATAAAAATTTTGGTAACTTCCACAAAAAGCAATGAAAGTGCTACTGATAATACACTTAGCACCAAGCAAATCAGTATAGTTTTTTTTAATTTTCCGGCGTGATCGTACAGCCACTGAAAATATTTTTTATTGATACTCTGATATATCATTTACAAGCCCCAATTCCTTTGCTTTTTGCGCAGTGAGCAAACAGCCTTTGCTCATCAGGCGTTTCCAGTAAGTTTTATTTTTGTTGCTGATACCGGCGAGAATCGACGCTATTTTATCTGTATTGGCGTTCATTTCTTTGACTTCGCGCAGTAGGTCGGCGGCGGTAAAGTTGCCGTTCAAATTTTTTGTAATGGAATGAACATAAAACGACGAACAAGGCAGGCTGATTCGCTCCGTACCGGCGGCAAAAATTATAATCGCCGCAGAATTGACGCAGGAAATATTTACTGTTGTTATCGCGCAGTCCAACAGTTTCAGAAAATTAAAAAGCTCCACAGCAATATCAACGTTGCCGCCCGGCGAAGAAATATAAATTGTCAGCGATTCACTTTCAGGATTTTTTTCAACCAGATTTTTAATTTCAGTTATAAAGGCGCGTACATTTTCTTCATTGACGCCGCCGGTAAAGCTAATATCTAAATTTTTCATATCAAATTTCTTTCCTTAAATCTAAAAAACGGCGCGGCTGCTTTTCAGGCTACCACACCGTTTCTATTTTAAAACGCTTTTTAATATAGATTATTGATACCTTAGCAATGAGGGTAGCTATAATCCCCCGTAATGATAACCATTATAATCCTCCATAATGAGGACCGCTATAATAACTGGTACCAGTACATCCTCCATTGCAAGTACCTTCGCAACTTCCATAACAACCATGACAATCAGAAGCAGCGTTGTTAGACTGAGAGTCATGTACGGCAATCGTACCATTTTCTTTGCTGTATTCAGCAAGCTTGAGTTTCAGCGTTTCAAGAGCTTTCATGTCCATCTTCATAGTTCCCACCCCCTTTCGTATAAAATTTATTAGAAACTTATTGACGCAGTGTATTGAAAATACTGAATTTGCATCAGATAAGGATTCTGCACAGTGAATTAATTTGTATATGGACTTTGGCTTTTTTCTATATCAAAGTCCTTCAAAATTTTATAAGCTTGAAGTGCCGCCTGCCCGTGTTGTGCGTCTTTCTCGTCGAGTTTGTCCATTTTAGAAATAAGTTCAACTTGAAATTCGCAAGCGGTTATTGCTTCTGCCAAAACCATTGGACACCAACTTTTATCCCTAAGGGCAATATGACCACGATATTTATAATTGAAGCCTGCACAGGTCGGGCAAAAATTTCTCAATACACAAGTTTTACAATAATCATCAGCTGTTTTATCCCAATCAACCGAATCTGAAAGTATTGCTTTATCGCCTAAAACTATTGGGGTAAACATATGACAACCGTATTTTTTGCCGTCAATGTCATAAGTTGCCATATATTTTCCTGTACCGCACCATTTTTCTTGGACTTTTTCTGTATCCGCCGAATTGAAAACGCTGACGTATTTTGTCAATATGTTAAATGGAGCAAACGCGGGATTTTTTAGATAGGCGTTTTTTAATATGCAAAGTTGCTCACGGTACATTAACGCGTCGTCTATTGTCCAATCTACGCCTTCAGCTAAAGCTCCTTCAACTTTATAACCTTGTTTTTGTATGTCCAAAACGCCTTTTGCTAAGTTAGGCAGTGTTTCTTTTGAAATTGTCATGTGAAAAGGTTGATTAGACCACAATTCATGGAAAAAATCTAAATCTAAATTATATTCATCAGTGCCGCGATTGGTAGACTGCATTTCGCTGTTTCCGTCGTAGCTTGCGCCGAGATTTATAGCGTTTTTATGTTGCCGTAACCAATTTTTAATTTCGTCGGTAAGCAATGTGCCATTCGTTGTTGCGAAACAAACCCACGGAACGTCAATAACGCCGCTTTCCAGCCATTCAACAATTTCTTTAATCAAAGGAAAATTCATGAACGGCTCGCCGCCCATAAAATCTATTTGCATTTCGTCAAAGTCGTTACTTTCTTTTACAAATTGCGCCTCTTTCAAAATAAGTGCTTTGGCTAAATTTATATCCATATAGGCTTTTTTCTTGTGCGATTCATAACAGTAACTGCAATTAAGGTTACAGGCGTGAGTTACCATCAGCATACAAGTACGCCTGCGCGTTGAACCTTCAAAACCCCAATCCATTTAATTCACCTTCTCAAACTGTCTTAAACTACTTTGCTTAAAAGCTTTTTTTTATTGTAACATACACTAGTTGTTTCGATTTTCTTGATGAAGATGAATTTTTTGCTTAAAATCTTTTTCTTATTGTAACATAAGCGGGCTGTTTCATTTTTCTTTAAGCCTACGGGCTTTTTGAACTAAAGATTTTATCTCCTCAACTTTTGGATGATTTTCAGGATATAGTCTCAAATATTGATTCAAAAGTTCAGTAAAAATTTTTTCTGCCTCGTCAAAACGTTCCAATTCAGTCAATACAGTACCAATTCGCATTTGTAACAGTTGAATCATATCTGAATCAGGATGAGGGCACTTTAACTCAAATTGTTCGGCAAGCTGATAATTTTTTATTGTGTCCTCTAATTTTCCAACATAATAAAACAAATTTCCAACGTGCATATAATTTGCACTTAGGCTACTGTAATCTTCCGGCATAGAATTTTTTACAATTTCTAATGATTTTTGAGCATAACTAAGAGCTTTTTCAAAATTTTTAATGTCAAAATAAATATCTGCCGCGGTAGAATAAGTCTGCGAACTGTCGAACGGATCTGTTACAGGCGAAATTTTTTTTATTGCCGTTTCAATAAATTTTTGTGCGTTTTCAAAATCTTCAAGTTCTCGATAACAATTCGCAATGTCTTGATAACGTCTGATAAGTTGCGATTCACTTAAAGTTTCAGCGTGCATTTCAAGAAAATCTAATGTAGTGTTGAGTAATTTTTTTGTCGATTGTTCTTTATTTTCTTTTATTGCGTACTTTGCCATATCGTGAAACTTTTTGCTTTCTGATTCATTGCCCGCCATTTTATAAACTTTTGAAATTAAATCATACGAGACAATTTTATCAGGATGATTTTTAGACAAAAAAATATCCTGCAATGAAAGACTTTTCAAAAGATAGGACAACGCCAAATCTTTATCGCCTTTTACTGCATAAAGTTCGCCTATACTTGAATAAAGCAGCGCAATATCTGCTGAACCTTCCGGTGTCAATTTCTCCAAAATTTTGACGGCGGCAAAAAAATTTTTCATTGCCTCATCATACCTTTTGACCCACATTAAAGCCATTGCAAAAGTACGATGGGCATTTGCCTGTTCGTGCTTATTTTTGGGCGGATTTTTTTCAAAAATTTTCACGGCACGCCCTGTTAGCTCAACGGCTTTTTCATAATCTCCAAGCATCATAAAAGCATTTCCGATATTTGAGAAAATATTTGCCGCATTGTAATCTTCAGGAGAATTAATTTCCAAAACTTTCAAAGCCTTTTGCAAATATTCAATACCAGTATCGTAGTCTTTCAAAAAAAATGCTGCCACACCTGTATCATTATAAATTCTTGCAATTTGTACGTCATTTTGCTTTTCATTCTTTTCAAAAATTCGTACAGCTTCTTTATCATGCATAAACGCTTTTACAAAATTTTCTCCGATAATATAACAGTAACCGGCGCGAAAATTTTGTTCTCCGCTAAAATCGCCCAAATCCTTTACTGCGCGTTCATAAATTTCACCGGCTTGCAAAAAAAGTTTTCTGTCAGGTGGATAACGATCATCAAGGCGAGTCCAAAGTTTGGAAAGAAAATCTTTGCAATCTTCATTGGACGGTTTAATTTCATTTTTAAAAACATTACGTACAAGCGGATGAATCCATAAAGTATTATCTTCTTCTTTGCGACGAATCCAGCCGCGTATTTCAAGTTGTTTCAGCTGTTTTTTTTTGGAGCCACTTTCACTTAAAATAAATTCTGCCGCGTCAAATCCTTCTACGGGCAAAAGTGTTAAATCGCATAAAATGTCTCGATAATCTTCATCTAAATAAATGAGATTAAACAGCGTGCGCAAATGTCCGTAAATTTTGGCTTCACGTTCTGTCATTCCTTGTTGATGTTTAACTTGAGGGAATTTTTCAAAATCAAGCCTTTCATTTCTTAACCTCAAAAGTAACTCTTTGGCTGTAAGAGTTCCCCATGCAGTTTTTAAAGTTCGCGCCAAAATTTCAACTGTCATTGGGTGATATTCAACTTCTCTAATTAATTTAAATATAATATTTTTTTCGTTGTCAGAAAATTTTACAATGGATTTAAAAAGTAAAAAGGCATTTTCTTCACTCAATGGATTAAGTTCAGGCGTTGAATCATTCGGGCGAGAACGCGTTGTAAATAAAATTTTCATTCCTAAACTTAAAATATCCTTGTATTCCGGCTCGCTTTGAAGTTCAGATATGTTTTTTTCTGCGCTGTCGAAGTTATCAATAATCAAAAGTGAATCGTTATAATTTTCCTTTAGTAAATTGAGGCGGGCGCGATATTCTTCATCACCGGGATTATTTTTGGTGTTAAATTCATAATTCCAGCCTGAAAAATTCATAGACATAACTGTTTCTTTCATGGAATTTTTGAAAGTAACCAAATAACTTGCTCTGCCGTTTTCAATTTGTTTGCGGGCAAATTCCATTGCCAATTCTGTTTTTCCAACGCCGCCAATTCCCCAAATCCAAAGAGGGTGTGTACCGGATTCTATTTCCCTTTGTAAGGCGGAAATTTCTTTGTCACGACTTCCTTTGACAAAGTACGGACTGCGCGTAAGATTTCTGGATAAAGTAAATTTTGGCGGAGCAATTATTTTTTTTAGAAAGATAATTGCTTTTAGCATTTCAGCCGCATTTTGATAACGCTGTTCCGGATTATAGCTTAGTGCTTTAGATAAAATTTTTATGTAAAGAATTGCTGCCTCGCGATTGTAACCGCATTTTAATAATTTTTTCTCTGTTACAAAAGTATCTACAACGAAACTTTGCGCCAAATCTTTTCCGCAAGCTTTTTTGTAACTCATACCCTTTAAAAGATAAAGCATCAGCGCGCCGCAAGAAAAAATATCTGTAGCCGGTGTTAACCTTACAAAATCCTTAAAATTTAAAATTTCCGGCGAACTGTAACCTTCAGTACCAAAAACATTTTTTATCGGTGCTGTTTTGCCGTCTTCTTGCAGTTTAAAAGTATTTCCAAAGTCAATAAGTTGTCCGACTCCTATATCGCCATTTTGTAAATCATGCCCCATAAAAAAAATATTTGAATCGTTTATATCGCCGTGAATATAACCGGCACTATGAATGTCGCGCAGAGCTTTTAAAAGTTCTTCCATAATCTCGGCGGCAACAATAGGAGAAGGGAGTCCGCCATTTCTAAAAGGTGCTCCGGTTTCAACAGGTTTTTTACATTCTGCAAATATATCTTTTAAAAACCACCCGCGATTCTCTCCGTCGGTTGCTTGTTCCATAACTACAAAGCAGCTGTCTTTTGCGTCAAAAATTTCATCATTAATGATAATTTCTACTGCATTTACATTTTCAAACGCGGAAATTATCCTGCCGCTTTTTCTTGAAATAAGTTGCCCCAATTCATTTTCACGGCGCATATTGTTTTTTAAAATTTTGAGTTCTTCTTCAGATTCTTCATCTTCCGTGCAAACAACGCCAACGCCCTTTTTGCGAGTAAAAAAAAAATCTTTGGAACGGGGATAGCATTCTTTTAAAATAAAATTTTTCAAACTGCCTGTACGTTCAACGCGATATATTAACGCACTGCCTCCCGTTTCAACTTCTTCGTTTTTAATTTTATAGCAAATTCCCAATTCATCTTTAATGATTGTATTTGGAGGTAATGGAATTCTTGAATCTCCATTTGTGCCAAGTGACAAGATTTTCGAACTTGTCATTTTTAATCACTTCCTATTTCATAAAATCTATACTCAAGCTGTAACTTTCAGCTATCATAATTTGCATAAAATATTCTTCATCAAAATATTTTAAGGACATAAGGCAAATTAAAATGAATCTATCCAAAACAAACGGCGCATAAAATCCGATAAATTCAAACGGAGTTAAAATTCTGTTTATCAAGCGAATGTAATCTTTTGCCGAAATTTCTTCATTGCCGCTTATTTTTTCAAGCGCATCTAAAATTTCTTCAAAGATAAAAAGCATTTCAGTTGTAGCTTTTCCGTCTTCTGAATTTTCAAGATCGTTACCTAATTCTTCTAAAATTTTCTCTTTATGCTCCTCTTCGGCGAAAAGCCAACCAGTTATTAAAAAATATGTAAGAAAAAGAACTATATCACGGCTGACGGCAATGGAATTTTCTGGATTTTTTATTGCGCGTAAAATTGCTCGAATATTTTTAGACAAACTCCTTAATGGAATTAAAACATTTCTGGTAAAAGGAATTTTATCATACAAATTTTTAGCTGCGCCGCGTGCTTTCAAATGCGGTCCGCCATATTCGGATAATTCCGCGTATTCCGGCAAATCAATTTCTTGAGAATCCAACATTGAAGTTATCAAGTGTTGCGGAATTTTTGGCGTACCGTCCGAATTTTTTTCAATGTCAATTTTGCTTAAATTATATTTATCTGTGAACATATCTACTTTCGGATACAATAAAGTTAAGTATTTCAGCAAAATTCTAAAACGTTCAATATTCCTGAAAGAATACCCCGATTCATTTCTATTGAGGCGAAAACTTTTTTGATACTTCAACATTGTTTCCAAAATCAAATCTTTTAATTTTTCAAAAGAAATTATATCAGTTTGAATTAATTTCTTTGTTTCATTTTTAATTCTTTGAGTAAAATCGTCATCAGGACTTTCTTGCGTTTCATCGATATATTGGGATTTATCGCGGCGACTGTCAAACTCTTTGAATAAAGTTTCAGCATCGGTATATGTGAAATTGCAAATCAAGCAAATTTTGCAAGCATAATCAAAAGGGTTGCGTAAACTCAGCAATTCGTGCCCATTTGACAGCAAAAATTTTTCTGCCGTCAATTCGTCCATTTGTAAAGCGAAAATCAATTTTATTGCATTATTTCTTTGACAACGCGCTGAATCGCTCAAATAATTTTTCCATTGTTTAAATTCAATATTTGGGAGATTTTCACCATACTTTTCAAATGTCATTTTAGATAAATCTTTTGATAAAATTTCAATAAGTTTAGAGTCCCAAGCGATATTTCCTTGATTTAACAAATCAGCATAATTTGTAATTCCAACTTTTTTTGCACTGATATTAACAAATTTTGAAAATTTAATTTGAAGTTGCCGACGCAAAATAAAACCGGGCGTGCAAATATTTTCACGCTGATTTAAAAATTCAAAAATTTTTTTCGGCGAAGAATTTTCGAGCTTTTTACTAATTGCTTTAAGTTCATCTTGAAATTCAGTTATCTTTTCTTCGATTCTTTCAGTGATAGGCATTTTATATTTCCCTCCAATAAATTTTTTATTCATATTGTAACTTAGGCGCAACTTTTAAATCTATAAATTTTTTTACATATATTGCTAATTATACCATTCTAAAAACACAATGCACGATTTTTGGCGCATTCGTTGTTTAAAAATTTTCAACTTCACAAACTTGAACATTTGTTGATTTCCACATACAAGCTCGTATTTTTCATTCTTTCATTAGAGGGTAAAAATTAAGTAATACCCTCAATATTAAAATCGCCTCTCTTAGTAAAATCCGTTTCGCTAATTTGCAAGCTGTTTTAACTAATTTTATTTATTAATATAATGCTAGAATCCTAAATAAAAAACCGCCGATTTTTAGACGGGTTAAATTTTTTAGGAATAGTAAAGTTTAATTTTCAGAATAGCATTTTTCGTAAATTCCGGCGCGTTTCAAAGTAGTAACGACAGTTTCGCCAATGTGCGCCACAGTATCAGCAACTTCAATACCGACGGCGTTAAGTGCGGCGATTTTGTCTGCAGCAGTACCTTTGCCGCCGCTGATAATTGCGCCCGCGTGTCCCATTCTTTTACCGGGAGGAGCTTGACGCCCCGCAATGAACGCCGTAACGGGTTTATTGGGCATATTTTCTTTAATCCATTTAGCGGCGTCTTCTTCAGCCGTACCGCCAATTTCTCCGATCATTAAAATTGCCAAAGTTTCGTCATCATTTTTGAAAAGTTCCAGCGCGTCAATAAAATCTGTACCTTTAACGGGGTCGCCGCCAATTCCAAGTGAAGTTGAAATACCAATACCGGCGTTCTTAAGTTGAAAAGCCGCCTCGTAAGTTAAAGTTCCACTGCGCGAAACTAAACCAACGCGCCCTTTCTTTTGAACCATAGCGGGAATAATTCCAAGTTTGCATTCGTCAGTTGTCATAATTCCCGGGCAATTTGGACCAATAAGGCGCGTTTTTTTGCCTTCCATATAGCGGCGAACTTTTACCATATCTTGTACAGGAATATGTTCGGTAATGCAAACAACCAAATCTAAGCCCGCGTCAACACCTTCCATAATTGAATCAGCCGCAAAACGCGCAGGAACATAAATAACGGACGCCGTTGCGCCGGTTGCTTGTACCGCATCAACAACGCTGTTAAAAACAGGGACGCCTTCGACAAGTTGCCCAGCCTTGCCTGGAGTTACGCCGCCTACAATTTTTGTACCGTAAGCAAGCATTTGTTTTGTATGAAAAGTGGCTTGCTTGCCGGTTATTCCTTGCACGATAACTTTTGTATCTTTATTTACAAGTATACTCATATTTATTTCACCTACAGTACTAATTTAATCTTCAGGCATTTCAAAAACTTTAAGATTGTCAGTCATTGCAACAAAAATTTGTTTCAAAGCATTTTGTGCTTTTTCCGGCGTTTTATATTCGGCAAGTTCAATCCATGAAAAATTATTGCTGCCGTAAGCCGAAATCAAGCACTCATTGTGAGGATAATTATCACCATCAACCATACTAAGATTGATGCCGATTAAATCAAATTTTTCAGTATCTACAATAATTTTCTGTTGTTTGGAATAAATAAGCATTATTACGCCGCCATTTCATAAGCTGAATTAATTTTCCGGCATTTCAAAAGTTGGTTGCCCGTTTTTCATTGCTTGAAAAATTTGATTCAAAACTTCTCTTGCTCTGTCTTTAGTTTTATATTCTGCAAGTATGGCTATACCAACGTATAAATCAGCATCAGCGTTATTTTCAACAGCGAAAGAAATATTTGCCTTTTGTAATACGGTGGTGCTAAGTCTGACGGTATTTTCTTCAACAAAAATTGCGGCACTTGTACCCGTGTTTACAATTCTTGCTCGATCTTGTGCAAAAATAAACATTTCTTAACCCTCATTTACAAGGCGGACAACTTCTTTTGCGCCGTCTTCCATAGTAGGAGCCATGATAACATTTGCAATGGGCGAATCTTTCAAAATTTGGCGTCCGAGTTCAACATTTGTACCCTCAAGGCGTACAACTACCGGTACGGGCAAAGATTTTCCATCTTCAGAAATAATTTTAGCCGCCTCAACAATTCCACCTGCAACGGCGTCACAGCGATTTATTCCGCCAAAAATATTTACGAAAATACCTTTAGCTTGTCCGCCGTCCAACATAATTTTAAAAGCGGTTGCAATTTTTTCGGGCGTTGAATCGCCGCCTACGTCAAGGAAGTTTGCAGGTTCGCCGCCGTAATGTTTCAAAATGTCAACGGTTGCCATTGCTAAGCCCGCGCCGTTTACCATACAAGCAACATTGCCGCCCAAATTTACGTAGCTTAAACCTTCCTTAGCCGCCATACGTTCTTTGGGATCTTCCTCTGTTTCGTCGCGCAGAGCCTCAATATCGGGGTGGCGATAAAGTGCGCTGTCATCGAAATTTAATTTTGCGTCAAGTGCAATAACGTCATCTTCAGCCGTAACAACGAGAGGGTTAATTTCAACTTGCGAACAATCTTCCCCAACAAAAACATTGTACAATTTCAAAATAAAAGCTGTAGCCTTGCGAATTGCGGCGGCAGGGAAATTCATTTTGTAGGCGATTCTTGACGCTTGAAATGGCATTAAACCTACTGCAGGGTCAATATATTCCTTGAAGATTTTTTCGGGCGTTTCAGCTGCAACTTTTTCAATTTCGACGCCGCCTTCTTCACTGCCCATCATAACTGCGCGCGCGGTTGTCCTGTCAATTACGAAACTAAGATAATATTCTTTTTTGATATTGGAGCCTTCCTCAATCAACAGGCGATTAACTTTTTTGCCGTCCGGTCCTGTTTGATGAGTAACCAAAATTTTGCCCAAAAGTTCAGTTGCGTAATTTTTAACTTCGTCGATTGATTTTGCGATTTTGACGCCGCCGGCTTTACCGCGCCCGCCCGCGTGAATTTGCGCCTTAACAACTGTAACCGGTGAATTTAATTCCTGTGCTACTGATACAGCCTCTTCGACAGAAAAAGCGGGCTTGCCATTCGGCACGGGAACTCCATAACGTTTGAGTATACCTTTGCTTTGATATTCGTGAATGTTCAAAATTTCTCCCTCCTAAAAAATATTACATTAATTTTAAACAAATTTCTCAACATAGGCAAGTAATTTTAATCACAAAGTAATAAAAAAAGCCGCTGCATTTTCGCAACGGCTGAAAATTTTTTAGGAAACGACATAAAAAAATACAAAAATATCTGCGCGAGT
>FLNY01004392.1_pt1 | contig 31432 bp, 13 predicted proteins | sample 1140381 | NCBI WGS metagenome assembly FLNY01 (sample SAMEA3878172, study PRJEB12797) | bioreactor metagenome | biome: Moose rumen | place: Sweden | collected 2011-10 | reverse complement strand
CAAATAATATGAAGCCGAAAACTGATTGCTTCATCCTCTACACCAATGAGGAAAGTGCACAACACACCGTCAGACAACTGAGAAACGACGACAATGTAGCTGATATCTGTCTATTGGCTGCTGACAAGACTTTACCCCGGATCAACGGCACAAAACTTATTATAATCGACAGGATAGAGTCTTCTGCCACACTGAAAAATATAGCTGAGGTCGCAAAGGAAGAGTTTGTGTTTCTTTACACAAAAGACACACCGCTCAACCTGTCTTACAACACCATTAGCCGTTTGGCCTATGTTGCCAAGTCTGCTTGTGCCGACTTTGTCTATGCCGACCATTATTCCATAGAGAATGGACAGACATTGAAAGCGCCATGTATTGATTGCCAGTCCGGTGCTATTCGAAATGACTTTGATTTCGGATCTGTTCTTTTTATTACAACTGAGAGCATCCGGAAATATGTTGCTGATGCGAATGGAAAGTCTTGGAATTTTGCAGCCCTCTACGACTTGCGCCTTTTTATCTCACGACTACGCGGCGATAATATCCTTCATCTCAACGAGTATCTTTATACCGAGGTGGAACAGGATCTTCGTAAAAGCGGTGAGAAACAGTTCGATTATGTGAACCCAAACAATCGGAGTGTACAGATAGAGATGGAGCAGGTGGCCACTGAGCATTTGGCTGGAATCGGTGCTCTTATCACCAACGACAGAATCCGTGAAGTGAATGTTTTTGAAGGTGAGTTCCCTTGTGAGGCGTCGGTCATCATACCTGTGAGAAACAGGGCGAAAACCATTGAGGATGCAGTTCGTTCAGCGCTCTCCCAGAAGACTGACTTTGATTACAACGTTATTGTCGTCGACAACCATTCTGACGATGGCACTACGGAAATCCTCAAGAAAATAGCTGTTGATGACAAACGGTGCATCCATGTCATCCCGGATACTTCCGACCTTGGAATTGGCGGATGTTGGAACCTGGCTGTCTCTCAGCCTCAGTGCGGACGTTTTGCTGTGCAGCTCGACAGCGACGATCTTTATAGCAGTGAGAACACACTGCAGATGATTGTGGATAAATTCCGACAGGAAAAATGTGCCATGGTCATTGGCTCATACCGGATGTGTGATTTCTCTCTGAATACTTTACCGCCAGGTATCATCGACCATCGTGAATGGACCGACGATAACGGACGTAATAATGCGCTGCGTATCAATGGACTGGGAGCGCCAAGAGCTTTCTTTACACCGCTCCTGCGCCATATCGGCGTTCCTAACACCAGCTACGGAGAGGATTATGCACTTGGACTGATCTTCTCCAGATGTTTTAAAATCGGACGTATCTACGACGAACTATATCTTTGCAGACGTTGGGATGGCAATTCTGATGCGGCGCTTTCCAGAGAGAAGGTGAATGCCAATAACCTTTATAAGGATTCTTTGCGCACCATCGAGATCAAAGCGCGAATCAACATGATGAAGGAGGATGATATCCCTTTTTCGGATAACTCCTTTCTTGCGTTCTTCAACAATCAGTTGAAAGCATGGAAGGAGGCTGCGGAACGTTATGAACAACTCGCCCAGGTAAGAGTGAAAACCCTGTCAGGAAAGACTGATAAGATTGAAACTCAGTTTAATCCTGCGCGTATCGTATCAACAGGAGCGAATATATCTGCGAAAAGCCTGAAAGAGAGGCCATGCTTCCTTTGTAAGGAGAACCGGCCGAAGGTACAGATGCAAATGTCCCTTCTCAATAACTATCAGCTGCTGGTCAATCCGTTCCCGATACTGCCGGTACATTTCACAGTGCCTTGCAACCGACATGAGCCTCAGCAAATTCTTGGGCACTATGAAGACATGCTAAAGATGGCCGGACAACTCGACCAATTCTTTGTGTTCTACAACGGACCACTCTGTGGGGCCTCTGCACCCGACCACATGCATTTCCAGATCGGACAACGCAATGTGGTTCCGTTTGAGAAATATTTTGATGAGAATTATCGTGTTTCACGCTCTCGAATCTATCCGATCACTGACGAGGAGTTCGTTGAGATCACTGCCCTCGAACCTACAGCCGACGATACGGGCATTTTTCTTGCACACTATCTCTGTCCGGCATTTATCATTGTATCACGCACGGTTGAGGCTAACGGACAACTGTTCTCAAAACTATATCAGGCTATGGAACAGAAAGAAGGGCAGACCGAGCCGATGATGAATATTCTTGCATGGAACATGGCCTCAAAAACTGATGGAACAAAACGTGTCGTCAGTGTAGTCATACCGAGAAGCAAACATCGTCCCGACTGCTATTTCAAGGAAAACTCTGAACGCTGTCTTGTCAGCCCGGGAGCTCTCGATATGGCGGGACTGATCATTACTCCACGAGAAGATGATTTCTCAAAAATGAATTTCACTATGGCTGCGGATATTATCGGGGAGTGTGGCATCACACCTGACGAAGAGATGAAAATCGTGATTCGTCTAAAAAGCAAAATAGTTTAACTTCCATTTTAACTCCCAATTAATATAATAATATGAAAGAACCCAAAGTGAGTGTATGTGTGCTGGAAGCAGAATCCGTGGATTTTACACTTCACGGCTGTTTCCAGGCTAAGGGGGTGGAGGTTTCCCACCACCAGTTGGTAGAATATGCCGATGGCTGTGTCTGCTGGAATGGCACACGCTATCAGGAACTGATGTTCGAGCCGGTGGGTCAAGATGCATTCATGGAGATACACAATGTTAAAATAGGTATTAACTTTCACTGGGAACGTAAAGAGACACAGTGCTTCAAGGGTAAATTAAATATTATTGCTAACGATGGGAAAGTGTGCGCTATTAATATCCTTCCTGTTGAAGACTACCTCAAGAGTGTGATTTCATCGGAAATGAGGGCTACATCATCTCTTCAGCTTCTCAAAGCTCATGCGGTCATCTCACGAAGTTGGCTCCTTGCCCAAATGGAAAAGCGCAGAAAGTTGCAGTCGGCTAAGCAGAACAACACCTTTTTCTCTTTTAAGAAAAACAACGACTCACTCATCCGGTGGTATGATCGCGAGGACCATCTGCTATTTGATGTTTGCGCTGATGACCACTGTCAGAGATATCAAGGTATAACTCGTGCTGACAATCCCACTGTCGATGAGGCTGTGGATGCCACGAGAGGACAGGTTCTTTCTTTTGATGGGAAAATCTGTGATGCCCGCTTTTCCAAATGTTGTGGAGGAATGATGGAACGATTCTCTGCTTGTTGGGAAGACAAGGACATGCCTTATCTCACCGTAAAAAGAGATTTTATAGCTAAAAACAACCCTTCTCAGTCGTTCCCCGACCTGAGCATTGAAGAAGAAGCTGAAAAATGGATCCTGTCTGAGCCTGAGGCGTTCTGTAACACAAAGAATAAGGAGGTACTGTCTCAGGTGCTCAATTCCTATGATTTGGAGACGACCGGCTTCTATCGTTGGAAAATGGAATATACCCAACGTCAGCTTTCTGAACTTGTCTCATCCCGTTTGAAGATGGATTTTGGCGACATTATCGATATCATTCCATTAAAAAGAGGTGGATCCGGACGTATCACACTGCTTAGTATCGTCGGCACAAAAAAGACCTTTACAATAGGGAAGGAATTGGAAATCAGACGTACGCTGTCAAGGACACATCTCCTCTCGTCCGCTTTCATTATAGAAAAAGAGTATGGCGGCCATCTTCAGCCTGACGACAAGGATGTGCCGCAGCGTTTCATCATCTATGGAGCGGGGTGGGGGCATGGAGTCGGCCTCTGCCAGATTGGAGCCGCCGTAATGGGACACAACGGCTATTCCTACGACCAAATTCTGAATCATTACTATCCCAATGCCCAAATCACTCCTCTATATTAATTTTCATTTAAGTGTCAATGAAACGCAAGCGAAATAGTCCATGGGTGTGGATTCCCACACTGTTTGCGACAGAGGCCATCGTCTCTGCCACCATCACCTATGTGGCTATTCTGATGTTCTACCAACTGGGGGCTTCTTACACCAAAGCCACCTTCCTCTCGGCGCTACTGATGGTGCCTTCTATGGGAAAAGCGCTCATTCGGTGGAACTATAAGTGGAATGTGTTGTTAAAAGTTATACTCATTATCATCAACATACTCCTTTTTGCCGCATTTGTTTTCACGGCATTCGTAATCGATCACCCCCAATCCAATATCTTTAAAGTGTTCGGAGCTCTCTTTCTGGTTGCCGTCATCAATGCACTCAACGAAAAATTCATTGCACTCTATTATGACAACCTGCTCAACCGTGGAATGCAGAGAATCCTCGGAAACTACAAATTTGTATCAACACAGATATCTTTCATTCTGACTTATGGAATCCTCATTATTTTTGTTGGATTTCATGAGATTTTCTTCCGAAACATCCATCTGGCATGGTCCATGGAATACTATATGGTGGCTGGTGTACTTCTGATACTTCTAATATTCAATGCCATCTTGCTGACGAAACCGAGAATCAGGTCGGAAGTGACGCATGTTTACCATTATAAGCGGATGAATAACCGTAAGATTCGTCTTCGCAATATTCGTTTCCTCTTTATCGTAAGTATTCTGCTGCTGCCGCAGTCATTGCTTTTTTTCTCTCGTGTTTTCTTCCTGATAGCCCCGGAATCACATGGAGGACTCGACTTCACACTTCAGGATATTGGTTTTGCTCAGGGTACTATCGGAGTATTGGCATTTATGACGGGTACTTTCATCGGACAGCATCTGATCCGACGCTATGGTAACACGCGTATGTTCTGGATTATGATTCCGCCGCTAATCGCATCACCAATCTTCTATCTGATTGTCTTCTCATGCTTCATGCCAGCTTCACTTATGACCATCTGCCTGCTTACTTTTGCCTCCCAACTCTGTTTCGGATTCGGACTCAACGTATGTGTCTTCCTGATTCAGCGCACAACCGATGTATTTGAGGATAACATTATCAGTTTGATGCACGTACCGTTGGTGGCGGTGGCAATGTTCCTGCCTCTGGCACTCTCCGGTTTACTGGTAAGCACACTGCAGTTCAAATTTTTCTTCATTTTCGATGCTGTGCTCTCCATTATCTGCCTCATCATTATACTCTACAACCGTCAATTCATCAACCGTCACATTATCAACTACAAAAAAATCAAATAGCACCATGCTACAACGAATCTTATTCCTTGCATATCTTTTGGTTTTGTTCTCCATAGCATCCGCTGAGGAACAGCAGACCTATAGTTCTCCTGCCCTTGTTGACTCATTGATAGCTGAATATGAGAAGGCTGGTCACCATGATAAATATAAACTCGCAGGAAAAATTATTCCAGCCTGTCTGAAAGGTGATGAAGTGGTGGACTCTCTTCCCCTTCACCCCGATTTGTCAGAGAAGGAGCTGGATTTATTGCTCTACTTCGCAGCTGACAGGTTTTATTACAATGTGTCGGACTTTAAAAAATCCATCGACTATATTCAATGGGTTATTGACCATACTCAACAAGAGGACAAACTGACGGATGAACAACAGATGATCCGTGCTACGGCTTTGGCTGATAAAGCCTATATTCTTTTTAAGCTTTCAAAAATGGAGGAGGCGACAGAGGCGGCTAAAGAAGCGGTAAAATATGCGAAACAACATGATAACCTGCTCCAGCTTTCTCGAGCTTATCTCTATCATTCCATCATCAACTACGGACTGAGACGTCCCGATGAGGCTATCGAGTTTGTGGAGCTCGCTATTCAGACCAATAATAAACTGGGCCTCAACAACAACACGCACAATGCGTATGGCATTGCCTGCGAGATTTACAGCTTTGCCCAGAAGATGGATAAAGCGATTGAATATGGTCAGAAAGCGGTGAAAGCGGCGGAGGAGGTCGGCTCTTTCCCAGGGGCGGTCAATCATCTCTCCCAGCTCAGTTATGCCTATAATCGGCAGGGAGATTTCCAAAAAGGACTAGAGACGGCTCAACAGGCAATTGATATGGTGAACGAAAAACTGCCAGAGGACCGCAATCTTCTTGCCATCAGCATGGTATATAAAGCGCATAACCTTCTCGATCTTAAAAGGTATCCTGAGGCGGCAGACGTACTCCGGGAAGCAATTGCCATTGAAGAGGAACTGGGTAACACAAGAGCGGTTATCTATGACCACAAAGCGCTTTGTGAGGCGCTGTCTCACTTCGACGAGCATGGAGAACTCATCGCACTACGTCGCTACTCCCGGATGGCGGACTCCCTTTATATGGCAGACCTCAATGAGGCGCTTGGAAAAGCGAATGCGGAGCTCCGTAATGATGAGCTGAAAGAGGATAACGAAGAAAAAGACCGATACTCTCGTCGCATGATGCTGCTTTCTATCATCATAGGAGCGGTCCTTCTCTCTGCTATCGGATTCCTGATTTATGCCATGCGGCTCAAATCACGCTCAAATAAAACGTTAATGGATCTGCAACATGCGCGTGAGTCATTCTTCACAAACATCACCCACGAACTGCGCACACCACTCACGCTCATTCTGGGACTGGTCGATAAAATCAAAGATAACCAGTCGCTTTCTCCTACCAAACAAACGCTGAAGTCGGATGCCGAGTCTATCGAAATCATTCAGAGGGAGGGCAATCAGTTGCTCACACTCATTAATCAGCTCCTTGATATTTCTAAAGTGAAAGCGGGTATGGCTGACCCGCAATGGATATATGCGGATATTGTTACCTATATCAGTATGATGGTTGAGACATATCAGCAATTGGCGAATCAAAAAGGCATTGAGATTATCTATGCTCCAAACGAGAAAGAGCTGTTGATGGATTTTGTGCCTGATTATATTCAGAAGGTTATAGGCAATCTATTAGCCAATTCCATTAAGTTTACACCAGATTACGGACATATTTATCTCACGACTGAGGATGAAGGTGAACAACTCATGCTGACTGTGGCTGACGACGGTCAGGGAATTCCGAGCCAATACAGAAAGCATATTTTCGATCCGTTCTACCAGGGAAATACGGAAGGAGCTGATACGGGTACTGGCATTGGGCTCTCGCTTGTTAAGCAGATTGTGGATGCGGTGAAGGGAACTATCGAAGTGAAGAGTGCTGAAGGCAAAGGTACTGTGTTTATTCTGAGGTTGCCATTGGCGAATCCTCAAAATGCTCTATCTGCTCAGGAGAAGAAATCTGCGGTTGCAGAGGAGAATCACTCTCTTGATAACGATGCAAACAACAGCAATATCCAGCGAATCCTTATCGTAGAGGACAATCGTGATGTGGCTTATTATATCGGTTCAAGCCTTCAAGGCAACTATGAAATCAGTTATGCAAACAACGGGCGGGTGGGATTCGATAAAGCAGAGCACCTCGTTCCAAATCTGATTATCACGGACTTGATGATGCCTGAGATGGATGGTATTGAGCTTTGTAAACGTGTGCGACAGTCTGAAATCACTTCTCATATCCCGATTATCGTCATCACTGCGAAAGCAACAGAGAAAGATAGGGTGGTCGGAATTGAGGCTGGTGCGGATGCATACCTGTTCAAACCGTTCAATGCTGATGAGTTGAATGCGAGGGTGAGAAATCTCCTGGAGCAACGACGTACCTTTCGGGAGAAAATCCTTCGAACGATTTCAGAAAATACGCAATCAAATAAAGATGATCTGCTCAATAGCAACGATATTTCAGATACCGACCGAAAATTCCTGGGACGTATCACAGATCTTGTCTGTTCTATGATGAAAAAGGGAGCGGTCGATATTGATTCCCTTGCTTCACATCTGTTTATGTCACCTTCACAGTTCAGGCGCAAGTTCACATCCATCACTGGGCAGAAACCTGCGGCTTATATACTCAACATACGTCTTTCGAATGCAAAACGAATGTTTGACGCAAACCCGGAACTAACCATTAGCCAGGTGGCTGAACGATGTGGATTTGTCGATGCTGCACACTTCTCGAATGCTTTTAAACGGCAATTCGGAATCACACCCTCACAATTTACGAAACGAATCAAGTAGATTTGTATTTTTTACATACAAGCCGGATGAACCTCCGGCTTTTTTTATTTTCTGAACGGCTGATGTTGTATTCTGAAAAATCTGATAATCAGATTTGTAAGTTGATTTTGTGTTAAAAATTTACAAGTTGGATTATTTTATTTTGTTGGTTATTTGCAAAAATATGTTAATTATTTCCAAGAGCTCTTTGTTTGAGATGAATTATTTTTGCAGAAAATAAAGAAATCATGACTTCGAAGCAAGCAAATAGCAGTAACCCGCAATTTACCAAAGTTAAATCCATTATTGCTCATCAACTTGACGACATCAGAAAGTCGAATGTTGATGAGAATTTACAGGATAATGCTGTCTTTGATAATGCTTCAAAACTTTCATGGTGGAAACGTATATGCAAACGAATTTCAAAATAATTATTAACACATAAAAACGAGCCTTATGAAAAAAATATTGACTATTTTAGGAGTTCTGTTACTTCCTATTATGAACGTCTCTGCGCAGGACACCGACAGTCACTGGACGTTCGACGAGAACCAGTGGTCGGGCGAGACGGTTCTTTATTGCGACCTCGTGCCGGATTATGAGTATGGCGATAATTTCAATCCCTACAACTATGAGCTTGCGGCCTTCATTGATGGTGAGGTGCGTGCCTTAGGTAAATACACTCGAGATAACCATGGAGTCTATTTCCTTTTCCGCGTGAAAGGTGATGATACGGATATGGGAAAAACCATCACCTTCAAAGCATACAACCAAAACACACAGCTTGAATATGAGCTGACAGTGAAGGAGTCGCCTGTGCCTGTCACCTACGACGGTGAAACCCAAGACCCGGGTACGCCTTCTAATTTCCGGCATCTCTATCTTATGGAGGTGACTGAAATTTATCTCCCTAAAATTATCACGGTTAATCTTGGAGAGAATATCAATCTGCTCGAGCAGATTGAATGCTTCCCTGAAGGTTCTTCTCTTCCTGCTGATGTTGAGTATATCTGGGATTTTGCCAATTCAGCTGATTACATTTCAGTCGAAAATAATCAACTGACTGGCTTGCAAGTCACCAATGGCAGATATTTAGGCCTTCAGGTTGGTAACCTTATTACATCTACAACAGTTGAGGTGGTCAATCATGCAACTGCTCTTTCCATTCTTAATCAATATAAAGAAATCACAGTCAACAAGGGAGACAGTGAAACGTTGACAGATCTCCTGTCTAAAGCGCTTGTGGTGACACCGGCTAATACTTCTGATGAGATTATTTGGGACATTGCCGATGAGACCATTGTGAAAGATATGGCTCCGGATGCTGTAGGCTACAATCCGATTGCCGGAGGTACAACTACCATGACGGCGCAGATTTTCAATGATGATGGGTCTGTACGCCTCTCTGCCACGCTCACAGTGCATGTGGTGGTACCGGTGGAAAGCATTACGTTGGGTACTTTAGGAAATGTGATGGTAGGAGATGATATCACTGAATATTTGTATTCCAAAGTGACGATTCTTCCTGAAGATGCCACTAACAAAGGATTCCATTTCTCTGTTGGTTCCTATGGTGCTCAAAATATTGAAATCACAGATCTTGACGACGGAACACAAAGAATTGTTGTTGTACAGAGAACCTCTGTAGGATCTACCATTATTGTCACATCTGATGAGAATAGCAGTCTGACTAGCTCCAAGGGCTTACCAATTCAAAATGATGCAACTGATGTCGATTTCGTTTCTAAGACGCTCTATGCGACTTATTCTGGTAGTCAGATTGATTTCACGCAGGAAATCATAAATAATGTAATTATATTACCGGAAAAAGCTAATTATTTCAATGCGAACGTTACATCAGATAATTCAGACGTTCTGACTGTGGAAGGGGCTATTAAACGGGGAACATCAATCCAAACTGATTTGTCTGCTACGATTATGGGACCTGGTGAAGCTACCGTGACAGTTTCCTTTAGTTATAGAAATTACCTGGAAGAAAGTATGCGTGATGATGGATCACAAATTTATATTGATGTGGAGAAATCTTTCACAGTTATTGTCAACGAGGGCATTTCTGGATTTGACATCATTGCTGATGAGCTGGCTTTCGGTCAGGAGAGCGCTATCACTGTGATTCCAACACCGGAGGGCGCTGAGTTTGATGCTTCGTTGATTACTGTCACGGTACGCAGCTCTGAGGATGTGCCTGACTCTTGGATGCAGAATATCACAGGTGGTACTGACACCGACAATCAAGTGGAATTCTCTTTCGTGCCGAATATACCAGGACAGGTAATCATAGAAGTGGCATACAACGGTGAGGGACTCTCTGAGACGGAAGCACAGGTGGGAGCGCCGTTCAACCTCGATGAGGGATGGCAGTGGCGCAGTCTCTATTATGGAGAGGAACTGAACGGTGACCTACAGTCTGTTTTCAACGAGGATGCTCTTGTCGAGGTTCGTTCACAATACGAACTGCTTTACAACGATGCAAAATATGGATATTTCGGTGATCTAAACCAACTTTTGCAATACACTTGCTATAAAATCAAGATGAATGAGCCATCAACTTATACATTCTATAATGGTACGCTTCCGTTCGGCACCGAGATGGAGCTGAATTACGGATGGACTTGGATTCCGAACCCGTTCCTCTTCAAACGCTCGCTGAACCGTATAACAGGTGCTGTTGAAGGCGACCGCATCATATCCAAAGAAAGCGGATTCGCTGAATTCAACGGAACTAGCTGGGAGGGTTCTCTGCAGTATCTGGAAACAGGACAGGGCTACCTCTACTATACGGAGAATACTGAAGGACTTCTAGGATGGGAGTATGAGTTTGATCTCTTACCAGTGAATGAAGACACAAGTCAGTCTCAGCCGGTAACCCCAGATGGGGCAAAACGACGATTCGCACAGGGCAAGTATTCTCTTCCTTGGAAATACGACGCTTCGCAGTGGCGCGACAATATGTCTGTCACCGCAGTTGCTGAGAATATCGACAACCTCGAGGCATATAGCGTAGGTGCGTTCGTTGACGGTGAGTGCCGAGGTGAAGGTGTTGTGAGGAATGGACGGTTCTTTATTACCGTGCACGGAAAGGCGGGTGAGCTTGTCAACTTCCAGTTCTATAACACTGAGACGGGTGAGTTCTTCGATGCCGACCAGTCTTTCAAGTTCCAGAATGCGCTCGGTTCGCTCAAATCGCCTGCTAAAATCACTAAGGCGGATCAGGCTACAGACATCTCTGACATCGAAATCACCGACAACCTCTTGAGAAATGCCGACATCTACGACCTTAGCGGACGTAAGGTGACAAACCCGCAGCGAGGTATCTACATTGTTAACGGCAAGAAGGTTGTCATTAAATAACATCTTTATTGATAAGAGGAGGCGGCTATACGTCAGTCGTCTCCTCTTCTCTTTCGTTATTCCTCCTCTTAATGAGTCTCTATGTAAGTCTTCGTGTAGTAGCCTTTTTTCATGCACCGAATCTCTATGAAAAGAACCAATAAATATAAAAATCGAAGCTTAAAACGATGGATAACTGTCCTGTTGTTGGCTTTCGTCTGCTCTCATTTCCATCTTTCCGCTCAGGATATTTCACAGATCGGAAAGAGCGACCCGCTCATCATTTCGGGTGCGTTGGGTACTAGCAACACATGGTACCACTCCACGGGCTACAATTATGCGTCACCTTTCCAAAGTACGGTGTGGGCAAATCTTAATATCTCCATCTATGGATTTGCCATGCCCTTCTCTCTCTATTACACCAACTCAGACTTCAGCTTCAATTATCCGCAGTTCAACTTCCGGTTCAGCCCTACTTATAAAAACTGGCACATGTTCATCGGACAGGGCACTATGGGGTTCTCTTCTTATGTTATGAACACATCGGTCAATGGTTTCGGTCTCGAATACAACGATAAGAAACTGCGTGTCGGCTTCTTCTATGGCCGGATCCGTAAAGCCATTAACGACGACCCGGATGACCTCGATGCGCGTCATCCTCAGTATAAACGCATCGGTTGGGGAGCGAAAATCGGTTACGGCTCTGGCAAACACTATGTTGATCTTTATTTCCTTCGCGCATACGATGTCTCCACATCCATCGATGAGAGGTGGAGGGAGTCCATCTCGCCTCAGAGCAACCTCGTAGTGGGTATCCGAGGGGCAACACAACCTCTCAAGTGGATGACCCTCACGGCAAACTTCGCAACATCGGCCTTCACAAGTGATATCCATGCGCCTAAAGTCGAGGATGGAAGTGTCACGGATTTTGACGGCGTCTTCTCGCCTCGCTATTCCTCTACGATGAAATTTGCAGGTGATTTGGCGATGAACCTCAATTTCAAACCAATTAAAGCCGCTGTTTTTTACCGTATTATCCAACCTGATTATCAGACGCTGGGAACTAACTATATGTCGAACAACTACCAGTCGATCGGACTCAATCTCAATACACGCCTCTTAAAAAAAATCAACCTCAACGGATCTTTCTCCGCTCAGGAGGATAACCTCTCTAACAAACAGCTTTACACCAACCGTGGTTTCGTCTATTCTGCTAACGCATCCACTCGTTTCAAAAAAACTCAACTCTCCCTGCGATACAACGGCTATCTGCAAGATCAGGCAGATGGCTCTTCAAGGGTGAACGACACAACGAAAGTGAGCCGTATCATGCACAGCATTGGCGCATCTGTCTCTCGCAACTGGCAAACTACGGGGCTTTCCCATTCTCTTGCCGTATCAGCAGGATTCAATAAAAATAAAAACCTCAATAAGTTTGCCACAAAGCTTACTGACGTGAAGACGATTTCAGGAGGTGTCAATTACTCGCTCTTGGTGGAGCCGTGGCACACCGATTTCTCGGCTGCCATCAACCACCAGCAGAGCCGTGGTTACCAGCGTAAGTATTCTAGTGATATTCTCGCACTTACTGCTTCACGATCCTTCTTCGAGGAGAACCCCCTCACCGTCTCTGCCACTCTCTCTACTTGCTACAACAAGATGGCGGGTATCAGGGAGAATATGTCGCTCGGTGGCGATATCCAGGCAAACTACTCCTTCAAAAAAGTGCATAATTTCGGACTCTCAGCAAGCATCCACCGCTCAAACGACGTGAATATCACATCCAACCAGGATATGTATAACGTCATGGAAACGCAGGTGGGCTTTAACTACACATATACTTTCTCCCTCTTACATATCAAGCGAAATGCGGAGAAAGCCGACAAAACTAAAAAAATAAAAAAGAATAAACAGTAAAAAGATCAATGATTATGAATACGATCACATACAGACGGAAACTGAATCAATATGTGAAAAGAACAGCGTTCTTTTTACTGTCTGTTCTTTCGACTACGCAACTCCTGGCTCAAGGGGAATCAACTCTCTTGGTGCAGGTCACACCCGTGCAGGACATTCTCCCGCCACAGGTGGGCGACTATAAGGCGAATCCGGGTAAATATTTCACTGTCACCATCACGAACACAACTGCTGAGGAAATTCGCACCTATCTTGCAGTCCAGATTATGAAGACCTTTGAGAACGACGGAACTACCCCCTCTAATCTCTCTGTGTCTTCACCTCCTACCCGTATGCCTGGCTCGCCTATAATCGTGCCTGCAAACGGATCAGTGGACCTCTCCATGGAGCAGATGCGAAGGATTTTCGACCATATCCCGCTCTCTGAGATGCAGTTCTCTTCCGACCTCTTCTCTCAGTTCGGCGCGGCAGACTACGGACTCCTACCTGAAGGACAATATAAAGTACTGCTCTCTGCTTATAAGTGGGACCCGCTACTGGTGAACAGCTCTACTGGGCGTATCGACAGCCCGGTGGCGCTCAGCAATCCTTCGGTCACCGGCTACAACTTCTTCCGTGTCTGCTATCGTGCACAAGCGCCACAGTTTATAGAACCGACGGCATCACTCGGCACAACGACACTCTACAATCTTGAGGCCGTGAAATTCCCACTTATGAATCCGGTCTTCTCCTGGACGGAGCCGGTGCTCAACTGCTGGAGGGAGAACACACCGATGTACCAGTACACGCTTCGGGTGTACGAGATCTTCCGTAATGGGGAAATTATGCAGAGCCCAGACGACGCGCTGCTTAATTATTATATCTTCCAGATACCCGCCATGACGGCGCCTACATGTATTCTCGACCAGAATGCCATCAAACGTCTTCAGGACGGACATCTCTATGCGGCTCAGGTGACGGCCACACCTATCGGTATTACCGATATGGACTTCATGATGGTGGAGAACAAGGGAGGAAGCCAGGTGCTGATTTTCACACCAGACCTGTCTGGAGAGGTGGAGTTTGATGAGGCAGAAGTGGAAGAGGAGGAGGATGAGGAGGACCTCGCGCTCCTTGGCGTCATGTCGGAATTAGGTGAGACGGATGCCGACTATGTGTTCCAGAATCCACAACTCATTAAACCTGACTTTGAGGGCAACACCAACAACACGCTCTTTGCTGGTAATACGGTCATTGCTGAATGGAAACGGCCGCTTCATGCGGGAGGTTCTGGAGAAAAACCCGATACACTGAGTTTCAGGTATAAGGTACAGGTGTACAATCTCGGAGGATATGCCACACGTGAACTGGCGCTTGAGCAGGAACCGATCTACGAGGGCTTGGCCAAAGGCAAATATAATGCGGTGTCTGATCTGTCATCAGGCTCTAAAGGGAATATATCGGTTTCAGCTGACACGCAGGAGGAAAGGGCTCAGAAGGAATATGAGACGAATGTGGAATTAATAGCCGCACTCAAAGAGTATGCCAATCTCCGAAGTAGTGGCGCAACAGAGACTGAACTAATTCAACTTGCAAGAATATATGGACTGACAAACGAACAGATGAAGGAGGTTCTGGAAATTGTAAGTCATGGTGGACTTGCCGTTTCAAGTTCGTCAGCATCATCTTCTTCATCTACTACAGATGTTTTCCCTGGCAAAACAGGGAAAGACCTGAGTTCTGACTCCAATGATCTTCTTCCTGGTGGTAAATCTACTGGAACCGAAAAATCTTCAGGTGAGACACAGACTCCTGCGTCTTCATCGGCTCAATATTCAAATGAGGCGTTGGCTTTCCTGCAGAAATATCCGTTTGATCACATTCTCACTGCAAATGAGTTAGCGCGCTTGAAGACGCTTGAACAACATTTCAGTAAGAATAATATCACGGTTACAAGCGTTGAACAGGCGAAAGCGAAAATCGCTGAACTGGAGGCAAAGAACAAGGAACTCAAGGAGAAATATAATCTTTCCGTCCCTGACGACCCGAATGAGGGTGTGGATGTGCTCGAGGACTTCATCAAGTGGGCGTCCTTCAGTGGAAACGTCAGCGTGGGGCAAGCGTTGATTCTCCGTGTCGTTCCTGAGAATGTGGGTGCTGATAAGGTAACCTTCTATGGCGATGTCAACGAAATCACTTTCATGTTCTCCGACCGTCTTAGTGAGGCGTTTGGCGATGCCTGTGCGGGAGGTGTGATTGAGGAGAACCGCATCCCTTGGAAAATTTCCGAGAAGGAGATGGCGGGTAAGGAGATCTTTGTGGGCGAGTATATCATGACCATGGGCGACGACCTGAAGTTCGATTCAAAAACCCAGGGATGGACTGGCTCCGGATGGATGCTTTGGACTCCGTTCGGACAGAAGGTGAAAGTCGGTGTGAAATTCGAGAATATCTTCATCAACAGCGACCGTATCATGTATGGCGGAACGGTCAAGACCGAAACAAAATCTAACTGGCAGCATATCAAAGAAAGAGCGAAGGCTTATGCCGATTCTTATAAGGATACGAGTGAGTTGGGCGACTGGATTCCGGATGATATATTCACAGAGTGGGGACTCGACAACCTCGTCGGCTATGCACTGCCGCCGGAGATGTCGAACACCACATTAGGGGCTGCTACCCAAGCGGCGGCGAATGCGGCGGCGCGGGCTGAGGCTAATAGCTTGGCGGCGAAAGTTGAGGCGTCGAAATACTACGATTATATCCGTAAAGGATATGCCATCTACGACAACTTCCAGAAGAAAGGGGTAGGGGGATATCCGGACATAGAAGTGTTCTTGCCGCTCCAGATTTCTGATGTACACAAAACACCGGTAGATATACAGATTCTCTCCATGGAGTTCCATCCTACGTTCGCTTGGATGAACCTCATGGGTATGTTTACGCTCCCTGATAACGACATCACAAACGAGAACATCCTTATCTTCGGCGCGCCGCGAACTTGTATGGATCCCGACCGCGTTTTGCCTGGATCGGGTGTCGTCATGCTCATGAGCAATGTCACACTCAACGACAAAAAGTCATCATTCGATTTCACATTCAAAACTCCTGCAAACTTCGACGACCCTACCGACGGATGTTACATCAAATGGGATAACGACACACTCTCCGCACTCTCTATGGAGGCGGAGATGACAATACCGGGACTCATCAAATGTAATCAGTATGGTAATATCTATCAGGATCAGAATCCGAAAGTGAAGGTACATGCATGGATTAACACCTGGGAGGATTGGATTGGTAGTGTATCCATGGATCCGTTTACGCATGAGGATGTCAAGGGATGGGTGTTCACTGCGAATGAGGTTACATACGACCACTCACAAAAGAAAAATCCTACAAGCCTTAAATTCCCGGTTGACCAGGGGTTCAAAAAGGATGAGGCGGGAATTATAAACAACGACGACCTGTCATGGCAAGGACTTTATATCAATAAGCTGGATGTGAAGATGCCGAAAGGACTGGTCAGCGACAGTCAGATCTCACTCAGTGCCGACAACATGCTCGTGGATGTGTCGGGGGTTTCACTTTCGTTCAATGTTAATAAGCTGCTGAATGTGTCGTATGGTGGGTGGAAGATGCGTCTAGACCATATCTTCATGAACATCGTGCAGAACAATTTCAAGGACTGTGGATTCGACGGGGCGATGGCGGTGCCTCTCATGCAGAACAATATGGCGTTCAAATGCAATTTCTATCCGTTTGAGCGTGAGGATGGATCCACAGACTTCGACTGCGTGCTCAAATGCACGAACGAGGACCAGCTGAAAAACATCTCCTTCGACTTCTTCCTCGCGGAACTGGAACTGGATATGAAGCAGACATACTTCCTGCTTGAGAGTACGGCTAGCGAGAACGCAGGGGGAGACCGGACAACTCGTGTGGAACTATGTATGGGCGGTGATATCACGATTGGCGGTGCTAATACCATCAACCAGAGTCTCGCCGCACTCACGGCTGACTTGCCGCTCAAACTTCAGATTCCAGGCATTCATTTCACACAGATGCGTATCGCAAACTGCGAACGCTGGATTGTGGATGAGGATAAGAAATACGGGAAGGAGATTGCAAAACTACAGAATGAGGCGTCGGATCAAAGCCGGCGTAAAAACACGGGATTCGCGCTATATGAGATATGTAAGCAGAACACATACCAGTTCGGCAATGACTTCTACTTCGAGCGGGGATGGTGGTCTGTAGCATCTGTGGAGAAAAAAGTCGGACCGTTCAAGTTCGGTATCAAGAAGTTCAATGTCATTGCCGATGTGGATGCTAAGACGGCTGGTCTTTCCATTACCGGACGCATGGCGCTGATGGATAAGGGAGATACCTATGACAACAACAAGATGGACGATAATTCTCTCATCTGTGTGGACCTCACTCTCGACATCATGTGCGATGTGAATGTGGAGAATAAATCGTTCAAATATAAAGAGACAAGATTTAATGAGATAGCGCTGAACGCGAATTTCTGTGGCGTCAGTCTGTCAGGAGGACTGGCCATTGGTAACGGTACAAGCACATCAGGAACCAGCAAGGGATATAAAGGATTTATCAAGGTTGTGCTGCCGGGCGACCTCCTCGAGTTTGAGGCGGACGGCGGATTCTTCGAACATTCTGCCGGTTATAAATGGGGATATGTTTATCTGGGTGCTGGTGGAAAAATGGGAATCCAGATAACGCCACTGAAAATTACAAAAATCGGGGCAGGTATCTATTTTAACTGCTATTCATCTGCGGCCGACAAAAATAAAGTGACGCCACAGAAAGGACTAGTGGGTGTGATGGCTGACCTCGGTCTGGCTTCATCCGATGGTGAACTCCTCTCAGGCGACTTCCACATGTCTGTGCTTTACGACAAGTCAAAAAACCGTCTTACCACCTTCCTCTTTACTGGGGATTGCAAGGCTGTTGCTGGTATTATCGACTCGAAGGTCACCATACAATGGCAAAATGATGCCACGGATAAATATTTCCAACTGACAGCAACTGTGGATGCCACTGCCGACGGATCTACAATCATGAATGCTTTAGGACAGACCGTCGGAGCCAGTGAGATTGCCAGGCAGATGAAACTACTCAACGACAAATGGGAGGCGGCAAAAGGGGCTGTGACCGGCACGCTCGAAGGAGCGATGGGCGACGAAAGCACAACGAAGGCTGACAAGAAAACGAATGCCAATCTGAAGGATGTGAATGAGGAAAAAGCCAAAGGACCAAAGATGGGTGCACATGCATCACTCGACTTCAAACTCACTTTCCGCGAAAATGGCGTGAACCTCAGCAAATGTAAATGGCATATCTATCTGGGTGAGCCTGAGGAGAAAAAACGCTGTAGTTTCACGTTGATTGACTTCAAATCTAAAATTGTTTCAGTTAACATAGGGGCTAATTTCTATTTCTGTGTGGGAAATGAACTCCCAAATAATGGTGAACTGCCGGAAATTCCTGTCAAAATCCGCACTTTCCTCAACGGCGAGTCGAAAGGCGGAATGGAAGGCGCTGATATGACCAAGGCGAACAATGCCCGTAAGAAAGCGCTGAGTATGTTCAAGAAAGATGCCGACATCAAGGGTGGTGTGATGGTAGGCGCGTCTGAATATGGATATGTGGATGTCGATCTTGGCTTGTTCTACGGAGATATGGGGGCTGTGGCCGGATTTGATGTGACACTGGCAAAATTGGCGCATACTGATTGCCCGGGCTATGGAACGATGGGATATAAGGGATGGTATGCGGAGGGACAACTCTATGCGTATCTTTATGCGAAATTCGGAATTTATGTAAATCTGGGATTCTGGGATAAGAAATTCAATATCATTGATGCGGGTATTGGCGGTGTGCTGAAAGCGGGATTACCACATCCGAGCTATTTCGTGGGCGACGCGCGCATTAAACTCAAACTGCTTGGGGGGTTGGTGAATATCAACCGCAGGTTCCAGTTTGAGTGTGGGCATGTTTGTAATATATGGTATGGCAACCCGCTCGACAACTTTGAGCTTTTTGGCGATTGTACACTCGGTTCGGCTAATGTCCATGAGGGATGGGCGAAAGATGCGGAACTTATTAGCCCAAGCCTCATCGCCAAGCCTATTTACAACACACAGGCTCCGATGGGAGAGCATTTCCGTGTGCTCGATGAGAATGAGCTTCACCGTATGGAGCAAGGCTACGATGGCGATATCACAGACCTGGAGATGCAGGCGAAACGCACGTTTGTATTCCGTCATAAGAGTTTGGTTAGCACAAACATCAAACCGGTTCTGATGGAGTTCAGTGTGATGCCGGATACTACTGACCTCAATTCGAATGATCAGAGTGTGAGAATGAGAAAATATGATTACTTATTAAACCACTCACAGGTGACGAGATATTATATCACCACCAATACGGTCGGACAGACTGTGTTCCGTTTGGAGGATATCGCAAAGAACCTTAAGGCGAACAGATATTATGTTCTGGCTGTCTCCGGTAATGCGATGGAGATTATTAAAGGGAAAGAGGAAAATCCACGGGAATACAAAGACGGCAAATGGCAGCAGAAGGAGTGGACACAGGTGCAGTTCTATTTCTTCCGTACCGGAAGTGCCAGTCCGGCTGTGGAGGATGTGACGGAGTTGGACGACTATGTGGCGTTGGCTTATCCTTCCGACAAAGGACAACTCCGGCCATACCTGAAAGCTGACGTGGTGGACAACATGAAGGATGTGGCTGTCACGAACAGCAGTTATGTCAATGTGTATCTGGAGGACGCACAAAGACCGAATATCGCGCTCAACCAGCAAATTTGGGCACTTAGTGGAAGTTCTTACTATAAACGAAGCGGATATCCGTTGCAGAATACAGCTAATCTCTATTGGATGTTTAAATTCGCTTCAAACGGAGCAGTTGTCTCAAAACAAGCTTCAATCATCACTGGGAGCAACACGAGGGGATATAACACACAAAATATTACACTTACTTCTAATCTGCCAGGACTGAGTGTGGGTACGAAAGGAATTCTTGCGCTGGTTTACAAATTTGTGGAGTATGGCACCCATACAGAGAAAAAACTACTCAAATATGAGACGGTCAACGGAGTGACATCCCCAGTTTACAGCGAGGTGGTGGTGAAAGACACAACCGACCGGTATAAGGTGTTGATGGCATTGAATGTGAACATTGCCACATCCAACAACTGGAAAACTGGGTATTCCACATCACAGTTCGACTACTGTAAACCTTTCGTGGGAATCCGCTTAAGTGACATCAAATATGATTATACTTGGTCAAAGTTAACCGACGAGACCATTCGCGACAATGACGAAATCAGGATGCGCGACCCGTATTGCTATCTTTCCTATCTTGCTAATTATTTCTTCATCGGCGGACATCCAATCACAAACTATAGCTTCGAGACCATGGAGACACCGGTGGCGGAGTCTGTGATCTATTATACAAAAGGCGGACAGACCAGTGGCAATCTTGTGTCGAGCTCGCATTCTAATATAGCCGACGGATATCAGAAAATATATGATCTCTCGGTCTATTCCTACGGCCTTTATTATCCCGTTTTCGGCAATTATCCACTGCCTGTGATGAAAGATGTGACATGGACACCTCTCATTTCAGCGAGTCCTCGAACGCCGTTCTACAAACCGAGTACCGACAGCAAAACGAGAGCGAAGAACCTGCTTGGAGACATTGCCAGCACCTATTATCTGGCTCAGAAAGCATCGCGGATGTTTGTGGATATGAGAAATCTCGACTGGACAGAGTGTCCTGGGACATGGCAGGCGGCTTACGATAAGTTTGGATACAAAACCGTCCGTAATACAATGCAGAATTTCAACAACCGACATCGAAGCGTGTATAAGTCGCTTATTTATAGCCGGCCGAATAACAGCGGTATCGCCGGACAAGAACGCGACTCAGTGTCTGTACAGATACCGTGGTATCAGTTACCGCTTGTTTTCGGAGCCACTTTCAATCATGGAGGAGATACGAAATATTTCACGTTAGAGGAGTCCGTGCCGACGATTAACAAAGACGGTAATAACCGACACCACCGGCAATACTCATCTCAGATGTTCTTCCGGATGGCTGGAGGTGCCACTATAACTGACTATAGTGAAGATGGCGATAAGTATATAGTAAAAAAAATCAGTTTCAGTGAGACGGGTAAGGGTAGTAATGGTGTATCACAAACGCGTGAGGAGTTCTGGGCCACAGATGCGTTGAAACATATCACTCAGGTAGATTACACTATCTATCGTGTCAATGCTTATGATTTCGATAATGGATACTATACGATTAATTCGAATGTCGGTCTGAACAACGAGGAACGTGTTTCGCTCAGCAAGCCGTTCAACAGCTGGGTGAACGATGGAAAATAAATAAACAGGACTATGAGGAAATATCTGATATATTTAGGACTGATTATTACAGTCAACCTGTTACCGACGCATTACATCTTCGGACAGGATATAAGACACCTCAACGATCAGGTTACGATGGACTCCGTGGAGGTGGAGAGGGCAAGAGCATATATTGATGAATTGTCACGTACCGCAAACGATAATCTGGTGCGCTCTCAGATTCACCTCTTCGCGCGGACTTACGGCGACAGCATCGTGCTGAGATGGGCACCGGAGGATTATGTCTCATGGAAATATCTCAACCGATATGGATATAACCTTGTCAGAGTGTCTGCCTCATCTGTCGATACGCTCGCATTGGAGATGAAGCCGCTCTCGAAGGAGCAGATGCTCGCGAAATACACGGACCCGAACGACTCTCTGGCCGCTATGGTGGCTGAACTCACATGGGGAAACGGACGGATGAAATACGACCAGACAAGGGCTATCCCGGGCACGGTGGAGGCGATGCTTGAACTCAGTGAGGAACAGAACATGATGTTTGCGTTTGCGGAGATGATCAGTGAATGGCGACGCGATCTGGCCGACGATCTGGCGCTTCGATTTATCGACCGTAATGTCAGAAAAGGAGAACACTATCAGTATATCCTTCAACCCGCGAGATGGGACCCCGACTCCACCATCATCTTCGTGGCTGGTTTTATTGAGGACGTTGAGAATATTCCGTATAAACCGCAGCCGTTGGAGGTGGAGATTCAGGACACTGTCACAGGTCCACTTGGACTTACAATCCAATGGCCGATGAACATCTATTCCAGTTTTGAAATTGAACGTAGAGATGCCTATGAGGATGGAACCTCAAAGGACTGGCACAGGGTTAATTCTAATCCCTTCGTTCCTTTCCTGAAAGAAGACATCAACCAGACAATGGCAGTCTTCAGTGATGCTGTCCCTAAGACGGGGAACTATGAATATCGTATTCTCGCACACGACCTCTTCGGAGATCTGACTGCTCCATCAGCCATTCATAAAGTGGAGATGAAAGATGCGGACGCACCAATTCCGCCACGCGTCTTGCTCATCAATATTATCAGGCCGGACGAAGACGACCCGTCAGCGAAAATCATTGCGGAAATTTATTTCGTCAAGGACACCATCGAAGCTGATCTGGATGGATATATGCCACTCTATTTCCATAAGAAAATCACAGGGGATGAGTGGAAAAAACTTCTGCCGGATAATATCGGCGTCAATGAGACACTGACGGATACGGCCGGACTGCCGTTTGAACTCCTTCCGGGTGAGATCCCATATCGTTGTGTGGCGGATGTCACCGGACTGATGACGGGGATGATGGTGGTAGCGGCGTATGACAAAGCAGGCAATATGTCAGCTTCTATGCCGGTGCAGCTTCGTGTGGAGGACCTTAAGGCTCCTCTTCCGCCAGTCAATTTCCGGGCTGAGGTGGCGGACAGCGGAAAGGTGGTTCTAAAATGGACTCCTGTCGATGATGATATTGATTACTATCAGATTGCTTTTGCCAATGACACCACACACACCTATCAGATTCTCAACGAAGGTGGCATTCGCGATACGATGTACGTCGATACGCTCGCACTCGATGTCAACCAGAAATATATCTACTACAAAGTACGTGCCACAGACTATTCCACTAATGAGGGTGAGTGGAGCGAACCGTTGCGAGTAGCGCGTCCTACACTTGTGCCGCCAACTGTAGCTCATCTCGACTCAGCATGGCATGATCACGAGGCCGTCAACATGAAATGGATCACGGGACGGGACGCTACACTCAGCCACCATATTGTCTATCGCCAGCTCAAAGGCGAAAACCACTGGACGGTCATACGACGCTGTGACGCGGACTCCATCAAAGCGCTCGGCGACGAACTCCTTATCACCGACAACCCTAAATATAACCGCACGCAACGCTACCGCTACTGTGTGGAGTCTTTCAACACGTCAGGCATCTCATCTGGCAAGTCGCTCATATATACTGTTCTTCATCGCGGACCCACCATGGCGAGTGGAGATATCAACCTTATGGGTGATTATATGAAAGACAAGAACGAGACCAAGCTGGCATGGGACGTGAGTAACATCGCTTCTTCGGACGACTATTATTTCAGTATTTACCGCAAGGGACCGGACGAAGACCTCTTCAACTTCGTGACGACTACGAAGAAAGGCATTACCACCTACTCCGATGTGCTACTCCGGCCAGGACAGACTGCTGAATACTATGTTATCCTCTATTTCAATGACGGAAGACGTACAAAACCATCCAATACAGTCAGCATAACTGCGCCATCCAACTGATGATTTGAACTCACAGACTTATCTCTGCATACATTAACTGATAAAAATATCTGGCTATGAACAGATTCAAACATACATATCACCTGCTCTTCTATGCCATCGGCATAGCGGCGACGGCCTTGATGATTTCGTGTGGAGACCTTTTCGACTTTGATGCCACTGTCTCACCTTATCACATGACGTTCGACCGGCATGAGTATTACATTATGGAAGGGGATACGGGTGACATCGTACCGCTCTTCGACCCCGACACCATCTCCAACATGACCATCTACTGGATGTCTGATAACCCGGCTGTGGCTTCTTTCGCTGACAACCGGCTCATTGCTATGAGCCAGGGTGAGACCACTGTTACGGGTGTCTCCATCGAATATCAGATCTTCGACACCTGCCACATCTACGTTATGCCAAGATGGGATTATATAGATACAGAAGGGTATGCATACGACATGGTTGTGTATGCGGATGTGAAATATAATAATGAGCCTATTCAGTATTGGCAAACAGTTGGGGCTTTCTCTGAAGGTGAACTCCGTGGAGTTGGCGTGCAAAAAACATTTAACGGCATTTCTTATATGCAATTCCGTATTTATAGTATGTTTAATCCTCATGAACCATACGACAGTCACTCGAATCCGCAAAATCCTCTCTATCCGGATGATGAGTTGAAAGAACCGGAGGTGATTAAATTCCGTCTCTACGACCATCACACAACACAGATGATCGAGCTGAATGATAGTATTATTTTTGATGGTGAGTCACATGGCTCTCTCTCTGAGCTTTTCCTGATGAACTTTTCATCTAATCAATAATTGAAACTTGAATGGTTATGAAGATGGCAAATAATTTTATATATTATGTTTCCATAATGATATGTGCTGTATTACTGAATGCATGCACAATACTTGATAATGATCTCCGCGAATTGCCTGATGCTCCTGGCTATGCGAATATGGAACATGAGGAAACAGAGACCTACACATGCGATTATCAGTATAATCCTGATGTGACTTTGATTGATGAGGATATGATGAACTATGTCGCACACATGGACTCTGCATACAACACCATCTATTTCCATGATTATATGCCCGACGGGGTTCGTCCGGAAGTTGGACAAATACTCATTGCCGGTTACGATGAGAAAATACCTTATGGGCTTGGACACAGAGTGGTTGCTGTCAGCAAGCATGACACTTTTTATGCTTGCAGCCTCGAAAAAGCAGCTGTGGATGATATTTTTAAAAATATCATATTTGAGACAAAAAACGGTGATGATGAAACTACGAGTGATTCGGCAATGCTTGCTCCTGGCAGAAAAAAAGCTAATGAGAATGAACCAATCAATAAAGTTTTTGAGGATGATTTGACTCTAACTTTTTCAATACCGCTTTCCGGCGGTATCTCTAATGATTTTGCCAGGTTAAAAGGTGTTACATTCAGTGGATCTGCAAATGGTTCTTTGACATTTACAATTGGCCCGGGATATAAGACGAAAGTATATTACAAAAAATTAGAAACGGATTCTGAAGAACAGTTTGACATTAGTTTCGCTCTTACTTTTACTGACAACGAAAAATATGATGTTTCTGGTTCTATCGATATTGCTGTGGATATATGTGAGGCTTTGAATCTTAAATTACCTTCTATCGGACCGATTGGCCCTCCTGGGTTTATGCTATATTTCAGATTCACACCTACTGCATCCTTGGGCATGAATGTTAGCGGTATGATAAATTCTGCTTACGATAATAAATATACGACCGGGTTGGGGTTCAGAAAGAATATGTCTGGACTTCAAGATGGACCGTATGTGATTGATAATTTTAACCAAATTAAACCTGCTCAATCTGACACCGAAAGAAGTGAGTGGACAGGAAAAATGTATGCCTACGGCGAGATTGGATTGGATATAGGTTTCAACTCTCCTGGTGCCGGATGCTATTTTAAAGTTAAACTCGGTCCTAGCATGTCTGTCAGTAGTTCTTCCAAAAATGGTGAGGACAAATATAATATGACTTTGTCTTCTGCTGTTGACCTGACACCTGAAGGAGGACTTTATGCTGATAAGTTATGGGGAGGGACAGCTAGATGGGATATCCTTTCTGCGATTATTTCTTATTTCAAAACCGATGCGCTACCTGTCCAATTCCTTAAAACATCATGGCCGTGCTACCCAAAAATCGCTGATTATGCGGTTCTTTGTTATGATAAAGGGGGAGATGGAAAACTTCCAAAGTTCATGACACAATTTAGAGTGACAGATAAAGGTGTGTTCACACCAAGTAATACGTATGTCTATCCGGTGATGACTATTTATCATAATTCGCAAGACAGGCCAATGGCACATAATAAGTTTAATCCTATCTTTACCTCTTCGGCACCTTTTGATTGGGAATTTGGCGGTGATCCTCCTTTTGCGTATGATGATGTTTATCGTGCTGAACTGTCTATGCAATACCAGGATAAAGATAACAATACCCAAACACTCTGGAAGAAGAAAACCCTTTTTACGGCTGTTAGCCCGTCTGCTATTATTAACGGCTGGCAGGTTTATAAAGCCTATTGGACAAAAGACCCTAAAAGTACAATTGATAAATTGATTGCTAATTATGAGTTTTATACTGATATCACTGTGAATGGCGAAAAAGATATTCTAAATAGATGGGGATTGGCAATAGGTGACAAAGAATATGCCGTGCCACAAGATTTCTGGAAAGCTGGCAACTATAGGGTCAAATGGAAGGCTACAAAAAAAACTGGGTTTGCTGGGGAGCTAACGGCTGTAAAAAATGCTGACCGGAGAATAGAGATGGATGTCTTTATTTATGATAATCAGAATATGAGGGTGAATCCCGTTTCTGAGGTTATAAATCTGAAGTGGGAGGGCGAAAAGGACCTCAATCCGGAAGATATGACCGGTACTTTAGAAGAAGTGGATATGACAGGGAAAAGTTTTGCTCCACAAAGAACCAATCATAACGTTAACGCAGATGTAAATAACACTCCCGACGACTTCCAACTTGAAATAGAATCCATCGAACCCATTAACTAATTAAAGCAGGAGCTGATGTTCCCTATATGACGTGTGTGACACAAATTGGGAACAATTAACCCACTGACCTTTGCCATATATGCTGACAGTCAGTGGGTTTGTTTATATCGTTGTCAATCTTGATAAGATGTTGAATAGGTGTCATCATACATTTGAAGAATTATCCCCATATTGGTATCCTTAAATGTGCGCCAAATCTCAAGTTTTACTTTTTTATAATCGTCGAATAACTGGCCTATACGTTCTATCTCAAAAACAAGACGGAGGTCATTCCTGTCCTCATTTTCCTGTCCTTCCTTACGGTATCCAAGTCGAGCAATCTTGATGTAATAAAGATCACGAATACCCTTGCCTGATAGGTAAGGCATAAAGTAGTAGAGTTTGTTGAGTGCAACAGTAGTCGGGAATTTCTTACCCGTGTAATAAATACTTGCTGAACCATCAAGATACTGTTCCCAGTTATCCTTTTTAACATTACAGATAAGCAGATTCTTCGAAATGTCTATAGGCAACAGTTGACGACATGGAACTGTCTTGTATTTGACAATATCGTCCTCACACACCATGTCATTTTGAGTAATAGGTTCGAATTCGTATTGGTCGAAAAGGTCAAGGAAATTGAGCTGTTTTATTCTGTTGTTTCTCACTTTCATTTCTCTTGCAACAACTTTCTCTGCAACAATTCTTTCAAGTCTATCGGAATAACTAATTAAATTAGTCACTCCACTTGTATATTTTGCCCTGAAGAAGTCGTCTAAGACAGAAACTGTTTGATTGTTAAGACTATCATAAAGATACAATGCATTATAAGCTCTTAGTATAAATGCTTTTTCTTCAGTTGTCAGTTCCCTTAAATCAACAACCTTACCTTTATTCAAGTCGTTAGGTTCGAATTTAACCAAACCATTACCATATTGGCGAGAATTATCTAAGAATATTTCTTTGGCAACATTTGTGACAAGATACGCAAACAATATGTCCGTATCTATTACCCCTGTATTATAAACACAATGGAAAGTTGTTAAATTATATACTCCCGCCTTATTACGGACAAAACGTAATCCATTTCTATTGAACACTGATACCCAAATTGGTGATGGCGACCTGTTTTCGAGAGCATACCAAGGGTTGCGGCTTGCCGTTAGGTATTTCTTGTCAACGCCTATCTCTTCGCCCAAACGAATATATTTTTTCACATGGGGCTCATTCTCGTCAATGCGTCCGTTAAACAGAAAAACTGTTTTATTGTTATTAACCAGGCTCTCAAAATCATTCTCTGTGAATATCTGAGTTTTTACATCCGCGGCGTGGCATATACATCTTCGGAAAGTTGATTCGGGAATGTTAAACGAGTCAATTTTTGATGTCTTAAAAGTAAAATAATCATTTGCACCGGTTGCTATTCCTCGTGAGACTTTGGCAAATGTTGAAAACGGAACTAAATTGTTATATTGGGTAGCCCTATTGTTCTCATAATATTGTTTCCATTTCACCTCCGGATTCAGTTGATGGGAAGCATAAGTCTTATATTCATCCATTGAAGAATGCAGTTCATCGATATTTCTGATGTTAGAAAAATAAATAACATCAGAATTCGCATTGTTCTCGCATAGAAGAATACATGCCGTTGTTAAGGCATCATCAAAAGCACATTGTGTAAAATCAACTATGATAACGTGCTTTAATACGCCACTCTGTATAAGTGTACGTTTCACCTCAACGCCATAATCTGAATTTAAAAATTCAGAGGGTATGATATACGCCATTCTAGAACCTTCTTTCATCTGATAAATTGACTTCAGAAGAAACAACGTATAAATATTGGTAAACCCGTTTAGGCGTGTGTGCAGTTTGCTGTTAACAATGGGTATAAGGGTAGAATTGTCATAGTCGTGAAATTTGAGATATGGGGGATTACATATAATCCCGTCAAATTTGTCTGTCCACGAAGCTGTTATGTAATTTTCATTGTAAATGCTGACATTAAAATCTGGCTTCACAAAACTTTGGTTAGCATATTCGCAAATCGTTTTATCTATATCATATCCAACAACCCGTATTTGTGGGTTCAGTCTATACAAAGACCTGCTGAACACGCCTAAACCAAAGGCTGGTTCAAGAATTTCGAGCTCCCCTTTTTTACCACCAACTACCCATGATGCCATAAAGTCGGAAATTAGTTCGGGGGTAAAAAACTGAGCATATTTCTTCCTGTGGTCAATGGATATTTTATTGACGTATTCCTTTTCCGTTATCATAGATTGCAGCAAAATAGTGAATCGAAATTCTCTTTATCTAAGAATGCCTCTCCACCATCAAATTTCACATAAAAAAGCAATCTTCCTTTGTTTAATTCCTTTCGTACACTCTGGTGGTTTGGTTCTGTTACAGCCTGTGCTAAGCAAACTCCATCTTGAGATGGAATTTTTATAGTTGTCTTATTCTGATTTTTGGTGTCCTGTTCAATAAAATACTTGTCGTCTTCTAGATCAGGATTGGAAATAAGTTCCAGGATATGCTTGAAAGATATGCCATAAACGCGGTCAAAGAACACCTGAACATAGAAATGTGGAACATTGTATGTCATAATCCACTTATGGACTACTTTAAGATCCTCTACTTTAGGAGTAATTGATAGAGAATTTCTTTTTTGAATGGTTTTTAGACATTTCTTTATTTCTGACAGTTTTACAGATAGTTCCTGCAGGCGTTGTGAAGAACGCCATGAGGTTACCCTGAAATCAAGAGTCCTAACAGAAGTTTCATTTAACTGTTGCAATAAATCAATAAGTTCAGGACGCTTTTGTTTCAGCAAATCAATGTAACCCGACAACACCTCACTCTTTAGCTCTATTGCTTTATCAGTATTTTCACGAACGACTCTATTAGCTTCTTCTGTGTATTTATTAATCAGAAAAGCACTAGAACGGACCTCTATACCAGCAATGGCTTTAGAAACATATTCGCATATTTCGCTACTTCTCTGAGAACTAATGTCATAACCAAGCTGTTCGTCAAAATCACACTTGTTAAACAGGAGTAAATCGGGCCTTTTACCAATTGTATCCAACTCATTTTGATAGTCAATAAAAAACTGTTCAAACCCTGCATCTCCAGCAACCAAATCATCTGATTTTCCATATCTAACGGCAACAATACTAGCAGAGTTGTCATTGATCGCTCTGAAAATAACGTCTTCCGCCCAATCTCCTTGTTGTTTATTTGTGATAAACTCGGATGATGCTTGTGTTGGCATAGATGCTTCGCTCCGTGGCTCGTCAAAATCGACAAGCCCTGTATGGATATTTTTACAAATGTCGTTGATTATGTCTTTATACATTGTCATACCATGTTTTAATTATCTTCGATTATATCCTTGTTTCGGTATCGTTTAAAAGTTCTTTTACATTAACATCAAGCAGTTTCGCAATCCTATCAAGTGTATTCAAATCTGGTTGAACAACATTGTTGCACCACTTGCTAACTGTGCATGCAGATTTTCCAACTTGCTCAGCTAACCACTTGCTGGTTTTTTCTTGCTCAGCAAGAACTGCCTTTATACGATTTAACTTTGCCATGAGAGTCTATAAAAATAAAGTTTGGTGCAAAGATAATAAAATTTTGTGAAAGATATTGCTTTTACCAGTGAAAAGTTGCTAATATTTATATAAATCCTTTTGGAATCTGAATAAATTGCCATGTTAAGTGCCAACTTATTTCTCATTTTGCTCTTTCAAAATTCACAAACAGCAAATATGTGTCCTGCACATAAACTTCAATTTTATTAGCCTCGCTCCATTTTCCATGCAATCTCCAAATGCCAAAATCGGAATTTTCCGATGTTTACCAAGTTAAGATATGTTAAGTGATAATTTCTTTCTTTTGTTTTCAGATTTTTTGTTTTCAGTTTGTTTCTTCTGCCTTTTTACTCCACAGAAATATATTGTATATCAATTGCTTATAAAGATTGACAGGATTTCAAGAAATAGATAACGATATTAAATGTACAGGTAATAATACGATGAGGGGGTGGTCACAACAACCACCCCCTCATCGTGTATATCCTCGTTGTTTCTGATGATAGACTCTAATAAGTCATCGTTATCTATTTCTTCACATCCTGTTCCTTGTTGTCTTAATTATTTTCTTTGTCCTGATGCCGCTCTGTCAACAATGTCGCGGCTAATTTGCTGGTAGGAAAGATTGCATACAACTTCATGTCTGAGAAACCCTCTTTAAATATTGAAATCATTGATAAAAGCAGACTTGTTGCGTAAATCTTAAACCGAACTCACCTTAAAATAAGTACACCCGAAGGGAATCGAACCCTTATCGAAGGAACCGGAATCCTTTATTCTATCCATTGAACTA
>FLNY01004572.1_pt1 | contig 31469 bp, 28 predicted proteins | sample 1140381 | NCBI WGS metagenome assembly FLNY01 (sample SAMEA3878172, study PRJEB12797) | bioreactor metagenome | biome: Moose rumen | place: Sweden | collected 2011-10 | reverse complement strand
GGGGCGATATTCGCGCAAGTAAAAAATCTACAGGCAAAAAATAAAGCGCGTGATAGCAATTCTCTTACTCATCGAATTGCAGGGGCGATATTCGCGCAAGTAAAAAATCTACAGGCAAAAAATAAAGCGCGTGATAGCCATTCTCTTACTCATTGAATTGCAGGGGCGATATTCGCTCAAGTAAGTTTGATAGTAAATATAACATTAAACAAGGGGGAATGTTTTTTGAAAAAGGCGTGGAAAATTTTAGGCGTTGCACTGTCTTTAATTGGAATTTTTACAGCAACGCCAAACGCCGATGCAAAACGTAAAAATGAACCGGAAAAAATTTTATACATTCCGCACGATAACCGCCCGGTTGTTGTTGAACAAACTATTGAAGTTATTGAACGCGCCGGTTATAAAGTTATTACGCCGCCGAAAGAAATTTTGGGCAGCCGTGAAGATTTTGGCAACCCCGACAGATTGTGGGAATGGTTAGACAGAAATACTAAAAAAGATATAAAAGCCGCCGTCATTTCTTCAGACGCTATGCTTTACGGCAGTTTAATTTCTTCCCGCAAGCACAATTACGACAAGCAGTTGATTTTGGAACGCGCCGAACTTTTCAGAGATTTTCGCAAGAAAAATAAAAAATTGCCAATTTACGTTTTCGGCTCCATAATGAGAACGCCGCGCAATGCTCTTTCTTCCGGTTACGAGGAGCCGGATTATTACAGGCATTACGGCGCAAATATTTTCCGCTATACCGCGCTGATTGATAAATTGGAAGTTGAAGGCTTGACGCCGCGTGAAAATAAGGAAATAGTTTTTCTGCAAAAATTAATTCCGGAGCGTGCGTTGAATGATTGGCAGGAACGGCGGGAAAAAAATTTTGAGGCTAATGAAAAATTAATCGATATGGCTAATGAAAAAATTTTCGATTGTCTTTTGTTGGGGCGTGACGATAACGCGCCTTTTTCTCAAACTCATATGGAAGGGCGAAATTTGGCAAAGTACGGCGAAAAAATTACTAAAAATAGGTATCAGACAATCGCCGGAATTGATGAAATGGGCTTAATACTTTTGACGCGGGCAATTCACGACCATACAAACGATAAAACTTCGGTTTTTGTTTCCTACAACACGGGCGCGGGCGGCAAAACTATTCCTACTTATTCTGATGAAAGTATTGACGATTCCATTAACGCAGAATTTTTGGCACTTGGCGCAAATCGTGTTTATGATGCCTCTCGCGCAGATTTTATTTTGGCGGTAAATACTAATCCCGACGGCAAAACTTATGAGGCGATAAGCCCGTTAAATAATTCAATCGCCAGGGAAGGTACAAATTCTTTTGTAAACAGCGTTCAAAGTTATTTAAATAGCGGAGCGAAAGTTTCAGTTGCCGATATTTCCTTTGCTAACGGCGCAGATAACGCAATGCTTGAGAAATTGAAAAATCAAAAAATGCTTTTTAAATTGCATTCTTACGCGGGCTGGAATACTGCTACAAATTCAACCGGCTCTGCTCTTTCGACGGGGATTTTGGCAAAAAAAATGAGCTCCAATGATAAAAATCAGCTTTTATTTACACGCTACCTTGACGATTGGGCTTATCAGGCGAATATTAGAAATATTGTTTCTGCGCAGTTGAATTGGATTAACGGCGAAGGTTATTATAATTCTTTGGACGAAAAAAAATATGACGCCGCCGCGTGGTGTGAACAAATGCTTACTTATTTTGTTAAGAATAATTTTTCTGAAGTTAGATTAAAAGATAAAATTCGTGTGCAATTTCCGTGGAACAGAATGTTTGAAAGTGAAATTAGTTTTGAATAAAAAAACCTCGACCACTTTTTGTGACCGAGGCATTTTTTTTATCGCCAAAAATTAAATAGCGCGTTGAATTTTTCCGGAACGAAGGCAACGAGTGCAAACATTAACACGTTTAATTTCGCCGTCAACAACAGCGCGTACACGTTGAATATTCGGTTTCCATTTACGTTTAGTTTTTAAATGTGAATGGCTGACGTTCATACCTGACATAGTACCTTTATGGCAAATCTCGCAATATGCGGACATAGAAAATTCACTCCCTTCAAAAGTAACGCGCGTATTATATCACAGCTTTTTTACCGTTGCAAATTTTTTTTCTTAATTAATAATTTTTTGTTTATGTTATGTACTTTCTTTCTTTAGGATAAATAAGAGCAACGCACGCCTTGCAACCAAAGAAAAGGCGTCGCCCTGCGCGGTTGCGTAGCATGCGCGGTGTGGCGCGCTCTTTAGCAGCGTGCTCTCTAAAGCGTTTTTCGCGTCAAACAAAAAGTAGTTCAAAGTTCCAGCCGCGTTTTCTCACGTTTTCTTAGTCTTAAAGTCCCAAGCAAAAACGGAGTGCGGCGGGCTGTTTTACTTTTCTTAATCAATAATTTTTCTATTATAAATGTACTTTCTTGTCAATCGAAACAAGAAATTTGCTCTCGCGTTCAATTTTACAGGCAAAAACTAAGACGGCGCGGGACGTTAAAATTTCAACTAAAGGAAAAAAATCAACAAAATTGAAAGGAATAATCAAAATGAAACCAATAAATTTAAAAATGACGGCGTTTGAACCGTTTGCAAAAACCATTGAATTAGATTTTGAAAAAGGATTAGACGGCGAAAATTTTTTCTTGATACACGGCGCAACCGGCGCAGGTAAAACTTCAATTCTTGACGCTATTTGTTACGCGCTTTACGGCAGTAGCTCTGGTGGCGAACGTAACGGAAAAATGATGCGCTCCGAACAAGCCGCCGCAACCGTTCAAACTGAAGTTGAATTTACTTTTGCTCTCGGCGATAAAATTTACAAGATTAAGCGCGGTTTAAAATTCGGCAATTCAGACCCTACCGCCGAAATTTATTGCAACAATCTTTTACTTGAGAGCGGCGCAGTCAAAGTCAGCAAAATTGTTGCTGAAATTATCGGCTTTAAGATTGAACAATTCCGGCAGGTTATACTTTTACCGCAGGGCAGCTTTAAAAAATTTTTAACCGCAAATTCAAAGGAACGCGGCGAAGTCCTTAATACAATCTTTGACGCCAATTTTTACGCGCTGATTGAAAAACGTTTGAAAGAAAAGTCTGTTGACGCCGAAAAACTTTGCAAAGACCTTGAAACTCAACAAAAAAATTTGCAAAATGACGCCGCCGAAATTGGTAATATTCAAGATGAAAAAATTAACCTGCCTGCCTTGCTTGAAATTTTTACTGAAAATTTAAGCCGCTCCAAAAATAAAATCGCCGCCCTTAAAGTAAATTTGGATAAAGCAGTTGCAGATTTAACCGCCGCCGAAATTCTTAACAAAGAATTTGAAAACCTTGACGCCGCTCAAAAAAATCTTTCCAAAACTCAAGCCGCACTTGAAAAAATTTCTGCTGATTTAAAAGCCGCGCAAGCTGAATACGAAAAGCGCAAGTCTGAAGAAAATCTGCGCGACGAACTCAAAAATAAAATCGCCGAATTAACCAAAATAAAAATCGCTTTTACTGAACTGCAAGCCAAATATCAAGAATTGTTAAAAGCCCAAAAAGAAGAATTAGCCGCGCAGGAAAATTTAAAAAAATTGGAACGTCAGCAAAAAAAATGTGAAGAAACTCTCGAAGGTTTAAAAAATCAAGCGTCAAAATTGCAGGACGCGGACGCAAATTTTGTAAAAGCCGCCCAAAAACTCAAAGACGCGCAGGAATACGAAACTTGCAAAAAAGAAATTGCCCGCCTTAAAAAAGAATTCGGCTTATCTCAAAAACGTTTCCACATTGCACAAAAAAATTTCGACGCCGCCCAAAAAGAATTGAAACGCTTGCAACTTGTTCAGAAAATGTGCACTGCCGCAAAATTAGCTAAAGATTTAAAGGACGGCGAACCTTGCCCCGTTTGCGGCTCCATGCACCATCCTAACCTTGCCGTTACTAATGAAATTATTCCTACTGATGAAGAAATTGAACGCGCCGAAACTTTTCTTAACAAAAAACAAATCGAACTTGACGCCGCCAAACGCGGAATTACTGCGATTGAAGAAAAAATTAACGCGCAGAAAAATTTACTTGAAAAATTTGTTGACGTTGTGGAAATTAAAGCGGCTGAAACTTTTTACAATGAAACTAAACAAGCCACCGAAAATTTGAAAATTTGCCGCGAAAGAATCCTCAAGGGGGAAACTTTCACAAAAAATGTTGTCGAAAAAGTTAAAACTGCGCGCCTTGACTTAGAAAATAAAACTCGTACTGTAGAAAAATTGCGCGGTATCGTCGAAGAAAAAAGAGCGCAAATTCCGCCGGCTTTTTTGATTGATTTAAATAAAATTTCGCAAGATTTACGCGCCGCGCAAACTCAAAAAGAAAATCTTGACGCCGCGTGGCAAGCCGCCGAAGATATTTTTCACAAAAGTGAAAAGGAATTTTCCGAATGTCAAGGCAAAGTTACAGCCGCCCAAAATTCTTTCAATGACGCCGCCAAAAAAATTGCAGGCAAAACGCCGCCCAATATCCCCGATTTTAAAAATAAAAAAATCCTCGCACAGGATAATTATACTGCCGCCGTTACTGAATCTGCCAAACTTGAGAATAATTTGAATCGCCTGCAGGATATTTCCAAAAAACTTGAAATTCTTAGCGCAGATTTAAACGCCGCCAACAAGGATTATCAAATTTGGAAAAAACTTTCTGACGTGGCAAACGGTACTATTTCCAAAATTACTTTTCAACGCTACTACTTAAATTCTATTTTCAACGAAATTATTTTTGAGGCAAATGAACGCCTTGAAAGAATGAGTGGCGGGCGTTATCGTTTTCGCAACGAAAGAAACGAACTTTCACGCCAAAAACTCGAAGGCTTAAATTTGGAAATTTTGGACGCCTACACCGGCACGGCGCGCCCCGTCGAAACTTTAAGCGGCGGTGAATCTTTTTTGGCGTCATTAAGTTTGGCGTTGGGCTTGGCGGCTGTCGTCAAAAATACTGCAGGCGGGATTAAACTCGACACGATTTTTATTGATGAAGGTTTTGGAACTTTGGACAATGAAACTTTAGATATTGCAATGAATGCCTTGACAGATTTACAGAGCGGCGGACGTCTCGTAGGAATTATTTCGCACGTTGACGAATTGAAACGCCGCGTACCTGTTCGATTGGAAGTTGTCAAAACTAAAACCGGCAGTACCGCCTATTTTGCAAGATAAATTTTTGGAGGTGTTCAAATTCAATGAAAATTTATTTGGATAATTGCTGTTACAATCGCCCTTTCGATGACCAAACGCAAATAAAAATTCATCTTGAAACTATTGCAAAGTTGCACATTCAGAATCAAATTAAGCGCGGCTTTTACAATTTAGTTTGGTCTTACATTTTGGACTACGAAAATAAAAATAATCCCTATGACGATAAAAAATTTCAAATTGCAAATTGGCGGTTCATTGCGAAGGAAAATATTTCTGAAGAAAATGAGAAAATTATTTTGACGGCTGAAAAATTGCAAGCAGAAAAAAATTTTAAAACTTATGACGCCTTGCACATTGCCTGCGCGATTTTTGCAAACTGCGATTATTTTATTACCGTCGATAAAAAATTATTGAATACGCCTGTTAATGAAATTAAAATTGTAAGTCCAATAAATTTTTTGCAGGAGGTTGAATAAATGTTTACTGAAACTGACAACTCAATCAGATTAGCCGGAATGAAAATTTTGAATGAAAAACTCGGAACGGTTGACGCCGAAAGATTTATTTCATTGATAAAACGTGAAAATTTTGACTACACAAAGTGGCGCGAAGAAAATTTGAATCAAAATATTTCTGTTCGTGAATTGAGCAAAAAAGCCACTGAATACGCTAAAAATTTAAAATCGTAATTTTGGAGGTATTCAAATGCCTAGTTTAAATTGGTTAGGAAAAGACAAAGTTATTACTTATCATCAGCACGTACCGTTTCATTTCTTAGACAAAAAATTTTCAGTCGGCAATTCTGACAACAAAATTATTCACGGCGATAATTTAATTGCGCTGAAAAGTCTTTTGCCGCGCTATGAAAATAAAATCAAATGTATCTATATCGACCCGCCTTATAACACAGGCAACGAAAATTGGATTTACAATGACAATGTTTCAGACTCGCGCCTTCAAAAATGGTTAGGGCAGGTTGTAGGCAAGGAAGGCGAAGATTTAACGCGGCACGATAAATGGCTCTGTATGATGTACCCGCGCCTTAGGCTTTTACAAAAACTTTTAGCTGATGACGGCGCAATTTTTATTTCTATCGACGATAACGAACAAGCGAATTTAAAATTGATTTGTGATGAAATTTTCGGCGCGTGGAATTTTATTTGTAATGTAATTTGGGAGAAAAAATATTCGCCGCAAAATGACGCTAAATATTTATCTGACAGCCACGATTTTATTTTGGTTTATGCTAAAGATAAAAAAATTTGGCGTCCTAATCTTTTGCCGCGTACCGAAGAAATGAACGCCCGTTATAAAAACCCGGACAACGACCCGCGCGGCGTTTGGACTTCTGGAGCTTTACAAGCTAAAAGCGGAACTGACAATTATATTTATGAAATTACAACTCCAAACGGTAAAAAATTTTTGCCGCCCGCCGGTACATTTTGGCGATTTTCAAAAGAAAAATTTGCTGAAATGGTTGCAGATAACAGAATTTGGTTTGGCGAAAAGGGCGATAATGTACCACGCCTCAAAAGATTTTTATCTGAAGTTCAGCAAGGATTAGTTTCAAAAACTTTGTGGAAAATTGACGAAGTTGGAGACAATCAAGCCGCAAAACGTGAAATGAAATCTTTGGATATTGTATTTGACACGCCCAAGCCCACCGCTTTAATTGAAAAAATTTTAAAACTTGCAACAGATAAAAATTCAATCGTGCTTGACAGTTTTGCAGGGAGCGGCACGACTGCGCACGCGGTTATAAATTTGAACGCGGCGGACGGCGGCTCGCGCAGATTTATTTTGATTGAACTTAATGACTACGCAGAAAATATTACAGCGGAGCGGGTTAAACGGGTAGGCGGCGAATTTACATTTTACGAAATAGGCGAAAAACTTTTTGACGAAGATGGCTTTTTAAATGAATCTGTACCGCTTGAAAAAATTTTTGACTATATTTATTTCAGTGAAACTGGCAAAAATTATGTACCGAGTGAGGAAAAAAATTTATTGGGCTTAGACAATGACACGGCTTATTATTTCTTTGAAAATTTGAGTTGGACAGCCCTCGCGCAGATTAAAACCCGCGCCGAAAATTACGTTATCTACGCCGAAAGTTGCAACCTTAGCGATAACGAATTAATGAAATACCGAATAACTTTTAAACAAATTCCATTCGACGTTAGAAAATATTAAAAATTTCTTCCCTGCAAAGCGGGGATTTTTTTTGCAATAAAAATTTTTTTCAAAAACTAATTGATAATTTTTATTAAGTTTGATATAATTCTCAAATGAAATTGTATCATATTTAAAAATTTTTTAGAGTTGGTGATAAAATGACATTGAAAGATACAACCGCCGGGATGACGGTAAGAATTGACGAAGTAGAAGAATCGCCGTTAAAACAGCGTTTAATGACAATGGGCTTAATTCCGGGTACGAAAGTTGAAATTTTAAATTCCGCGCCAATGGGCGATCCTATTGCAATAAGAATCCGTTCATATAATTTGGCAATGCGTAAGGACGACGCGGCGAATATTCAAGTAACAGCAATTTAAGGGAGTGATAAAATGTCTGCAATTTCAGTGGCTTTAACGGGGAATCCGAATACCGGTAAATCGACAATTTTTAATGAACTTACCGGCGCACGCCAAAAAATCGGCAACTGGCCCGGCGTTACAGTCGATAAAAAAGTTGGCGTGATTGACTACAAAGACAGAAAAATTTCGGTCGTCGATTTACCCGGCACTTATTCAATCAATGCGCGTTCGCAGGAAGAAAAAGTTGTCAGCGACTATTTCGCCGAAAATAAACCTGATATTGTCGTAAATATTATTGACGCCTCCAACATTTCCCGCAATTTATTTTTGACTGTTCAGCTTATGGAGCAGGGAATACCGCTGATAATAAATTTAAATATGATGGACGAGGCAAAACGTCACGGAATTAAAATTGACGAACATAAACTTGAAAAAATGTTCGGTATGCCCGTTACAAATACCGTCGGACGCAGTAATAAAAGCGTGCGCGTACTTTTGGACGTTTTCACAAATACACGAATGGCGAATTATCAGCCGAGTGAAATTTTTAAACAACACATTGACAGAATCAACGCAATTAAAGCAAGCGGACAATCGCCGGAAAAAATTGACGAAGAAATTATAACTGCACGCTATGATTTTATTGATAAAGTTATGGCGGAGGTAGTAACGATTAGCGCGGCTAGCCCTTCACTTACAGATAAACTTGATAAATATTTGGCAAACGGCGTAACTTCGCTTGTGATAATGATTGCGGCGTTTTACCTTATGTTTCAAATTGCGTTTGAATGGATAGGGCAACCTTTGGCAGATATGCTCGGTGAATGGTTTGAAGAAACTGTAGCACCGGCGGCGGCAGAGGCAATGACAAGCGCGGGCGTTGCAGATTGGATGCAAGCATTGGTAGCAGATGGCGTTATTGTAGGCGTCGGCGCGGTTTTAAGTTTTGTACCGCTGATTTTTACACTGTTTTTAATTTTGAGTTTTCTGGACGGTACGGGATATATGGCGCGTGTAGCGTTCGTAATGGATCCAATTATGCGTCGCGCAGGCTTAACCGGCAAAAGTATAATGCCGCTGATTATGGGCTATGGTTGCGGCGTTCCTGCGATTATGGGCGCACGTGCGCTTGACACTCACAAAGACAGAATGATTTCAATTTTAATCACGCCGTTTTTGACTTGCAGTGCGAAAGTTCCAATTATCGCCCTTTTCGCGGTAATGTTTTTCCCTGACAACGCGGGCGATGTAGTTTTTGTAATGTACGTTTTGGGCTTGGCAGTTGCAATTTTAATGGCGAAAGTTTTGGGTCATACGGTCTTCAATGAAAATCAATCAACATTCCTGCTTGAGTTGCCGCCGTATCGTTTACCTGATATTAAAACAGTTTTGCTTGAAACGTGGGACAAAGGCAAAGGCTACATTATTAAAGCCGGTACGATAATTTTTGCAATGACGGTTTTAATTTGGTTCTTGAGTAATTTCAATGGCGAAGGTATGACTGAAGAAACAGATCAAAGTTACCTTGCGTCGATAGGCGGCGCGGCGTCAACACTTTTTGCGCCACAAGGTTTTGACACGTGGGAGGCAGGCGCGGCAGTTGTCACAGGCTTAGCGGCGAAAGAGGCGGTTGTCTCAACAATCGGAGTTTTGTACGGCGCGGACGAAGATTCGGTTGACACTGACGACGCGGACGGAACGGCTGACGTTTTAATGAAAACTTCAATGGCTACAGCTTTTACACCTTTGGCGGCGTTGGCTTTTATGGTATTTACGCAACTTTACAGCCCGTGTGTAACTGCACTCGGTACGATTAAAAAAGAGGCGCAAAGTTGGAAATGGATGGGCTTTGCATTTGTTTACACCTGCGCGGTTGCGTGGATTGCGTCAATGCTGGTTTATCAAGTTGGCAGATTATTGGGTTTTGAATAAAAAAATTGCTGAATCACTTTAGGCAAGAGGCAGAAGGCAGGAGGCAAAAGTTTTGCAATTCCCTACTGCCTCTTTACTTTTGCCTACTGCCTTAAATCGACTGAAAGGAGATTTTTCCAATGACAGCAACAATAATTTTGGGAATTGTAATAGCGGCGTTGCTTGCCAATGCTTTAAGAATTATGTACAAAAGTTTTTTCAAAGGCGAGGCGGCGTGCTGTAGCAGTGGCGGCGGCAGTGGTTGTAACGGTTGCCCAATGAAAAAAGCGATTGACACAAACTATAAAAACCGCGTAGAACAGATAGAAAAATTCGAAATTCAGCGCACTATTGATGTTGACGGTATGACTTGCGATAATTGCGTTTTTAAAGTGATACGCGCGCTTGAAAAAGTTGACGGCGTGCAAATTGCGGCGGCAAGTCTTGAAAAACAATCTGCACAAGTCGGCTTAACCAAAAATATTTCTGCTGAAGTCCTGCGCGAGGCAATAGAAAAAGCAGGTTACCACGCAGGCGCAGTTACAATTTAAAAATTTATAGAAGTAGTAAAAAAAATCGATTTTTTGGCGGAAAATATCCACGACAAGCCGCCTTTCTCACTGCTTATGACAAATTATATTACAAACTAAAAAAACTGCCGTATTTTTGAAATTTACGCACTTGAAATTAAAAAGGGTTGGGGATTTTTCCCTAGTCTTTTTTTATTGATTTTAAGGAAGATTATAGCCAAAATTAGCCGCCTAAATTATATTACAAACTAAAAAACTACCGTATTTTTGAAATAAATGCGCTTTAAACTAAAAAACCCCGTTACCTAAGTAGCGGGATTTTTTTTTTATATTTAAACACGTACCTTGCAAATTAGAATTCAGGCAAGAGGCAAAAGGCAAAAGGCAAAAGTTTTTACTACTGCCTACTGCCTCTTTACTACTGCCTTATTATTGGCGTTTATACGCGCTGATTTTAGCGTAGTGCTTTTTGAAAAATTCCTCTGCAACTTGCGGGAAAAGTGCATAGCTTAAAACGTCTTCATCAGTAGGATTGAGGAACCCTTTATTAATAAGTTCGTCCTTGAATTGTGCGAAAGTTTCAGCCTTAGCATCTTCAACAGAGCAATCTTCAATAATTTGATCTTCCGGAATACCGAGCGTGTTAATGATAAAGTTTCTGTCAACCGGTACAGGCGTTCTGCCAAATTTGCCGCGTACCAAGTCTTTAAATTCATTTGGAACCATTTTATAGCGTTCGCCCGTCATAACGTTGAAAGTTGCCATTGTACCGACAATTTGACTTGACGGCGTAACAAGCGGCGGATAACCTGCATCTGCGCGAACTTTCGGCATTTCGTCCAACAAGTCTTGATATTTATCTTCCATACCTGCCTCTTTAAGTTGGTTAGCAAGGTTAGACAACATACCGCCGGGAATTTGGAAGTCTAAAACATTAACATTGACATCGAAGTAGCCTTTCAAGCCAAATTCTTTGATAAGTTCAGCCTTGACGCCCAAGAAATGTTTAGCAATAGGCGTCATAGCTTGACGATCTAAGCCTGTATCGCGTTCCGTACCTTTCAACATTGCAACGATAGTTTCAGTGCAAGGTTGCGAAGTATCGCAGGAAAAGGGCGAAAGTGCACAGTCAACAATATCAACGCCCGCCTCAATCGCTTTTAAATATGTGGCGTGTCCAAAACCGCTTGTGCAATGTGTGTGCAGTTCAACGGGAATATCAAGCGCGGCTTTAAGTTTACGAACTAAATCATCTGCGGCGTAAGGCGCAAGTAAGCCGCTCATATCTTTAATACAAACTGAATGACAGCCCATTTCTTGCAATTCTTTAGCAAGTGCCACGAACATTTCATTTGTATGCACAGGGCTGATAGTGTAAACCAAACAGCCTTGAACTTCCGGCTTTTCGGGACAAGCAAGCGCGGCTTTAATTGCAACGCGCAAATTTCTAACGTCGTTAAGTGCGTCAAAAATTCTGAAGACGCCAATACCATGTGCGGAGGCGTGCTGTACAAATTTTTCTACAACGTCGTTTGAATAATGATTATAACCCAAAAGATTTTGTCCGCGCAACAACATTTGAATTGGAGTTTTCAAATTTGCCTTAAGTTTGTCGAGGCGTTCCCACGGATCTTCGTCCAAAAATCTTAAACAAGTATCAAAAGTTGCGCCGCCCCACGCCTCCAATGCTTTATAGCCGATTTTGTCCAAACTTGCAAGCATTGGCTCCATTTGACGATAACGCATTCTTGTTGCGCACAAAGACTGATGACCGTCGCGCAGGACTGTTTCCATTATCTGTAACGGTTTTGCCATTTTAACACGCTCCCCTAAAAATAAATTGTACGAAAATTCTTTTTAGAAATTATAAAATTTGCAAGCCGCGCTGTCAATAAATCTTTTTGCAAAATTTCTATATCAATACTTAAAAAAGGATTATTTTTACGCTGCGCAGAATATTAAAAAAAAATCTTAAGGAGTGATAATTTTGCCAATAAAAATCCCAAATAACTTGCCCGCCACAAATATTCTTGAAAACGAAAATATTTTTGTAATGAACGCGGCGAGAGCCTACGCGCAAGATATTCGCCCGCTGAAAATTTTGATTTTAAATTTAATGCCTATAAAATCTGTCACTGAAACTCAACTTTTGAGACTTTTGGGAAATACTCCACTACAAGTCGAGGTTGATTTTATTTACACTGCAACTTATACGCCTTCTCACACTTCAAAAGATTATCTGACTGAATTTTACGGTACTTTCAAAGACATTAAGCACAAAAAATACGACGGCTTTATAATTACGGGCGCGCCGGTTGAACTTATGGATTTTGAAGACGTTGCATATTGGTCTGAACTGGTAGAAATTATGGAATGGAGCAAAAGTCACGTTTACTCGACTTTTCATATTTGTTGGGGCGCGCAAGCCGGCTTGTACTATCATTACGGCTTGCAAAAATATATTTTAGATGAAAAAATTTCCGGCGTTTACAAGCACAAACTCTGCGTTAAATATGAAAAACTTTTTCGCGGCTTTGACGATGAATTTTTTGTGCCACATTCCAGAAACACTGAAGAAAGAATTTCTGATATTGAAAAAGTTCCCGCGCTAAAAATTTTGGCAGTTTCTGAAGATGTTGGAGTTTATATCGTTGCAAATTTGGAAAGGCGGCAATTTTTTATAACCGGACACGCCGAATACGATCCTTACACTTTGAAAAACGAATATGAACGGGATTTACGCGCCGGTCTCAACCCCAAAATTCCTCAAAATTATTTTCCAAATGACAATCCTAATTTGGAACCTGTTGTAAAGTGGCGTTCGGTTGCTCACTTGCTTTTTGCTAATTGGTTGAATTATTATGTTTACCAAGAAACTCCATACGAAATTGATTCTATTGGTTGAGGTGTTGCAGATGAAAAAATTTTTAATTGGAATACTGGCGGCGATTATAATAATTTTTCAACCGGCGATAATTTTCGCTACACCTAAAGTTGAAATTCCTGAAGAAATTTATAAATGGATACAATCTACGCCACGCGGCAATTACTATTTTAACTATCAAGTTTGCGGCTACAAAATCAATGATGACGGCACGCTGGATTTAAATATTTTGGAAGTACCGACAATTTGTACTTACGATAACATTCAAATTGATGACGTTATTCAAAAAAGGCGTTGGCGCGGTAAATCGACACGCGGCTATAACAATTTGATTGGGCGCGCAGATTATCTTGTATTCAATTTTGAACGTGCTACTGTTCAAATTGTGCGTCGCGCAGATTTAGATCACACTTTCACAGAATTAGATTACGATACTTCCGGCGAGCCTATTAAACTTTCTGAAATTGCGGAAAAAGATATTTCCTGCAAATTTTACCGTGAAATTTTAAAATGGGTACGTGAAAATAACGATTGGGTTATAAAACGTTCACGCGGCAAATTATCTGCAAAAGATTCAAAACTTAAATCTTCAGATATGCCTATTTTCAAAATTACTTTGCCCGGCAATTAAATTTTTTTTGCAAAGTAAAAATCCGCCGCTCTTTTGAGTGACGGACTTTTTTATTTGGGAAATTAGTTAAAAATTATTTGAGGTTGGTAAGATATTCCTTAATCTTGTCGCCATCTTCCATATTCATAACTTCAGCAAGAATTTTCTTAGCTTGAGTAGAAGTGAAATTGCGAATACGTTCTTTGACGCGCGGAATTGAAGGAGCACTCATTGAAAGTTCTTTAATACCCATAGCCATTAAAATAAGAGCCGCGTTGGGGTCGGACGCCATTTCGCCGCACATTCCAGCCCATTTGCCTTCTTTGTTTGCAGATTCAATCGTGCGTTGAATGAGTCTCAAAACTGCAGGATTGAAATGATTGTAAAGGTAAGAAATTTGAGCGTTGCCGCGGTCAACAGCCAAAGTATATTGTACAAGGTCGTTTGTACCGATGCTGAAGAAGTCAACATATTTTGCAAGCACGGGAGCCATAACAGCCGCCGCCGGAGTTTCAACCATGATACCAACTTGAACATCTTGTGCAAATTCTTTGCCTTCGTGAGCAAGTTCCATTTTTGCATTTTCGACAAATTGTTTAGCGTCGAGGAATTCTTTAACGTTGATAACCATTGGGAACATAATCGCCGCTTTACCGAAAACGCCGGCGCGGAGAATTGCCTTTAATTGCGGCATAAATAAATCTTTGCGTTGCAAGCTGATACGAATTGCGCGGTAACCTAAGAAAGGATTTTCTTCCTTGTCAACTTGAATGTAGGGAAGGGGTTTATCGCCGCCAATGTCCATTGTACGAATTACGCACAAATTGCCGTTACATTTTTCAACAGCTGCTTTATATTCTTTGAATTGGTCTTCTTCTTTTGGAACGTCAGATTTACCCATGAAAACAAATTCAGAGCGGAAAAGTCCTACGCCGTGTGCGCCGTAATTATTGGCGGCGTCAACGTCAGCAGGGGAGCCGATATTTGCTGCAAGGATAACTTCTTTACCGTCTTTTGTGGTTGCAGGAAGAGTTTTAAGGCTTGCATAGTAAATTTTGAGTTCTTCTTGTTTTTTAATTTTTTCGTCGTAGCTCTTGCGTTCTTTGTCGGTAGGACGAATTAAAATTTCGCCTGTTTCGCCGTCGAGAATAGCTGGATCGCCGTCAGCCATCTTTTTAATTCCGTCGCCAACACCAACAACTGTAGGAATAGCGCGGGTTTTTGCGATAATAACTGCGTGCGCGGTTGTGGAGCCTGCGCCGAGAATAACGCCTGCGATTTTGTCTGTGGGAAGTCCTGCAATAACGGAAGGTTCAATTTCTGTACCGGCAACAATTACTTTACCTTCAATTTCAGGTTCTTTGATACCGAGCAGGAATTTTGCAATACGTTTACCAACGTCGCGCATATCTACTGCACGTCCGCGGAAATATTCATCTTCCATTTCTTCAAAAACTTTTGCTTGAGTTTCGTAAGCATCGAGGACAGCCTTTGGTGCGGAGCCGCTTTTTTCGAGTTCTTCGGCTATTGCGCCGCTCATTGCGGGGTCTTCAACCATCATTCTGTGCGCTTCAAGAATACCGGCTTGTTCCTTTAAGCCTTTTTCGTTAAAGTCTTTGATACTCTTTTGAAGATTTTCGGCAACTTGAATTAAAGCGTCGGCGGCTTTTTTCTTTTCGGCGTCGAGTTTACCGGGTTTATAGTTCACAAGAAAACTATCGAGGTTTTGACCGGCGAGCAAAATTTTACCTACGGCAATGCCGGAAATTACGCCCTTACCTTTTACTGTATCTGCCATTAAAAATTTCCCTCCTATGCTGATAGTAAAAGAGGAGGCGGCTTTTTATAAAAACCTCCTCCTCCGACGAAAATTTCTTCGCCTAGTTATTCTTACTCTTCGCCAAATTTGCTGTCAACGAGGTCAACCAAAGTTTTTACAGCGTCTGCTTCATCCGGACCATCTGCGGAAATTGTAATTTCGGTGCCGTTGCTCAAGCCCATGCTCATGATCATGAGAATGCTTTTTGCGTCAACTTTTTTGCCTTTTGCCGCAATTTGAACTTTGGATTTAAATTTTCCTGCAGTCTGTACGAATACAGAGGCGGGGCGTGCATGAATACCGGTTTTGTTTTGGATGGTGGTTGTTTTTTCTGTCATTTAAAAATCTCTCCTTGTAAAAAAACTTTTACTAACGTTTGACTTTTGGCGGCTTAAACCGTCAATCGCCTTTTCTGAAATTTACTATTCGCCGTGCCTTTAAATCTTCCTGCCTTTCAGATTAAATACATTAAAAATTTTTTGAAAATTTTTGTAAAGGTTTTACTCCATTATTGACGAATTTATTTTGAAAAACTTTTTTCTCAAAAATTATTGGTAAATTGTAAATGACTTACAAAAAAAACAGTAAAAATGCCGCTGTCATTTTGTGCAATGAGCGGGTGATAAGTTGAAACTATTTGAAATTTTTGACGTTTGGAAAATTGGAATTATAGCAAAAAGCGCGTATTTTAGAGAGCGCGCCTCACCACTTGGCGGCGATTCTGCGAATTTGAGGAGCAAAAAAATTTCTTCCTTCTTTTAAGGAAAGAATTGCCGTATTAAAAAAAATAATCTTACAAAAAATTTTTTTATGAATGGAGACGCTATGCATAATATTTTACAATCAATTCTCAAAGATGAAACTATTAAAGATATTTCCGCCAATTTTTCACGGCACAAAGAATTTTTAATTTACGGATTAACTGTAGTATGTTTACAAATGAAAAATTAAAAGGCGCGCAAGGACGCCCGCCGCACTTCGTTTTTGCCTGTAACCTACAAATTTCGGTAACGTGAGAAAACGCGGCTGGAACTTTGAACTACTTTTTGTTTGACGCGAAAAACGCTAAGAGAGCACGCTTTTGCTACGCAAAACCGCGCAGGGCGTCGATTCTTTCTTTGCTAGGCGTTTCTTTCTTCTAAAGAAAGAAATGCCGACTTGTTAAATTTTAAAACTTTGTAAACAATTTCTAGAACTCAAAAAGTTACCGCCATTGCTGCGGCGTTCGCCCAAAATCCTTATTTTGAAAAACTTTTTTCTCAAAAATTTTTTTACGAATGGAGACGCTATGCATAATATTTTACAATCAATTCTAAAAGATGAAACTATTAAAGATATTGCCGCCAATTTTTCACGGCACAAAGAATTTTTAATTTATGGATTAACCGGCACTCAAAAAGTTACCGCCATTGCTGCGGCGTTCGTCAAAAATCCCCGTCCAACAATTATCATTGTCAGTGATAGAGAAAAAATTTCTGCGTGGCAAGATGATTTAGCCGCACTCCTTCCAAAAATTGAAATTGAAGAATTGCCCGAACTTGATTTATTTTCGGTCAATGGAACTGTAGGGATTGAACGCAAGGCGCGCCGTTTTGAAATTTTTACAAAAATTGCAAGTGGACAGCCAATTATAATTTTGGCAAGCACAATCGCCGCCGTTAAAAAAGATTTTTCACGTCAAAATTTTTCTATTAAATTGGAACTCGGAAAAAATTTTTCGCAGGAAGTTTTAATTTCAAAATTGGTAGAATTTGGCTACGAACGCGCAGACGAAATTGACGCTATAGGAAAATTCAGCGTGCGCGGCGGGATTGTCGATATTTTCGCCGTCAATGCCCAAAAACCTTACAGAATTGAATTTTTTGATGATACCGTTGATTCAATGCGTGAAATTAATTTTGAAACTTTGCGTTCAGAAAGAAATATTGAAGTTGCAAATATTTTGCCGATTATTTCCGGCGATACTAAAAAAGCGGAGCCTTTTACAATCTGCGCGGGCAATAACGGCACGGTTATTTTTGATGAACCTGCGCGAATTTTTGAGGCGATTGAAAAACTTGTCAAGGAAGATCCCGCCGTTAAAGAAAATATTTTTTCTTTTGAACAGCTGATAAAAAATTCTCGTGAAGGTTGTTTAATTTATACTTCACTGATGATGAAAAAAATCCGCGCCGCTGAACTTACTGAAACTTTTGGAATTACTGCCACAAATTCGCCCGCCTTTCAAAATCAGACAGAATTTTTTGTTTCTGAAATGAAACGCCAAATTGAAATGGGCAGAAAAATTTTTATAACTTTCGCCACACACCAAAAATTAAATCAAGTCAAAGAAATACTGCGCGAAAATCAAATTATCGGCGTAAATTTGGAAATGGGCGCGCTTACTGAAGGATTTATTTTGCCGACGGCGCAAATTGCAGTTTTAACAGAAAAAGATATTTTCGGCAGTCAAATTGAACGTCGAAAAATAAAAAGCCACGCAACCTACGCCGGCGATACAATTAAAAATTTTCGTGAAATAAAAGTTGGCGATTACGTTGTACACGCGGCTAACGGTATAGGAAAATATTTGGGCGTCGAAACTTTAGAGTTTGAAGGAATTCGCAAAGATTTTTTGCACATTCAGTACGGCGGTGGCGATAAACTTTATTTGCCAACTGACGCGGTACAATATTTGCAAAAATATATTTCAGATGACGACGCAACGCCGAAACTTTCAAATTTGGGTACGGGCGAATGGGCGCGGGCAAAATCACGGGCAAAATCTGCAGTTGAAGATATTGCAGAAAAACTTTTGGAAATTTATGCAAGGCGGCAAGCGGCGACAGGATTTGCATTTGAGCCGGACGACGCCACGCAAGCCGAATTTGAAGAAAAATTTCCTTACGAAGAAACGCCCGACCAATTACAAGCAGTCGAAGATGTAAAATCTGATATGGAAGATTTAAAGCCAATGGACAGGCTAATTTGCGGCGATGTCGGATTTGGCAAAACTGAAATTGCATTGCGGGCGGCGTACAAGGCGGCGATGAACGGTAAACAGGTTGCAATGCTCGTACCTACAACAGTTTTGGCGCAACAGCACTATCAAACTTTTTCAGAAAGATTTGCAGGATTTTTGCCGGTTGTTGACGTTATCTGCAGATTTCGTACGCCTAAGGAACAGCGAATTACAATGCAAAAAGTTCGCGCAGGGCAAGTCGATATTTTAATTGGAACGCATGCAATTTTAAATTCAAAAATCGAGTTCAAAGATTTAGGTTTAATAATTATCGACGAAGAGCAAAGATTTGGCGTCAAGCAAAAAGAAAAAATTCGCTCCATTTCTGACGGCGTGGATATTTTGGCAATGAGTGCAACGCCAATTCCGCGTACTTTGCATATGTCATTGGTTAGCGCACGTGATATGAGTTTAATTTCAACGCCGCCGGCTGAAAGATTTCCCGTTCAAACTTACGTAATTGAAGACAATGACGAAATTATTTCAGAGGCGATTAACCGTGAAATTAAGCGCGGCGGGCAAGTTTATTTTGTCTACAATAAAATTGAAACGATAGAATTTATGTTTACGCGGCTACAAGAATTAGTACCGGAGGCAAATATCAGAATTGCTCACGGACGACAATCTGACGCGATTTTAGAAAATATTATGATGGATTTTTACGAAGGAAAATTTAACGTTTTACTTTGCACAACGATTATTGAAAACGGCTTAGACGTTGCAAGCGCAAATACAATTATGATTTATGACGCGGATAATTTTGGACTTTCGCAACTTTACCAAATGCGCGGGCGCGTTGGGCGTTCAAGTCAAATGGCGTTTGCATATTTCATTCACAGGGCGCAAAAAGTTTTGACTGAAAATGCAGAAAAACGCCTTCACGCAATGAAAGAATTTGCACAACTCGGCGCAGGCTTTAAAATTGCAATGCGTGATTTAGAAATTCGCGGCGCAGGAAATTTACTTGGCGCACAACAACACGGACACATTGCAAGCGTTGGATTTGAAATGTACTGCCAACTTTTGAATGAGGCGGTAAAAAAATTGCAACAAGTTCCGGTTGAGGAAGTTTTACCGGATCCTACAATTTCTTTGCAAGTTGAGGCGTATATCGACGACAAATATATTTCAAGTTCAATGAACAAAATCGAAATTTATCAGCGGCTGGCAGTCCTGCGCGACGATTCAGAAATAAATGATTTACTTGATGAAATAATTGACAGATTCGGTGACCCTACGCCGCCGGTACTAAATTTGCTGAAATTTACAAGGATAAAATGTGCCGCAAAAAAAATTGGCTTGTTATCGTTGCAAATAAACGGCTTGACGCTTGAATTAGTTTTTGGTAAGGCGGTAAAAATTTCGCCCGCCGGTTTTAACTTTTTGCAAAACAAATTTTCAGACAGGCTGAAATTTTCGCACGAGTCAAAGTCGATTTTCATAAAACTTGAAACGAAAAAAAATTTGCTTGATACAACCTTAATGATACTGAAAAAATTAGAGTAGCGGCAGTAGGATAAAAAAACTCTTGCCTTCTGCCTACTGCCTACTGCCTACTGCCTCTTGCCTTAAAATCAAATATCGCCCAAAAGTGGCAATTCGTTAGAATCGCTCAAAAGTTCATTTGTTTCAACAACGCTTAAATGATTTTCCAGCGCAAAAAAAATAATGCTGTCCCATTCGTTGCGGACGTACAATTTTTCAACGCCTGCGTAATACAAAAGATAATTCGTTTCCTTCGCCGAAAGTTCCAATGCTAAGGCAAGCGCAATTACATTTTGTCGCGCAGGTTTTTTTGTTATACCGGAAAAGACGCGGTAAACATAGGTTGTATCAAGTTGCGAACGCTTAATAATTTCAGATTTCGTCAAATTTTTTTCGGCAAGCAATTTATTCAGATATTCGGCAAGTGTAAAATCTTTAAAATTATCTTTGTTGTCAGATAAAAAATTTTCGACACTTGAGGAATTGGAAAGTTCATTTTCAAGTTGTTCAGTATCTTTTTGCAAATTTCAACGCTCCTTGTGTTAAAATTTAAGGGCTAAGGAATAAAGACTAAGGAATAGGGAATTTTTACTAATCCCTATTCACTAACCACTAATCCCTAAAATTGAGGTGGTAAAATTGAAGGCAAATGTAACGGCGTATTTAAATTTTCGGTATGAAAAAATTCGCCTGCTAAAACAAAATGATAAAAGCGAAGTTTGGCTGGCGTTAAATAAATCGACAAATCAGCCGGTGATTCTGAAAAAAATAAATTTTACGGGCTTACCATACGCCGCACTAAAAGAAATTTCACATCCGCTACTTGCCCAAATTTTTTACTGCGCAGAATCTGAATCAGATACAGTGATTGTTGAGGAATTTATAGCGGGCGAAACTTTAAGCGAAAGAAAAAAACTTTTGACAGAAACAGAGGCGCGCAAAATTTTATTACAAATTTGCGACGGCTTAAAATTTTTGCACGGGCAGGGAATTATTCACAGGGATATTAAACCTTCAAATTTAATTTTGCAGAGCGGCGGAAATATTCGGCTGATAGATTTTGACGCGGCAAGAACTTTCAAAGCGGGACAAGCTGAAGATACAAAATTTTTAGGAACGAAAGGTTACGCGCCGCCCGAACAATTCGGTTTTGGGCAAACTGATTCGCGCAGTGATATTTATTCGCTCGGCAAAACTTTTCTTGAACTTTTGGGCGAAAATTGTGGCGTCCAACTTAAAAAAATTCTGTCAAAATGTATCGAAGTAGACCCCAAAAATCGTTACCAAAATGTTGACGAACTAAAAGCCGCCTTGTCTAATAAAAAATTTTCGCTAGTGAAAATCTGCGCGAGTTTTGCGGCAGCTGTTACAGGAATTTTTTTATTTTTCAATTCGACGGACGGCAAGAATATTCCCGCTGAAAATGTTACAGCTGAAGAAATGCCCGCCGAAAATAAAAATTCGCCCGTTGAAATTGAAATTCCAAATAACAATGAAGAAATTTTTGCTGAAAATAAATCTGCGCCCGTTGAAATTGAAACTCCGGATAAAATTGAAGAAACGCCCGCTGAAAATAAATCTGCGCCGGCAAAAATTGAAATTCCTAATAAAGCTGAAGAAAATCCCGCGCCAAATTCTAATCCGGAAAAAATTCAGCCGTTGCCGTCCAATCCAACGCTTGAAAATTTTCAGCCGTCTTTTCCAACTATTCAACAATACAATTTTGAACTTAGGACAACCGCACAAAATTTAGGCGGCGTCAAACTTGGCGATTCTTTAGAAAATGTTCGCTCCATTCTCGGCAATGAAGAAGAAATTGTCAGCTACGACGGCTTGAATTTCGTTAATCACTTTTACAAAAATTTGAACGTGACGATTGAAAATAATCTTGCAACCTGCATAACTACAAAAAATTCTGAAGTTGAAACATTGCGGGGAATTCGGCAAGGCGATTCATTGGAAAAAGTTTTGGCAGCTTACGGCAACCATTTTTACACGCGGCAATTCGGCAATATTCAAGTTTATATTTACCCTTACGATTTAAGCACCGGAATTAATCAAAATTTTTCGGCGGAACTTAGATTTACTGTGGAAAACAACGCCGTTAAATCTATAACTTTGATGACGGTTGAGGAAAGTGAAAAATACCGTTCAAATTAGCATTACCTGCGCGGTAAATATTTAAAAATTTTTTAATGGTACCATTACTTAAAATTAATTCTAAGGGGGTTGGTACTTATGAAAAAATTTTTTGTAATGGTAGCGGTTGCACTCGGCGTATTCGGTTTTCAAATGAATCATTCAGACGCGGGCGTTAAGGGAACAGTTTGGAGATGCACATACTGCAAGCAAGAAATTAAAATGCCGCCGTATGAATTTCCCGGCGATTACAGAGAATACAAAGGCGGTTGCAATAACGCGCCGTTTGGTGACAGGCATAACTGGAAAGCTGTAGGATACCATTTTTCGGACGGTTCAGTCAGATATCACCAATAATTTCAAATTTTCAAATTTAGGAGGTCAAAATATGGCAACAGCGATTAAAGGTTGTAGAATTACGAAAGACCCGGGCGAAGTAGGGACAATTCACTACAAAAAAATTTGTTCAAATTGTGGTTACGAAGTCCCCGTTGAAGGACAACATTCCGGCTCTTTGAGGCGCGGCAACACTTTCAGAAGTTTTTTTAAGTGTCCAAAGTGCGGCAACAAGCAAGATATTGAAATTCTCGGCGGCTGATTTATTTAAAATTCAAATGACAAAAATTTTTAATCTCACTTTGAGAAGTGGGATTTTTTATTTTTTGTCAAAATTTAAATCGTCAATGGGAAATTTTTCAAGCGCGGCGCACATTTCGTCAAACATTTCATCAAACATTGCGTCAAGGTCGTCAATTTTTTCTACAAACTCATCAAGTTTATCATCGGTTGAAAGTTTATTTTCAGAAAAATTTTCAATCGAAGTTTTTTTCAAATGTTTCAAATTCTGTTTACAACTGCACCTGTCTAAATCTGCAAGCAAATTTTCTGCACTATCGTAACGTTTTTCAGGGTCAAATTGTGTACAGCGTTCAATAATTTTTTTCAACCAGCCGTGATAATTTTTGCCTAGCAAGCGTTGAGTTAAAACGCCCAAAGAATAAATATCACTGCGTGCATCAGTTTGCCCAAAACCATATTGTTCGGGCGGCGCGTAACCCCGCGTTCCCAAAAAATTTGTATCAGTGTCGCTGTCGTCTTTCGCAATTCTTGAAATTCCAAAATCTATCAACCTTATAAAGCCGTCCCGCGTCAACATAATATTTGAAGGCTTTATATCCCGATGAATAATTTTATAGCCGTGAAGAATTTTCAAAGATTGGCAAATTTGCCGCGTAATATTGGCAGTGTTTTTTTCGTCAAAATTTTTTTCGTACTTTAAAATTTCTTCGAGAGTTCGTCCGGCGATATATTCCTCAACCACAAAAAGTTTTTTGTTAAATTTTACAAGGCGGTAAATTTCCGGCAAATGCGGAATTGCGGCGGCTTTTAAAATCCCGTACAATTTAGCCACTTCCAAACTTCGCTCCTTTATCACGCAAATTAATTTCGCCCGTCTGTCATATGCAAGTTTTACTTTGCCATTCGGCTTTAAATCGTCTATAATTTCGTAAAAATTTTCCAGCGGATTCATTTTATCACGTCCTTTTAATTTTTATTTTACCACAATGGAGGCAAAAATTATGAGTGAAAAAACTACCGGCGAACTTTTTAACGAATTAAAAAGCGATTCTGACATTGAAAATTTTATAGCTGTAAATCAATCTGAATTTTCCGGACCATTGCACAAATATTTAAGTGAAATTCTAAGCCAAAAAAATTTGACGCGAAAAGAAATTGCCTTTGAACTGAATGTTGATCCAAGTTATATTCATCATATTTTTTCCGGCAAAAAAAAAGCATCCCGCGCCAGATTATTGGCAATTTCACGCGCAATGAAATTAAATCTAGACGAGACACAATATCTTTTGCGTTATGGCGGCTACGGAATTTTGTACCCGCGCAACCCGTGGGATTCTGTTGTAATTTCGGCGATTGAACACGATTTAACTTTTAAGGAAATGAACGACTTTTTAAAACAGTTGGGCGAATTGCCGATTGTTACTGCAGATTAATTTTTTAACTTCAAAAAAAATCAGCCGCTTTTACCGAGCGGCTTTTTATTTTAACTTTTTAAATCTGCGTTAATTTTCCTAATCATTAAATCTGTTAGAGAATCTGCGCTGCCAACAGTTATATCGTCGGGGACACTTTGCCCCGTTGTCAAATAAGATAGCGGCAAATTTTCAGTGCGCAAAAGATTAATAACCGTGCCGAAATTTCCCGTTTCGTCAATTTTTGTAATAATAATTTTTTCCGGCTCAACGGCAGAAAATTTTTTAACAATTTCTTTGGCGTCATTGAGTTTGACTGACGCGCTAATAGCAAGATGTTTTTCGATACGCGGATTAATTTTCAGAAATTCTTGCAATTCCAACATTTGCGCCTCACTGTATTGGCTGCGCCCTGCCGTGTCGATTAAAATCAATTCGCTGTCTTGATGACGTTCAATAGCCAACGCCAATTCTTGTGGAGTGTAGACAATTTCAAGCGGCAGTCCCAAAATATCTGAATAAGTTTTAAGCTGTTCAACGGCGGAAATTCTGTAAGTGTCAGCCGTGATTAAAGCGGGCGAAATTCCATGTTCAAGAACAAATTTAGCGGCGATTTTTGCAAGCGTGGTAGTTTTTCCAACGCCGGTTGTTCCAATTAAAGCTACAATTTTTGCGCCTCGCCGACTTAAACGAATACCATCAGAAAATTTTATATGTTCGCTGAAATATGAAGAGAGCGTCCATTTTGCCGCGCTGGATTGATAATCAGCTGAAGTATCAGCCATTTCATTAATAATTTCTTCACTAACTTCTTGACGCTTGAGAGCCTCTTGCAAAGTTACAACGGCTTTTTGATTTTTGCCTAATGCCTCTGCAAGCATTAATTTCATTTGTGCAATTTCTTCTTCAAGTTGTTTAATTCTGATTTTTTCCGGACTTTCAATTTCAGCGGTAACACTTTCAGATTTTGAAACGGCGGGAACTTCCGGCGGTTTTTGTGCGGCTTGCATTTGTTGAAATTGGGCAAACATCATAGATTGAAACTGTTGCATTAATTCCGGCGTAAAAGCCATTTTTGGGGGATTTTCGGGCGCGTTTGAATCAATACGTAAACTTTCACTTGTCGAAGGTTGAAGGGGCGTTTCTGTGGATTTTAGAGGCACTGTCGCGGTTATTTGTTCCGGTTGAAATTTTTTTACAGACGGTGAACCTTTTTTAGGGCCTTCAGTTGGAATTTTTTTAGGGTCTTCCTGCGAATTTAAAATTTCGGCGTCAGATTGTGATTCAATTTCTATTGGCGAATTTTCTTTGACGCGCTTTAAAACACTTTGAAGTTTTTGAACGTCAGCCTCTGAAATTTTTTTATCGTCAGCAGGCGGCGTTTCTGTTTTTTTATTTTTGGAAGAATCGGCGGCAGCCTTTTTGTATTTGGCGGCGGCAACATTTGCCGGTTGAACGGTGGGCGCGGGCGGCGCAGTTGGAATATCTTTTGTTTCTTGAGAAGGCGAATCTTCAACGGCGGCTGTAATTTCCACAACTTCCCGCGTACGCAGTCCCAAAAGTCCACTTTCTTTATATTTTTTGCTGTGAAGGATAACCGCCTTTGAGCCTAATTCGGCGCGCATTGCCGCTACAGCCTCCTTCATTGTTGCTGCTTTAAAAACTTTTATCTGCAACTTAAAAAGTCACCTCCAAAATTTAGGTGTTAGGTTTTAGGGTGACGCCCGCCGCACTCCGTTTTTGCTTGTGACTTAAAACTGCGGTAACGTGAGAAAACGCGGCTGCAACCTGCAAATTACTTTTGGCTTGACGCGAAAAACGCAGGCGGGCGTCGATTCTTTCTTTGCTAGGCGTTTCTTTCTTCTAAAGAAAGAAATGCCGACTTGTTAATTTTTTAAATCTTTGTAAACAACTCCTAGGGGTTAGAGTGTTAATTTTAAAATTGATAAATTACAGACGTACAACGCCGAGAACTTGAATTTCAACAGTTTGGCTAATTTCAGCGTGTGAAACAATGGTAAGTCCGGGAACTGAACGTATAACTAATTTTCTGAAATACAAACGAACGGCAGGGCTTGTCAAAACAACCGGCGGGTAGCCCATATTTGTAACTTTTTCAATTTCAGAATTAAGCGAGGCAATCATACGGCGCATTGAATCCGGATCTAAATTGACGTAGGAGCCGTGATCCGTACGTTGAACGCCGCCAACAATTCTATTTTCAAGCGCGGGATCAAGCGTAATGCACGGCAAAATATTTCCTTGAACAACTTGTGCTGAAATTTGACGCGCCATTGCGTGGCGTACGTATTCTGTTAAAATTTCGGGGTCTTTTGTAACGCGGGCGTAATCTGACAAAACTTCCATAATCGTTGCCATATCACGAATTGAAATTCTTTCGTCAAGTAAGTAAGCCAAAACTTTTTGAACTTCGCCGACGCCCAAAAGTTCCGGAATAACTTCCTGTACAAGCGATTGATGAGTTTTTGCAAGGTTGTCAATAAGATTTTGAGTTTCTTGACGTCCGAGAATTTCAGAGGCGTGTTGTTTAATAATTTCGGTTAAATGTGTTGCCAAAACTGAAACTGCGTCAACAACCGTATAACCATTTAATTCAGCTTGTTCACGTTGACTTTCCGGAATCCACAGCGCGGGCAGTCCAAACGCCGGCTCGGTTGTTTCAATACCGGGAATTTCTTCAAAAACTGTACCGGAATTCATAGCCAAAAAATGGTCTAACATTAATTCGCCGCGTGCAATTTCCATACCCTTCAATTTGATTATGTAAGAATTTGGTTTAATTTGAATATTATCACGAATACGAATTGTCGGTACAACTAAGCCTAATTCAAGTGCGCATTGCCTGCGAATCATAACAATTCTATCAAGTAAATCGCCGCCCTGTACAGTGTCAACCAGCGGGATTAACGAATAACCAATTTCTAATTCCATTGGATCAACTTGCAACAGTGAAACGATATTTTCAGGGCGTGTAGCCTCTGCCTTAGCTTGCGATTCTCTTTCGCTGGGCGTTTCTTCTTCCATTTGTGCAACGGATTTTCTGTGCAAGCTGTAGCCGATAAAACCGCAAATTACAGCCAGTGTAAAAAATGGAATACCGGGCAAGCCAGGTACAATCGATAACATTGCCAAAACGCCGGCGTTAATGAAGAAAATTCTTTCGTTAGTGAAAAGCTGGTTGACAATATCACTACCCAAATTGCCTTCAGACGCGGCGCGAGTAACGATAATACCGGTTGCAGTTGAAATTAAAAGCGCAGGAATTTGGCTGACAAGCCCTTCACCAACGGTTAAAAGCGTGTAAGTATTTAACGCCGTTGTAGCGTCCATATCACGTTGAACCATACCAATTACAAAGCCGCCGCCAATATTTATTAACATAATGACAATAGCGGCTATAGCATCGCCTTTAACAAATTTTGACGCGCCGTCCATTGCGCCGAAGAAGTCAGCCTCACGTTGGATTTTTTGACGGCGAACTTTTGCCTCTGCGTCAGTAATTGCGCCTTGGTTTAAATCCGCGTCAATCGCCATTTGTTTACCGGGCATAGCGTCCAAAGTAAAACGTGCAGAAACTTCAGCAACGCGCTCCGAGCCTTTCGTTATGACGATAAAATTTATGATAACCAAAATGATAAACATAATAAAACCGACAACCGGATTACCACCAACAACGAAATTACCAAACGCCGTTATAACTTCTCCGGCGTAACCATTCAGCAAAATTAAACGTGTTGACGAAATATTTAACGCCAATCTGAATAGCGTTGTTACTAAAAGTAATGACGGGAAAACCGATAAATCCAGTGCCTCTTCGTTGTAAATTGCACTCATGATGACAACAAGCGCAATGGTAATGTTTAAGCAAATTAGAACATCGAGGAGCGCAGTTGGCAGCGGGATAATCATCATTATTACAATCATTACAAGTGTTAATGCTATGATTACGTCGCTGTATCTTTGAATGAACGAACCTAAAGTTGAATCACTCTGCAAAGTTCCTTCTGGCGCAGCCATTGAAATTTCTCCTTTCAGTCGATTTTTAAGGATTAGGGGCTAGGGGCTAAGGGCTAGGGGCTAGGGGAATTTTCACTAGTCCTTATTTCCTAATCCTTAGTATTTAGCCTTTATCTTTTAGCCCCTATTTTTTTATGTTTGAGTTTGTAGACGTAAGCCAAAACTTCCGCCACAGCTTTATATAATTCCTCCGGTACGAATCCGCCAATTTCTACAGTGTCGAAAAGGGCGCGTGCCAGCGGTTTATTTTCAACTATTGCAACATTATTTTCGCGGGCAATTTCTTTAATTCTTTGAGCAACTAAATCTTGTCCTTTTGCCAAAACTTTTGGGGCGGACATTCCCTGCTCATAAAGTAAAGCAACCGCAAAATGTGTTGGGTTTGTTACGATAACGTCAGCTTTTGGAACTTCCTGCATCATTCGGCTCATTGCCATTTGACGTTGTTTTTGTTTGATTTTACCTTTAATTTGCGGATCGCCTTCAGTTTGTTTGTATTCGTCTTTGACTTCCTGTTTTGTCATCATCAAGTCTTGCGTAGTTTGCCAAATTTGGTAAGCGTAGTCTAAGCCCGCCAATACCATTATGACGCCGATAACTTGAAACGCCATTGTAAAAATTTTGTCTGCAATTTCCGCTAAGCTATAAGGTAAATCGTAATAAATGAAATACGGCATAAATGGTATTTCATCTTTTAAGTAAAGGTACAAAAAAAATCCTATGATTAAAATTTTGAAAAGCGATTTAAAAAGTTCAACCAGTGAACGCTTAGAAAAAATTCTGCCGAATCCGTTTATAGGATTGAGGTTGTCAAGTTTCGGCTCCAATTTTTCAGTTGAAATAACGAATCCTACTTGATAAAAACTTATTCCCAGACCGAAAATCATAATTCCAAACATAATAGGGAAGGCGGTTTTTACCATCAGCATTACAATTCCCAAAAATATTTCCATAATTGCCTCATTTGAAACTGAAACTGTTGCAAGATTGGCTAAAATGTACGCCGAATACTCGGCAATATTTGTGTAAATGTATTCCCATAAAACTCTGATAGCGAAAAATCCCGCCAAAAGTACAAAGGCGGCGTTTAGTTCCTGACTTCTTGCAACCTGCCCTTTATTTCTGGCGTCGCGGCGTTTTTTATCAGTAGGTTGTTCTGTTTTGTCGCCGCCCTCTGCGAATTTTTGTAAATCAAAAAAATTTTCGCACAGGTTTTCAGATTTTTCAAGGCGAAAGGAGCTTAAGTGCGGTTGCAATACTTGCGTAAATATCATTAAACATCACGTCCAAAAACAAAACAAAAAATGGAAGTAACATTGACAACATAAAAATTCCAATAGTTAAATGTAACGGTATACCGACAACGAAAATATTCATCTGCGGCATTGTGCGCGCTAAAATTCCCATTCCTACGTTGACAAGCAAAATTGAAAAAGTTACGGGCATTGCAATTTTCATTCCGACAAGAAAAACTCCTGCAGTTAAATCGCCAATAAAACTTGCAATGGTTTCATTCCAAATTAAGCCGTCAAGCGGGATTCTGTTGAAACTTTCGATTAGCGCAGAAATAATTATGTGGTGTCCGTTGACAACCAAAAAATAAATTACCGTCAAATTATAAAGAAAACTTCCGATAAGCGGAGACTGCTGACCGGAAGTCGGATCCATGACATTTGCAACAGAAAAACCTACCTGCATATCCATAATTTTTCCTGCCATATTAATTGCGGCAAAGACAACAAAGCCAATAAAGCCAATCATCCAGCCAATAAAAAGTTCCTGCGCGACAGTACCGGCAAACATTAAGATAGAATCCGGCGCAGTTACGGTTGTTTGTGCAACAATCACAGGGAAAGTTACAAACGCCATTGCTATTGCTACGCCTGCGCGCATTTGTATTGGGATATTTAAACTGCCAAAAAAAGGCGAAATTAAAAAAATTCCACTGGTACGAGTCAAGACAAGCAAAAACGCCGCCAACTGCCCTTGATAAATATCGTAAAAATCAATTTCTGTCAAAGTTAGTTATCCTATTCGCATTGGTAAATTTGTAAAAATTCCGGTGAAAAATTCAACCATAATTCTAAGCATCCACGGTCCAAAAATTAAAATTGCCACGAATACTGCAATAATTTTTGGTATGAACGCCAAAGTTTGTTCTTGAATTGAAGTAGTAGCTTGAAAGACGCTGACCATTAAGCCGACAGTTAAACCGAGCCCCAACATTGGCGCGCAAATTATCAGCACAACCATTAATGCCTCTTGTCCAATTTGAATTACTAAATCTCCAGACATTTTTTATCACCTGAAACTTACAATTATCGAATTTATCAGCAAGTGCCAGCCGTCAATCATAACGAAAAGCAAAATTTTGAACGGTAGAGAAATCATAACCGGCGGTAACATCATCATACCCATTGACATAAGCGTAGTTGCAACAATCATATCAATAACTATGAACGGTACGTAAATCATAAAGCCAATTTGAAAACCGGTTTTAAGTTCGCTAATCATAAACGCGGGGATTAATACAAAAGTTGAAACGTCTTCTTGAGTTTGTGGTCTTTCTGATTCAGATAAATTTACAAAAAGTGCAAGGTCTGATTCTCGCGTTTGCTTAAACATAAATTCTCGAATTGGCTCGAAAGTTTTTTCAAGTGCCTCTTCCTGCGAAATTTCGCCTGCCAAATATGGCTGTATTCCCTGTTCATTGGCTTGACTCCAATAAGGTGCCATAATGTAAAAAGTCATAAACATTGCAAGCCCCAAAATAACTTGATTTGGCGGGACGTTTTGAGTTGCAAGCGCGTTTCTCAAAAATCCTATTACAACAACGATTCTGATAAATGAAGTTGTCATTATCAAAATTCCGGGTACGATTGTTAGAATTGTCAACAAGGCGATAACTTGCAAAGTCGATGAAACGTCTTGAGAATTTTCAGCTGTGCCCAATTCTAAGTTGATGCGCGGGATTAGCGGTTCTGCGCCTGCAACATTTGAAAGCACAAATAAAATTCCGACTATGCAAATTATAAAATATTTTCGATTCAAGCCGTTTTGTGCTCCCTTCAGTGTAAAAACTTAAATTAAAATTTTTTAATGCAAATTTTCAAGCCTGCCGTTTAAAATCGATTTTTTGGCAGAAAATTTCAACGTCACGCGGCTTTTAAATGATTTTGCTAAGGAAATTACTTCTTTTTGAAAATAGGCGGGATTTTTGAATTAAATTCCCAAATTTTCCAGCGTCGATTTTTCGGCGTGAAATTTCAACGTAACGCGGTTTTGAAAGATTTTGCTAAGAAAATTATTTCTTTTTGAAAATAGGCGGGATTTTTTGGATTAAA
>FLNY01000130.1_pt1 | contig 31470 bp, 26 predicted proteins | sample 1140381 | NCBI WGS metagenome assembly FLNY01 (sample SAMEA3878172, study PRJEB12797) | bioreactor metagenome | biome: Moose rumen | place: Sweden | collected 2011-10 | reverse complement strand
TTTCCGTCGTACCCTTAAAGAACATGGGCAGAAAGATACTCCAGAACTAACCAACTGGGGTGACGCTTTCAGTGAACTCAAACGATTTATCATGAATCTGCCTGAAGGCAAAAAGGTCGTTTTTCTTGACGAGCTTCCATGGATGGATGCTCCACGCTCTGGCTTTTTATCAGAGCTGGAGTCTTTTTGGAATGGATGGGCATCCGCTAGAAAGGACATCGTTTTTGTGGTATGTGGAAGCAGTACCTCATGGATGGTCAAGAAAATCATTAAGAATAAAGGTGGATTACACAATCGTCTGAACCACCGTATTTCTCTCAATCCATTCCCATTGGGGTTATGCGAAAAGTTAGCTCAGTCACGAGGGCTTGTGCTGAACCGCAAACAGATACTTGAAGCCTATATGATATTTGGCGGTGTTCCATATTATTGGAGCTTGTTGCAAAAAGGAATGAGCATTACATCCGAGATTGACAGACTGATTTTTTCGCCTGACGGAGAGCTGCATGACGAATTTGAGATGCTATATGCTTCTTTGTTCAAAAAGCCCGAGCCATACGTCCGTGTAATTGAGTTGTTGGCCAAGAAAAAGATGGGCATGACACGACAAGAGTTGTTGGCAGCAGGAAAATTTGAAGACAACGGAGCATTCTCTGACATTCTGAAAGATTTGGAGTGGTGTGGATTCATTAGAAGTTATACCATGATGGGGTATCGGACAAAATCGGACATCTTCCAGCTGATAGATCATTATACATTATTCTATTACGAATACATAGACGGAGTACGTCAAGGCTCAAACTATTGGAGATCCATGTTGGGAACACCAAAGTATAATACTTGGTGCGGCTTGGCATTTGAGCGTACTTGCCTATGGCACGTTGACCAGATTAAAAAGAAACTTGGCATTAGCGGAATACTGACAAACGAATATGCATGGCGTAGCTTGCCGGATGAGAGTATCGGAAGGCCTGGAGTTCAGATAGACCTGCTTATAGACCGCAGTGATGGGATAATTGATGTATGCGAAATGAAATACTCGAAGGAATCATACACCATCACTTCCGATTATGCAGGTGAACTTGCCCGTAAACGAAATGTTTTCCAGACCGTAACAGGCACCAAAAAGGCCATTCATTCCATCATGGTTACCACCGATGGCCTAACTCGGAATGAATATTGGGGAGACATTCAAGCAGAAATACAACTGGACGATTTGTACGAACTGTAAAAATTGATTAATTTGCTATGTTCGAGGAATTTAAGAAGATAACAATAAAAGGAGGCTACTTTGAACAACCTACCGAGTTTAGTTTGTTCACCCCAAACCAAACTTTGAGCATCATATATGGACGAAATGGCAGTGGGAAAACATCTATTGCAAAAGCCATACGACAATTAGTAGGCAAGGATAGTAAGCAACCTGAGGAAGACGGAAACCTTCCATTTACCATTACTTCTGATGCTGTTATTCCAGAAGACAAAGAAACTTCTGTCTTTATCTTTGACGAGGAATTTGTCCAAGAGAATGTAAGGACAAAAGGCAAAGGGTTGGAAACCATTGTAATGATGGGTGAACAGGTGGATTTAGATACACAAATCACAACAAAAAAAGCAGAAGGGGCGGTCGTTGATAATAAGATTGTAGAACAAACAGCCTTGAAAGAAAAATACGAAAATGCAATTGAGACTTCATCTCCACAGTATTTTTTTAACAAAATCAGAGATGAACTGCGGAAAGATGGAGGTTGGGCAGATACTGACAGAGATGTAAAGGGTAACACTGTGAAAAGCCGTGTTACGGAAGATTTTGTAAAGAATTTGGCAGATAAAGAAGAACCGATAGAAACAGAAGATGTATTGCGACAACGGCTTAATGATGATTTTAGCCTATATACTCAAACCAATGAAGCCCAAGAAATTGTATGGGAATCAATGCCATTAGAAATGCCTGCGGATTTGAGTACTGTAAATGCACTGCTAGAGAAAAAAGTCGAGAAACCTGAATTGAGTGACCGAGAACGAAGACTTCTGACTTTTCTCCAGGAACATTCAGGTCACTATTCTATAGATGCTACAAGGCAATTGACAGAAGAAAAGTGGCCTTTCTGTCCTTTATGTCTTAGGGAGGCTGGAGAACAGGATTATGTGAACATTGGTGACACATTGAAGCAATTACTAAACAAAGAGTCTGAATTATATAATAAAGAGTTAGATACAGCTATAGAGTTGTTCCCAGACATGGCAACAACTTTGCCTGCATTTCCTAATAATTTGAATTCAAAGGAAATTAAAGATGTTCAACTTGCAATCGAGCAGTTGAATAAAGACGTAACTACAATAAAGAATAGAATCAAAGTCAGGAAAAGGGACATTTATGGAACAATGGAGGCCCCCTTTAATGCAGAAGAGATGGATAGTTATGTTACACATGTAGCAAATTATAAGGACACAATAGAAACTCTTAAAATGTGTGTTGCAACTTTTAATCGTTCAGTCAATGAACGAAAGAAACTAAAGGAAAAAGTGTTGCAAGAGAATGAGTTACTTGCAAGAAAACGTCTAAATACGTTATTGAATGGGTACAATAGTGCAAGCAAAGCCTATGAAGATTGTACGAAGGTCCTATTGGAATTGAATGCAAAAAAGAAGAAAATAGAGAGTGATATAAAAGTCTTAAAAGCGCAGATTGAGCGAACAGACATTGCATTGAACTACATCAATGAGCAATTACAATACGTATTCTATAGCGACAAGAAGGCGAAACTAGTTGCTGGAGATGGATGCTACAAATTGAAAATTCGAGGAAAGGATGTGCCTCCTAAGAAAATTAGCGTAGGCGAGAGAAATGTTCTTGGCCTGTGTTACTTCTTCGCAAAACTATTCATCAACAAGAAAAAAGAGGATAAATACAAAGACGAGATACTAATAGTAATAGATGATCCAATATCCAGTTTCGATGATGGTAATCGACTGGGGGTACTTTCTCTGTTGCGTTATCAATTTAGCAGCATAAAAAAGGGAAACTCAAATAGTCGAATTTTGGTCATGACCCATGACCTTCGTTCAGCGTTTGACTTGATAAAAGTACGTTCGGAACTAAATGGCGGCAACGGAAATGATAAAACATACTTGGAACTTGTCGATAAACAATTGACACAGCGCAAGATTTCCAATGAATATAAGAGACTATTGGAGGCTGTATATGAGTATGCAAAAAAAACAGATGATGTAGATGATCAAGAAGATAGTAGTATCGGAAATATCATGAGACGCGTTGTCGAAGCCTTTTCAAGTTTTTGCTATAATACAAGTTTTGAAACAATGATGTGTCGTGAAGGTGTACTAAATATCATACCTGAAGAAAAACGAGGATATTATGAAAACTTCATGTGCAGATTGGCCTTAAATGGGGAAAGCCATATGATGGAAAATGTGTATGCATTAGATACTATTACTCCTTATTTCACCAAACAAGAAAAAATACAAACAGCGAAGAGCTTATTGCTGTTTCTAAGCTACATAAATAAAGAACATCTATCATGTTATTTGGGCAAAGCTAAAGATGGGGACGAGGACAAAATTGCTGTAATAGAAAGTTGGATGCATGAAGAAGCAAATTGGATAAACATGTAATATTTATAGCCGTATCTATACCCCTCATTGGTAAATATGCTAGTGTAGCAAATTTGTACCAAGTTGAAGTTGTTATCCAATTGTTCATTCTCTTGTATCATAGCAAAGGGATAGGCTAGTTGGACGTTACAATTCTTATGGTTGATGTAATTTCCTGTGCGTAATTAAAAGGCATTGTCATCGTCTTTGAACTCTAAGGTAAAACTGCGACAGAATGTCGCAGTTTTACCTCACAATACAGAACTGTTCATAGATATTAACAGATCAAAAACTGCACATTTTTATATTTTTTGTGGTTTCGTAAAGTTAAAAGTGTTAAATCTTCGACTTTTTTATCACTCATAGAATCTATGGTTTCACTTTTCTACCGTTTAAAAGCAAAAGCACTGATAAATAATCAGTTATAGATACGCTGGCTGCAACCTAACTTCTGTTACAGTAAATAAAAATGAGCCATTGGTAATAGATGAATACACTTTTATTGATGCTGCAAACACAACGCTTTATGTTCCTGTAGGTTGTGTAGATGTGTATTCTGCTGCAGATGGGTGGAAAGATTTTAAGGAAATAAAAGAGATTGGTTCTGTCCCGTCTGGCATAGAGCACATCTCTGAAGATGATGGCACAGCAATCAAGACACAGTCGGACAACTGGTATGACCTCAGTGGGCGTAAGCTGCAAAGCACGCCAATACAGAAAGGTATCTACATCATTAATGGTAGGAAGGTCGTTATTAAGTAACCAAGCTACTTCGGCAATAAACCAACAACGCAGTGAAGCCTCCTTCACTGCGTTTGTTGTTGTGTTCTATAGCACCATCCCCAAGGCTCGGGTAACGGCATTGCGGATGAAGGCATTACGCCAGTTCGGGATAAGAAAATCAAAACAGCATAAGTTGCTTAGTGTCTTCAATGTAGTATCGTTGTAGCACCTGTGGCTTATTGTCGAAGAAGCAGTAAGCCGCCAATGCCGCAATCATGCTCATGATGAAGTTGTTGACCGACCTGTGTCTTGAGTGTACCAGTTGTGCCGTATTCTTGAGCATGTCATTAATTGTCTCGATGATACATCTTTTCCGCAGCATGACCTTGTCCCACATGGGCATGAGTTTGTTCTTCATGTTAGTTCTGATGCCTGTCATCAGGTGAGCCCCGTCCTCGAAAAGCATGTCGAAGAGTCTGGGTGAGATGTATCCCTGTCGGCAAAGAGCTTTTCGCAGAGTGTCTTGGTCAGGACTGCCCAGACTTTCGGGTCTCTGTCATCCATGTTGGCACCCGTGAAACAGAATATGATGCTCTCTCCTCTGTCATTGCAGATCAGGTGCAGCTTGAAGCCGTGACACCATCCCACCGTCCCCTTTCCGTCGGTAGCCAGGCCCTTGAACACTTTGTTGGCGTAACGCCTGAGATTGTGGCAGACAGGCACCATCGTAGAGTCCACGAAACTGATGCCAGTGCAGCGTCCGAAAGCTGAGAGGTTCAGGAAGAACATCATCTATTTTCTCCGCAGTTATTAACCTTTAAATAAATAATTAATTATCTTTGCGATACGGATAACCTTATAAAATAAAAAACAAAAATCAATGAGAAAGATTCTAATCGGATTGCCGCTTTCTGCGACATACAACACAAAACAACTGTTTGGCAGCATGTCGTACGACGACCAGTTCTACAATCCCACCCTGCAGCTGAATCTTGCTTTCCGCCTGTAAAGGACGGAAACGCCTTCCGGGCACGGACTGCCGGAGATAAAAGCAATCGGGCTGAATGCGTCGCATCCAGCCCGATTGTTGTTTTATGGTTAAAAATAAGTGATGTCAAAAAATAATTAGAGAATCACGCGGTTAGTGGTCATTGCCATCAGCTCGTTGGCTTCTCTCCAGTTCTTTGCAATGGACTGTGCCATTTTCTTTACAATCTTTTTCATAATCTTTTTCCTTTCTTTAATTGACGGGAGCAAAGGTAAGGTGGTTCTGTCATGTCTGCAAGGAATTGAGGGAATAGTCGTCGTTTGGGTGTGAAATGGTGATTTAGGTCAAGCCGTTCTTTTGCTTTTTGCCGTGGAATGGATGAAAAATACAGGCGATGATGTTGTTTCACGGAGAAAATCCTTACCTTTATCCGCACCAAACCATTGCTCTCCCATGAAAGACATAAAGCCCCGACAAAGAATATCCCGATTGTGCGCACTGCTGGTAATGGTCGTGCTGACGGCACTTGCAGCCTCGGCACGCCCCCATTTCGGCAATGTCACCGACGGGAAAAACTCGTATGAGATAATGTCAAACTCCGGCCGCTCATGGTACACGCTGCAGGGGCTCAAGAACAATTACTATCTCAGGATGGTCCGCGCGACGGAGAATGTCTATGTGGTCGAGCAGGTGCCGCGGTCGGAATACATGAACCCCATACCTGGCATCGAGGCAGGCGACTCGGCCATGAAGGTGAACAACGACTTTTTCTTTTTCAATGCATCCAGGCGGGCGTACAAACTGCTGCGGTATGAGCGTCCGGGACTCTCTCCCGAGCAGCTCCGCCGGGCAGACTCGCTCAGCATTGTGGAGGGTGTCTACCAGTGGGCGGGCGGGAATTCGCTCCGGTTCAGTGTCGAAAGCGACTGCCAACCTTCGGTAGAGGTCGGTCTGGGAGCGGCAGAGAACATCTCGTTCCGGCCCGATTTGGTGGAGGGACAAACCGTCTACATGCACATCCGCACGCCAAAGCGCAACTGGCTGCTCAGGCCCACTGCGGAAGGACTGTCCATCTATCAGGCTGTTTGGAACCCTCAGTCCAAGAAGTATTCCCGCGGTGCACTCGTCCGCAACGCCAAGCGGCTGGACACTACCCACCCGGGCAGTTTCAGTTTCGACTATGAAGGCTTCGGGATGCCTTTCCTCGACATCCTCGACAAGTACTGTTCCGACGAGATGCTGCAGCGGCTTGTGAAGGAAACAACCGTCGCGGACAAGAAGTCTGTACTGCAGGTATATAATAGGATAATCCGGAAAATGCTTGCGCTGCGTGGGAGGAGGACTTGAAAAAACGGCAGTTCCGCTTGCAGTTTTATGCAAAAAGCCTAACTTTGTGAAACAAATACTTAAAACAAATTAAACAATGAGACGACTTTTCCTTATGTTGATTGCCCTGGGAGTGGCGTTGAGCGTCGACGCCCAGACGCTGCGCAACAGCAGCAACTCCACCATCGGCTCCATCAGCAGCAGCGGTGATGTCCGCAACTCCAGCAACAGCCTGGTCGGAAAGATAAGCAGTAACGGTGATGTGCGCGATGCCAGCAACCGACTCATCGGCAAGATTGACGGCAGCACCATCCGCAATGCCAGCAATTCGACCATAGGCTATGTCGAGTCCGACGGCACCGTGCGCAACAGCAGCAACTCTACCATCGGAAAAATCAGCGACGACGGTACCGTGCGCAACGCCAGCAACGCAACCATAGGCTATGCCCGCGGCGTGCCAAAGAAACAGGCTGCACTGGTGTTCTTCTTCAATTTGTTCAATATGTAGGGACCCCCCGGAAACAGGGCTTTCCTGAACTGTTTTCCAAAAGCCGTCCAAACACATTGCGTTTAGGCCCCGTTCATCGTCCGTTTGGGCGGCAGTTGCAATGCGTTTGGGCCCCAAATGGAAAACCGCTGTTTTCAAGGGCTGGAAAGACCGCCTTCCGGAAGTGGAAACACTCCCTGCTTTCGTTTCCATCAGACCATTACAGAAAACGAACATAAACCATGAGAAAATCCATTCTTTTCCTCCTTTTTGCCTGTTTCATGGCCCTGTCGGCCGGCGCACAGGAAGTCAAGCCCGACTACACCATCCTCGTAGGGCAGTCCATCCAGTGGAAACCAGGCAATGAAGTAATCAAGTCCGTAGATAAATCGGGTGACATCGACTGTGTCCGTGCCGCCCGCATGGGGCGGCAGGTGAGCGTCAAGGGTCTCAAGGCAGGTCTTGTCATGCTCACGGCAACCTTTGCCAGCGGCAAGACAGCCAAGTGCCTGGTGCGCGTTGTTGAGGGCAATGCACAGGCGGGCGGCTGGAAGGGGCACTACGAACTGAAGTACCCCGCCAACTACTTCCATGTGGCTACGAGAGAACTCAAGACGGGATGGGTTGACCATGCCGCACGCATTGACAACATCTATGCCCTGGTCACTCAGCATGAGCCCCGTATCGGAACTATCTACAGCCGTTTTGACTTTAAGACACGGAGGGGCTATCAGGCTTCGGCCTTGGATCCGGAATTCCGTTACACTGACGAATGCGGCGACGATAACGACTGGGACTTTGAGCGTTACTTTAAGGATTTTGCACCGAAAGACCCCGACAAGACCTTTCCGTGGGCACTCCTGGAGTTCGGCATCGTGACGACCGGCGAGGATGAGCCCCGAGGTGACCTGTTGCAGGACTTCCATACCTACGGATGGCCCATTGAGGCATTGGGGCTCTACTATGTAGGTGATGAAACCTTCCTTGGCATCCGCTGCTGGAAGTTCGACACTCGTCAGCGACCGCCGTCGGGCGACATGGGTTCCGTGTATTGGGTGGACCCGTCGAACGGGCTTCTGCTCAAGCGCGTGTATGCCGATGGCACCGGATTCGAGACCGTCATCTACGACCTCGACTACCATACCTGGACCCCGGATATGTTTCCTGAGATGAAGTAGCCGACAGAATTAGAAAGAAACAATCAGAAAACCAATGCCGGAAATACCTTACCGGATTCGGCATTGCCGCCGGATAGGAAATAATGATTAATTTAGTGCTTAACCTATAAAAAACAATCTATGAAATCATTACAGGACTGGAAGAGCATCGTGAAGACAGTCTTCATGTTCCTCGCAGTGTCGATGTTCTCGTTCACACTCACTTCTTGTGGCGACGATGGCGACGAAGATGCCGACATGATTCTCCTCAACGGCGAACAGGTAGCCATCTCAAGTGTCAGCGTCTTCCATGATGAAGGTCGTGGGTATGACATTTATTTCAACTATGGAACGGGAAATGAAATAGCCGTTTCCTTGGGTGAGGACAAAGTAGGCAAGCGTCTTGACTTGACAAAGAACCAGACCTCTCGCGACGATGAAGACAACGCACTTTGGTATTGTGGCGTGGGAATCCTTGGCAATTGGTTCTATACCGACGAAGGTGACTTCCAGTCGGGAACCATGCAGGTGAACATCAAGGGCAACAAGGTGGCCGTCGTGGCAAGGGGACAGGTTGTTGGAAAGACATCAAAGGAAACCGCGCCCCGCAAAGTGGCGGTAGGGGAAGCGGCACTGCTGTCAAGTGCGACTTTCTCTATTGTCTACGAAGGCCCATTCACAGAGTTTATGCCAATATCAAAGTAATTAGTCTGCCGATTGTCCCGCCGTCGCTTTTCCACGGCGGGCAGGCCTAATAAAGAGCGGTCGCGCCACAATGATGGCGCGGCCGCTTGCTTTTTCCCGAAAGGAAAGTGTGTTCATGCGCACTTCGCAGGCTAACTCCGTCTGTATTGTTGCGGGGTGATGCCCGTCAGGCGCTTGAAATACTTGCAGAAGAATGCCGGGTTGGGGAAGTTCATTTCCTCGCTGATTTCGGCCACCTGCTTGCCGGTGTGCTTCAGTTCCACCTTGATGTTCATCAGTATGGCATCGTCAATCCACTCTTTTGCCGTGCGCCCGCTTGCCTTCTTTATGAGTGTGCTGAAATAGCGGGGCGACAAAAAGAGCCGTTCGGCATAGAAGCCGATGCCGTGCTCCTTCCGCGCGTGGGCATTCACCAGCTGAATGAAATTGGCAAGCAGTTTCTGTTCGTAGGAGAGTGTCCCCGAGTTGCTCTGCTCGGCCTTTCCCCATAAGGCATCGACATGCCAGAGAAAGGCCGCAATGAGGTGGAGCGTGGTCTGCGGACTGTGGTCTGCGCGGCGGGTATAGTCGAACAATAGCGCGTGGATATCTTGCAAGTTCTGCAACTGTTCCTCGTCAAGATGGACTTTGAAGTCGCGCACATGTCCGTCGAAAGCCTTCGGCACATGGTTTCCCAGTGCCAGACGGAACAGTTCGTCGCTCATCGATATGGCCAGACCTTGTACATTGTCAGAGAGGTTTCGGATCTGTGCGATGCAGTTGGGACCGAGGAACAGCAGATCGCCCTGCTCCAGATGGTAGTCTACGAGGTTGACCATCGGCTCTGCCCATCCCTCTTTCACGATGAGTATGCGCATCTCTTCCAGCAGGAATGGCTTGCGGATAAAGTCCCAGGTCCTGACTACGGGAGCCAGGTTGATCGCAATGGCAAGATGTTGGGAGAGGTAGTTGTTCACCAGCAACTCGTTCTGTCCTTCCAATAACTCGCGAAGTTCGGCCAGTGTATACCGATTTAGTTCTTCCTGTTGCATGTGCTTATGTGTTAAAAACCGACATAAAGGTAATGAGAAAATGGGAAATAGTAGCAAAAATAAGGTGTTTTTGTACAAAAAGAACATATATTCTGCCGATTGGATAAGCATATAACGCTGAAAACCTGTTACCTTTGCAGCAAACGAAACCACAGACTATGAAGAGAATATCCTTTGTTTCGGTGCTCATGCTGGGCTTCGCGCTTGCCGGAACGGCACAGACCACGCTCGACGAATGCCAGGAAGCCGCCCGCAGGAACTATCCGCAGATTCGGCAATACGACCTCTTGCGGCAAACCACGCAGTTCACTTTGCAGAGCATCCGGAAGGGATGGCTGCCGCAGGTGTCGGCTACGGCGCAGGCAACGCTGCAGAGCGATGTGGCCAGTTGGCCCGGAGAGATGCAGGGAATGCTCTCACAGATGGGCATCCAGATGGAAGGCCTGAAGCGCGACCAGTACAAAGTGGGCATAGATGTCAACCAACTGGTTTACGACGGCGGCAGCATCAAGGCCCAGCAAGAGGTCGCACGACAGCAGGGGGAGGTGCAGGAGGCACAGACCGATGTGGCGCTCTATGCCGTCCGCCAGCGAGTGAACGACCTGTTTTTCGGCGTCCTGCTTGCCGATGAGCGTATCCTGCTCCTGGAAGACATGCAGGAGTTGTTCCGTTCGAGCGAAGACAAACTCTCGTCGATGTACAAACACGGCACGGCGGCACTCAGCGACTACAACAATGTCAGGGCCGAGCGCCTCGATGTGGAGCAGCAGATAGTCAGTCTGCGCTCCCAACGGCAGTCGCTGCTGTCCGTTCTCTCTGCCTTCTGCGGCCAGGAAATCAGTCAGGTGGCCCGACCGCCGATGGTGGACAGCGGCACCGGCAACAATCGTCCCGAACTGCGGCTCATCGACAGCCAGCTACAATTGCTCGACAAACAGCAGCAATTGCTCAATGTCAGGCTGCGTCCGAAGGTCAGTCTTTTCGCATCGGGCTTCTATGGATACCCTGGCTACAACATGTTCGAGGATATGCGCCATCGTGAGTTCTCGCTTAACGGCATGGTGGGGGCACGCATTACCTGGAACTTCGGGCAACTGTACACCCACAAGAGCGACAGCGAGCAACTCCAGACACAGCGTTCTCTCTATGAAGTGCAGCGCGAGACATTCCTCTTCAACAACCGATTGGAACAACTCCAGGCGTCGGAAGAGGTCAACCGCTACCGCCAGTTGCTCCGGAACGATGCCGAAATCATTGCACTGCGCACTTCCATCCGCCAGGCGGCAGAATCGAAGCTGGTGCACGGCATCATCGATGTGAACGACCTGATACGCGAAATCAACAACGAGAATGCCGCGAAATTGCAACAGTCCATCCACGAAATTGAATTACTGAAGGAACTTTACGACCAGAAAATCATATCAAACAATTAATCTGCTATGCGCTATATGAAAAAGATAATCGCCCTGCAATTACTCCTCCTATTGTTCGCCGGTTGTAAGAAATCGGCGAAGGACTACGATGCCACAGGTGTGTTCGAAGCCACGGAGACCACCGTCTATGCCGAGCAAAACGGGGTCTTGCTGTCCTTCAATGTGGAAGAAGGCTCCCAACTTGCCGCAGGGCAGGAAGTGGGTCTGATAGACACGACGCAAATCTGGCTGCAACTGAAACAACTGGAAACCACAAAACAGGTCTACTCCAGTCAGAAACCCGACACGCAGAAGCAAATAGCTGCCCTCCGCGAACAGTTGGCAAAGGCCCGTCGTGAGCAGCAGCGCTACTCCGAATTGGTCCGTGACGGCGCCGCACCGTCGAAGACCCTCGACGATGCCAAGGCCAATGTGCAAGTCCTGCAGCGGCAACTCGATGCCCAACTTTCCACCCTTGACAACCAGAACGCCACGCTGAACAACCAGATAGCGGCTACATCGGTGCAGGTGTCTCAACTCAGCGACCAGCTGCGCAAGTGCCACATCGCGGCTCCGATGGCAGGAACCGTACTGGAGAAGTATGTCGAACGGGGTGAGTTCGTCACCGCCAGCAAACCCCTCTTCAAGCTGGCCGACACGCAGAACATGTACATTCGTGCCTATCTCACCTCCGCACAGTTGAAGGATGTACGCATAGGACAGCAGGTGAAAGTCTTTGCCGACTACGGGAAGGGTGCAAAAACAGAATATCCGGGCACCGTCTCGTGGATATCTGGCAAGTCGGAGTTCACCCCGAAGACGATTGTCACCGACGATGAGCGTGCCGATTTGGTCTATGCCGTGAAGATTCTGGTACAGAACGACGGTAATATAAAGATTGGAATGTACGGCGAAGTGAAATTGTAACCCTCCGAACTGGTTCCCATGCAGGCAATAAAGGTCGACAATGTCAGCAAGAGCTACGGCTCGGTGCAGGCCCTGCGCAATGTGAGTTTCAGCGTGGAGCAGGGCGAACTGTTCGGACTGATAGGCCCGGACGGTGCCGGCAAGTCAACCATGTTCCGCATCCTGTGCTCGCTCTACACCCCCGATGAGGGCTCAGCAAGCGTTGATGGCTTCGATGTGGTGTCGCAGATGAAGGCCGTCAGGCAAAGGGTAGGGTACATGCCTGGTCGGTTCTCGCTCTATCAGGACCTCACCGTGCGTGAGAATCTCGAGTTCTTTGCCACCATCTTCGGGACGACCGTGGAAGAAGGGTACGACACCATCCGTCCCATCTATTCGCAGATTGAACGCTTCGAGCATCGGAAGGCGGGTGCCCTTTCCGGCGGAATGAAGCAGAAACTGGCCCTCTCGTGTGCATTGGTGCACAAACCCAGCGTGCTGTTCCTGGACGAACCCACCACGGGTGTAGACCCCGTGAGCCGCAAGGAACTTTGGGACATGCTGGGAATGCTGCGTGAACAGTGCATCACCGTGGTGGCATCGACACCCTATATTGACGAAATCCGCCGCTGTGAGCGCGTCGCCTTCATCAGCAGTGGCCAGATAAAGGGCATCGATACCCCCGAGAACATCCTGCGGCAGTTTGCCGATGTGTTCAACCCTCCCCCTATTATTCACACGGCTACCGGCCAGGACGGGCATGAGAATGTCATAGAGGTGAGCCATCTGGTCAAGGCTTTCGGCTCGTTTCGCGCCGTCGACGACATCACCTTCAGTGTGAAGCGGGGCGAGATTTTCGGTTTCCTTGGTGCCAACGGCGCCGGAAAGACCACGGCCATGCACATGCTCACCGGGCTGAACCAGCCCACCAGCGGTACGGGCAGGGTGGCCGGCTACGACATCCGTACCGAATACGAGCAGATAAAACGCCACATCGGCTACATGAGCCAGAAGTTCTCGCTCTACGAGGATTTGACCGTGGCAGAGAACATCCGTCTCTTTGCGGGCATCTACGGGATGCAGCCGAGGGACATCGACCGCAAGACCGACCTGCTGCTGGAACGCCTCGACTTCACCGGTCACAAGCACAGCCTGGTCGGTTCGCTGCCGCTCGGATGGAAACAGAAACTGGCCTTCTCGGTGAGTATCTTCCACGAGCCCGGCATTGTCTTTCTGGATGAGCCCACGGGAGGCGTCGATCCCGCTACGCGCCGGCAGTTCTGGGAACTCATCTACGATGCGGCCGGCCGCGGAATCACCGTCTTTGTCACCACGCACTACATGGACGAGGCCGAATACTGCGACCGTATCAGCATCATGGTCGACGGGAAAATCAGTGCCATGGGTACCCCCGACGAATTGAAGCGGCGTTTCGGCCAGCCCGACATGGACCATGTATTCACCTTCCTGGCCCGCCAGGCCACACGCACCGACGCATAAACGACGACCGACCGTATGAAAGCATTTCTCAATTTTGTAAGGAAAGAAGCCATGCACATCCTCCGCGACAAGCGCACGATGCTCATTCTCTTCGGCATGCCGCTGGTGCTTATGCTGCTGTTCGGCTTTGCCATCTCCACCGATGTGCGCCATGTCCGCACGCTGGTGGTGGGCTCTTCCATGGACCATGAGACCCAGCAGCAGGTCGAACGGCTGTCTGCTTCGGAATATTTCGACATCGTCGCCGTCGTGGGTACGCCTGAAGAGGCCGAGCGAATGCTCCGCAACCAGCGCGCCGACATGGCTGTCGTCTTCGGCAATCGGTATGCATCTACTCGTTCCGGCGTGCAGTTTCTCGTAGACGGGGCCGATCCCAACATGTCGCAACAGTGGGTCAGCTATGCCCGGCAGACGCTCATGGGACCGCAGCAGATGCCCGTGAATGTGAAGATGCTCTACAACCCGCAGATGAAATCGGCCTACAACTTCGTCCCTGCCATCATGGGTATGCTGCTGATGCTTATCTGTGCCATGATGACCAGCATCTCGATAGTGCGCGAGAAGGAGCGTGGTACGATGGAAGTGCTACTGGTCTCGCCGGTGCGTCCCCTGATGGTGGTCGTGGCAAAGGTGGTTCCTTATCTGGCACTGGCATTCGCCATCCTGACCGTTATCCTGTTCATGGCCCGCTACATCCTGGCAGTGCCGCTGGAAGGGTCCATTGGCCTGATTTATTTCGTGTCGACCGTCTACATCATTTTGGCGCTGTCGCTGGGCATGCTCATCTCCAATGTGGCAAAGACCCAGCTGGTGGCGTTGCTCTTTTCGGCCATGGTGCTGCTCATGCCCATCGTAATGCTGTCGGGGATGCTGTTCCCCGTGGAGAGCATGCCGGTGGTGTTGCAGTACATTTCGGCCGTGATTCCCCCTCGGTATTACATCAGTGCCATGCGCAAACTGATGATTATGGGCGTGCCCTTCCAGGCTATTGCCCGCGATTTCTACATCCTTCTGGGCATGGCTGCGGTCTTGCTGTCGGTGGCCTTGCTTACCTTCAAAACCCGATTGGAATAGTCATGACGCTGCGTTTCCTGCTTGAAAAGGAGTTCCTGCAAATCCGTCGCAATGCGTTTTTGCCCCGTCTCATCCTGGTGTTCCCCATCATGATCATGTGTGTCATGCCTTGGGTGATGACGATGGAGGTGAAGAACATCGTGGTCGATGTGGTGGACAACGACCGTTCGTCGCTCTCCCAGCGGCTTGTGCACGAGGTGGAGGCCTCACGCTATTTCATATTCAACGGGCAGAAGGAGTCCTATGCTGCTGCGCTTGCCGAGATTGAGCGTGGCAAGGCCGATGTGGTCATGGTCATTCCGCGGCACTATGGGCGCGAAGTGTCGCAGAGGCGCCATCCGGAAGTGCTCATTGCGTCGAACGCCGTGAACGGAACGAAGGGCGGAATGGGTGCCACCTACCTCTCGCAGATACTTCTTTCCAACCTGCAGCCGTCGGCCGCACTGCCCTCCACGCTCTATCTCTACAACGGGCACCAGAATTACAAGCTCTTCATGATACCCGCCCTGCTGGCCATCGTGCTGATGCTGATGTGCGGTTTCCTGCCGGCACTGAACATCGTGGGCGAGAAAGAGGCTGGCACCATCGAGCAGATGAATGTCACGCCGGTGTCGAAGTGGGCCTTCATCCTGGCAAAGCTGATTCCCTACTGGCTCATTGCGCTGTTTGTCATCACGGTTTGCCTCTTGTTGGCGTGGCTGGTCTACGGCATCACCTGTCAGGGCAGCCTCGTCTGGGTCTACCTGCTCTCCATGCTGCTGGCGCTCTTCTTCAGTTCGTTCGGACTCATTGTGTCCAACTACAGCGATACCATGCAGCAGGCCATGTTCGTCATGTGGTTCTTTGTCGTGTCGCTCCTGCTGCTCAGCGGCCTCTTCACCCCCGTCCGTTCCATGGCGCACTGGGCCTATCTGACCACCTATATAAACCCCATGCACTATTTCATCGATGCCATCCGCACGGTGTTTATCCGCGGAGGAGACTTCCACAGCATTGCCAGACAGGTGGGGGCGTTGCTGGCCTTCGTGCTCTTTATGGGAGCGTGTGCCGTGTGGAGCTACAGGAAAAACGCGAAATAGGCATCCGTAGGTGTGCCGCTTCCGGATTGGGTAAGTGGCGCATTTCCGCCGTTTGGCAACCTCTCCGAAATGTCCCCTTTCCACCCGTTTTCCAAAAGCCGCCCAAACGCAATGCAACTGGGGCTCAAATGCACTGCGTTTGGGCGGCTTTTGCATTGCGTTTGGGGCTCAAACGGGAAACGCACAAAGGGGAGTTGTTGGCTAATCGCCGTAAATATTTGTCCTATAACAAGTTAGATGGAAGCATCCTCCCATCCTCTCCGGTGCCGTTTTTGCACGAATAGGAAAATTCCCCCATGGAAATAGGGAAACACTCCTTTCTGATTTCAGAGAAATGTGTACTTTTGTTGCAGATAACAACCAAACAAGTAACGAACGCTTATGAAAAAGTCAATGATTTATGCCGTGAGTCTCACTCTTTTGCTGAGCAGTTGCGGCACCTATACAGGCACGGGAGCCTATGTCGGAACCTCGTTGGGCAGCATCCTGGGCAGTGCCATCGGTGGTATAGCCCACGGTCCCCGCGGCTCTGATGTGGGCACGGTGATAGGCATGGTGGGCGGTGCCGTGATAGGCGGAGCCATCGGCAGTGCGGCCGATGCCAAGGCCCAGCAGCAGCGCGAGGCCGACTTGGAGCAATACCGCCGTGATAAGGCAGCCCGTGCGCAGGCCCGTGCTCAACGGCAGCAGATGCAACAGCAGCAGGACGGAGTCTACGAAGGCAATGTGGTGGACGAGACCAACAGCGGCGACGACCGTATCTACGACTTCAACGGCAGCGACTATACCGGCGACTACAACGGACAGCAGCCCGTAAGCCAGGTTCCTTCGGCATCGAGTATGGAAGAACGGGCACGCGGACTGGCCTTCAGTGAGGCCATCGTAATCAGAAACGCACGCTTCTTCGACGAGGACGGCGACAACATTATCGGCCGGAATGAGGTCTGCAAGGTCATCTTCGAAGTGGTGAACCAGAGCAGGCAGACCCTCTACGACATCCAGCCCATCGTGGTGGAGACCTCGGGCAACAAGCATCTCTACATCTCTCCGGGCATGCACATAGAGCGTCTGGAGCCAGGTGGAGGCATCCGCTATACCGCGATGATTAAGGCCGACAACCGTATCAAGGAGGGAAATGTGAAGATTTGCCTCTCTGTGGTGGGCGGAAACAGCCGCACCATTTCGAAGGTGAGCGAGTTCAACATCCCGACAAAGCGATAGCGGCAGTCCCATACCGCCGTATGGAAACAAAAAAGAGCCTCAATTCGGTTGAGACTCTTTTTTGTTTGTTTCCGGCTGTACCTCTTCGGGAGCGTCTTTCTGCCCCTTCTCCTCGTCGGCTTTCTTCCAGACGGGCTGGTGCGGGTCGATAGGCACATCCAGGTCGAAGTCCAGTTCGGGCAGCACTTGCTCGCTCTCGTCCTTCAGCGGCACCTGCACCTCCTTCTTGTAAGGCTCCACCATCACGGTGGCAATGCCCTGCGAGATGATGCCCAGTTCCTTTGCTGCGCGGTAGGAGAGGTCGATGATGCGCCCTTTGACGAACGGTCCGCGGTCGTTTACGCGCACCACGACGGACTTTCCGGTGTTGACATTGGTCACTTTAAGCAAAGTCCCGAAAGCATAACTGCGGTGGGCGCAAGTCATGCTGTCGGGATGAAGCCTTTCGCCACTGGCCGTACGGGCGCCATTGAACTTCCTGGCATAGTACGAAGCCTTGCCGTGCGAAGTCTGTGCGGTGCCGTTCAGGAACCCAATGGTCAGGAGAACCATAGCAAGCAGGAGTTTGCCAATGGTGTGTCTGTTCATTCTTTTCAGTTTTGGTGAGGGGTTCTTTCGGGGGAACCCTTTGCCCTATACGACGCCTTGTGCCATCATTGCGTTGGCAACTTTCATGAAGCCGGCCACATTTGCACCGCGTACATAGTCGATGTATCCGTCGGCGCGGGTGCCGTACTTCACGCATTGCTCGTGGATGGAGTGCATGATGCCGTGCAGTTTCTCGTCAACCTCGGCAGCGCTCCAGTTCAGACGCATGGAGTTCTGGGTCATTTCCAGGCCGGAGGTGGCCACACCGCCGGCATTGACGGCCTTGCCCGGTGCGAAGAGTTGCTTGGCATGGATGAACTTGTCGACGGCTTCGGCGGTGCAACCCATGTTCGAAACCTCGGCCACGCAGAGGGTTCCGTTCTGCAGGAGCATATCGGCATCGTCGCCGTTGAGCTCGTTCTGTGTTGCACATGGCAGGGCGATGTCCACCTTCTGCTCCCAGGGCTTCTTGCCGGCGAAGAACTTTGCATTGGGATAACGGTCTGCATAGGGTGCGCAGATGTCGTTACCGCTGGCACGAAGTTCAAGCATATAGTCGATTTTCTCGCCACTGATGCCGTCGGGATCGTAGATGTAGCCGTCCGGACCGCTGATAGTCACCACCTTGGCACCCAGTTCAGTGGCCTTGGTTACGGCTCCCCAGGCAACATTGCCGAACCCGCTCACGGCAACGGTCTTGCCCTTGATGTCGATGTTTCGGGTCTGGAGCATCTGGTTGACGAAGTAAAGTGCACCGAATCCGGTAGCCTCCGGACGGATGAGCGAGCCGCCCCATTCCAGTCCCTTGCCGGTGAGCACGCCCTCAAACTGGCGTGTCAGCTTCTTGTACATGCCGAAGAGGTAGCCGATTTCGCGGCCACCCACGCCGATGTCGCCTGCCGGAACATCGCAGTTCGGGCCGATGTGGCGGTACAGTTCGGTCATGAATGCCTGGCAGAAGCGCATTATCTCGGCATCGCTCTTGCCTCGTGGGGCAAAGTCGGAACCGCCTTTCGCACCGCCCATGGGCAGCGTTGTCAACGCGTTCTTGAAGGTTTGTTCAAATCCGAGGAACTTCATGATGCTGAGGTTCACCGACGGGTGGAAGCGCAGACCGCCCTTGTAGGGGCCTATTGCACTGTTGAACTGTACGCGGTAGCCGATGTTTACCTGTACATTTCCGCTGTCGTCGACCCATGGCACGCGGAACATCACGATGCGTTCGGGTTCCACCATGCGCTCGATGAGCTTGGCTTTTTCAAATTCCGGGTGTTCGTTGTAAACATCTTGGATGGTAGAGAGGACTTCTCTTACGGCCTGAAGGAACTCAGGTTCGCCTGGATGCTTGCGCTCCAGCTGCTGCATAATGTTTTCAACATTCATGGCTTAGTGTGTTTTTAGGTTTATTAGGTTGAAGGTTAAAGACTCAGTAAGTTGCTGATAGCAAGGCAAAGATATACATTTCGTTTTGTCTGCCAAACAAAAAGGGAAGAATTTAATCTTTATTAGGGCTGGGCAGTCGGTTCACCGTGAGGCTTGTCTCGTCACGGCTTCGATGGTCCTGCGCACCTTTTCGGCCGATGTCTGTTGCCGGCAGTCTTCCGGTAGGAGCGTAGACCCCATGTGAATGTCCGGCCGGTGCAGGCTGGCCGATGCGATGGCGGTGCGTGCCGAGAAGTGGAACTGGGCGATGCCGGTGGCTTTTTGGATGGCAGCGATGTTGTGTTCGTTCACTCCGCAGCCCGCCATGATGGCTATTCTGCCCTGCGCCTGGGCTTGCAACTGCCGCAGCAGGGCCGTTCCTTCGGCTGCCGTGGGCTGTTGTCCCGATGTGAGCAGGCGGCGGAAGCCCAGTTGGATGATGTCTTCCAGCGCCTGTTGGGCGTTGGCGGCGCGGTCGAAGGCACGGTGGAAGGTGGCGGACAGCCCCTGTGTGTGTTGCAGGAGCATGGCGCACGCCTCGCGGTCCACCTCACCCGTGGGTGTGAGGCAGCCGAACACCACCCCGTCTGCCCCGATCTGGCGTGCCATGTCGATGTCGGCTGCCATGCGTTGCAGTTCCAGTGGTGTATAGGCAAAGTCGCCTCCGCGCGGCCGGATGATGACATGCAGGCGGCAACGGTCGAGCACTTGCCGTGCCACGAGCATCTCCCCGTAGGATGGGGTGGTGCCTCCTTCGGCCATGTTGGCACACAGTTCGACGCGGTCGGCACCTCCTTCCTGTGCGGCGAGGCAGCTCTCGACACTGTTGGCGCAGACTTCAAATTGATACATGGCCGTCACTGATGCAATGTTTATTGGTTATTGTTCAACGGTTATTGTCCCTACGGCCTTCTTTATGCGGTGCAGGCCTTCCATGAGCCGTTTGCGCTGGGTGGCCATGTTGATGCGGATGAACCCCTCGCCGGCGGTCTTTCCATAGATGGTGCCACAGCAGACGCGCACATGCCCCTTCTCTTTGAGCAGGCTGGCGAGTGCCTCGCTGGTCATACCTGTGGCGCGGATGTCGACCCATGCGAGGTAGGTGCCTTCCGAGCGGGTTACTTTCCAGTCGGGCAATTCCCGTTCGAAGAACTCGCAGAGGGCCTGGTAGTTGCCGTAGACATACTCTCTGAGCTCGTCGAGCCACTCTTCGCCCTCGTTGTAGGCTGCCATGAGCGCCGCCATGCCGAAGGGATTGAGGTCGCACACCTCGAAGGTGTTGATGACGCGGTCTATTTTCTGCCGTGTTTCGGGGTCGTTGCAGATGATGTTGGCGGTCTGGAGTCCGGCCGTGTTGAATGCTTTGGACGACGAGCAGAGGATGATTCCGTTGTCGAGGCAGGCCTGGCTGACGCGCCCGAAGGGGGTGTACATGATGTCGGGGAAGGTTAGTTCACCGTGAATTTCGTCGCTGATGACCTTTACATGGTGGCGTAGGCAGATGTCGTTGAGGCGTTCCAGTTCGCCGTCGGTCCACACGCGGCAGGCGGGGTTGTGGGGGTTGCACATGAGGAATATCTTCACGGCCGGGTCGGCGCATTTCTTCTCGAAGTCGACAAAGTCGATGAAGTAGGTCTGGTTGTGGTAGAGCAGTTGGCTTTCCACGGTTTCACATCCGGTGTTCCGTATGCTGGAGAAGAAGCAGTTGTAGACAGGCGTGAGCACAACGACCTTGTCGCCAGGCTTGGTCAGTGCCTTGATGCAGACGCTTACCGCCGGAACCACGCCGGTGGTGTAGAGAATCCAGTCGCGCTCCACATGCCAGTGGTGTCGCCGGCCGTACCAGTTAATCACGGATTTGTAGTAGTCTCCCGGCACATGTGTGTAGCCGAAGATGCCCTGTTCAGCCCTCTCGCAGATGGCTTTCTTGATGGGCGGTGCCACCTCGAAGTCCATGTCGGCCACCCAGAGGGGGAGGATGTCTTCCTGTTCGTCGTCGTCCCACTTCACGCAGTTGGTTCCACGGCGCACGGTAGGCTTGTCGAAGTTTGTCATAGTCTTGGTTTTCCTGAAGATTTAAGGTTGTGTCTTTCGTGTTTCTATGATGCAGTTGTTGGGTGTCTTGACAAATTCGTCGTAGGTGATGCGCCCAATCTCGTCGGCGATGATATGGCCGGTGCGCGGGTTCTTCACCTCGGTGATGGCTCCCCTGATGTCGGCCTGCACATCCGAATCCTCGAAGGCGCGGTCGGACGCGGCGTCGACGGTGCAGTTCTCCAGCACCAGGCGCTCGGCATAGCAGAGGGGTTGCTCGCCGGCTATGTGGCAGTTGACCAGCCGGACATTCTTCGAGTGCCAGGCAAGATACTCCCCGTCGAGCACGGAATCGACGATGGTGATGTTCTCGCATTCCCAGAACGAGTCCTTGGTGACAATCTTTGCATTGCGCACCACCACATTCTTGCAGTATTGGAACACATACTTGGAGTCGCTCACGAGCCCGTCCACATCCACATCCTCGCAGTACATGAAGGGGTAGGTGCCCTCGTGGAGGGTCACATTGCGTATGGTAAGCCCCTTGATGTTCCAGAAAGTCTCGTCGGCATCGTTGATGGTGACGTCCTCAAGGGTGAGGTTGTTCATCTCGCGGAAGAATTTCGGCCCGTCGATGACGCAGTGGCGCATCACCATGTTGTCGCTGTACCAGATGGCCGAGCGCGAACCGGGGGCGAAGTAGCAGTTGGTGATGACCGAACCGTCGACATGCCACCACGGGTATTTGCCGTAGAACCTGCAGTTGTCGGCCTCAATGTGCTCGCAGCACTTGATGCCCGACTCGCCGTCTGTGATGGTGATGTTTTCCAAGCGGGTGTCTTTAATGCCGAAAAGGGGGCGCTCGCCGCCGTATTCTTTGTTGCTGATGAGTTTCATGGCCAAGGTATTTCTCCATGCAAATGTAGACAAAAGCAATCAAATGGCAAAACTATCGGCGGGCGGAAAAAGCAGTTTTTTGAAGCATGTCCGTAATATGCTGATTGTCAGTATGATAGAACCTGACTTCATTTAAGGCTCAAACGCGATGCGTTTAGGCCCCAAACGGCGTGCGTTTGGGCGGCAGTTGGACTGCGTTTAGACCCCAAATGGAAAACGCCTGCAGAACAGGCCCAAGAAGAGAGGGTCGCTCCGGTGTTTGGAGCGACCCTCTTCGGTTGTGTGAAAAGTTCTTGGAAATTAGAGGTTGGGGTTGATTTCCGACCACTTGTCCAGTTCGGGGACGATGCCAAGGGTCACCAGCTCGTCGCGCATCTTGCAGAGGTGTGCGTAGCTCTGGTCCAGCTTGGCGTTCTCCTCGGGTGTGCCCTGCGGCACTTCGAAGTGTGCACCGGTAGTGTCGAGGGTGGTCTTCATGGCCATCATGATGTGGTTGTACTTGTCGGTGTGCACATAAGTGCCGACGGGGAAGCGGAAAGGCTCGCCGCCCATGACCGAGCGGATCATCTCAACGCTCAGGTGTGAGGGGCTCTGGAACGAGCTGCGGCCGCGCAGCTTGATGATGGCGGCACCGCCCTGGGTCACATCTTTCTTCATCTGTTCCCACTCTTCGGCGGGGAACTCGGGAGTGCCGATGATGTCGGTCAGTGCGCGTCCTGCTATCTTCACATGGCTGCCGAACACTGCCATCTGCTCACCGTGCCCGCCATAGGTGGCACATCCGCTTATCTGATTCTGGGGAACGCCGAACTTCTTGGCCAGCGCGCTCTGCAGGCGGGTGGTGTCCAATGCTGCCAGTGTGGTCACCTGACCGGGCTTCAGTCCGGAGTAGAGCAGGGTAACCAGGCCTGTAAGGTCGGCAGGATTGAAGATGATGATGACATGTTTCACATCGGGACAATACTGTCTGATGTTCTTTCCCAGTCCCTCCGCAATCTCGCAGTTGCCCTTGAGCAGGTCTTCGCGGGTCATGCCTTCCTTGCGTGGCGCACCGCCTGAAGAGATAATGTACTTCGCATCGCGGAAAGCCTCTTCGGCATCGGTGGTCGCCGTGATGGTGGCACCGTCGAAACCGCTCTGCCGCATCTCCTCGGCAACGCCCTCGGGGGAGAATACATCGTAAAGACAAATGTTGCTTGTCAACCCCATGGTAAGGGCTGACTGAACCATGTTCGAACCAATCATGCCGGCTGCACCGACGATGGTCAATTTCTCATTTGTTAAGAATGCCATGTTATTTGCTGTTTTTTATGAGTTGATATGTAAGGTTGCTGATTTCACATGCAAAAATAGAAAAACTTTTTTTTACCTAAAAATATAATGGGCTGTTTTACGGATTTTTGTAATTTTGACCGACATATCATCATCAGAACAGTTTTTTATGAACGAGATTACAGCACAACGGCTGGCCGCCGTCCGCCGCGTGATGCAGCGCGAGCACCTGGCCGCCTTCATCTTTCCCAGCACCGACCCGCACAACAGTGAGTATGTGCCTGCAAGGTGGAAGGGACGCGAATGGATATCAGGTTTCGACGGGTCGGCAGGCACCGCCGTGGTCACCATGAACAGTGCCGCCCTCTGGACCGATTCGCGCTACTTCATCGCCGCCGGGGAGCAGCTGCGCGGCACCGAGTTCCGGCTCATGAGGCTGAAAATGGAGGGAACGCCCACCATTGCCGAGTGGCTGGAGGAACAGATTGTCAGGCCTACCACCACTTCAAAACCGCCCCTCTCGACGGAAGTAGCCATCGACGGCATGTGCATCAGTGCCGATGAGGCTGCCCGTCTGGTTGCCGACCTGCGCCGGCACGGCGGACTGACCCTGCGCACCAACCTCGATGTCCTGGCCGAGGTGTGGACCGACCGCCCGCAAGTGCCTGCCGACCCGCTGCGGCTGCACCCCACGGAATTTGCCGGAGAAGGGGCAAGGGAGAAACTGCGCCGCCTGGGCGATGTCCTGAAGACCCTCCATGCCGACAAGATGCTGGTGGCGTCGCTCGACGATATTGCCTGGCTGCTCAACCTGCGGGGCAACGATGTGGACTTTAATCCCGTGTTCGTGGCCTATCTGCTGGCAGGAAACGATGGCGGCCACCTCTTTGTCGACCGCCGGAAACTGACCGCCGAGGTGGAAGCCTACCTCGCATCCGTCGGCATAGGGGTGAGCGACTACGACCTGCTTCGACCGGAACTCCAGCGCGTAGACAGTAAAATCTTTGGCCGGGAGCACCGCATCCTGGCCGATACCGGCGAAATCAGCCATTCCGTCTTTGCCCTTCTCAGCCGGAAAGACCGCAATGTGGTGGTTGGGGAGTCGCCCATTCCTGCCATGAAGGCTGTGAAAAATTCCACCGAGGTGGAGGGCTTCAAGCAGGCAATGATACGCGACGGCATCGCACTGGTGCGCCTGTTGCGCTGGCTGGAGCAGGAAGTGGCAGGGGGAACGCTCACCGAAATCTCGGTGGTGGAGCATCTGGAGGTACTCAAGCGGCAGCAACCCGGCTACCGCGGACCGTCGTTCGGCACCATTGCCGCCTATGAAGCCCACGGCGCCATCGTCCATTACGAACCTACACCGGCCACCGATGTGCCGCTGCAACCCCGTGGACTGCTCCTGCTCGACTGCGGTTCGCAATACCCGGAGGGCACCACCGATGTGACGCGTACCATCCCCCTGGGACCGCTCACCGACGAACAGCGCCGCATCTACACCCTGGTGCTGAAGGGACACATACAGCTTGAACTGGCCGTTTTCCCGGAAGGAGCCAGCGGGACACAGATAGACGCCCTGGCACGGGAACCCCTCTGGCGCGAAGGACTCAACTTCCTGCACGGCACCGGCCATGGAGTCGGCTCCTACCTGAATGTCCACGAGGGACCGCATCAGGTACGCATGGAATACCGGCCGGCACCGCTGAAGGCCTATATGACCGTCACCGACGAGCCGGGCGTGTACATCGAGGGGAGCTTCGGCGTCAGGATTGAGAACACCCTGCTCACCGTTCCCCGTCAGGAGACCGCTTTCGGCCGCTTCCTTGCCATGCAACCGCTCACATTGTGCCCGATAGCCCTTTCGCCCGTCATCGCCGAATGGCTCACCGCCGAGGAGCGCGCCTGGCTCAATGCCTACCACAAGACGGTGGAGAATGTGCTCCGCCCCTATCTCACCGACGAGGAACGGCAATGGCTCAGCCGCTATGTCGAACTGAAATAATTACAAGATTTATTTGGAGGAAAAGAAATTTTGCTGTAATTTTGCAGGCGCAATTTGAAAAAATGGCACTGAATAAAAGAGTCTAACATAACAAAAAAGAAACAAAGCAACATGATTATTGTACCCGTAAAAGATGGTGAAAACATCGAAAGAGCGTTGAAGAAATTCAAGAGAAAATTTGATAAGACCGGCGTGACAAAGGAACTTCGTCGCCGTCAGCAATTTGACAAGCCGTCTGTCCTGAAGCGCCTGAAGATGGAACGCGCCATCTATGTACAGAAACTTCGCCAGAACGAAGAATAAGCAATAATATACTGCTTACACGAATAAAAAAGGAAAACAACGCAGTCAGTCGGGAGGATTGACCGTGTTGCTTTCCTTTTTATGTTTATACACATGGAAGGTAAAAATGCTTCCCGTTCTTTCCGCTGTCGGGCAAAATTCGTATTTTTGTCAGGTAAAACCTGTACAAGCCATGATAGACAGTTTCCTGAATTACCTGAAGTTTGAACGCAACCGCTCAGAACTCACCGTGAAGAGTTATGCCGACGACCTGCGAGCCTTTGAGCACTTCTTCCGCGGACTGGATGACGGACTGGACTGGAAAGACATTGACATGGACATTGTCAGACAGTGGATGGAACACATGATGGACAGTGGCAACAAACCCACTTCGGTGCGGCGCCGGCTGAGCGCACTCAGGTCGTTCTACCGCTATGCGCTGAGCAGGAATCTGGTGGAGGCCGACCCCACACTGAAAATTAAACTGCCCAAGACGGCGAAACCGCTCCCGCAGTTCGTCAAGGAAAAGGAGATGGACCAGTTGCTCGGACAGGACCTCGACGCTGCCGACTTCATTGCCGTGAGGAACTACACCATTACAGCACTGCTCTATGCCACGGGAATGCGAATGGCAGAACTGATGGGACTGGACGATGCCGATGTCGACTTCAAGGGGCAGAGCCTGAAAGTCACCGGCAAACGCAACAAACAACGCATCATACCTTTCGGCAAGGAGACGGCCGAGATACTACATTATTATATATACATACGGCAAACAAGCAACCTGCCTTCCGGCGGGCCACTGTTCGTTTCCAGCGAAGGGACACGCATGACCCGCTCTCAGATTGGCTATGCCGTGAGAAAGGAACTCTCGAAGGTGACCACCCTGAAGAAACGGAGCCCCCATGTGCTGCGCCATTCCTTCGCCACGGGCATGCTCAACCACGATGCCTCGCTCGAGGCTGTACGCAAATTGCTGGGGCACGCAAGCCTGGCAACGACGCAGATTTACACCCACACCACCTTTGAACAGTTGAGGCAGTCGTACCATAAGGCCCATCCGCGCGAGAAAAAAGACGGGGAGTCCTGATGGAGTTCCCTCCCTTGAAAGATTTAGGGGAGGCTGGGAGAGTTCTGAATACATCCGCTCTTCCCTTCACTTGCTCACTATTTCTTTTCATTGTTTCATTCTTTTTCTTACTTTTGCCCTGTAAAACTCATTGCCTTCAATAAGATGAAACGCCTGCCCATACTGTTTTTCGTTCTTGCCCTGCTCTGTTTTTCGGCCTGTCACCGCTACGACGCAGCGGAGCAGTTGCTGCTCCGTGCTGACAGTCTTTCTGCCAACAAGCCGCAGCAGGCATTGGCAATGCTCGACAGTTTCCGTCCGCAGGTGGAAAACCTTCCTAGATCCTTGCGCATGAAATACCATTTCCTTCACACCCGTGCCAAGGATAAAGCCTATATACCCATAGCCGACGACACCGTCATGCGCGAAGTAGCCCGTTACTATCGCCACCATGGCACTGCCAACCAAGCCGCCGAAGCTACCTATCTGCTGGGAGGAGTCTATCGCGACCGCGGTGAATCCCCGCAGGCGTTGGACATTTATCTGGAAGCAACCGAACAAGCAGACACCACCCGTTCCGATTGCGACTACGGACTGTTGGCACGCATTCACGGACAGATGGCAGAACTGTATGAAAAACAGTTTCATCCATATTTAACTCTTGAGGAGGCGGAAAAAAGCATGTATTATGCTCTTAAAGACAAGGACACTGTTTCTTATTACATTTTTATGGGGAATAAGTGTGCTGCCTATTCTTTTTTGAGTAAAGATGATAGTGTGCGCATTACAAGCGAAAAGATGTATCAAGGACAGCACGAAAAAGGGAATGAACTACTTGCAGCGACTTCTTTATTTTCTGCTCTTTACATCTGTTTAAAGCAAGGGGACATTGAAAAGGGGGGGGGAATATCTTCATATCTATGAAAAACCATTTATAGAGGATAAATTGTCCTTTCGGAAAGATCAGATTGCCGGCCTATATCAAGCCAAAGCAATGTTAGCTTATAATAAGGGGAAAATAGACTCCGCTATATACTATTTCCATAAACAAATAGAATCAGATAGTACATATAATACACTGACAATGGGATATGCCGGATTGATGAATTGCTATTCAAAAAAGTTCAACGCAGATTCCTTACGCTTATACACAGAACTATATTGTCATTATAATGATTCCACGATAAACAACCTCAATGGTCTGACATTAGAACGCATACAGTTGTTGTATAATTACAGAAATCATGAATTACAGGCGTTAAAAAAAACACAGAAAGCACACCGCAATATGGCAAAAGTCTGGATTCTGTTAATCGCTCTATTTTCTGTGATTACTTCGGCATTTTATATTATTTATAAGCACAAACAAATAAAAAAACGAGAGATACTGGAACTGCAAAGGCAACACGAAGCTGTCCAATTGCAATTGCAGAATGAAAAATCTCAATACATTAAACTTCAAGAGAAGAAATACGACCTTTTACAGGAAGAGAAGACTATTACGATAAATAAATTACAGTCAAAATTACATTCTATCAGGCGGACGCTATATTCTGAAAATGTAGGTTTACAGCAATGTCTTTTACAATCTGAAATACGAAATAAATTCTCGCTATCGATCATTAAACCGGGTATAGAGTTGAACAATGAAGATTGGAAAGAATTGGCAAAATTAGTAGAAGGCCAGATACCTTCATTTTATTCACATTTTTATAATGAGAAGTATATGGCAAGCTCATTAGAATATAAGATAATACTCTTAATAAGGACATATTTTACTCCGAAAGAGATGAGCATACTTCTCAATATGAGCCAGCAAAGCATTTCTATTATAAGACATCGACTCTTTGAAAAGTTTTTTGATAAAAAAGGTTCTGCAAAAGAATTTGACAAAATGGTGAAATCCATCTCATTGTAGTTGTGTAATGCATAGAATCCCAATTAATTATGCGTGTTAAATTTTTGTTAAGTTTTCGTTCTAAAAACATTGCTTTAGAAAAGAGAAAGTGGTTATTTTTGGACAAAAAACATGAAAAGTTTATTCCTTTTATTGTTCTCTTGTCTGCTTTCTCTGCAAGTGCATTCACAAGAATACTCAGTTAATTTTGCCATCGGCGGCATCAATCCAACGAATCCATCACCCAGTACTCCTCATGCACCGGCACTTTTTCCACAAGCCTCTCTGAACGGGCACACGCTGACTATAGATGTGAGTGCAGATGCAGAGATGCTGCAGTTATGCCAAAACAATACCGTTGTCTATCAAACGGTCATCATTGGAAATGGTCAGATAGTCCAATTCCCTGACTTAATTATTGGAGAATGCGAACTCATTCTCTTAGCCCCGACATATATCTTCTCCGCAGTTATTAACCTTTAAATAATATTTTTTTACCATGAAAAAGATTAGCTTATTTGTCTTGGCAATTTTATTATTTACGAATACTTTTGCCCAGTCTGGCTTTTATTATGGTGATGAATTTGTTAAGCTAACTCCACTTCCTTCAGCCGCTTCATACGCCATTTCTACAGCCGGGCAAGATTTGTTGCTCGCAGAGCGAAAAAAATCAGGTATTGAAGAGATTTGTCAAATCTCAGAGAATATATATTATAAAAAATCAATCGAAATATCGGCAATATCTAGATTATGTTTCTTTTAGTTACAGGACTTCTGTCGGTGACACTCTTTTTGTATTACCAGAGATTGCTTTGGAATTCAAAAAAGGATGTAATCTCCAATCCTTGTTAGCCAAATACGATGGAATCCTGTCAGTGAAAGAAACTGCAAGATTTAATTATGCCACAATTTACATGTTGCGTTGTGATGTCAACACTTCAACAGAGGTGTTGGCAATCGTTAAAGAATTAAAACAGAGAAAGGAGATAGAATGGTTTGAACCTGTAAAACTCGTAAATTTGAAGTTGAATAATACCTATTATGATAATCAGTATTATTTGAAAAATACGGCTCCCTACGAAGGACTGGATATAAATGTTGAACCAGCGTGGCAGATTGTTGACGTAGATACGACTTTAATTGTTGCAATAATTGATCAAGGTTTGGACCGTGACCATGAAGATTTGACCCATGTGACGATTGGCTTTACGGCAGGATATTTGAACGAAACAGGAGAACCTTTGAATGCAAACAATACGGTATCTGGTAGCAAGTATCATGGAATGGCATGTGCGGGAATCGTAGGTGCGGATGATAACAATATCGGGATAAAGGGTGTTGCACCAGGTGTTAAATTGTTGCCAATAAATATATGTCCGTATTTACCTGCGGCTAATAACGAATATGGCTTTGTTTCGGATGCCCTTATTGCTTTTGCAATACGATGGGCGGCAGATGCGGGTGCTGACATTATGAATTGTTCGTGGGGAACTTCTCTGTCTTCGAACATAACAAGTGCGATAAGTTACGCTAGGACCTACGGACGCTCTGGTAAAGGGTGTGTCGTCGTTGCAGCTGCCGGAAATGAATATCCTGATGCGCAAGGATTAGCTTATCCTGCATCTTTAGATGGAGTACTGTCTGTCGGAGCAATACAAAGAGATGGCACTATAGCTTCATACAGCCGGCGAGGCGAGGACTTGGACTTAGTTGCCTTTGGAGGACCGGTATCGGGTGATGTTTTTACAATTGACCGAATGGGGGCTTTAGGTAAAAACAATACGAATTATATGACCAACTTCGGTGGAACATCAGCCGCATGTCCCCAAGTTTCAGGAACTGCAGCTCTTTTGTTATCAAGGGCCCCGAACCTAAGCGAGTCTTCTGTTCGATACATATTAAAAAAGAGTGCCAGAGACTTAGGGGAATCAGGACGGGATGATACTTATGGACATGGTCTTGTTGATGCACATGGAGCATTGGTATATTATAATTCTCAATCAATGAGTATCTCCGGTCCTACTAATGTGTGCGATACCGCATACTATCATGTGGAGAACTTGCCGTCTGGTGCGACGGTTGAGTGGTCATATCCTCATGTTTATTTTCAATTACATCAGAATCAACCGACAGTAAACGAGTGTACATTTATAAATGTAAGCAAATATCCCTCAGATAATTTTCTGACAGCTATAGTCAAAATAAATGGTGTTGTTTGCGCAGAAGTGAAAAAGCGTATAATTACCGAAGCGGTGTCTTTGCAAGGTAAATATTCGCAATCTTCATGTTCATTCCATGATGTTACGCATCCCGCTATTCCTTCTACGACAATTATTCAGGGAAATGCGCAATTTGTGCACCAAGGTTGTGAAGTTACATTGATATCAAATTCCTTTGTCGGTAGGACTGTTACGACATCGGGGCTAACGCCGGATTTTTGGGCAGTTAATGACAAAACAGTTTATTTCCGATTGCCATATGGGTCGGGTGGCATACCTTTTTATGTAAATGTATCAGGAGGTGAAGAATGTAATCAAGGACGCTTTTTGTTCTTTGCTATAGGCGCAAATAGGGCTGCCCAAGAAAGTCTTAATGTGAAGACTTCTCCAGGTAGTGTGACATTTAAATTGGTAGATGCAGCGGATAACATTGATAGTGACAATGGAATATACAATAATGAGAACGCATTATCAATGAAAGAAAAAGGGTGGACAATAGAAATCTATAGCACGGCCAATCCTCGTCGCCTGTTTTCTACACATGTAGACGGAGATGCCTTTATA
>FLNY01001962.1_pt1 | contig 31578 bp, 35 predicted proteins | sample 1140381 | NCBI WGS metagenome assembly FLNY01 (sample SAMEA3878172, study PRJEB12797) | bioreactor metagenome | biome: Moose rumen | place: Sweden | collected 2011-10 | reverse complement strand
TGAAGAGGAAGGAGGTGTTGACGGCTGGTCGCCACCGCGCAACGCGGATACCAGTGAGTTGTAGGTGGATGAAAAAGAAGAAGACGATGTCCTGAACAAAAATGTCTCATCGAGAGACTTGCTGTTGCAGGTGATGGCATTGGCACCTGAAATCAGAATGAAAAACTGACGTGACGAACTGCGTTCCATAGGCACGCTTCCACCATCAAACGCAAATCCCGTGATTCCTTTACCGCCATCAATCTTGTACGATGTATATCTTGTGTTAATCGTATATCTGCCACCCTTCGAAACCAAGATGGTCTTGTCGTTAGTGTTGATGCTTATTGTGTAATTACCGCCACCGCTCTCACTCATGTTGTTGAACGTGAAGGTCTGTGCACGGAGGAACAATGGTGCCAGGAATAAAGACAATAACAAGTATAACCTTTTCATAAACTAAATTTTTCCACAAATATAGTAAAAAAAACAAAGATTGAGTATGAAGAACCAAAAAAAATAAGTAATTTTGAAAATATAATAGAAATTTCAATGTGACATAACCAATAAATTCATATGTCGAAGATTTATCTGAACACTCGCGACGAAATGATTTGCCTGTGCACCGACTTGGTGGCATACGTACAAGCCGAAGGCAACTACTCCACGCTTTATTACATCACAGGCAAGCGCATAGCACTCACGTTCAGCATATCCAAGATGGAGATTATCCTGAAGGAGCACAACAACCTTCAGAACCGATTTGTTCGTCTGGGCAGGAGCTACGTTGTGAACCATCGTTATGTGTTTCGCATCGAGCTACTTCATCAGGTGCTTGTCCTTTCCGATGGCAGGAATGACGACTTGCATGTGAGGATGTCGAAGCAGCATCTGAAAGCATATAAGGATGCCATTCACAAGAAGGCATAGACCATCTCAAAAACTGATTTTAACACATTCACAAACAATTAAAAAATGCAGAGCATAATCATAGGCAAGGAGGGCAACCAGCCCTTCAAGATAAAGGCAGAGGGTGTCAGTCGTGAACACGCCCGCATGACCATCGACGAGCACGACCACTGGACACTCGAAGACATGAACTCCTCCAACGGCACATACATTCGCCGTGAGAGCGACGGCGAACTGGTGAGGGTTGGCAAGGTGGAAATCACCCCGATGACATTCATTTGTCTGGGTCCCGACAATTCCAAAGGTTGTTCGTTCTACGCCCGTCAGTTGCTTCATGCCAACTACGACCGTTATGATGAAGAATATGAATATCTTCAAGCCGTGACCGAACGTATGGATGCTCGTCTGCAGAAAGTGGACAAAAAGATGAAGATGATGCGCATTTGGCTCTTGGTTTTCAATGTGGTGATTGTTGGAATATCGTTTATCGGCTCTATCAAAGGTGACGACGGCGAGCCTTTGGTTGACAATTTCACGAACCTCATGTTCATGCGCACCATACCTATAATATCAGCGGTTGTGGGAGTGATGTATGATGGCAACAGCAAAAAACGTCGCATTGAATCAGAGAGAGAACGTTTTTCGCACTGCCCGAATCCTCTCTGCTACCATAAGCTTCGTGCAAGCGACATCCGCAATTACTGCTGCCCGAGATGCAAAAAATAACTATCATATTGACGGACAAATATACCAGCCCCTACGGATTTGCGGGTCTATAAGCGGAAAAGATGTCACTTCCCAGATTAGCACACTCTCATTCATGAATTATATGAAATTTTATGAAAACCGCCTAAAACGTCAAAAAGTGTGATTATTTTTTTGTTGTAATTCAAAAAAAACGTAAATTTGCATCAAAATAAAGGTAAAAATGAGGGTTCCGATGTCCAGAGGCATTGGGATTCTTTTTTCTTTTTGATTCTAAAAATCAGAATACTAACTACAAAATCATAACATTATGGCATACATGTCACAAGAAGGCTATGACAAGCTCAAAGCCAAAATCAAAAAAATGGAAGAGGAGGATCGCCCCGAGGTGATTCGCCAGATTCAGGAAGCCCGTGAGAAGGGCGATCTGTCGGAAAATGCGGAATATGACGCAGCCAAAGAGGCACAAGGCAAACTGGAGACACGCATAGCAGAACTGAAAGCCCAATTGGCAGACGCTAAGATAATCGACACCACCAAGGTTAAGACCGACACCGTACAGATTCTTTCGAAGGTGGAATTGAAGAATGTGAAGAACGGCATGACGATGAAATACTCCATCGTCAGTGAAGGGGAAGCCAACCTGAAAGAAGGCAAAATATCCGTAGGCACACCTATAGCAAAGGGTTTGCTTGGAAAGAAAGTGGGCGACGTTGCTGAGATCACCGTACCTCAAGGAGTGATTTCCCTCGAAGTGTTGAGCATATCGATTTAAGTAATCTAAATTGAAGCATTTATTTTCACGATTGCTAACCCAAAAAGATAATTAACCATCATGTCAATATTTTCAAAAATAGCAGCAGGTGAGATTCCAAGCTACAAATGTGGCGAAGACCCTGAATTTTATGCGTTTCTCGACATAAATCCCATGGTGAAAGGTCATACACTCTGCATACCTCGCCGTGAAGTGGATTACATCTTCGACATGGAAGACGATGAGATCGCCCGTTTTCAGGTGTTTGCAAAGAAGGTGGCCCAGTCCATCAAGAAGGCATTCCCATGCGTGAAGGTTGGAGAGGCAGTTTTAGGACTTGAAGTGCCTCATGCGCACATCCACCTCATTCCGATGCAGAGCGAGAAGGACATGCTTTTCAGCAATCCGAAACTCCAACTCTCTCCCACAGAGATGCAGGAAGCAGCCGACAAGATATTCTCAGAATTCAAGAAGTTATAGAATATGGAACAACTTACCGTAATAAAAGTAGGTGGTAAGATAGTAGAAGACGCTCAGACACTGAATCAGTTTCTGAGCGACTTTTCTGATATACCTGGCCATAAGGTGCTTGTTCACGGAGGAGGGCGCTCAGCCACACAACTGGCATCCCAACTTGGTATTGAAACTAAGATGGTGGGTGGTCGCAGAGTTACCGACTCGCATATGCTGGAAGTGGTTACGATGGTATATGGCGGATTGGTGAACAAGAACATCGTTGCCCTGTTACAATCGTACGGAATCAAAGGCCTGGGGCTGACCGGTGCCGACATGGACGTGATTCGCAGCCACCGCAGGCAACCGGTCAGAGTGAAGTCAGATGTGGCAGGGACCGCAGAAGACGTGACCGTTGACTATGGCTTCGTGGGCGACATAGACAGATGCAATGGCGAAACACTCTCGAAACTCATACTCACGGGTATAGTGCCTGTCATGGCTCCTCTCACCCATGACGGACAGGGCCAGATGCTGAACACCAATGCCGACACGATAGCAAGTGAGACGGCCAAAGCGTTAGCTCCGTATTTCGATGTCACTCTCATATATTGTTTTGAGAAGAAAGGCGTGCTGAGCAATCCCGACGATGAAGAGAGCGTGATTCGTCATATCAACGAATCAGAATTCCGGGAACTGTTGAAAAGCGGTGTCATCAATGGTGGAATGATACCTAAGATTGAAAATTCTTTGTCGGCATGTAGGAATGGCGTGAAACGGGTGATCATCACACGAGCGGATAGTATTTGCAATGGAAGTGGCACAGTGATTGAATAGGCAAGAAGAAACTATCCTGTTATTTGCTTCACCTTGTTTATAATCGTTTCGGGGGAAATACGGTTCATGCAGCGCAGGTCGTCAAATCGGCATGGTTTGTTGCCATATACAGAGCATGGCCTACAAGGGAGGTCGTCAACTTGTATGATATTCTCTGATGGTTGGTTCCATGGGATGAATCCGGCTTTTGGGTGAGTTGGTCCCCAAACGGAAATGACAGGAACGCCAACGAGCGATGCTATGTGCATATTGGCAGAATCCATGGCCACCATGACATCAAGCATGGACATAAGCAAGATTTCATCGTGTAGGCTTTCCATCTTACCGCAAATGCTCTCGACGTGGTCACTCTCCCACCCTTCAAGTAATTCCTTCTCTTTCTTTCCCGCCCCAAAAAGGAATACTCTACATCCTGATTCGGAAAGGCTATTTAGCATTTGCCGCATCTTGTCGAGAGGATAGATCTTATTGTCGTGTGCCGCAAACGGGGCTATCCCAACCCATCTCTCTCCAACTTGTTTGTCGCCTACGATAGCCTCCACAGATGCGAGGCTCTCCATGGATTTGTTGAAAAGGCAATTGAAATCCAACGTAACGTCCAAACCCAATGTTTCGAGTACTTCTACATAGCGATTTACCATAGGTTTCAAAGGCTGGTGGCCATTGCCATGACCAAGGAGCTTTTTCTTCTCTTTACGTCCCTTGTCAATCTTGGCACATTTCACGCCCGACAAACGGAAGCGTGTCCGCAGATATTTGCTTCGGAGCACATCGTGCATGTCAGCCATACAGTCGAACTTTCTCGCTCGCAGTTCTCTATACAATCGGGTAAGACCGGTTATGCCAGCATAGTCTTTAGGATTGACTCCAATGACTTCCACATTCTTTGGCATCCAGTCGAAGAGAGCCTCAAAATTCTTTCGAGTGAGTAGGGTTACATGTAAATCTGAATGCTGGTTTGCCAAGGAGTGGATTACAGGAACCAGCATAGCCACGTCACCCATGGCTGACAATCGGATTATTAGCAGTCGTTTCATGCAAGCGTCTTCTAGTTTTTTTTATTCCAAGGAGTTTGAGGAGGGGAGGAGTTTTTTTGAGATGAGCTTTTTCTCCTTTTACTCCAATTACTCCGTAGAATTTATTTATTCCAAGGAGTTTGAGGAGGGGAGGAGTTTTTTTGTGAATGTGCTTTTTCTCCTTTTACTCCTATTACTCCGTAGAATTTAATATTTCCAAGGAGTTTGAGGAGGGGAGGAGTTTTTTTGTGAATGTGCTTTTTCTCCTTTTACTCCTATTACTCCGTAGATTTTATTTTTTTCCATTTATCCTCAGATTTTATTTACTCCAAGGAGTTTTGGGGGGCGTTCACTCCAATAACTCCATGGAATTGTTAGTATTCCTTGTTGTTACCGTATAGATACCATTTTTCAAAGATTCTTCATTAAAATTCACAACATATCCCAATTCACAGTTTGTTAGCCGCAAATACGTATATAATTGCTTTTCAAACAATTTCTTGTATTCAACCACAGACTTGATTTCAAGAATCACTTTGTTATCCACCAATATATCTAGCCTCAAATCATCTCTTAATCGTTCACCCTTATAAAAAACAGGCACCCGAACTTGCCTTTGAACTGTAAATCCATTATTCTTCAATTCTTTTACCACAGCATCCTCATAAATACTTTCTAACAAGCCAGGACCTAAAACATGGTGAACTTCATAAAGACAACTTAATATTTTATATGTGTAGGATTTGTCCATATATGTAATTATTTGTCACACATTATCTTTAAACAACTTTAATATTTCCAAGGAGTTTGAGGAGGAAAGGAGTTTTTTTGTGAATGTGCTTTTTCTCCTTTTACTCCAATTACTCCGTAGAATTTAATATTTCCAAGGAGTTTGAGGAGGAAAGGAGTTTTTTTGTGAATGTGCTTTTTCTCCTTTAACTCCTATTACTCCGTAGAATTAAATATTTCCAAGGAGTTTGAGGAGGGGAGGAGTTTTTTTGAGATGTGCTTTTTCTCCTTTTACTCCAATTACTCCGTAGAATTTAATATTTCCAAGGAGTTTGAGGAGGGGAGGAGTTTTTGAGATGAGCTTTTTCTCCTTTTACTCCTATTACTCCGTAGATTTTATTTATTCCAAGGAGTTTGAGGAGGGGAGGAGTTTTTTTTGTGAATGTGCTTTTTCTCCTTTAACTCCTATTACTCCGTAGAATTAAATTTCTCCTTTAACTCCAACAACTCCGTAGAATTAATTATTCCGTTTATCCGTAGAATTCATCTGCAACTCCGTAGAATTATTTTTTTCCGTAGAGGACAGGGTTGGTAGATGGGTCATTATACATTTTCATCTGTTTATAGACTTTCATGAATTTTCTGCCAGCCTCGATGTCTTGAAGCAGTTGGTCGATTGCTGTTGAGAGGTCATTTTCCTGCTCCAGCAGCACGTCCAGTTTCTTTTGGCATTTCTCGACATGTTCCTTAGAGGCGTCTGTACGTTCGGTTTGTTCTCTCATGTGATAGATTTTCAGGGCAAGTATGCTGAGCCTGTCAACAGCCCATGCCGGGCTCTCGGTGTTGATTGTAGCATCCGGCAGCACTTTTATATCCTTGTATTTAGTCAGGAAATAGCTGTCGATCATTTCCACCAGGTCGGTGCGATCTTGGTTACTCTTGTCGATACGTCTTTTCAATCTTATGCCTTCTTCCGGATTGATGTCCGGTTCGCGAATGATATCCTCGAAATGCCACTGCACCGTGTCAATCCAGTTCTTCAAGTACAGATAATATTCTATTGTACCTTCGTCATAAGGATTGGTTATAGGTTGGTCCACATTATCATATTTATGATAGTCTATGATGGCCTGTTGGAAAATAGGCATTGCTTTTTCAGTAAATGTCATGGTAATAAGCTTTAATTTATTAATGATATATGCAAAACTAAATAAAGAAAATGAAATTTACAAACGATTTGATTAAAAATCGCTAACTTTGCATACATGAAAGTAGTGATAGACGATAAAATTCCATATATACGAGGCGAGATAGAGCCTTTGGTGGATGACGTGTCATATATGTCAGGCAGCCGCATCAGCAATGCCGATGTGGCTGATGCCGACATCATCATCATAAGGACACGTACCCAGTGCGACCAAGAATTGCTTGAAGGTAGCCGTGTGAAACTTGTGGTTACCGCTACCATCGGATACGACCATATCGACACATCCTATCTTGAAAGCAAAGGCATAGCATGGACCAATTGTCCTGGTTGCAACGCCTCGTCAGTCATGCAATACGTCCATAATTCACTATATGCCATAGGCAAGCTGAAGAGAGGGCTCGTGGCGGGCGTGGTAGGTGTGGGGCATGTCGGCACCTTAGTGGCCGACGACCTTGAATCTGAGGGATTAGTCGTCATGCGATGCGACCCACCTAAAGGTGAGCCGTACACTCTGGACGACATAGCCAGAAATGCAGACATCATCACCTTTCATACCCCACTGACCAATGAAGGAGAATGTCCCACCCATCATTTGGCAGGCAGAGATTTCTTCGACAGAATTCAACACAGGGCGGTCATCATCAACTCCAGTCGTGGCGGGGTGGTAGATGAGGCGGCCATGTTGCAAGCATTCGAGAAAGGACAAGTGGCGGCAATGATTATCGACACATGGGAAAATGAGCCAAACATTAACAAGGATTTGCTCGACAAGGCAGTCATAGCCACCCCCCACATAGCCGGCTACTCAGCCGATGGCAAGGCCAACGCCACCAGGATGTCGATTGCAGCCGTTTGTCGGTTCTTGGGAAAGAAGACGAGTCGGGCTGTTGTTCCGCCGGCACTTCCCGCCGGTTTCCGCTACGGAAAATCCACAGACGGTTGCCTGCGGCTATACGATCCCCGTGTGGACTCATCTACGCTAAAATCATGTCCGGAGAATTTCGAAAAGCAACGTGGCAATTATCCGCTGAGAAGAGAGAATGACATATTGTCATACAAGACAAATCCGCAATTATGACAAATTTTCCCAAAAACACCCATTTCGGGGCCATCCATGCTTTTGGCATTTAATTTGCGAAAAATAAAACAGAATTTTTAATCAATCAACAAATTAATTATTTATGAATATTCAACCATTATCAGACAGAGTTCTTATTCTTCCTGCCCCGGCAGAAGAAAAGACTGTTGGCGGCATCATCATCCCCGACACCGCCAAGGAGAAACCATTGCAGGGTGAAATCGTAGCAACAGGCAAAGGCACCAAAGACGAAGACATGGTGCTGAAAACCGGTGACAAAGTTCTTTACGGCAAGTATGCAGGCACAGAGCTTGAATACGAAGGCGTGAAATATCTCATTATGCGTCAGAGCGACGTATTGGCAGTATTGAAATGATTCAGTTGACAAGTAAGAAGCATATTCAGAAAATCAACGAGTCAACGATAAAACACATTAACAAAACAACAAGACAAGAAGCGAAATTGATGACGAGAATCAAAATAAACTCGGTTAATCACTAACTTGTCAATAAAAAAACAAGAATCATGGCAAAAGACATTAAATTCAACATAGAAGCCCGCGAACAACTGAAGCAGGGCGTTGACCAACTGGCAAACGCAGTGAAGGTTACACTTGGTCCTAAAGGCCGCAACGTGATATTGGAAAAGAAGTTTGGCGCTCCTCAAATCACAAAGGACGGAGTGACCGTGGCAAAGGACATTGAGCTGTCCGACCCATTCCAGAACACAGGCGCACAACTCGTGAAGAGTGTGGCAAGCAAGACTGGCGACGATGCCGGTGACGGTACCACTACCGCAACCGTACTTGCACAGAGCATTTGTTCTACCGGTTTGAAAAACGTGGCAGCCGGTGCAAACCCGATGGATTTGAAGCGTGGTATCGACAAGGCCGTTGCCAAGGTTGTCGAACACATCAAATCACAGAGTGAAAAAGTAGGTGACAACTATGACAAGATAGAGCAGGTAGCCACCGTAAGCGCAAACAACGACCAAGAAATCGGCAAGCTCATCGCCGACGCAATGCGCAAGGTATCAAAAGACGGCGTAATCACCATAGAAGAAGCCAAAGGACGTGAGACCACAATCGGCGTAGTTGAGGGAATGCAATTCGACCGTGGCTATCTCTCTCCATATTTCGTGACCGACACGGAAAAGATGGAATGTGTGATGGACACTCCTCTCATCCTTATCTACGACAAGAAGATAAGCAACTTGAAAGAATTCCTTCCGATTCTGGAACCAGCCGTTCAAACAGGACGCCCACTACTCGTGATAGCAGAGGACATCGATTCAGAAGCACTTACGACACTCGTTGTAAACCGTCTTCGCAGCCAGTTGAAGATTTGTGCCGTAAAGGCTCCAGGCTTTGGCGACCGTCGCAAGGCCATGCTTGAAGACATCGCTGTCTTGACCGGTGGCGTTGTGATTAGCGAAGAAAAGGGCTTGAAACTGGAACAAGCAACAGTTGAGATGCTTGGTAGCGCAGAGAAGGTTACCATTTCCAAGGACAACACCACAATCGTCGGAGGAAAGGGTGAAAAACAACTCATTCAGGATCGCGTGAACCAGATAAAGAACGAAATTGCGAACACCACTTCTTCCTACGACAAGGAAAAGCTTCAGGAGCGTCTTGCCAAATTGTCTGGTGGCGTGGCAGTGCTATATGTAGGTGCAGCCAGCGAGGTTGAGATGAAAGAGAAGAAAGACCGTGTTGACGATGCACTTTGCGCTACCCGTGCCGCAATCGAAGAAGGGATTGTTCCTGGTGGTGGCATAGCATATATACGGGCACTTGAAAGCCTTGAAGGTCTTGAAGGCGACAACTCAGATGAGACAACCGGCATCAAGATTATCGAGCGCGCCATAGAAGAGCCATTGCGTCAGATTGTTGAGAACGCAGGCCTTGAGGGTTCGGTGGTAGTTCAGAAGGTACGCGAAGGAGAAGGCGACTTTGGCTACAACGCACGTAAGGATGTTTATGAAAACCTCCGTTCAAGCGGTATCATCGACCCTGCCAAGGTTGCACGCGTAGCCCTTGAAAATGCGGCTTCGATTGCCGGAATGTTCCTCACAACCGAATGTGTGGTTGTCGATCAGAAGGAAGACAAGCCAGAGATGCCAATGGGTGCTCCCGGCATGGGTGGGATGATGTAATCCAATTCTGTTGACAATCTGCAAAGTTAACAATATAACCAGATGCTCTAGAGATTTTATATCAACTAAGATTTCCAGAGCATCTTTTCAATATTACCTATTATGACCATAGAAGAGCAACAGCAGGAAATCATTGAGGAATTTCAGGACTATGACGACTGGATGGACCGTTATCAGTTGCTTATCGACCTTGGCAACGACCAAGAGCCTCTTCCTGCGGAACATAAAACAGAGAGCAACCTTATCGACGGTTGCCAGAGCCGCGTGTGGCTTCAAGCAGACTTGTCAGAAAATGGAAGAGTTGAGTTCCGCGCTGAGAGTGACGCACTGATCGTAAAGGGCATCGTGACCCTGCTCATAAAGGTGTTGTCGGGACATACTCCAGACGAAATACTCGAAGCCGACTTGCATTTCATTGAAGACATCGGACTGAGGGAACACCTGTCCCCTACCCGCAGCAACGGGCTCCTTGCCATGCTGAAGCAAATGAAGATGTACGCCTTGGCGTTTAAGACCAAAACAGCCGCAGAATGATTCTGTGGCTGTTATTTTAGTATTATATTTCACTCATTCGAGAAATGGTGTCCTATTCTTCTTTTCCATCATCGTCGCATTTCACTTCCAACAACCTTCTCCTATATTCATTAGGCGACATTCCCAAATGTTCACGCACGTATTTGCTAAAGAAAGAAGCATTGGGGAATCCCAGTTCGTCGCCTATTTCCTTAGCCGACAGGTCGGTATTGCGCAGATATTGTACAATGTCCTCCACGACATATTCTGAAATCCATTCCGTAGGCGACTTCCCACTGACTGCACGGCAGATGGTGGATAGGTATTTTGGGGAGATGCACAATCCATCGGCATATTCTGCCACGCTAACCTTTTTGATGTGCCGGCGGGATATGCTGTCGAGAAAACGATGAAAAAGGATATTCATTCGCGACATATTTTCCCTATCCATAACGGATTGGGTGTCCACATCACCCGTCATCAAAATCTCGCACAGTTCCAGATAAAACACCCGTAGCAGGCTCGCTATAATCTCATGTCTGAATGGGCTTCTCTCATTAAAGCGATAATAGCGTAGCTCTTTGCAGATGGCGAAATGTCCGGAATTGATATTCAGGATGAAAGCGTGCTGACTATATAGCCATTTGTTCCATATTATGGCTTGTGCTTGCAATATACTTCGTTGCAAACGATCGCTTATACACATCACATGACCCTCAAAGTCGGGGCTAAACATAAAGTTAGACAACATTACGTTGCTATGGCAAATGAATATCTGACCTGAACATATTGTCGTATTCACGCCGACCACGTCCAAGCTTATTCGTCCGGACAAGCATGTCGCCACGATGTTGAATGTGATTTTTCGCGCCGTCAAATCAGCAAGTTCACGCAGGTCTTTGATGATAATCATTTCATCATCGTTGAACGTGATCAAATCAACAGTCTTTAGTAGCAAAGCTACATCTCGCAGGTCTGTCTTGACTATTTGTCCCTTGCCATTGTCCATTATTGTGCTTTTTCCTATTTCGGTTACAAAGTTCGTCATTTTTCCTGAAAAACAAGCATTTGCCCATAGCATAAATTTCGCCAAAACTGTTCCAAATGGATATTCGCTTTAATTCAGGACATCATAAGGATAATTGACAATGTTTCAACAAGAATGTTCCATTTTTCGCCATAGTCTCAAAGAGAACATCATATGCGAAATTTTTACCACTGTCGTCTCGGTGAAATTCCCTAATTTTGCAATCTTGATATGAGTAACGGGAAAAGCAAAGAATACCCAAGGAGACATGAATTCAGACATCATTATCAGAAAAGCAGACAACCGAAAGAGAATGAAGGATTTCCTTCATGTGGCACGTAGCATCTACCATGGTTGCCTACAGTATGTGCCAGACTGGGAGGACGACATCTTAGATTATTTCGATCCCAAGCAAAATTCAGGATTGCATTTTTGTGACGTACAACCATTCGTAGCCTATCGACATGACGTACCCGTAGGTCGTATTGTAGGCATAGTCAATCATAAGGCGAACAAACGTTGGCAAGTCAGTAATGTGCGATTTTCCATGATAGAATTCGTCAACGACATGGAGGTCTCTTCAGCCCTTTTGCAAGCAGTTGCAGATTGGGGTGCCGGACACGGGATGACCACGCTTCAAGGCCCTATGGGCATCACCGACTTCGACAAAGAAGGAATGTTAGTGGAGGACTTTCATTTACTGGGGTCGATGTCGGCTTACTACAATCCCTACTATTATCCTCGCCATATTGAGGCTTTTGGCATGGAGAAGGAAACCGACTGGTTGCAAATTCGCATTGACGTGCCCAAGGAAGTTCCGGCGAAATACAAACGCGTGTCCCAATATGTAAAGGATCAGTTGGGCTTGCGCGTGGTGAAGATTACGAAGAAAGAGACGTTACGCGTCGGTGGCATTGGGGAGAGTGTGTTCCATTTGCTGAACGAGACATATAAGTCCATATTCGGTTTTTCAGAACTTTCGGATGCTCAGATACGTGAATTCCTAAAGAAATATGTTCAGTTGATTGACCTCTCGCTGGTTCCAGTTGTTCTGAATGACAATGACGAAATTGTGGGCGTAGCCATCACCATGGGCAGCATCTCCAAGGCATTAAAAAAGTCGAAAGGTCGTATGTGGCCTTTTGGATGGTATCACTTGTTGAAAAGTTTAAGGTGGCAACATGAAGACCATGCAGAGATGTTGCTTATAGGCGTGCGTCCCGACTATCAGGGATTGGGTGTCAATGCCTTGTTCTTCGATGACTTGATACCTATATATAATAAATATGGTTTTCGCTGGGCAGAGACAGGTCCTCAGTTGGAAGACAACCATCGCGAGTTGTCGCAGTGGAAACCTCTTCATCCACAGTACGTGAAGCGTAGAAGGTGCTATAAGATGAATTTGACAAATGGAAACAATTGAAAATCAAAAGATATGCAAAAAAGAGTAGTAATTACGGGAATGGGCATTTGGTCGTGTTTGGGAACGACTCTCGATGAAGTTCGTCAGTCGTTGTACGACGGTAAAAGTGGCATTGTCTATAGCCAGGAGCGTAAGGATGCTGGATTCCGCTCTCCTTTCTGTGCCCACGTGCCTAAAGCCGAGCTGAAGCCTTTTGTAGGTCGCAACTTCAGGCAGTTCATGCCCGAAGAGGCACAGTATGCCTACATGGCCACACGCGATGCATTGTCTGTCGCCCGTTTGGAACAGGACTATATCGAGAGCCATGAGGTAGGCATCATCTATGGCAACGACTCCGTGGCAGAGGCCACGATGGTGGCTCTCGACAAGTTCCGTCAGTTTGGTTCAACGGCAGCCTGTGGCAGTGGTGCCATTTTCCAGTCGATGAACTCAACGGTGACGATGAACCTGGCCTGTCTTTTTCACCTGAAGGGTATAAACCTGACAGCCTCGGCAGCCTGTGCTTCAGGCTCTCAGTCGATAGGTTTGGCTTGGTTGCTCATCAGTAACGGGCTTCAGGAGTGCGTGGTATGCGGAGGTGCCCAGGAGGCAAACATGTATGGTGTTGCTTCATTCGACGGTATCCAGTCGTTTGCGGTGCGCGACGACAACGATGCCACGAAAGTCAGTCGTCCCTTCGATCGCGACCGCAATGGGCTGGTGCCGGGCGGTGGTGCTGCCACGCTAGTAGTAGAGAGTTACGAAAGTGCCGTTCGCCGAGGTGCTCCCATCTTAGCCGAGATTGTCAGTTGGGGCTTTTCCGGCAATGGCGATCACATCTCCACACCGAATGTAGCAGGTCCTGCCCGGTCGCTGGAACTCTGTATGGATCAAAGTGGAATGCAGGCAAAGGATATTGGATATGTCAACGCTCACGCCACATCTACCAAGATCGGCGATGCCCGCGAAGCACAGGCCATTGCCCAGATTTTCGGTGACCATCGTGTGCCTGTTACCTCCACAAAGAGTCAGACCGGTCATGAGATGTGGATGGCAGGCGCCTCTGAAATCATTTATTCCATACTGATGATGAAGAGCGACTTCATAGCGGGAAATGTGAATTTTGAGAATCCAGACGAGGAGACTGCCTGCATCAATGTATTGTCGGAAACCCGCAATGTTCATTTCGACACGTTCCTAAGCAATTCCTTCGGCTTTGGCGGCACCAATTCGACACTAATCGTAAGCGACTTCAACAGTAAATCATAAATAGTAAAAACATATTATTATCATGTCAAGAGAAGAAATCATAAAGCAGGTAAACGCCCTGCTTGCAGAAGAATTTGAGATAGAGCAGTCAGAAATCACTCCCGATGCGAACGTCAAGGAAACCCTGATGCTCGATAGCCTCAGTCTGGTAGATATGGTGGCACTGGTTCAGCAGACCTATAAAGTGACGATCCCTGTGGCAGACCTGCCATCCATCAAGACATTTGGCCAACTTTACGATTATATTGAGGCACATGTCAAGTAAGCATTATGCCATTCAGCAACTCATTCTCCAGCGTGCCCCCATCATGATGGTGGACGAGCTGTTGGAAATCGAGTCAGAAAAGGCTGTATGCAAGTTCAATGTCCGAACGGACAACTATTTTCTGGAGTCCGACGGTAAACTGTCCGAAGTGGCGATCATTGAGCACATTGCCCAATCGGCATCCGCTTTAGCCGGTTATCGAGCGTTACAATCAGGTGCTTCCCAGCCACCCATGGGCTACATAGCAGAAGTGAAGAATTTCCGTCCTTATTTCCGTCCGTCAGTGGGCGACGCGTTGCTGACAACCATCATTTTGGGCCCAGGAGTCAATGGTGTTTTCATTATTCATGGGCAGACGAAGTCGGGCGACAAGTTAGTGGCAGAGACCATGATGAAGATCTACATGGAAGCATAAGAAAAAGAACGATGTTACTCAAAGACAAATATTACGAATTGATTGGTCAGCAGGAAACGGATCCACAGAACGCCACATACCGATTGAGGCTTTTGCCTGAGTGCTCCGTATATGAGGGACATTTCCCAAACAATCCGATTTGTCCTGGCGTATGCAACATTGAAGTAATTCGTGAATGTAGCATTATGCTGACAGGGAAGCCTCTACACATTATCAGCATCAAGCAGTGCAGGCTGACTGCTGTAGCCACCCCCCAACTTTGTCCGGAACTGGTGATATCCATAAATGCCATACAGCAAACTGGATGTTATTGTGTGACGGCAAAGATAACCGATGGCGAAAAGACATATATGGACTTCAGAGGGACACTTGGTTTATGACAAACTTCTTTATTCACATTTATCATTATTTCAAACATCACAGGATTGCCTTCTGGCTGTCCATGACAATGCTGTTTGCCTTCTTTGGCTACTTCGCCTGCAAGATACATCTGGAAGAAGACATCAGCAAACTGATGCCGTCGTCGAGGAATGATGACGGAACCATAAAGATGGCCTTTGCCGACCTGAAGATAAAGGACAAGACGTTCCTGTTGTTCGAGGGCAGTCATCCCGACAGCCTGATTGCCGTATGCGATGCTCTGCTCGACTCGCTTCAACAGGAGCCGGCACTGATAGAAGACGAATTTCATCAGTTTTCCGAAGAGATGTTGGAAGATGCCGTAGATTATGCTGAAAGCCACTTCCCCGCCTATATTGACACCACCGCCTACGCACAGTTCGACTCCTTGTTCACGCGTGAGCACTTCCTTCGCCAGATGCAACAGAATCATGACGACTTGACAAGCGAGTTTGGCGAGTTGTTTCCCGAACTGATTGAAATGGATCCGATTGGAATGCGCAACGTGTTGGCAAAACAGATGAGTCCATTGTTGAGCGCAGGCAGTTATAAGTCAATCGACGGGCACTTTTTCGTGCCTGATTCCACGGTGTGTCTTGCTTTCATCACTCCCCTCTATTCATCCACCAACACAGGGCAAGGGTCAACCTTGTTTGAACGGTTGAACACACTGATATCACAATTCAGCATCACTCATCCCGATGTCAACATCAGTTATCACGGCACACCCGCCAGTGGCTATTACAACTCACAGCAGATCAAACACGACCTAACCAGCACCATAGCCGGTGGCTTGGTGTTGGTGTTGATATTCCTGTTGTTCTGTTTCCGTCGTTGGGACACCATACCGCTCTTGTTGTTGCCCGTAGTCTTCGGCACACTCTTCGGCCTGGCTCTGATGTACTGGCTGAAAGGCGAGTTCTCACTGCTTGCCTTGGGCATTGGCGGCGTGGTATTAGGCGTGGCATTGAGTTATGTGCTCCACGTAATGACACACCATCAGTATGTAAGCGATGGCGAACAGCTTTTGCGCGATCAAGTAAAGCCCGTCAGCCTGGGCTGTCTGACCACCATCGGATCCTTTGCAGGACTCATTTTCATCAATACCGACCTGTTGCAGGACTTCGGTCTGTTCGCCGCCTTTGCCATATTTGGTACTACATTCTTCTCATTGACATTCCTTCCACAATTATTACCGGCTGTCCAAGGTCAATTACCGGCTATAGTAAAGCGTATCAACGGTATCCAGTTGGATCGCAGCCGTCCTCTCATCATAGCCATCGTGGTGGTGATGGCCATTTGCCTATGCACATACTTTGTTGGTGGCGTCCGTTTTGATGCCGACATTCACAATCTGGGTTACAAGAACTCGCTGGTTGAACACTCGGAAGATCTCTTGCGAGAAAAGACCTATACGGGCGACAAACAGAAATATTTTGCCAGTCAGGGCCAAACAATGGAAGAAGCCATAGAGCACTTTGCTGATCTTGACCTCAAACTGGATTCTCTTCAACAACTGGGTTTGGTGAAGGACTACACACACACCAACCAGATTTTCGTATCGAAACGCCAACAACAGGAGCGTATAGACGCATGGAAACGCTATTGGAATGACGATCGCCTGACTACCGTCCGTCGGTTGATTGCCGAGACAGCTCCACAGGCAGGTCTGCTTCCAGAAGCTTTTGAGCCATTCTTTGAGGCGGCAACAGCAGACTATTCGCCCGACGCCCTCTATGCGACGGGTTTGATACCTTCCGGTTATCAATCGACACTGATGGAGCAGTCGTACGACGGCAAGTATCTCTGTTTCACTTCCGTACGTTGTCAGAACGATTCCGTTCGCAGCAGTGAGAGTGACTATATCCGCATTTGTGATGCCGTGGTTCATAATCCGAATCTCTTGGTGCTTGACACCTATTATTATACCACCGGCACGCTGTTGCAGATGAGCGACGACTTCAACGTGTTGCAATGGCTGTCGATGGCTTTTGTATTTCTCGTGCTACTCATATCGTTTCACTTCAACTGGCGTCACACTCTATTAGGCTTCCTGCCTATCTTGCTCAGTTGGCTGATTGTGTTGGGTGCGATGGTTCTGTTCGACGTTCGCTTCAACCTCATCAGCATAATCATATCCACATTCATCTTCGGCATTGGAGTGGACTACAGCATCTTCGTAATGAACGGACTGACGAACCAAAACACTGAGAAACTGACATTCCACAAAACAGCCATCCTTCTCAGTGCAGTCACACTGATTGTCACCGTCAGCAGCATGTTGCTGGCTCGGCATCCCGCAATCCATTCGGTTGGATTCTCCACTCTCGTAGGGCTACTTTCAGCCATCATCCTCTCTTATGTTCTCCAACCAGCCGTATATAGGTGGCTTAATCGAAAACACAGATGAAACACGATGTCATTATCATAGGTGGCGGTCTGGGAGGTCTTATATGTGCCCGTCAGTTGGCACAGAGTGGGCGTGGCGTCCTGGTGCTGGAGCGACAATTTCAGGCTGGCGGATGTCTTCAGAGTTATCGTAGGGGCGATTTGTGGTTTGATACAGGCTTGCACTACGTTGGCGGACTGGCAGAGGGTCAACCGTTGCACGATGCATTCCAACAATTGGGGTTGTTGTCACTAGACTGGCAGCGTCTCGATGCCAACGGGTTCGATCAGATAACCATAGGCAATAATACATTCCCCTTGGCTGAGGGTTTCGACCAATTTGCCGAAACGCTGAGTTATTTCTTTCCTTCTGAGAAGGAGGCACTGACAGAATTTGTCCATCTGTTGCAATATCTGCCTAAGATGGAGGATATTTGCGAAGTCAGCGCCTATGATTACCTATCGTCACTGTTTCACAACCATCTGCTAATCAACATTATATCTGCCGGAGCAATAAGGATGGAACTAAGGCATGAATCGCTTCCACTTTTCAATTTTGCCCACGGACTCAGCAGTTATGTGCAGAGCAGTTGGCGACTAAAAGGAAGTGGCAACCTGATAGTCGATTCATTGATAAAAGACATACAAGATGCAGGAGGAGAGATTGTTTGTGGTGTCGAGGTTAAAGGACTGATGGTTCAAGGTGATAGGATTGTGTCGGCACTATGCACCAATGGAAGGGTTTTCGAAGGCACCATATTTATCAGTGATGTTCATCCACAACAGACATTCAATTGGTTGAAGGATTCAGATCTGCTGAAAACCACTTTCCGCCGTCGAATCAATTCACTGGAAAACACGTTTGGGATGTTTACTGCATCGTTAGTAATAAAACCCAAAATGCTCCCTTATTTTAACCACAACAAATATGTCTATCGAAATGCAAACGTATGGTCGTTCGGTGAAGAAATAGGTGGTATAGGAGGAGTGATGGTCAGTGCACGCGTTCCAGAGGATGAAAGCAAATATGTCCGTCAGATTGACTTGCTCACTCCGATGACCTGGGATATATGGAAACAATGGTCCAATACGAATGTGGGACAACGTGGAGAATCGTATGAGCGACAGAAAGGACGGATGGCAAACGAGTGCATTCAATTGGCAGAACGTGTCATACCCGGTCTTCACGCGATGGTGGAACAATGCTATACCAGTACGCCACTTACCTGGCGCGACTATTCGCTGTCGCCAAATGGTTCTGCCTTCGGTGTCAGAAAGGACTGTAGGCAGCCACTTTTGACAATGTTGTCGCCCAAGACTCCTGTTCCCAACCTTTTCCTTACAGGCCAAAATTTGGTTCTGCATGGATTGGAAGGAGTGACCAAGACTGCATTTCAGACATTAGAAACAATAAATCAAACTACGATATGAATTGCAAGTACGCATTAATAACCGGAGGTAGCCGCGGAATCGGACGTGCCATTGCCATCAGGCTTGCCAACGACGGCTATCGTGTGATAATCAATTATGCCATCAACAAGGCTGAGGCAGAAAGAACCTTGGAATTGTCAGGAGGGAACGGAGAGTTGTTGCCTTTTGACGTGAGCGACAGCCATCAGGTGCGGGAGGCTTTGGAACAATGGCATCAGAACCATCCCGACGACTACATAGAGGTGGTGGTCAACAATGCAGGCATCCGTCGCGACAACGTATTGGCACTGATGCCGAATGACGACTGGCACCGTGTGGTGGATATCACGCTTTCCGGATTCTTCAACGTAACCCAACCACTTCTGCCTGCCATGCAGTGGCATAAGTTTGGGCGCATTATCAACATGGCAAGCGTGAGCGGTCTGAAGGGGTTGCCCGGACAGACCAACTATTCGGCTGCCAAGGGTGGCATCATTGCAGCCACGAAGGCGCTGGCACAGGAGGTGGCACGTAGGGGAATCACCGTGAATGCCGTAGCACCCGGGTTCATCAAGACCGACATGACCGAAGGACTTGATGAGGCGACACTAAAGAAAGCCATTCCTGCCAATCGTTTTGGCACTCCCGAGGAAGTGGCCGACTTGGTGGCTTTCCTTGTTTCTTCCAAAGCTGGCTATATCACTGGTAATGTCATATCCATCAATGGAGGTATGTACACTTAATTTAGTATCTGTATTAAAGTTAAACGTTATGATGAAGAAACTAATCATTTTAGTCTTTTTGACAAGTATCTTACCATTTTGTCCAGCAGCAGGACAATCCGTGACACGCACACAACACAGGTCGGCTGTCGCTACCGACGTGGTCACCACAGGCAGTTTGACCATCCGCAAGCCAGACTACATATGCATCTCCACCAACCAAGGGAAGGAAATACTCATGATGGATGGGACCCGTTTTACATTTTCCACTGGCAGTAAGAAGCATATAACCGACAGCCGAACAAATCCTCAGTTTGCCACCTTCCACGAAGTGCTTTTGTCGGTTATTGGCGGTAAAGCCATACCGACGAACAACGAAGTGTCGGTAGCCACCCGGCATGGCCAACGGACGATTGTCGTTACCCCTTCTGCCAAGAAGCGGCGCCAGATGTTCTCATCGTTTACGCTAGTTATAGATGTCAACACGTCAGCATTGAAGACTTTGCGTTTGAACGAGCGAAAAGGGAACTATATCCACTATGATTTCAAGTAATTAAGCCATAATGCAGAATCGTCTGAGTAGCATATTCTTTCTGATAGGCATCGCGGCTGTTGTCATCATGCTTCTGACATTCAAGGTCAGTTTCGTGGAATTGTGGGACTATATCTCCAAAGCAGGTTATTGGCTTGTCGTGGCAGTTTTGCTTTGGGGAGGGTTGTATGGGTTGAACGCATTGACATTGCGTACTATCATATCTGGCAGTGGCTCATGTCCCATCAGTTTCTGGCGTATGTGGCAAATAATAGTGTCGGGATTTGCCCTAAACGCCACGGTTCCCGTTGGTGGTATAGGTGGGGAGCCTTATCGTGTCATGGAACTATCAAAACATATTGGTGTGGAGCGAGCCACCTCCTCTGTCGTTTTATTTGCCATGATGCATGTATTCAGCCATTTTTGGTTTTGGCTGACCGGCATCGTTATTTACCTTGCCTTCGCCATAGCGGGCATTCTTCCGCTCCCGGCGTCTATGTGGTGGCTGATTGGATTGGCTATGCTATTATGCTTGGGTGGTATCTGGCTTTTCATGCGAGGCTACAAATATGGTATGATATGCAAGTCCATTCGATTGTTAGGCCGTATTCCGGGACTTAAGAACTGGAGTCGTCGTTTTGAAGAAAAACATAGTGATAGTCTTCATAAAATCGACCAGCAAATATCACAGTTGCATGGCCAGAACCGCAAGGCTTTTTTCCAGAGTTTTTTTCTTGAGTATTTTGGTCGCATTCTGCAAAGTTTCGAAGTCTTTTTCATCCTGTTGCTCTTTGGTTTTGGTACAAATGGGATGGAAGGACGTTATCTGTTGATTTTTTTCATAGCCTTTCTTATTCTCGTCTTCACATCGCTATTTGCAAACCTGATTGGCTTTATCCCTTTGCAACTGGGTGGTCGTGAGGGCGGTTTCGCATTGTCTGTCGCAGCACTTGGAATGACGGCAGAACTGGGTCTGTTTATCAGTATCATCTGCCGTGTCCGCGAAATCATCTGGGCTACCATCGGCTTAATAATCATGAAGCTGTTTCATGTTGGGCCATGTCAACGCTGATGCACAAAGAAGGAAAAACGCAATTGCTAAAAAACATTTATTACAGTTTATGGTTGTAAAAAAGGGATAAAGAAAGATTATTCAACATTTTTGATTATCTTTCCTCTACAGAAAACATAATTCTTTATCCCGACAGGCTTATAATTCGGAAATTATATCTAAATTTGCAACAAACCAACAAAATGAAAGACTATGAAAAAGATTTTGACATCATTGTTTTTAATGTGTTCATTCTTGAACATGAATGCCCAGGACATAGCAAATGTTGAGGTGACGGATGCTTGGACATACGTCTATGACGTCAATGGCAAGAAGATATGCACGATAAGCCATAGCCAGGGCGAGCTTGTGGGATTCAGCTATTCGTTTTTCATTCTGAAAAGCGGCGCTTGGTATTATTTCTTTGGTCCGACTGGAAAGAAATTCAATACTTTGTCGGTGAATTATGTTGGTGAGATTATCAGCGTTGCCGGCAACACGTTTACGTCGCGCAATGGTGTATGGATTTATACTTGGTCGAAGGACGGTAAGAAGATAAATACTCGTTCGGCAAGGTGATACCCGATGTTGCAACGGAGAGGTAGGACGATTCAGAATATGGTAATCCTGTTCTTTTCCAGTGGTCGATGAGCGTTGAGGTCGTCGGCAGAAATGATATGCAGTTTTATAACCGATGACACTGGATAACGGTTATAGAAAGGGTCATCGACGAAATAGAAGTCCACCGAGAGTACGCCTTTAATCAGAAAGACCTTGCGTCGGAAATTCAATATCCTTTCCTTATATCTTGGCAGAATCTTTATTCCGATCCTTCCGTCGGAGAGTCGTGCGATGGCAAGCACATGCCATTTGCGTCGTTTGTCGATTGCTTCTTCGCTCTGTCGCTCTGATGGCTTGAACGATATGGTTATATGCCTCCCGAACCTTGAGTTTATGTCGTCCATAATCTGTCGGAAGATGGTTCCGTGGGTGGATGTATCCTTGATCCGGTTTACTTTTATGTAATAATGAATCATCTCATGTAGTATGGTGTCTTCCACCTCCTGCTCCGGCAAATCCACTCGCGTGCTTATCTTCAACACATAGTCGTAATATTCCATGACACCGGTCCATGTTCGACGTTGTTTGCACGCGAGTTGTCCCATGAAGGTTCTTGCGTTGCTCAGACGTATGGGCAACGATGGCAATTCCCCATTGAAACACAGGCGGTTGAATTCGTTGAACCTGCTCTGTATGAATTCGGTTGTAGGACGCATGGTTTTTCAGTTCTCCTCCAATCCTTTGATTTGTTTTTTTGGTGTCACCCCCATTTTCTTGAGATTTTCAAGGCGGTTCATGACATTGCCTTTGCCATTATAGAGTTGATTTTGCGCTTTGACATAGGTGTCGTTGAGCCGGTTTATCTGCGTGCCAATGTCCTCAAATGTCTCCGACATTCCAGCCACCTTGTCGTAGAGGTCGGTGGCCGCCTTCACGATTTTCTCCACATTCTTGCTTTGACGGTCAATCTGCCATAGATTGTAAGCCAGTTGCAGCGTGATTTGCAGGTTTGTGGGTGATATGACAATCACCTTTTTCTTGTAGGCGTACTGTCCAAGGTCGGGTTTCTGCCTCATTGCGGCAATATAGCTGTTTTCATTCGGCACAAACATAAGCACGAACCCGATTGCCTCACTCACCGTCTTGTCATAATTCTTTCCAGCCAGTTCGTCGATATGTTTCATCATGCTTTTCACGTGTTCCTTCAAGAATTGTTCGCGTTTCTCGTCTGTATCTGCAGCCACAGCATTGGCGTATGCCGTGAGTGACACCTTTGAATCGATGACCACGCTCCTGCCCTCGGGGAATCTCACTACCACATCCGGACGCAGGTTCCTTCCCTCTTCGTCCTTCACATTCTGCTGAACGAAAAATTCCTCGTCTTTGTGCAATCCGCTGCCTTCAAGCAATGTCTCAAGAACCATTTCTCCCCAATCACCTTGCGTCTTGCTTTCTCCCTTCAATGCCTTCGTCAGGTTCACGGCATCATTGCCAATCTTTTCGGTCTGTTCCTTGAGCGATTTCACGGTATCGGCTTGAGTCTTAACGAAATTCTGCATCATCAGTTCGAAGGTGTTCTTGATTTCCGTCTTGTTGACCTCACCGCTGGTCTTGCTCTCGTCCACAGATTTCTTGAATGCCTCAAACTGCTCCTTTATAGGTTTCAGCAATTCATCCATCTGGGTGCGATTCGTCTCCTGCAAGCTTGCCTGACGCTGTGTGAGTTGTTCGGCAGCCGTCTTCTGCATCTCCTGTTTCAGGGTTTCAAACTTCTCATTCCACTGACGGTCGTTTTCATCCCTCAACTGCTTGGAATGGGTACGTTCTTCTTCGAGGCGTACCTTCATGTGTTCTTCCATCTTCTTTACATTCAAGCGGTTGTTCTCCCTTTCAGCGGCAATCTGCTCGTCGAGCGTCTCCACCTTATTGTTGAGCACCTCCGCCCTGCTGACCAGTCTCGTCTTTTCTTCCATCAACGAATTTATCTTTTGCTCCTGTGCATTGTTTTCCTCAGCAAGACTGTTCTTCTCGCCCGCAAGATCATCCACTTGCTTCGAGAGCATCAGATTCTTCTCCTTCCACTTGCCTCTCACTACAAATAGCATAACAGCACCCGACAATGCACCTATTACAATTCCAAGCATCAATGATAATGATATTATGTCCATAGCTTACACTTTTTATATTGATAATCATGTTCTTTTTATTAATCGTGAAAAGAAATCCACGAATCAGGTTGGATTTATGGGGAAAAGAGTCATATAGACAAATTCGCCAGGGCTTTCTTCAGTCCATCTACATCCTTCTCTGTTGTAGCCCAACTCGTGACGAATCGGCAGAGCATGTTGTCGGCATCCAGCGGTTCCCAATATTCAAATGCCACTGTCTCCTTCATCCGTTTCAGATGTTTGTTGGGAAGCGCCACAAACTGTTGGTTTGTAGGCGAGTCGTTATACATCTTGAACCCGGCATCTTCAAACGTCTGTCTCACTTCATGCGCCTTGTCGATAGCATGATTTGAGATTCGGAAATACAAGTTGTCGGTAAATAATGCATCGAATTGCACCCCCACCAGTCTTCCTTTAGCCAAGAGCGCTCCGTGACGTTTCACGCTCGTGAAATAATTACGCGGCGTATTGCCGTTGGGGAACACCACAGCCTCGCCGCACAAAGCACCCAGCTTGGTTTCGCCTATATAGAACACGTCGCAATGCCTTGCCAACCATCGTATGTCAAAATCGCACTCCCGAGCCATCAGCCCATATCCCAGTCGGGCACCATCAATAAACAGTCGTAGCTTGAATTTTTTGCACACGTCATACAAGTCGCCAAGTTCTTTTGCGTTGTAAAGCGTTCCGAGTTCTGTGGGGAAAGTGACATATACCACACCCGGCTGAACCATGTGGAGGTAAGTCTCATCGGCATAAAAACGTGACATATAGGCATCCAGGTCATCTGCCATCATCTTCCCATCCACGCCTTTTATGGTAATCACCTTATGGCCTGACGTCTCTATCGCCCCTGCCTCATGTACTGCTATATGCCCCGTTTCCACTGCTATCACTCCATCACCTGTGGCAAGCATTGAATCGAGGACGGTGGCATTCGTCTGAGTTCCTCCTACCAAAAACTCAACCGAGGCATCAGGACATTCGATACATTCACGTATTTTCCTTCTGGCGCTGTCGCTCCATTCATCATAACCGTAAGAAACGCTTTTCTGCTCGTTGGTGTCAATCAAATGTTGAAGCACATCCCTATGTGCTCCGTTGCAATAATCACTGTCGAAATGAAACATGGTATGATTTAATTTTAGTTTAAGATTTTAAGAGTTGAGAAGTTAGTTGTCATAAGTGGTTCTTGATTTGTTGTACCACCTCTTTTGCAAATACAGGTGTCGAGCCATTCCCCATGTGAGTTTTGACCAATTCATTCCCTGGCAAATTGGTAAACACCTGAATTACATAGTCGCTTGGCAGATAGACATTTGCATAATTGCTGAACGCCACTTCGAGTATGTTTTTCTTTGGGATTTCCTCTCCATTCACGATCATGGTTCCATGCTTGTCATAAACCAGTATCACGGAGTCGGAACGATTGCCTTCGACGGGGTTGACCATAATAATATCGTCGGGTTCACCATGTTTTTCAATCAATTCGTCAACCGTAAACACCGGGCGTTCCTTTGCCTTTTCACGGTGGTTACGTCGTCGTTCAAGTAATATAATCATGAAGACGAATACAACGAGCAAAACGATTGAAAGTATCAATGGATCCGAATTAGGTAAATCACAACTCATCAGAGAATAGATGTCAACTTGTTAAATATGGTCTTCCGACACCTTTAAGAGAGTTCCGGTAGGACAAATGAAACGGCAATAAGGTCGTGGTACGAAAACCGAAATGATGACAGAAACGAGGGCAAGGCAAATAACCACTACTGACGCAGACTTGAATATGAACGCCGTGAAAAATTCATAGTTAATCCAGTCGAACCACACTCCGGCAATCATAAACGACATAAGCACAACCCATAGCAATTGGCGGAACCAAGTGAGGTATTTAAGCACTGTCCCAGGTATGGCGAGTTTCTTCTTGTTCAGTTTGCCGGCCAAGTCCTGTAAAGAGCCGAACGGGCATACTTGTGCGCAATAGTATCCTGTTTTTTTGAATAGCGGATAGATGAACGCCGTGACAAGCATGATGACAGGGACGATGTCGGTCCACAAACTGAATCCGTTGGCAACCACACGAAGGAAGAAAGTGTAATTGAGAAATGTTCCGCACCAAAAGCCAAGCACAGCCACATTAAGCACCATCTGCACAATCCGCATCTTCTTGTTTTTGAAGAAGAGCGGCACGATGGCTGCAAGAAGCACGACGACCAATCCTACTATCGTCTTTGCATCCAGCCCTTCCATGGAGTCGGCATCGGTTGGTTTGAAGTCGGCCAGGTAGGCCAATCCGCTCTGCACGTTTTTTATGATGGCCTTGGAAGAGAAGGTGGCCCCACTCACTGCATCCACTTGCAAATCCTTTGCCTCTTCCACAGTCTTGCCTTTCCAATGTGCGACGATCACGCGTGCCTCATCGAAGAAATCAGGAGTTTCCTGATTCGGCAAGGCTTTCACATCCTGGACCATCCCGTCCTTCACGGTGATTTCCATTGGTACCGGTCCGGCATAGCCTTTCACGTCCTTGCAAAGGTCTGTCGTGTTTACCACAATAGTGCCGTCATCCATGACCGTTGCGGCATTTACAATACTATCGGAAGTCTGTCCTTCAAACTTTTCAGCCGGTTTCCCTGTGACGCCATGTCCCAACACCCGTCCATCCCTTTGCATTGCCGACACCAGCAAGACTGCTATACAAGTAAGCAGCATCAATAATTGTCTAAACAGTTTCATATATCATGTAGTTTTAGTCATTGTCTGATTGTCAAAATCTGTGGAAAGAAGTTCCTATGCCCCCTTGAATGAAAAAGCCGCTGCCCTTCCGGCGTTTTGGCGATTTGGAATCGGTGGATTGCAGTGGCGACAACGAGCGTTTGACGTCGGTTTTCGTTTTTGGTTCACACAGCTGATTATTCATCATTTCCTCATTCTTGGAATCGCCATTCGATTTCATATTGAGGGAGTTATCCGATTGCACCTCATCATTGTCGGCATATTGATAAGATTGGGGCGCTGTATTGGCTGGTTCCCGAGCATCATCCTGCTCTTTTGCCACATTCTGAGAGAAAGCAAACAGAGGCATCAGTGATACTAACGTCAGTATAAAAAATTTCCTCATAACGACTTAAGATCTTCAATAGCCATGAACATTCAAAAACTCAAATGCAAATTTAACAAAAAAGATTATATGTTATAGTAATTGTCAGATATTTTTTGGTGTCGCAATTGCGACGCCGTAAGAATCGATTTCTTTCAACGCAACACGGGACTCACCATGATGCAATGGTCAATCCCGTGTTTAGTTTATTAATCTGCAGAAATAGTCAGATAGATGTCAGTTTGTTATTTTTTATTTTTCAACAAGTTGTTTTTTTGAGGAGTTCCTGGTGTCAACTCGTCTTTTTTGTCAGCCACAGTCTTTGGCTTAACGACAGTAGTGTTAGTTGGAGCCTGAGGCTTAAGAGTTGTTGTGGTGGCAGGTTGCACTGGTGTAGCTGGAGCTGTTGGCTGTACGGCCTGTTGTCCATCGGTCTTTGGTCTTTGAATACCTGTGTTGTTCTTCTGGGCTGATGCCATGAACGGCATTGCCAATACAATTGCAGTTAAAATTAGCTTTTTCATAATAAATCGTGTTTAAAAAGTTGGGTTAATAATAATGTTTGTTTTGCAAATATAATAGTTTTTATTTCAAACTAACAAAAAAATCATGTTTTTTTTAAAAAAATATTTTTTCCCCTTTAAATTTCCATTAAAATTCTTTTTCATCCTTCAAAATGTAATGTCTAATATTTGATATTGTAAGTGCAGTGACTTGATTTCTTTCTACATGATAAGATAAAAAAACGTGATTTCCTCTGGCTTTTACGTGTCTGTATGGCAGTTTGGGAGAGCGAGCTCTCCACACTTCCATACATCCACGCAAAACCGTTTTGTGCCAAAACAGGAAATCACTCGACAAAAAGCAGAACTGCGTTCTTCAAAAAACGCTTCGCTTAACAAAAAGTGCAAAGACGTCATGTCCTGCCATTTGAATATGAGTCAGTTTCTCTTCGACTCTGCCCACGCTCGGCAGGACTCAAACGAGTTGGTTCTGCCTTCGCTTAATCGCAGAATTTCTTAAATTGAGTCGCTTTGCTCCTCGAATCTAAAGGGTTCCTTAAATCGACTACGTCGAATCTTCGATTTCTTTATAAGGTTCTTGAGTTTTTCATGCCTCTAATACTGACTTGTCCTTATAAAAACAATCAAGCCATCACTTGAAAGTCCTTGACGGACTTTCTCGCTGTGGCTTGATTGTTTTCTTTCTTTTATTTATTTCTTTTTTTCAGGAACTCAAAGGCCAAGGCGGAAGCCGAGGCTGTTGTCGCGGAGGCCTGGAGGGAAGCTGCCGCGAGAAGACACACGACAGAGACTGGCGAAGTTGCACCAACTGCCACCACGGTCCACGCGGTTAGAGCCGGATGACGGGCCCTGAGGGTCGGTCTGGGAACCGTTCGAGTATGAGCCATACCAGTCCTGACACCATTCCCACACGTTGCCGCTCATGTCGTAGATGCCAAGCTCGTTGGGCTGCTTGGTGCCTACAGGGTGGGTGGTGCAATTGTTCGCTTTAATCTTATCCCAACCCCAATCATCGTCTGTACCCTGCAGGAAGCTGTCGCCACTGTTCTGCCAATACCAGGCAACTTCCTTTATGTCGTTGCCGCCGGAATACTTGTAGCCACGGCTCTTGTTGCCGCCTCGAGCAGCATACTCCCACTCTGCCTCGGTTGGAAGGCGGTAGGACTTGCCAGTCAGTTTGTTGAGTTCGCTGATGAATTCCTGGCAATCATTCCAAGAGACGTTTTCTACAGGAAGGTTGACACCCTTGAAATATGAAGGATTGTCGCCCATCACAGCCTCCCAGAGTTCTTGAGTAACCTCAGTCTCACCTATTTGGAATGTGCTGAGGGTGACGCTGTGGGTAGGGCTTTCGTCGCTGTCATCATCGCCGCCCTGCTCGCTCGTCGCTCCCATGGTGAACGTGCCGCCAGTCACTGTTATGAACTTAGTACGTTTCATGATTTCTTTCACGGCATCAGCAATATCCATGGTCTTGAAACTTGCCGTATTGCTAAGTCTTTCCACGCCATTTACAATTGTATAAGTCCTATAGAAATAAGATTTTGACGAATCCAAATCTTTCACTAATCGTCTGACAGTCACTGTAGCAGGAAATTTTTCTCCTTCTTCGCCAAATTCTTCTCCATCGTAGTCGATATGGAAATCAAAGTTGTAGAAATTCTCTTCCGACTCCTCGTCAAACGGGTTATCCAAGTCAGCCTTATCTTCTGCAATCAAGAATCCTATGTCGATGTTACCTTCATCATCCATGCTTTCGTATTGCCTATAGTCGAGAGTTGCACTTACAGTTGCAGTATTGTACGACAATTCCACTTTTGGATTCGAAAGCAGGTTGGCCAAGTCTTCTGTCTTAAATGTCCTATACTCGCCATAATATGACACGCCTCCTGTCAGTTCAAGATATGTCCTGAATTTATATGTGGTGTTCGGACTTAAATGGTTGAGTTCTACGGTGATCTGTCGTCCAACGATTTCATCAGCCTCTTTTGCCCCATGATCAACAAAGCCTGAAAGATGTTCTTTGCCATCGTCCTCAGCAACGAATTCCACTCCATATTCCTTGGCTGAATGCGATGCAGGAAGGAGATTGAGGTTGAGATAGCCAGTGATTTCCGCAGTAGTTGCTGTCTTTTGTACTACGGCACCAGTAACCGCCACGTCCGTAGTATTTCCTTCCCCATGGTTTTTATTTTCACTATCGTCGCTGCACGACATTAGCGCTACGAGTCCCAGAAAAAGGGAAAGCAAAAATGTTCTTTTCGTTTGGAATAACATATTCATACAAATTACATTTAAAAAGGCATGCCGCTTATTTTACCCGTTATCAAGTACAAGCAGAACATTCCTTATATGAAAAATATTACAAGTCGAAATTCATCTTCCAAATATTGAAGTAGCCGTCTTTGTTTGCACGTGCAGAGATGAAATAAATTCCTTTTCCATCTTCACTGAATACAGGGCAGCAGTCGGTATCAGGGTGATAAGTAAGTTGTGTGAGGTTGGTTCCGTCGGTGCGAACTACGAAAATGTCGAGATTCTGTTTTTTATTGATGCTTGACTTTCCATTACCTTGTATCACAATCCATCTTCCATCAGGAGAAAGCGAAGGGTTGGAAAAACTCTTGCTCTTGTCGGAAAGGATAAGGGTTTCCTTGCCTTTTACGAAATCCACATACCATATCTCGCTCATGCCATTCGAGTTGTTGCGAACACAATAGAAAACGTCGTTGTTGCCAGGAACGAGACATGGGTTATAGCCACGTGCACAGGAAGTGAGTGTTCCGTTTTTCAAGTTGAGCGACCAAATAGACTGTCCTTGACCATCCGAACGAGTGAAGAACATCAAAGAGCCGTCTTTACTTACAACAGGGTCGTTATCAACATTGTTACTGGTAAGCTGCCGTATTATGCTTCCGGCATGCGCATCAGTGGCTCCAATTTGCACATGTTCCACATCTGATCTGTCTGAGAAGTAGATTTGGTTGTCTGTTCCCCATGAGAAAGAGTTCACATCGCGGAATGTGCGTTGGGTGGCGGCACCAGAGGAATAAGCGCTTCTGATCATGACATTGTCCTGCTTGTTGTTGTGACTGAGATAAGCAAGTTCTGTCCCATCAGGCGAAACAGCCAACAAGCGCGGTGAAGACCAATAAAACCTTTCAGCTTTGGAGCCTGCAGTCTTAGATGCGGCAAAAGCCCCGGCAAAACCGGCATACGTTCTACATCCCAAGACTGAATTGGATGTCTCATCCGTAATTTTACGGATATTCATACCACTTTCTTCAGGTGCATACGCCTCGAGGAATTTTTGTGTTCCACACGAGAATAACAAGCCTGTGATTGCGATTGACGCAATAATTGTAATTTGTTTTTTCATGTTGATAAATTTAGAAATTAATTTAATAATGTGTCAGAATATGATTGTTTTAATCAAATATATTCAAGTGATACAATTATATTTTATCTTATCCAACCTACAATACGCTTCCAGTTCCTAAAAGCAAAAACAAATTACAAAAACGAAACGTGGAACTGTATGTCCACATCTTCAAGCTGAGGGTCGTAGGAAATACCCGAAACAGGAAAGATATAACTTCAGTTCCACGTAAAGCGTGAAGCTGATATGACAAAATCCTTCCCGTTTCAAGTGCTATCCCTATGAATTACAACTTTTCAGCATGCAATTATTGAAAATTTCCTACGTTTTCAGCTTGCAAGAAAGAGCATAACGCTTCTATAACAAAATGTGTCGGTATAAAAATACCAAGAGTGTAAAAAACACTCCTTCATTTGCAAATTTAATTCTTTTTTTTCATTTATTCAACATATTGCTAAAAAAAACATTTATTACAGTTTATAGTTGTAAAAAAGGTTTTGTTGTTTGTTCGAGATGAATAGGATAAAAAAACGTGATTTCCTCTGGCTTTTACGTGTCTGTATGTCAGTTTGGGAGAGCGAGCTCTCCTCACTTCCATACATCCACGCAAAACCGTTTTGTGCCAAAAC
>FLNY01003062.1_pt1 | contig 31664 bp, 36 predicted proteins | sample 1140381 | NCBI WGS metagenome assembly FLNY01 (sample SAMEA3878172, study PRJEB12797) | bioreactor metagenome | biome: Moose rumen | place: Sweden | collected 2011-10 | reverse complement strand
TGTCATGTCGATCAAGACCTTTATATTTTATCGGCTGCCATAGGGAAAGTTCTCTTTGAGAGGAAGCCCTTAGGCGAGCTATTTGTTAAACCAAAAAATCCTCAGAATGACTCCGATAATGGTCAGTTGACCTTATGGGAAAATTTCTTTGGACAGTAGTGATATGTAACCTAAGATTTTCAGACGCTGAATAAGACACGGGAAAATTCAAGAAGTCATTTTTCACTGTCTTGTGTCAACTGGAAAAGAGGAATACCGGACAACAAAAAATGTACTAAATGGTAGAGTAATTTGTTAGTTCTAAAGAACACTGACAGGAAAAACAAAAGAATAAAAAGAACACGAACAACGCATTTCTTTTACATTTTGCAACTGGATTGCAAAAAACGTTAATACATATTCACAAGACAAACGAAAAAGGAAAAAACATTTATAACTTTGCAAAAACAAAAAAAAACAGAAAAACATGAAAGAAATTCTCCATTTAATCAATGAAATGTCACCATATCTGTTATTGGGATTTCTCATAGCAGGGCTGATGCATGCATTCGTGCCAGGCAAGTACTACACTAAATATCTGTCTGGAAACAACCTACGTTCTGTAATCAATGCCGCATTATTAGGCATTCCACTTCCTTTGTGCTCATGCGGAGTAATTCCTACCGCCATCTCGCTCAGAAAGGAAGGAGCATCACGAGGAGCCGTGATATCATTTCTGATCGCCACACCACAGACTGGTGTCGACTCAATAGCTGCCACATACTCTCTTATGGGACTTCCCTTCGCACTCACACGTCCGATAGTAGCATTGATAACCGCCATATTCGGAGGTCAACTGGTCAACAAGACCGTGAATGCCTCTGACGAGGAGCTTTCTACCGAAGACGAACACGAGGAAGAAGATTATCACTGTTGTCATCATGATCATGATGAGGACACATGCACACATCATCACGACCATAACTCAGAAGAACACTGTCATTGCCACCACGCAGAGGTAAACTCAGACATGGGCGTCCTCGCCAAGCTCCGCATTGCTCTGCAATACGCTTTCGTGGACATGGTTGAGGACATAGGGAAATGGCTCGTGGTCGGCCTTGTCGTGGCTGCACTCATCACCATCTTAGTGCCAGATAAGTTCTTCGCCATCTTTGCAGGCAACACATGGCTGTCAATCCTCCTTGTCCTGGCCATCAGCATACCAATGTACATATGCGCCACAGGCTCCATACCTATCGCCGTGGCAATGATGATAAAAGGTCTGACACCAGGCGCCGCACTTGTGATGCTCATGGCTGGTCCAGCAGCAAACATGGCAAGCATACTCATCATACACCATCAGTTAGGCATGAAAACTCTCATCGCTTATCTGTCTGCCATCATCGGCGGGGCCATACTTTTCGGCATCGGCATAGACTATCTCTTACCACGTGAGTGGTTCACCTCAGGACTTACACACATGGAACACGCCTCAGACACAGGAAGTTACTTCGAATGGGGATGCACAGTGTTATTGACATGCCTGCTCATCAATGCCTTGGCAGTAAAAAAACACTCTCATCATTGTCATCACGAAGAGTAAACACAAAGACAAGAGACTGTCACATAAAACAATAATAAATGATACACTTAGACATCTCAGATGAACAGACGCTCGACAATGCTGGCGTACGCATAACAGCTGTTCGTCTGCTCATCTGGAAACATGTGCGACATCAGTTTCATGACGCATTCAACCTCGCTGACCTGGAAAATTCTCTGCCGACAGTTGACAGATCAACGTTATTCCGTACACTAACCACTTTCACAGAGGCTCATCTCCTGCATGAGATAGACGATGGCACCGGAACACAGAAATACTGCGTGTGTCACCTTGACGACACAAGGCACTGCATGGGACATGTACATTTCACCTGCAAGGTCTGCCACCGGACATTTTGTCTTACTAATGTTACTATTCCAACCGTTCCTCTGCCCTCCGGATTCATTCCGTACGAGACGGAATATGTGGTTAAGGGAGTATGCTCACATTGTTCTGGCAGCATTGGATAATCGTGTTTTTTCGGGCTGTTTTTCTTCCGGTCACACTTCTATTATCTGAACGGAGTGTTATCATACGATGTCCGTCCCAACGCTGCAGACTTGACGTAGTGCCAAACCACATGTATCCGTCTCCATCCTGATGGACGTGATACAGTTCATTGGTGAACAGCTCACGTATAAAGGTGAAAGACTCCACCACAACATCTTGTGTGAAAGACCTTTGTGCCGACAAAACAAAACAGAGAACTGATAGTATGTGTGTATATATTCTTATATTATCATACAATCCAAAGTTAATAATTTTTCCATACACATATTATTTAAAGAGGAGAAAAGATGACTTCACGTGTCCAATAATCCGAGCCCATGAGTCATTCTTGTCAGGCAAACAGGCATGACACAACGTTTCGCAGGAGATGCTGTAATTATTCACAGACGCTAAAATTGTCATCTCATACTTAAAGATATTAGATTTTTATCGTACTTTTGCAGTAATATGTGTTGTTGAGTCAGCAATAACCAGAACATATTTTTCTACATCATCACTGCGTCAGCAACGCATAATCACCAAATATACTAACACATACAATCATGTTTGAACATATATCAGATTTCACCACATGGCCAATCATAACGGGAATTCTCATCGGATACGTGGCCAACAAGATCATGAGTGGAGAGGGAAAAGGATGTTGCATGAACCTTTTTGTGGGTATTGTGGGCAGTTACATCGGGACATTCATCAGTCATCTACTGAATATCAAGTTATTTGGGAAAGGTTATCTCACCAATTTCGTCTTCTGCGTTGCCGGTGCGGTCACCATATTATGGTTATGGAAAAAACTCTTCGACTAAGATGACAGACATCGAGATGGCAGACATGTGCTCACAGCTGCGTAAGAAACTGACGGACGAGAACGGTGACTACCATGATATCTGGATGGCAATTCAAAAAGAACCAGACCTGACAGCGGCAGTACGTTCACGGCAATTACACATTTATCGTGGAGGAAAAAAAATCCTGGTTCTCGCTGGCAAGTCAAATCCCAAAACATTAAGAGATGACGTCCTTTGCGGACTATTACGATAGAGCTTCTTTTTTCACACGTCATTACGCACTCAAAAGATGCGATTCTCTTCAGACCGTTGAGTTTCGAAGACACTCATCAACATGCCAGACAACATAAAGACTATAGACAATGAGAGACATTAGCAACATAAAACAGAGCAAGACGAGCATCATTGCCGGAGAAGACTCGGTGCGTCGTAAGTGTCAAAAAGACTTTGCAGCCATAGACTTTGAGACAGCTAACTTCACGCGCTCGTCTGTCTGTTCCGTAGGCGTGGTAATCGTGCGTGAAGGTGAGATTGCAGACTCCTTCTACTCTCTCATTCAGCCCGAGCCTAACTATTACAATTTCAGATGTTGTCAAGTACACGGACTGAACCGTAAGGACACGGACGACGCACCGTTATTTCCTGAAGTATGGGCACGCATCGAGCCGATGATTGACGGGTTGCCACTTGTGGCGCACAACAAAACATTCGACGAGAGCTGTCTGAAAGCTGTATTCAAAGTGTATAACATGGACTATCCAGACTACGACTTTTACGACACACTTTACGCCTCACGTCGTCAGATGCCAGAGCTACCGAATCATCATCTACACACGGTGGCAGCCGCATGCGGATACAACCTTGATAATCACCATCACGCTCTCGCCGATGCCGAGGCATGTGCATGGATAGCCAGAGAGATTCTCTTCTAACAAAACACGATTCACAACATATACAGCAAAGATCACAAATGTATGACACGCTACATCTCCAACGAGGAACATTACAAAGAAGTGCTTTCACGTGTTCAACACGTGAAACATATTCTCTGGATTGGCACGGCTGACATCAAAGACCTGTATATCAATGCCGGCAGAGACAAGAAACCTTTCCTCGCTCTTATCGCGCAGCTCATAGAGCGTGGAGTGGAGGTAAGACTGATACATGCCAAGGAACCAGGTCCGAACTTCCGTGAGGATTTTGACAAATACCCGGCACTCTACGATGGTCTGGAACGAGTGCTATGTCCACGTGTTCACTTTAAGATCATCGTGCTTGACGGTAAGGAAGTGTATGTGGGCAGCGCTAACCTGACAGGTGCCGGAATTGGTATGAAGTCCATGAGCACACGCAATTTCGAAGCCGGCATTTTCTCCGATGAACCAGAGCTTGTGGAACAAGCGATGAACCAGTTTGACGAGGTATGGATAGGCACACACTGCAAGTCGTGCAAACGAAGAGATTTCTGCTCTGACCCTATAAAATAACTCACGTACATAATGTCTGACACCGCTCTGACAATTGTGTTGTTCAGGCCAATGCTCAAGAAGACAATCATTTGAGTAAAAACAATTAATACCGTCAAAAACAAAAACACCAAATTTGGTAAATCTAACCGAAATTTGTATTATAGCTGATAAATTCTATTAATTTACCTTTGCATCAGTAAATCAAAACAGAAAACTATGGCTAAAAACATTCTTATCGCTTACTATTCTCGTCGAGGAGAGAATTATGTTAACGGCAACATAAATAACCTTGAGTTTGGAAACACCGAGATTGTCGCCGAAAAGATCAAGGCGTTGTTACCAGACGCAGACATGTACAAGATTGACACCGTTCACGAATATTCCAAGTCATACATGACATGTATTGAGGAGGCCAAGCAGGAGCTACGCGAGCAAGCACGTCCGGAGATTAAGAATCCGTTGGACTCCATTGATAAATATGACACCATAATACTTGGCTATCCAAACTGGTGGGGCACAATGCCTATGGTATGCTACACCTTCCTTGAGTCATTTGACTTCAGCGGAAAGACCATCATTCCATTTTGCACTAACGAGGGCAGCGGCTTAGGCAGCTCTGTGCGTTTCATCAAAAAGCTCTGTCCTGACTCTAACGTGAGGGAAGGCACTGCCATTCATGGAGCTGAGGCGGCATACGCTGACGCTGAGGCGCAAGACATAGCTGAGATGGCGAGATAAACATGTGCGAGCTATGACTGCTCTGAGCAGTCATAGCTGCACATTCAGGGGCATTCCCACATGAGCTTATCTCCATCACAATCGTCAAATACAGCAAACATATCACATCACATAACCACACGACAAATATGGGAAAACAAGTAGCAGTATTAGTCGGAGCCGGTAGCATCGGACAAGCTATAATCCGTAGAGTATCCGCAGAAAAGCATATCGTACTGGCAGACTACAACATAGACAATGCCGAACAGACTGCCAAGACTCTTGAGAACGCAGGATTTGACTGCTCCACTCTCAGATGCGACCTCGGATCAAAAGACGACATCTTGCGACTAGTGGATTACGCAAACAGTAACGGTGACATCATGAACATGGTGAACGCAGCGGGTGTATCGCCATCACAGGCTTCGGTGGAACGCATCCTGCAAGTCGACCTATATGGCACAAGCGTGCTTCTTGAGGAATTCGGCAAAGCGATATCCGACGGAGGCTCAGGCGTTATCATCTCATCACAAAGCGGTCATCGTCTTCCACCACTCTCTCAGGAACAGAGCGAGGCATTGGCAGTCACTCCTGTTGACGAGCTTCTTGACTTACCATTCTTGAGAGCCATCGACGACACACTGAAAGCTTATCAATATTCCAAACGATCTAACGTGTTGCGAGTGATGTACGAGGCGGCACGGTGGGGACAGAGACATGCCACGGTCAACTCCATATCCCCGGGAATCATCATCACACCTTTAGCCAACGATGAGCTACATGGACCGCGAAAAGACGGTTACCTGAAAATGATCGAGTCAATGCCGGCGCATCGGGCAGGCACACCTGACGAGGTGGGCGACCTGGCTGAGTTTATCTTGTCTTCTCGCGGACGTTTCATCAGCGGAGCGGACATATTGATAGACGGAGGATGTACGGCGAGCTACTGGTACGGCGACTTACAGTATCTGAAGAAAACACATTAATAACAATCTTAAAAAGAAATAACGTATGACAAAGAAAACCATTAAACTTTGGAACGGAATAGAAATGCCGCAAGTAGGTTACGGTGTCTATCAGGTCACACCACAGGAGTGTGAGCGATGTGTCAGCGATGCGTTAGAGACAGGATACAGAATGATTGACACCGCACAGGCTTATCAGAACGAGGAAGGTGTCGGCAACGCCATAAGCAAGAGCGGCATCAACCGCGATGATATATTCTTAGTATCAAAGATATGGATATCCAACTACGGATATGAGAAAGCTAAGGCTTCCATCGACGAGAGTCTGCGTAAGCTCAAGACTGACCATATCGACCTGATGCTGCTCCATCAGCCATTCTGCGACCGCTACGGAGCATACCGAGCGATGGAAGATGCCTATAAAGAAGGTAAGCTGAGAGCTATCGGAGTGAGCAACTTCTATCCTGACCACTTGATAGACTTGGCATCCAACGTGGAGATTAAACCTATGGTGAACCAAGTCGAGACACATGTGTTCAACCAACAGACGGAAGCTATGAGATACATGAACGAGCTTGATTGCCGCATCATGTCATGGGGACCTCTCGCTGAGGGCAGAAACAACTTCTTTCAGAACGAGACACTGAGTGAGATAGGTGCGAAATATGGTAAGTCAGTGGCGCAGGTCGCATTACGCTGGCTCACTCAACGCGACGTCATCATCATACCTAAATCCACTCACAAGGAGCGCATGTTACAGAACATCGACATTTTCGATTTCAGTCTGACGGATGACGAGATGAGACGTATACATACACTTGACACAGGTAAGAGTCTGTTCTTCGACCATCATGACCCTGAGACAACTAAGATGTTTATGGGATGGAGATGACATGACAAAGTGTACAAACAGACATCAACAACTAATATAACACGCCAAGGATTGTACGACACAGTCCTTGGCGATTACATATTAATCATCTCTCACCACTAAAATCACAACACACAGAATATCAGATTATGCGGAATACGGCATCAGTATAAGAGTGTTGTATCAAAGACAAGTTAAGACGACAATTTCAAGTTACAATTTCGCACATTTTTATTGTTCGAAACTCCTCTTTTTACGTTGACACTAAACAATGAAAAAAATGACTTCTGGAATTTTCTTATGTCTTATTCGGAGTCTGAAATTCTTAGGTTAGGACGTTGATCCTCGACGGCATCAAGGTACCACAACCGTTCACTGCCGTCCTGCCGTCCACGTTTGACACAGATCCAGCACTCACCTGCGTTGTCGAAATATTGTTCAAGCCATCGTCTGAAATCCTTTCTGTTATCTATATCCAGAATATTCTCCATTTTGTTAATGCTCTTTTTCAGATCATGGTAAAAATTAATGCCGGTTTTCCTTACCTGCGCCATCTGCTGACGTCTAGGAATACGATAGTCCACATTGTCTCCATCGTCGCTCATCAATTAAGCAGTTGTATGTATAAGAAAGGATAACATCTCTATAAGAGAAAAAGAACATGACCGGAGATTGTCATCGGTTCTGTGATAAAATTAAGAGGATGTCAAAAACATCCTCTTAACAGTGTCGTCCATGCGTCTGTCAGACGCTTATGTCCTGTGACGTCAGCATCACTTTTTCTTCTTAGCGTCTATATTCACGATCTTGTAACTCTTCGTTCCAAGTCCGATCTTCTCAGCCCAGTCGATGGTATGAGTGCCGTGTCTCTGGTCGATACGCTTGATAAGGTCAGTAGGATCGTTCTGTGCTGACGCTGTCTGACTATTGACGATATCAACACAAGCCTGGTCGAGTGCCACAGGGTCGAGTGAAGCAAGAATACCATAGTCCTCCAACTTAACCGGCTCCGGATTAGCCACACAGTCACAGTCAACAGACATATTGTTCATCACAGAGATGTAAATAATACCGCGCTCAGCCTTGAAATAGTCGACGACACCTTGTGCTGCCGCAGCCATTGACTCGAGGAAACCATCCTGGTCGCCGATCATCTCTGGGGTCCAGAGGTTGTCAGGTGTGTTTGTCTTTCCTGCTGAATGGATATACGCCTTTCCATTACGGCTGGCGCAACCGATGCTGAGGTTCTTCAACGCACCTCCGTAACCGCCCATAGGATGTCCCTTGAAGTGGTTAAGCACAACAAGGAAGTCATAATTAGCAAGATGTCCACCAACAAGATCATACTTCAGGTGAGTCTTATCACGCACAGGTATACGAATCTCATCGTACTCATCCATCAAATCCACAGGAGCAATCTTATCAAATCCGTGATTTCTAATCACCTGCCAATGGTCTTTAGTTTCCATTCTGTCGCCAGGATAAGCCGTACGACACTCTACGATAGTTCCTCGCACCTCATCGACCAACTGTGATATTAACTCAGGCTTGAGGTAGTTTGGGTTCGTACCCTCACCCGTAGACATCTTAACAGCCACACGGCCCTCTGCCTTGACTCCTAATTTCTTATATATCTTAACAAGTGACTCTGGACTTATGTCGCGTGTTAGGTACACGGTACTTTGCGCCATCGTTGTCACTGCTAAAGCGACAAAGGCGAAAAATGATAAAATTTTCCTCATAATGCTACATATTAATTTCAATATGCAAATGTATTGTTTTTTTTGAAAAAGATATTATTTCAAACCATCTTCTTTCATACATTACGCTATTTGACGGTGTTTTGCGGGTTATATGCATGGAACACCTATAATATTAAGACTTATCATCATGTGAGTTATATATGTGGTAGGTGTATCATACGCTCAAAATGATATTACGTCATAACAGAAACTGACACATCTATGGTCTGAATAATATTAGTTAGCGTGTTAATATGTTGACGCTCTCTGCTCAGCAAACAACCATCTTCCGTCACGTCTCACCAGGGAGGAGCTGATCTGAAGTCTCCATGTGTGTCTGCCACCACCATACACTGCGGCATTGACTCTGCTACGACCAGTCATCACCGCCTTGTCGCCATCAACATGAATGTCTATCTCATCATCGTCCACAGAGAAGTAGTTGAGTGTGGCGTCTGCAATGGCGTGCAGATACTCACTCTTGCTCTGACGAACTCCCGTCATGTGTATAAGCACATAATCATCAGCGAGGACGGATCGCAGTGACTGAATGTCTTTGGCTATCATCGCTTTATACATTTCTTTATAAAGCATCTCTATCTGTATCTTATCATCAGGCGTCACAATCTTGTCGCCATTATTTTCTGTCTGTCTCATAGAAACATAGTAATATATGGTTTTATCTCACGTCGCATCGTCGACTCAACACAACTCTGAGGCATGAGCTTGATTTCGTACTTCACATATATTGGACGTTTCCAACTGAGTGAGTCACACCTCGTAGCATCGTAATCCTCACCTCCAGAGATACTGCTGAAGGTTATAGGACTCTCACTCACCAGCCACCGCTGGTCATCAATAGAATGAGACTCAACACTTCCGTCCTCATACTCAACATAAATAAGCATCTTCAAACGAGGCTGTCCAAAAGAGGAGATGAGTTTATTATAATGTTGGTTCGGGATATTCATAAATCCGTTACCGAGCATCACCTCCACGTGATTCTTCCCTTTCCTCAACAATGTCTTAATGTCGAAGTCAACATACAAACCATCTTTGGAGTGGTCTGTCCATCCCGAATCAAGGAAAAGATCACCGACTTTCTCGCCGTTGAGCATAAAATCGAACTGTACTAATCTACACAAACGGGCCATAGAGCGACTGACTTTATTATACAACTTAATATCGGTGCGGAACACGGGCATCTTATATTTTCCCACCTTTCTGTCTCCAAAGACAGAGCGTGCCTCAGGAAAATGTAAGCCAACAGACATCACCGTGTCTTCTGGCTCTTACGCTATCCATTCTGTCTCATTCCACATCTCATACATTTGTGCATGAACATCACACACAAAAGAGAGTATAAATACAACTATAAATACTGTTTTGTTCATTTCAACATATAAGACATTATACGGAATCACTGAACAGGTCAATCCTCTACTGTCATGTTATCACATTATCATTAAAGACCATCCATGAAATTGGTGAACGTACCATATTCCTTCTCCGGCAGACCTAGGTTCTGCTTTCCCAACTCAATAGATTTGATGAGGAAGGCCATATTCCTGCCAAGGTTACGCATAGTCTGTAATCCCTCCATGTCTTTCTCGACATCCTCCGCCGTATAACCATGTACCTCATTCCAGTACGTGCTGGATACAATCGGCATTCCGCTTATTGTGAAATACTTGTTTATCTCATCATACGCCGACGTACTTCCAGCGCGGCGTGATGATAGAACAGCAGCGCCAACCTTCATCGTCTTGTTAAAGTGAGTGCTGAAAAAAAGACGGTCAAGGAAAGCCAACAACCCGCCATTCGCACCAGCGTAGTAAACAGGTGTGCCCACAACTATACCATCAGCCTTCTCCAACAACGGGGCCGTCTCATTGACAATATCATTGAACACACACTGACCTTTCTCCGCACATTTGAAGCAAGATATGCATCCTCTGACATCATGCTTTCCGACGTTCACCCATACAGTCTCCACATTGGCATCATTAAGTGTTTTCTCCACTTCCTTTAAGGCTCTGGCAGTACATCCGTTAATTCTCGCACTACCATTCACAAGTAAAACGATTGACATAGGCTTAAACAATTAGAATCATTACTCCATATAATTCGTGGTGACCAGGCATGTTTAATCATCACACGTTCACTGACACATCTCAAGATGATAACTATCTCGTTTCACGTGTCTGCGTCACAAATATATAAAATTCATAATACATTCAAGGCATCATAAGGTAAACTTTTGACGACAATCGTGTCAGCATCTGTTAAATAAGGTGGATAAATTTGACTTTTCAACGACTATTTGTCCTGCGAGGACAACATGCTGCCATTCATCGTAAAACGATAGTCTCCACTTCCTAAGATAAACGTCACCAAAGAATCCGTATACTCCACATTTGACACAGAGGCAATTTCATTCAAGTCATGTCCGCTCTCCATCAGCCTCTCACCTTTCAAGACTGGCAGACACACCTCTGCAGTAGAACCAATAGGTACGGACAAAAGATATTCCGTACTTTCTGCGGTTCTGTTCCATGACACACGTACCATTCCACGAGGAGACTGTAATTTGACATCGGCAGACGCCATGTCGGAAGGAATCCACGGGCTCAAGCGTAACTGTAGATAGGCATCACCAAGATCTGATATTCCACCTAACTTACCATAAAACCATTCCTCAATATGGTCCATCATACAATGATTCTGACTCAAAGACAGGTCCCAATACTCAAGAGACGTGGTAGCTCCACATTTTAACCAATAGTCGTAGCTTGGGAACGTCGTCTTTTTCGCAATACAATACACTACATCATTATATCCATTGTCAGAGAGTGCCATGAGGATAGGTCTCAAGCCGCTCTCACCAGCTTTGATACTATAGTCACTAGACATGACAGTCTCCGCCAATGTCTTGGCAACGCTCTTCACATAGGCAGAGTCAACGAGTCCGTAAAACAATGCCATTCCATAATTAGCCTGATTGCCGAACTCATACACACCATCGTGGAAAAACTTTCTGTTGAAAGCAGACTTCACGTCTGACGCCTTACTCGACCACAACAGAGCGTCGTCATCATGTCCCAATGCAGTAGCGACCCCAGACATTACCCTTAACATATAATAGTATGAACATGTCAGAGTGAAAGAGCTGCTGATATGATTCTTCATTCCATTCGTTTCCTGTCCCCAGTCTGAGAGCACGCTGTAATCATTTCTGATAACATCACCTTTCCATTTCGAACATTTTCCCATTTTCGAAATTTCCCTTTTAGCGTTGACACAAGACAACGATAAAATGACTTCTGAAGATTTACCATAACTTATTCGGCGTCAGAATATCTTAGGTTACGACGTTGAAACGTTCAGGTTTGGGTTTTGAGAACTGCATACCTGTTTGTAGACTATATCCTAACCTAAGAATTTCAAAAAAGAGACACGAGATTTTCAAAAGCCTTATATTAAGATTATCGGCGAGTTAACCCAAATTTATCTGAAAACTGGCACGGGAAATTTGGTAACACTACAATTTGTCCTTTACTCGTGCTGCGGCTTTGTTTTGTCTTAGCATAAAGCAAAAGGATTATTTCTTAGTTTACAAAAAAAATGCCACCTTTGCAGAAGGTCACACTTAACACGTTGATGAGTCATGAAAACCGAGAAGCAAAGACTAAACGAAAAGATAACAGCAAAGGAAGTCATCACATACATGGAGTCATTGCGTAATGACAGCCAAAGGGGCATCTTGTCACGTTTCTTCAAGACAGGACCAGGCGAGTACGGTGAGGGTGACGAGTTTCTCGGATTGAGAACTCCTCAGACACGTGAGACCGTCAAGGCTATATCACACGATATATCCATTGACGAAGTACCTGAACTGTTAATGTCCAAATGGCATGAGGTGCGTTTATGCGGTCTGCTCTTACTCGTTGAGCGATTCAGAAGATTGTCGACAAAGAACAGATTTTATGACGAGGAGAGCATTGGCAAGCGTGACGACATAGTGTCTATGTATCTCGAGTATGCAGAACGAGCCAACAACTGGGACCTGGTGGATCTTACAGCCCCGAAAATCCTCGGACAATGGATAATGTTGCCGTCACATCTGAAAGACAAACAAAGCATCATAGACATGTTAGCATACAGTGATAACCTATGGAGACAGAGGATGAGCATGGTATGCACATGGATGACGACTGACAAGGGAGACCCGTCATGGTGCGTGAGATACGCCAACATCCACCTACACCACCCGCACGACCTGATGCACAAGGCAGTCGGATGGATGTTACGCGAGATGGGGAAAAAGATAAGCATGGATCTGCTACGTGACTTCCTCAGTCAACATGTAGCGCACATGCCACGCACCACCCTACGCTATGCCATCGAGAAAATGGACTTTGAGGAGAGGCAATACTGGATGAAAATACCACGAGAGAAATGAGGAATGTACGAATAACCGCAGTCAGACAAACCATATACACTGACCTGATGGATAAATATGAGAACCCTATCGAGCACGCCTGCGACGTCCATGAGGGACAGCAATGGATATCAGAAAACGGACAACGTCCCGAAGGGATGTGTCCATCGGCCTGGGAATCCATGCGCCAGTTTGTAGAATCTCTTTCGAGAGGAGAAGGTAACTTTTTTGACGGATGGATGCGCAACCCGATGAGCGCCATGATAAGCTGTAATGACGGGTTCAGACCTTTCAGCTTTTACCTTGAGGCGGTAGACTGAAGAAACAGAATAACATAACAAACATACTAACAACTTCACATTAAAAATTAGACACAAAATGATACAGACAGGACTCAAACACACAAGTGAGCTTATTGTTACAGAGAACAACACTGCGATAGCCATCGGCTCAGGAGACCTATCAGTGTTAGCCACCCCCATTATGATAGCACTCATGGAGAACGCCGCAATGAACGCAGTGGCTGGAGAGTTACCAGAGAACAGCACAACAGTAGGAGGACACATATCCTCATCTCATCTCAAACCTTCTAAGATAGGAGATAAGGTGACGGCAGAGGCTGAGGTGACAAAGATTGACGGAAGAAAGATAGAGTTCAAGGTATCAGCTTACTCTGAGGGTACGTTACTCGGCGAAGGCACACACACGAGGTTTATTGTGGACAAAACAAAGTTCATGTCTAAACTATAGTAGTCTTTTGGCAAGAAACAACACACAAAATAAAGAGAGAAAGAATAACGATACTGAGCACAAGACACAACATGAGAGAGAAACAGATTCATGAGGTCAGCGACACTGTACAGCTTAGAGAATTATACGAGACAGCATTTCCTAAGGAAGAACAGATACCTTGGGACGAACTGACAAGACTTGTAGTAGAAATGCCCTTGGACTTCACGGCGCACTATGACAATGACACATTTATAGGATTAACGATTGTCTACCCTCGTAAAAGTATTAACTGGTTCTGGTATTTTGCCGTGCGCGAGGAACTACGAGGCAAGGGCTATGGACAGGAGATTCTCACGTCACTGATAAAACGGCACGACGGCAAACCTTTCATATTAGACATGGAGTCACCGGACCAACCCTGTGACAACATGGAACAAAGAGTGAGACGACACAGCTTTTACAAACGTAACGGTTTTCGTGACACTAACGTATACCGCTCATTCGATGGCATCACCTACACAATAATGATGCGAGGCGAAGGTAAGTTCACCAAGGACGACTATGACGAAATCATCGAAGATCTGAGACGTTTCTGGCAACCAGAATAAACATCTCAACCGTCGTCATCACGTCACTGCCACACGCTTTTCCTATTGTCAATTCTCTACAGTGACACGCACAATCCGAAATTTTGGTATGACAAACTTAAAATTGTGTAATATCACGTGTTCTTTTCTTATATACTTTTGCATACTGTTAATAACAACAATCAAAAATAATAATAAGTAGAGGAACATGAGACACCTTTTCGCACTTGCCATCTTGCTAATAATGTCACAGCTGACACAAGGAAGGACTCTGGTGGCGTACTACAGCCACACCGGCAATTGCCGTACCATAGCCACTGAGGTGAAAAGTCAGCTCAACGCAGACATGATTGAAGTCGTCCCCTCAGAGAAAGGTATCGAGTATGACGTCAACAACTATGCCATAGGCAGAGAGCTGATATCGGCCATAAACAACAGTCCCGATGACGCAGACTGCTACCCGTCTATTGAGGATATAGACATCAACCTCGATAATTATCAAGACATCATCGTCGTCACACCGCTATGGTGGTCACGCATGGCGGCCCCAATGCAGTCATTCCTGTTCAGACACGGCTCCAAGATGTACGGCAAGAACATCGGACTGGTTGAGTCAAGTGCATCAAGCGGCATTAGCTCTGTGGTGACAGACTGCAAACGACTCATTCCTGACGGTGAGTACATCTACGACAACCTGTGGATACGCTCATCACAGACCAACAACGTGAACGAAATGGTCAGCGAATGGATTAAGGAAAATAATATGTCAAATAACTTATCAGACAACATGTACATAAGAGTCAGCGACGGAACAAACAGCGTCATTTTCGTGCTAAACAACACCAGCGCCTCACAATCACTCTACTCTATGCTCCCTTTAGATGTCGATGTGAGCAACTACAGCAACAACGAGAAGATATTCTACACACCAACAGACATAAGACACGGAAATGACTGCGTAGAAGGAGACTGTCCAAAGGGTACCATAGCACTGTTCTCTCCGTGGGGAAACGTCGTGATGTACTACGGAAATGCCAGTCGCTACAGCGGACTCTACATATTGGGAAGCACAAACGACGACACAGATATCATAAGCAGACTGAACGGAACGATGCATGTCGAGGCTGTGACTGATTCCACATCCATACAATCGCTGACGGACAACGCGATTGAAGACCACCGACACTTCTCCGCAAACGGGATGCCCCTTAAGGAGAACCACAATGGTATCATCATAACAAACGGAAAGAAATTCATCAAAAAATAACTTACTATGAGAAGAATAACATTTCTATTAATCGCTATGGCGTTAATCACAGTCAACATGATGGCTCAAGACAAACAACAAAAGAAGAGTGAGACAAAAACACTTGTCGCCTATTTCTCAGCCTCAGGTGTGACTAAAGACGTGGCGGTGAGACTGGCAGACGTATTGAAAGCAGACATCCACGAGATTAAACCAGACAAAGTATACACCGACGCAGACCTGGACTGGACGAACAAAAACAGCCGTTCCTCTGTGGAGATGAAGGACAAGTCCTCCAGACCTGCCATAACGGGGAAAATGAATGACATAAAAAAGTATGACGTGATCTACGTCGGCTTCCCAATCTGGTGGTACACTGCTCCGACTATCATCAATACATTCATGGAATCTTACGATTTCAATAACAAGACCGTGATACCTTTCGCCACATCTGGTGGAAGTACCATAAAGAAGGCTTGCGATGATCTGAGACAGACCTATCCGCAGGTGACATGGAAAGAAGGCAAACTGCTTAACAATGCGACGCAGCAAGAACTGGAGTCTTGGGTTAAGAATTAAGAACTACGAGAGCAGACTCTCATCAATGACACTTTCATTCTCTTATTGACACAAAGAGTATGTAAGTGTCTTTTTCCATTTAAAAAACCTACACTATTCAGATTAGCGTACCTTACCTTAACACACTCGTTTCGACACATCAATGACGAAGCATTTATTAATGCCACATATAGAACACATACCATGAAGAATAAAAGAGAATATCTGAAAAAAGATTATCTTTGCACCAGGAAATGTAACGTAAGGAACACTATTTTTTTTCCAAACACGAAACACAAGATTGAACCAACCAACATAATCTGATTTAGTAATGATAAAAAACATTATATTAGTTGCTTTCGGCGGAGCAATCGGGTCTGTCTGCCGTTATCTCGTCTCTAAGATTACGGACCAGTCTTTACCGTGGATGACTCTGACCACCAACATAGCAGGCTCCTTCCTTATAGGCATTCTATTCGGACTTGTCACAAAAGGTGTCATATCCAACGACATAAAGATGCTAATGATAACAGGATTCTGCGGGGGCTTCACCACATTCAGCACATTTGCCAACGAGTCATACGGTATGCTCAGATCTGACGATATACTACCCTCTGCGGCATATATCGGAGCCAGCGTGACGATTGGCATATTAGCCGTCGCACTTGGCATAAAAATCACAGAATTGTAAAACAATACCGATGAGACATTTATCTTGTCAAAAAGAAACACTCATCACCATCAAAGACAGATAAAAGAATATGGAATACATGTCACAAGAGGGATACGACAAACTGGTCGCAGAATTACATGAATTGGAATACGTGCAATATCCCAAAGTAAAGGAAGCGCTTATCGAGGCGAGAGAGAAAGGCGACCTAAGTGAAAACTTCGAATACCATGCGGCACGCCGTGAGCAGTCAAAGCTCATAGGCAGAATACGATTCAAACAAAGAGTGTTAGAGCACGCAAGAGTCATTGACACATCAAGACTCAGTTCTGACACCGTGGGTTTACTTTCCAACGTCGACTTGACCAACATGAACACTGGCTCAGTATTCAACTACACCATCGTCAGCCCACACGAGTCAGACCTGTCCAACAAGAAGATTTCAATCAAATCACCGATTGCACAAGCTCTTATCGGTAAAAAAACAGGCGACATAGTGGAGGTAAAAGTACCAGCCGGAGTAGTCAAGTGGCGTATAGACAACATAAGACTCAGTGTGTGACGATTCACTATTCGTCAGTGACAAGCATCCTGCAGGCTGTTGAAAGGGATAGATAGGAGAACAACAAAACTTACAGATGAGAGATGAAACACCTAACCAAATTTCCTATCCGCACCTTAAATTTTTATTGTCCGAAACTCCCCTTTTTCTATTGACACGAGACAACGAAAAAATGACTTCTGAAATTTTCCCATGCCTTATTAGGCGTCTGAAAATCTCAGGTTAGGACGTTGAAAAGTTCAGGTTAGGATTTTTAAAACTGCAGACCTGTTTGTAGAGAATATCCTAACCTAAGAATTTCAAAAAAGAGACATAAGAATATTTAATATCTTGTTTTAAGATTATCAACAAGTTAACCTTTATTTAGTAAAAAAATCAGGCATAGGAAATTTGGTTATGCCCTAAATTATCCTTTATTTCCCTATTGTAATAACAAAAAATAATCTCAAATCGTTATCAGCATCACGTGAGATGCTGACAAACGATTTGAGATTAGCTGTACACAGTATACAAATCAGTTCAATTTCTTACCGTCAGAAAACGCTTTACCAACAGTGGCGCCTAATTGAACATATGTATGATTGATAGGATTATATGTGATCAGACACATCTTCTCCATATCAGGATTACCATCCTCACCCAAGTAAACCTCATCACAGAGAATATTCACTATTTCCGCTATAAGATAACAACCAGAGTCTGACTCGTCCATTTTCTGTTTGACACGACACTCCAACGTCATTGGGAAGTCAGAGAACAAAGGAGCGTTCACATTCGGAGCTTTGCTCGTTGACCATCCTGTCTTCGCTATCTTGTCTTTCTGTTTACGACCACTGACAATGCCCACGTAGTCGGAAGCAATCATCGTGTCCTTAGTAGCGAAAGCAACAGTGAAATCTCCATTGACTTTCAGATTGTCCGTAGTGGCGTGAGAACCAAGAGAGATAATTATCTCATGCATATCCCATTGACCGCCCCAGGCGGCGTTCATGGCGTTTGGCGTACCAGACGCGTCGTAAGTACCAATAATGAGTACTGGCTGTGGAAGAATCCACGGTTTAGAATCAAAACTTTTCATAATCAGCCATGTCTTAATTTATTTAATAAACTTCACCTTACTCTCGTCACGCTTCTTAGCATTGGGAACCTCATCCGGATAGCCTACAGCAATGATGTAATTCAACTTATACCCTTCCGGAATATCAAGACTACGGATGAAAAATCCCGCCTCCTCATTAGACAGGAGAAAACGTACCGGACCTCCTAAGCAACACGTTCCGAGTCCAAGTGACTTTGCCGCCAGCATCATATTCTCACCTAACATACCAGCGTCTAAGTCACCGCCACCTTTTGACGGAGTGCAAACACATATCACATTAGGAGCATTACGGAACATGTTCTTGAAGTTCTTGTCGTTCCTGACCATCTCCGCATTATATTTTTTAAACACCTCCGTGATGTCACTTATCAGTTTCTGGTTCTCGACAACACGTACCACCCAAGGCTGGCCATTCATACCACTTGGAGCATTGATGCCACAACGTACTATTGTCTCGAGTTTGTCGTGCTCTACAGGTTTGTCAAGATACTTACGTACAGAACGTCTGGACATGATAACGTCCACCACCTCATTGCCTGTAGATAAGCTGTTCTGTGCAGAACCTCCACTTATTCCGAGGAGTAACATCACACAAAAGGTTAAAATGTATTTCATACTTGTAAAGTATTTGATTAAACTAAATATCCAAACTAGGAAAACAAGATAACGGATATTAATCCACAACACTAAGAAAGTCAATAATTTTAAGATAACAAAATCTGAGTCTTCAATATTAGGTTAAATTATGTTAAACACCCTTATTGCGGTTACTCTTCCAAAGAAAACAGACAAAAGCGCAAAAACAGGTATCTGTCAGTGCTCACGGCACTTACTTTTCACGAGATAAGTAATGGTCTCAAAGATATGTGAGAATGACTGCTTTGGACAGAAAAAAATCATTCTCGGACCTGCCCATCTCATCACCTTCCTTATCTCCTCGCGCTGCTTTGGTGCATAACAGTGGATAGGACAGAACTTACACGCAGTTTTATTCTCTCCAAACTTACATCTGTCAAGCCTCTTACAAGCATAGCTCATCAGTTGTTCATACTCCTCAGACATAACTTCCTGCTTCAGATGATACTTGCTGTATAGACGTATCATCTGACACACCGTGTTTTTTTCGTTCTCTATCTTAGTCATTTCCGTTCTTTTTTTTCAAAACCACATGATTGCGTTCAAAAGCCCTGTCAATAATTATTATGGAAATAGGTTGTATGGAATATGACATACGTTCACCTTGTTCGACGGAGTACACATAACACAATCTATCACCCTTGTCTATCACCTTTTCCGGCTTAACACGCGTGTCCAGGTCGGTCACTGGTAGCACCACAGCTACGACAAACTGTTTATCAAAATCTATTATCGTCGGCTTTCCGTTCTCACCCATTGTCGTCGCCATTCCGAAGATCTCATGAAATGTACCTTCTGACGTGATTTTCGGATTTGTGAGGAGACTGTCCATTCCGTTCTTACAAAAATAATTACGGGCCTCAACAAAGCTCACATCACCATTTTCACTCTTCATTATTTTCTCAGACATATCACTATTGACGGAGCAACCTAGGATCATGGCTCCAAACAAGACTACACTTACAAAAGACTTAACGATTCTCATAAATCAGTAATTAACAGAATTAAACGCAAAACGTCAGGAATATCAGCAAAGTTATCTTGTCTCAAGTCTCACAGGGTCATCAATATGTAAGACATAATCGTAGTCCACACTAATCACCCCGTCAACCTTTTTGAATAGTTTCATAGTCTCTTCCAACCCCATATCTTTGTTTTTCTTAATCGCCATACCTTTTATAACATTATAATCGTATATCAAATCACAACCATAGTCGTGAACAGCCTCTAACACTTGCTCCTTTCCTTTCTTGGCGTCATACATGACTAGAAAAACCTCACTGGAGTGTTCAGCCACATTCTCAGCCGTCACATAATCAGCGATAACATGCGTTTCTTTGTAGTGAACACATGATATCAAAGAAGAGACAATTATTGCTGCTAGGACAGGAGACTGACAACGTCTATAATATGAAAGCTTTTTTTTCTTCAACATAACACAAAAACTGCGTCACTTAAACTCACAAAAACTGCTCTATGAGGCATGTCGCTGATATTATACAAGGCAAATTTACGAACAAAGTTGAGAACGCAATATGCATCAATGATATTTTTTCATTAAACTCATCGCAGATTTCACCAACGGGGCATAAAATGAGCCGGGAAGTCAGTACGCCAAAGAATCATCTCAGACGTTCAGTCCACATTTCATATATCGGAGAAAAACAACGGACAGCACCGATTAAACATATCCATTCACAAGCATAGTACAAATAAAATTTGCCGTTAAGAATATTTTGAGCTATCTTTACAACATATTATAAATAACTGACTAACTGACTACACATAAACAAACATCTGACACTACTCAGAAAAAAATAAAGATAACCATGCGAAATATCTTACTCATACTAATATGTTTTGTCACAGCCACGACAAAGGCGATAAATGGTAAGCTCTACACTTCGGAACTGCTTGCCAGCTCCAGTGTGACCGACATATGTCAGGACAAATACGGATTCATCTGGATTGCCACGAACTACGGCCTGTCAAAGTATGACGGTTACCATTTCACCAACTATTACCACGTACATAGTGACAGTACCTCACTGCCAGACAATTACATCGGTTGCTTCGTCACCGACAATGACAGCAATCTGTGGATAGGACACGGAAAAGGAATGTGTAAGTATGACTATGCCAACGACAGATTCATCAGGCAGACCTTTCCGAATAATCTGAAACCGAGGGTCAAGACGATGGTCCTCGACAAAAATGGCAATGTCATAATCGGTACTGCGGGACATGGTGTGTATTACATGGACGTGAAGAACGAGGTCGTAAAATGGTACACACCGACATACGCGGATAAGGACAACGGTTTCACAGAACACATGTACATCGACAGAAAAGGAAACCTGTGGACATCCAATCATAAGAACATCATCAGTCTCACATATCTGAGCAAAGGAGACAATAAGCTACAGAAAAAAATAAAAAGCACACATGGCGAGGCCATGTCATTCATCAACATGGATGCCAATCGCATACTTATCGTATGCAAGAAAGGCATCATGCAATACAACTACAAGACTGACGAGTTTTCCGACACCCGCTATGACTTCAGTGAAGTAACAGGTGAGATGAATATCAACCATGCTCTGCTGGACAAGTCCGGCAAACTGTACCTGTGCACTTACGGACAGGGATTGCTCATGATAGAGCCTGGTGACAACAAAGTAAGAAGAGTCACACTGAGTGAGGGACACAGACAGCAGGACTTCACATTCATAAGTCGTATCATGCGTGACAAGAACGAGAACTTGTGGATGACATGCTACGACGCCGGCATATTCAGGACATACCGTCACGAGCCAGTCTTCAATGACTGGCGTCTCACAGAACAGAACCAGACATTCACCGGACGTCTGACATCCATATCACCAGCCTCGGCGACACATAGCGGAACAGACGGAAAAACCAACGGACTGCTGTGCGCCAGCCGACAAGGATGGATATGTCAAGTGAACTATGAGGGACAGATCACATCCAGCATCAACACTCTACCCGAGCTCAGGTCCGTATGCCACGAGAGAGATACACGTTATTGGATAAGCACCGGACATTCCGTCTATCTGCTAGACACCCGTAACAACAATATAACGAGAAAACTTCACTTCGAAGGTTCCGACATAGGACAGATAATATACGACGGAACGGGCAACCTGTATATATCTGTTTTCGGAAAAGGACTGTGCAAATACAACATTCGAGACGAAAAGTATAAGCTGTACAATGACACGACAAATATATCCAACGGAAGGATATGCAACAACTGGGTGTCAAACATAATGATGGACAGTGAAGGACTCATATGGATAGCCACAGCCACAGGAATATCATGTCTGAATCCAGCGAACGAGCAGTTCAACTCACTCGGATGGGATGTCCAACTGAACGAGACGGAATGCAGTGCGTTATGTGAGACTGACGACAAGAACATTGTAATCGGCACTAAAGACGGCCTCTATCTTTACTACCGTGACAAAGGAAAGACAATACGTTTTCCTGGAGCGGGACCTCTGGATGACATCTATGTCTGCAGCATAATTAAAGACAACAAAGGCGACCTTTGGCTTAGCACGTCAAAGGGAATATGGCAATACGTACAGAAAGAAAAAATCTTCGTCAGCCATCTTAACGGAAACGGCCAGAATACAAGAGAGTACGTGGCGAACGCAGGACTACTGCTCCCTGACGGAAGAATAGCGTTCGGTAAAAAAGACGGCATCACCATCTTTAATCCGAAAGACATTGTGAGGAAAAAGAAAAACTCATTGAACACGAACCTCACGCATATCGTCATCGACGGTAAGATTCTTGATTTCAGAAACAAGGAATTCGATATTCCTCACGACGTCAACACCATATTGATGGAGTTCTCTCCACTGAATTTTCAAGACCCGGACAACATGCGCATCCAATATAGGATCAACAATGGTCCTCTGATCTCATACCTGAGGGGAAGCAACACGATAGTATTGGGTAAGATGAAGTCTGGCTCGTACACATTATATATATATATGGAGGACAACAACAACCTGTCGGACACGCCGCTGACTCTGAGGCTGAACGTGGAAAACCCGTGGTATCTGACAGCGTATGCTGTGGCATTATACGTCCTGATATCTATACTGACAATCTTTATCATCATACGTGAGCACCTTAAGAGGAAACAAAGACTGTTGGATGAGGAGAAAATGAAATTCCTCATCAATGCCACACATGACATACGCTCCCCTCTCACCATGATACTCGGTCCGATCAACAAACTCAAGGAGATTGTCACGGATGAGAACGAGCAGTCGTACCTGTCTATCATCGAACGCAACGCTCAAAGACTTATGCTTCTTGTCAATCAGATTCTCGACGAGAGAAAGATAGACAAGAAACAGATGAGACTGCATTGCCGTGAGACCAACCTCACAGACTTCATAAAGAAGATATGCAATCTGTATCAGTACAACGCAACGCAACGGGGCATCAAGTTCACCTTCGAGTATGATAACATGTTTGTGCCTGCATGGATTGACCACATCAACTTCGACAAGGTTATATCCAACATACTGTCCAACGCATTCAAGTACACTCAGGACAACGGGGAGATAAACGTCAGACTGACTGAGCGTGAGAACTCCGTAGAGATACTGATAACAGACAATGGTATCGGAATAAAGAATGAGGACAAGCAACATCTCTTTGACCGTTTCTATCAAGGTCATAACGCCGACAACATGGGCATACAGGGCACAGGCATCGGACTTAACCTCAGCATGAACATAGTGAAGATGCACGGAGGAGACATCGAAGCGCTGGACAGGACAGACAACCAACAGGGAGCATGCTTTAAAATCACCATTCCTAAAGGCAACGCTCATCTGAAACCCGAGGAGATGATAACATCATCATCAAAAGAGGACATCTCGACACCGAACAAACAAAGCAGCCACTCAACACGTGTGCTGCTCGTGGATGATGATGAAGAGATAATCTGCTACATCACCTCTGAGCTCAGTCATAAATACGACTTCAGTCACTGCAACAACGGCAAGGAGGCTATGAAGACGCTACTGTCGGGGCAATATGACATCGTCATCAGTGATGTCATGATGCCGGAGATGGATGGTGTCACTCTGCTTAATAAGATCAAGAACAATCCTATGATAAGCCAGATACCAGTAATCCTGTTATCATCAAAGAGCTCTGTGGAGAACAGACTTGACGGACTGAAGAATGGAGCCGACGCATACATCGCCAAGCCTTTCAACATGGACGAGCTCCAGGTACAAATAGACAACCTGGTGGATAATGTGAGACGACTGAGGGGCAAATTCTCCGGAGCACTGCAACAGGACGACAAAATAGAGAATATAGAGGTAAAAGGTAATGACGAGACATTGATGGAAAGGGTCATGAAGTCTATCAATAAGAATATGTCAAACCCAGATTATAACGTCGATATTCTCGCGTCTGACGTGGGAATAAGCAGAGCGCAGCTGCACAGGAAGATGAAAGAGATAACGGGCGTAGCAACGGGTAAGTTCCTGAGAAATCTGAGAATGGAACAAGCGGCGCGACTACTTAGTGAGGGAAAAATCAATATCTCACAAGTCGCCGACTGTGTCGGATATAATGACCAGACACATTTCTCTACAGCTTTCAAGGCACACTTCGGTATCACACCAAAGGAATATATGGACACAAACAAGAACAATAAAGACAACTGACGTTGGCAAACAAAGGATGATTTGCGTGTTCTTGGCGGATTAGACGGGGTTTAGACAAAAAACAATACTCTTGAAACGTTTTTCCGTATTGCTACATTCCGCAAAAACATATCTTTACGGCATAATCATAAATGTTATGCGATGACAAGAAAATTATTCCTTTTAGTTTGCTTGTGCGCAGTGAATATATCATTGTTCGCACAGCTGCAAAAACCACTTCCCTCGATTCATGTGGAAGGAAAATGGTTGACAGACAGCCACGGTAATCACGTCGTGTTGCATGGCGTCATGGACACACCTAACGCTTGGTTCAACGGGGGACGCTGGGGATGGGACTACAGTTCAGTCACTCCCTGTCTAAACTATTTTGAGAAACTGTTCACAGGAATGGAGAAAGCTAACTGTGACGTTTTCCGTCTGCACATGGACCCTGCATGGACTAACGACCCAACAAAACAAAGTGACGGTAAAGAAAGCGGAGAGGCTGACATCTCACGTTTCAGTTCCACAAGACTGAAAAATTATCTCAAGACTCTCTATTTTCCTCTCGCCAAGAAAGCGATGAAGCATGGTATGTATGTTGTGGTCAGACCACCCGGAGTATGTCCAGGCAACATTCAAGTGGGCGACTATTATAATGAATACCTGATGACGGTATGGGACTTATTCACTCAGAACGACTCAATAAAGAAATATGAAGGACAGATAAGCATAGAACTTGCTAATGAGCCAGTATCCGTGAAAAACGCTAAAGGTGAGGAAGACGTGGCTGCGTTACATGACTTCTTCCAGCCTATCGTGGATAAGATACGAGCTAACGGGTTTACGGGAGTCATCTGGGCTCCGGGCACTGGATGGCAATCTAATTATGTCAGTTACGCCACATGTCCTATCGAGGGATATAACATTGGTTATGCAGTACATGACTACTGTGGCTGGTACGGATGCAGTGACGATACACCAAGTCCGGAGGCCAAGATAGCTCAATTCAAGAAACAGGTGCCAGTAGTCGACACTAACCCGATAATTATCACTGAGGTGGACTGGAGTCCTGTGAACACTGAGGCGGAGGGACATTATAACGAACACGGTGACTGGGTTCAGCCAAACTACGGAACATGGGCAACAGGCTCCACGTCAAAATGGGGTAAGGCTTTCAAGGCCATGCTGGACTTCTACGGTAACATCTCCATGACATTGTCTGGCACTGGAGTACTCATTGACATCGACAAACTGATTGAGAGCGGCAGCGTCATGCCAGCCTTCAACGGCATGGAGGAGGCCTGTGGTAAGGCTTGCATGGATTGGTATGAGGAGTACTACAAGACAGACTGGGCACACAAGGACTTCACTACACAATCAATAAGCGACCAAGGTAACGGCAAATATAAGAATCCTATTATCTTCGCCGACTTCCCAGACCCGGACGTCATACGAGTAGGAGACGTTTACTATATGGCCACAACTACAATGCATCACTTCCCTGGGTGCACGATACTGAAATCACACGACCTGGTGAACTGGGAATACTGCGCACAACCTCTCGAGCAGCTTTCAAACAGCGACAGATATAACCTCACCAACGGACAAAACGCGTACGCGGCGGGAATGTGGGCTTGCTCAATGACTTATCACGACGGTAAATTCTACATACTTATCAACGGTAATGACGCCGGCGGCTTTATCCTGACAACAACTGACCCTGAGGGAACATGGGAGAAGAAGAAACTGTCACGTATATACTATGACCCGGGCATGCTCTTTGACAACGGCAAGTTATACATCGTCTGCGGCAACACTAACATTCAGATGTGCGAGCTCGATGAGGACTTCCAACTGAAGCAGGAGAAAACTGTCTTCAGCGCTGATGACATGCTGGAGGGATGTCATCTGTACAAGATTAACGACTACTATTATATATATGGTACATACGGCGGATGGCCTTCAGCACAGACCGTATTACGCTCAAAGGATATCTTCGGACCATACGAGGAGAAGCTGTTGGTCGAGAAAACAATAAACGGAAAACCAAACACTGTGCATCAGGGTGCTCTTTTCGATACACCAAACGGTGAGTGGTGGACCATAATGCAGGAAGACCTGGGAGCCATGGGCAGAATGCCTAACCTTCAGCCAGTGAAATGGGCGGACGGATGGCCTGTCATCGGCAACAATGGCGTTCCGTACACCATATACAAGAAACCGGACACAGGAAGCTCATACCCTCGTACAGCATTACCCACGAATGATAATTTCCGCACTTACCCGCTGGGAATGCAGTGGGAGTGGAATCATAACCCTAACAATGACAAATGGTCTCTCTTCGAGCGTCCAGGATGGTTACGTAAGTTACTATTCCGCAGGAAATCAAGGGAGTTTGGAATGTGGAAGTTATTACATTGATTTCCGTGTAAGTCGTTATAAATTAGCCCATTTGCGCTAATTTGCTTTATTCTTGAACTTGCGAACATGGACGAATGTTGAGGCTGTTCCGTTACCAAAGTGTTACCTACGATTGTTTGGGTAATATGTGTAGAATCGGGTAATCTGTACAAGATTCTTTGTGGTTCGGAATAATATACATATTCTGACATATTTTGCATAGCAGGGGATGCTCTGAGATTGTTTAATTTTGCGACCCAAATTCAGAGCATGATGAAAGTAACAAAATTCAAGGTGCTGCTGTACCTGAAGAAAGGCAGCACAGACAAGCGAGGAAAGGCACCCATTATGGGACGTATCACCCTCAACAATTCGATGGCGCAGTTCTCCTGCAAGCTGTCGTGTACCCCAAACTTGTGGAATCCCCGTTCGGGCAGATTGGAAGGCAAGAGCCGTGAGGCAGTGGAGGTCAATGCCAAGATTGACAAACTGCTGCTCAACATCTACTCTGCCTATGATAATCTAATGAAACGTAATTTGGATTTCACCGCACAAAGCATCAGGGAACTGATGCAAGGCAGTATGGAGTGTCAGGTAACGTTGATGGATATGATGGGCAGACTCTATGCGGATATGGAGAAGCGTGTCGGAATAGACAGGGTGGAGGGTTCACTTGTTCATTACAAACAAGCACGGACAACTCTCAGCAAGTTCATCGAAGCAAAATTCAAGACGAAAGATGTTGCTTTCGGTCAACTAACCAACCAGTTCATTTCCGACTACTACGAATTCCTTATCACAGATTGCGGCTTCATGTCAAACTCAACGAGAAAGCATCTTGCAATATTAAAGAAGGCTTGCCGTTTGGCTTACAAAGAAGGCTATGCCGACAGGCTCTTCTTTGCCAACTACACGCTACCGAAGATGCAGGTTGGCACGCCGAGGACTATCACCCCAGAGAACTTCAAGAAGATACAAAGTCTGGAGATACCGAAAGATAAGAAATCACTGAGACTTTCGCGTGACTTGCTACTATTCTCCTGCTATACAGGAGCCGCATACGTTGATGCTGTCTCTGTCACGAGAGACAACCTTGTCACAGACGAGGAAGGAAATCTGTGGCTGAAATACAACAGACATAAGACGAAGGCACTTGCACAGGTTAAACTGTTGCCCGAAGTTATTAACTTGATTGAAAAGTACAAAGATGAAAGACAAGACACATTGATGCCTTATCAGAAGTACAAGACTCTTTGGGACAACCTGAGAAAGATATGCAAAAGCGCAGGCTCTACACAGATGGTTTCGCCACACATGGGACGACATTATTATGCCTCAATCGTCACGCTTGCCGAGAATGTTCCGATTGATGTCATCAGCAAGATGCTAGGGCATACGAATATCACGCAGACCCAAGTCTATGCGAGGGTCACGCAGAAGAAACTCTTTGAGGAAGCCGCCAAGTTTGCCGAAGCCACAAAGGATTTGGTGTTAGTATTATAAACAATGTATAAAGAACGGCAATATGAGAAGTACATTTAGACTGATGCCCTACATCAACAGGGCAAAGACGAGAGCAGACGGCACTACAGCCGTTATGCTGAGAATCACCATTGACGGAAAGAAAACCGTCATGGCAACAGGTATCTACTGCAAGCCGGACAAGTGGGATGCGAAGAATGGTAAAATCACTTCCCCAGTAAAGGATGCCAATGCCCTACGGGATTTGATTAAACGGGCCGAGACCAATTACCAGACGTTTGTCAACGAGCAAGGCGTGGCAAGTGCAGAACTTTTGAAGAACTCTCTCAACGGGACATTGCCCAAGACACAGACGCTCATGGAAATGAGCGAAGAGGAGCGTGAGAAACTGAAAGCACGATGTGAGGCTATCAGGTCAATAGAGACATATAAAGGCTCCAATATGTGCCAGATGCACCTGCGTGACTATCTCCACTCTCTCGGCAAGGAAGATATTGCCTTTGCTGACATCACCGTCGAGTTCGGCAACGACTACCGTTTCTTCTTGAAACGAACAACCCGGTTATCCTCTGTCACCATCAACAGATGCCAGGCATGGATGAGCCGACTGGTTTATCGTGCTGTTGACAAGGGAATACTGCGCTCTAACCCTTTGGAGGATATGGAGTATGAGAAGCGTGACGATGACAAAAACGAGGTGCACTACCTGACACGTGAACAAGTACGTTTGCTGATGTCGCATCCGTTTGAGGGGAAGCGTATGGAGTTTGCAAGACGGATGCTTGTGTTCACCATCTTCACGGGACTGGCATACATTGACCTGAAAGAACTCTACCCGACACACATAGAAAGCAACGTGGACGGACAGCGTTTCATCAGGAAAGCAAGGAAGAAGACAGGAGTGGAGGCTTTCATTCCCCTGCATCCAGTAGCGGAGCAGATACTCGCAATGTATAACACGACAGATATGAATAATCCCGTTTTTCCATTCCCCAAGAAGAAACTCTGGTATGAGTATGACGATATGGGCAGATTGTTGGGCTTTGATCGACATCTGGCACATCATCAAGGGCGGCACACATTCGGGACTTTATTGGTTTCAGAAGGTATCAGTTTCGAGAGTGCGGCAAAGATGATGGGACATTCAAAGATTAAGACTACCCAGCGATATGCACAAGTCACGACTAATCGTATCTCGCAGGAGATGGATAAACTGATAAAGCGCAGAAAAGAAAAAGGACTTACAATAGAAACTAACAAATAATGATGGCTATGACAACTTCAAACTTTTCAATCATCCCCAAGGATGTCTTTGAGAGAGGCATCATCAGAATGACGGAGGGTGGCATTATCACCATGCCTGACAAAGACGTGTGGATGACGGTGGACGAGATAGCAGACATGCTTTTTGTTTCATCAGCCATCGTGTTTCGTATGATACGCTCTATATATAATAAAGGTATCGCACACGAGGAGGACACACACGGCTCTTTCCGTCTGTTCCCCCATCATCCGAGCTGGAACATAGACGTGTACAACCTTGAAATGGTGATTCGTCTGGCATACACTATCGATAGCGACAATAGCCACAAGTTTCGTCAGTTCGTCATGAATAAGCTGATGGGTAAACCGATGTACGAAAAAGTGTGTATCACGCTTAATATGACTGATTACAAATAGGCAAACCATATCTAAAGAGTAGAGGCGGTGGACAATCCTGTGTGTTAGGTTGCTCCATCGCTTTTTATTTGTTTATTCAATAATTCCTATACATGACAATTTGAGAATCTGAGTTGCCAAGTATTTGTACTGATAACCATTCACATGATTAGAAATTCTAATATCTGAATCATTGCATGAATAAATAATTGTTTCATGAATTCATGAAATCATTAGTTCATGGAATCATTAGATAATTGATTATATAATTGTATAATTATATGCTTATTTGCTTAAAGAACAAATTGCTGTATGTGGCTGAGAACTGGCTGCAAGTGGCGGTAGATTGCTATTGTCCAATCAGATTAGTCGCAGTAACTTTGCTCCCGAAAAAAGATGCCAAAGGCAACGGTATGGACATGTTTACTATCTTAATAAATAGCATCCGCTTCAAGAGCGAATTATTATGTTCTCCAGAACATAGCAAGGTATGTTTTCTGCTGCACGAAACTTCGTTTGCAGCACAAAACTCCTTGCTCTGCCAAGGACTGTGGCTGTCCTCCGAAGTCAGTCAGCCTGTCCATACTTGCCGTAAAAACAGGAGTGATAACCATATGTCAAACCAATTGAATTAAAGATGAACAACAAAAGAAACAGAGATGGGAGAAATCCCAAGTTAGACCCAGCGACAAACCGCTATTCAGTGAACTTCAGTAGTGAAGAAGATCTGCGTTTTCTAAAGATGTTTGACCGTTCTGGCATGACAAGCAAGTCTGCATTCATCAAGGCGCGAGTCTTTGGAGAGCCATTCCATGTGGTGATTTTCGACAAGAGTCAACATGAATACTATGCCAAGTTGAGTGAATTTCATTCCCAATTCCGTATGGTTGGCAACAACTACAACCAGACTCTGAAGGAACTGAAGAGCCATTTCTCTGAACGAAGAACAATGGCACTTGTATGCAAATTGGAGAAATACATGATGCAGTTGGTGCAGATAATTAGCAAGGTTACTGAGTTGACAAATGAGTATAAAGAACGCGTAAATGGCAAGTAAAAATGAATACAAAAACATTTTTTCCACTCAATATTACTATATTTTTGCTCAAATAGTACTGACTTTGAGATATTTTGTGTAAATTTGTAGCCAATTATTAATATACGAATGGAACGTAAAAGGATAAACCGCCTAAAGGTGGTACTTGCAGAAAAAGGAATGACAAATAAGCAACTGGCAGAC
>FLNY01004391.1_pt1 | contig 31674 bp, 17 predicted proteins | sample 1140381 | NCBI WGS metagenome assembly FLNY01 (sample SAMEA3878172, study PRJEB12797) | bioreactor metagenome | biome: Moose rumen | place: Sweden | collected 2011-10 | reverse complement strand
TCTGATAAAAGTCCATCTCATCAGTGAAATCTGTGTTCATAAACTGAAATTTTAACATGCGAAACTTGTGTAAGGTAACTTGAGAATCAGAATTAAACGTTTTACTAACATAACACCCGAGAAAAAATGAAAGCGACAACAAGACTTATGACTGCGATGATGGCATGGACGCTCTCATCACTATTGTTTATCGCTCAAGGAGCAAATTCCGTGACCACTGTAGATGTGGTGACCAGTTCGGTGGACATCACAGAGGACGTGGACTACGTGATAACTGATGCCACCCCGTTTGCTACCGCCGGCAGCGTGAACATCGTGAACCTGGAGCACGCCGTGGTGCGCTTCAGCGAGGTGATACCCAGCCAAGTGATAGCTAACTGGATGAATAACATTTTCATCAACGGTGAGAAAGCCGTGAACGGCACCAACTGCCAGGTGAAGATGTACAACCGCGGCGCCATCGTGTTTCCTTACGACAAGGACTTCCGTCCGCTGACTTGCTACACAGAAGAGAATTTTGGCGGTGAATCCAACAACACCTACACAGAGGGCCACAGCGGCGGATTCATGAAGTCGCTCAACGAAACGAACCTGAACAACGAAATCCGCTCATTCAAGCTGAAGAGAGGCTATATGGTGACGTTTGCCGTCGGAAGTGCCGGATGGGGGTATAGCCGTTGTTTCGTTGCTGCCGACCAGGACCTTGAAGTGCCATCTCTTCCACCTGTCCTCTCCGGACGTATCTCGTCCTACAGGGTGTTCAAATGGTATGATGTGAGCAAGGTGGCCATTGCGGAGCCCGACGGTAATCTGAGCAACTGCAGGCTGCTTCATGCAACAAGTACATACCGGTGGGGTGTGGGCGAAAATCTCTTGCCTGATGTGGAATGCGTGACTCACCAAAACCAGCAAAGCACATCGGCTTCGTCGCTTGGCTCAGCTTCTTTCTCCTGCCACATGAAGACGGACAACGAACCACTGAACGGATCCGACCCCGGGCAGACCGACATGGCGACCATCCTGAAAAACTGGCCGTCTCTCATGAGAACCGGCATGCGTATATGTACGCCATCATCCTGGGACGGAAGCGACTATTGGAATGGAACAGGATTCATCAAAAACCTCCTCGATTCCATTGATGCCAAAGGATGGCGTTGTGACATCGTGGATGCTCACTGCTACTGGACGGAGGGCAATTTCAATAACCTCTCGTACTGGGTGAACAACATGCACAGGCCTATCTGGATTTCAGAATTTGTGTGGGGCGCGTCGTGGAGCGGTGGCTCTGGTATTTTCTCTGCCGCATCCAGCCTTGACAACCCGACGGACGCAGACTTGAGGCTCAACAGGAATGCGGTGCAGCGTATATGCAACAACCTCAACAGCATGGACTATGTGGAACGGTATTTCTACTGGAACTATGAGCGCAACTGCTCCAAGCTCATACGCAACAGACGGCTCACTCCTGCAGGTGAGATGTATTCAGAACTCAACTCCGGACTGGCCTACAACGGTAAGTACGATTATATACCTAAGGATCCACCATATGAGAGAATAGGAGCGTTGACGTATAAATATAAATCGACTGAAGGCACAGTGACGCTGACATGGGACGACCCGAACGGAGACCTGGTAACCGCCCTGAGCGTGCTATGTAAGCTGCCGGAAGAGACCACATGGACAGAGATAGCCACTATCACTCCGAAAGACAAGAACTCCGCCTCCGGAGTAAACTATACTTATACAGACTCCGTGTCGGAGTCGGGCAACTACGTATATCGTATCAAAGTCACCTGGTTTAACGGCAACAAAACTTATTACTCCAACGAAGTGAATGTGAACGTGGCTCCAGCCAAGGGAACCGCTGAATTCCAGCACGGCCGTCTGACCCTTGACTCAGAGGAGGAGTTCACCACTGTATTCAGTGAACGTTTTGATAAGGCGCCGAAAGTATTCTTAGGCACGGTCACGAACAAGAATTCCACCTATTATGCAGGTAATTATCTGAAGAGTATCACCACCAGCAACTTCGTCTATAAGGTGCTGCCGTGGAATACGAACAAAGGCTCGCTCAAAAATGCGGAGGAGATTCCTTTCTTCGCTTTGAAAGACAGCTGCTACACGTTCAAGGGTTATAAAGGACAAGAACTGCAGTGCGAAGTGGGTGAGGTGAAATCGGCCACCAGTTCCGATACCTTGTGGAGTGACACGACTGTGGTGACCTTTGAGAACCCGTTCCCAGAGGACGTAGTACCGGTGGTACTCACTGAGGTACGCCAGCCGACCGCCCAGACCACCGTGTTCAATGTCCGTGTGTTCGACGTGACCAACACTGGTTTCAAGTTCATCGTTTATACAGAGAACTCCACCGGTGTGGCGGTGACCTCTTACCGCAATGTGGAGTATCTGGCCATCACACCTGGCGTGGGCGCTCTCGATGAAGAGAATGGTCTGTATATTGCTGCCGGCCATGGTATGGACGAAAATATTTACGGTTCATCACAGCGTGAAAACAGATTTTTAGTGAAGAACCCGGTAGAGGATGACGACACCCTGCAGCTCTATCTCAACAAGCCGTCGGTGCTGACTGCGCTCCAGACCAACAACTATCCGACAATCGCCATGCTCCGCCGTACTGACACGACAGAAAAGGACGCTGAGGGTAACACATGGTACACAGCAGTGAAAGTGAAGCCGATTCACGACACCACCATTCAGGTGGACGGAAAAACTGTTTCTGCCACTACCACTGCCGAGCCGTACAGAGAAAATATGGGATGGGTATGTATCAGCGACCATATCCTGATTGGTCCTGACATGAAGGAGCTCACCTTCGAACCGGACATCGACGAGGACATACCGGGTGACGTGAACGAAGACGGCGAGGTGGATATCAACGACGTAGTAGCTATCATCAATGTGATGGCCGGCACTGCCGAATGGCCTAATGCCAATGTGAACGGCGACGAGGACGGCAAGGTTGATATCAACGACGTTGTGGCTGTGATTAATATCATGGCATCGAAATAGCGGAAAGCGGAGAGGTGAGTGGTGAGTGGTGAGAGTTTTTGAGAGTTTAGAGTTTAGAGTTTGATGTTGCACCGCAGCCCATAGGCTTTATCCGTTTTCCGGAATCTCCGGAAAGCCCGGATTACCCGGATTATCCGCATACCTAATTCCTAATTTTAGAAAGGCACCCTCAAAGGATGCCTTTTTCTATAGTAGTTTGCAGATGCGCTCGAGCCACTGCCGGTCGGTGTCGTCGAAGGTGTTGAGTTCGGCGCTGTCGATGTCGAGGACGGCTTTGACTGTCCCTTGGTCATCATGAATCGGTACGACAATTTCGCTGCGCGATGCTGAGCTGCAGGCGATATGTCCCGGGAACTGGTCCACATCTGGAACTATCTGGGTCTGATTCTCTGCCCATGCCGTTCCGCATACTCCCCTGCCCTTCCGGATACGGGTGCAGGCGAGCGGTCCCTGGAAAGGACCGAGAATCAGTGTCTGTACATCCGCCACGCGGTAGAATCCTGTCCACCAGAAGTGGAACGTCTCATGCAGCATGGCCGCCACGTTCGCCATATTGGCAATCACGTCGTCCTCCCCTTCCACCACGGAGGCTATCTGCGGATAGAGCTCCGCATATTTTTCGGCTTTAGAACCTTGAATGATAATCAATTCTTCCATTGTTGTTTCTTATAGTTAGAATAGCTGACACATCTTACATCTTACTGCTGTCTCCTCCAGCCTTCTTTCTCCGTAGCTGATCAGCGATGGCGTACTGGATGGCGGCGTTGATGTCGTCGCCGGTGGCGGTGAGGACATCGCCATAGAGCTGGTGGGCTGAGATGCTGTCGGGCTTCATGGATGTGCAACGCTCCAGCTCGTTGATGGCCTCATCGAGCTTGTTCATCTCGAAATAGGTCTTGGCACGCCAGTAGAGTGCCTTGAAGAGATGAGGGGCTTTTTCCAATGTTTTGTTTAAGAGTGTCAGGGCTTTGCGCAGTTGATGCTGACGAAGGAGCACTCTCGCCTTTCCGATAGCGGCATCGGTGCAGGAAGAACTGATCTTGAGCGCTTTCTCGTAGTTGGCGATGGCAGCCTGGTCGCTCTCCATCTTCACACACTCATCCCCCATCTGCACATATTCCTCCGCCAGTTCAGCCAGAAGCTTGTCTTTTTTTCTCAGCTGCTTGTTGAGTTCCCCTATTTTTTCGTTCAGACCGTCGATCTGCCGCTGTCGGGCATTCACCACGTCGAGCTTCCTACGTATATATCGGCGCGACAGTGGTTTCTCGATATCGTATCGCGCATGGATGGCGATGAAGAAATGGTCGAGCGCACTTTGCATATCTCCCTTGTCGAACGCCTCGACAGCCTCTTTGTAGCGTATGTCCGCCTCAGCGGCCTTGAGAACTTTCTGAATGGACTGCTGATCGTTGAACGTCTGTGAGAAATTCACCACATAGGGGTTGACGAAGACATCGGTGCGACGGATATTCTGTTTGAGTTTGATACCCTCGAGCGAACGGCAGCGGCTGAGCGCCACATAGGTCTGTCCACCCACGAACGCACCGCCAGAGAGGTCAATATTCACGCGGTTGAAGGTCAAGCCCTGACTCTTATGGATGGTGATAGCCCAAGCCAGCTTCACAGGAAACTGCTTGAAGGTACCTAGCAACTCCTCGTCGATTTTCTTCTCCTGCTCGTTGTATTTATAACGCACATTCTCCCACAATGCCGGAAACACGTCGAAGTGGTTGCCCTCGTCGGTGACGACATAGATGCATGACCCGTCCTCGTTGATGCCCTCCACCAGTCCGAGTGTACCGTTCACCCACTGCTTGTCGGGATCGTTCTTGATGAAGATGACCTGTGCCCCCACCTTCAGCTCGAGATTGAGCAACGTAGGCAGTGAACTCTCCGGAAAATCACCATGAATCTCTCCTTGAAAATGGAAAGCCTCCGAGTCGATGGCATCGAGGTTACGCTGGTTGATGTCGTCCACCACATCTCGGCGTGTTGCCAGGGTGATGGTGAAATTCTCCTCCGCCTCGCGGTTGTGAAGCTCGTCCACCTGTGTATCCACCCTCATATCGAGCAGCTGGAGGTCGCCGTTGGAAATCTGGTTCTGCCGGATATGGTCGAGGATACCAATGAAGGCCGAGTCGGTCTGCCTATAGACCCTCGTCAACTCCACCGACACCAGCCGCATCTGACGGAAAACATGTGCTGAGAAGAAATAAGGTGATTCATAAAAGCGGTTGAGGATGTCGCGCTCGTCGCGTGTGACCACCGGTTCCAGCTGGAACACATCACCCACGAGCAAGAGCTGCTTGCCACCGAAGGGCAGGCGCATATTGCCCGAATAGACACGGAGGATGCGGTCAATGAAGTCGATGATGTCTGCCCTGACCATGGAAATCTCGTCGATGATGACCAGCTCGAGATTTCTGATGAGCTTAATCTGCTCCTTGCTGTATTTGAGGAAGGCACGCATCTTGCCCGGCGTAGAATAATTGGGGTCGTCGGGTGTGAGGGGGTGAAACGGCAGTTTGAAAAAGCTGTGAAGGGTGGCACCCCCCACGTTGATGGCAGCAATGCCCGTAGGAGCGAGCACAACCTTTTCTTTCTTCACCTCATCGCAGATATAACGCAGGAACGTGGATTTACCCGTACCCGCCTTTCCTGTAAGGAAAAGCGAGTTGCTGGTGAAACGGATGATGTTGAGCGCATCCTTGAACTGCGGGTTTTCCAGATCCACTTTTACTTTGAACTTTGAACTTTGAACTTTGAGATTTGAACTTTGAGATTTGGACTTCATTTCACTCGAAGAAGTCTTCGTCGACCTGTATTTCGGTAGGCTGCTGCTCTGCCGCGTTCTCCACGTGGATGCCTCCGGAAATGTCATTGTTGCGCGGACGCGAGGAATGGTAAGAGGTGGTATCGGGTGCTGCTGACTCATAGTAATCATGGTTGTAGTTCTCCACCGGGTCGTCGTAGAAGTCACCCAATTCCTCGTCGGTCGGTTCCACCTCTTCAGTGTAGGACGACGGTGAGATGAAATTCCGTGGCGGCTGGAAATGTGCGCGGTATTTCTTCAGTGAGCTATCAGAGAGGACTTTGCTCATGAAATAGCCGAACACCGGTAGGGATGTTCTGGCACCCTGCCCGATAGAGCCGTCTCGGAAGTGAATACTGCGGTACTCACCTCCGATCCATGCGCCACCCACCAGCTTCGGAGTACATCCCACGAACCAAGCGTCGGAATAGTTGGAGGTAGTACCCGTCTTTCCTCCCACACTGCAAAGCGTGGAATCGACAAAGTCCCATATACGCCTTGAGGTACCCCCCTCGTCGTGTGTACCAGCCAGAAGGAGTTGCTGCAGGAAATAAGACGTGCGGTATGAAAGCACTTTCTCTGCCGGCTCAATATTGCGGTTGCTGTCGAACACCACGTCGCCGTCGCGGTTGACGATACGGGTGACGAGCACTGGCGAGCGATACATACCTTCGTTGATGACCGACGCATAGGCGCTGACCATGTCGATAAGCGACACGTCACAGGCACCGAGCGAGATGGCCGGCGTGTTCTCAAGCGTGGATTTTATTCCCATACGATGGGCCACCGAGATGATGTTGGAGATGCCCACCTCAAGTCCGAGACGTGCAGCGATGGTGTTGATGGACTTGGCGAAAGCAGTGCGGAGCGTGAGTTCCTGCTCCGTGCTTCTACCGCCTGAGTTCTTCACCTGCCATGTGCTGACATGGTTGTTCGCATCCCGGTATTTAATTTCGGTGGCTGTGTCGAGCCGTTTGTCCATCGGCACCATCCCCATATTCTCGAAGGCAGTGGCATAGACAAAAAGCTTGAAGGTGGACCCCGGCTGCCTGAGCGCCCTCACCTTATCGTATTTCCAAGTACCGAAATCCACGTCGCCCACCCATGCCTTCACATGTCCTGACTGCGGCTCCATAGCCACAAACCCACAATGGAGGAAGCGCACCATATAGCGTATGGAGTCCATTGCCGACATCACCTTCTCCACCGAGCGGTTGGATCCGGTGTAGGCAAAGAGCTTCACTTTATGAGGCAAGTTCATATAGTAATCGACCGAGTCGGGGGTGTCGAAATAACGTGCCTGAAGCTCCTTGTAGTAGGTGGTCTGCTTGGCAATGTCCTCGATGAAGTTCTTGATTACCCTACCCTGCTTGTCGCGCCACGGCTGACTTCCCTTCCAATGGGCTTCGAAACGGTTCTGCAGCTGATTCATCTGCTTCATCACCGCCTGCTCGGCATAACGTTGCATACGGGTATCGACAGTGGTGTAGATTTTCAGTCCGTCGGTATAGAGGTTAACGTCGTTGTACTCACACCACTCCTTGAGGTAGTCTTTCACAGCCTCCCGGAAATACTGTGCCTGACCGTCGAACGGATTCTCCACACTGTAGTGAAGCTCAATCGGCTTAGCCTTCGCCTCCTCCGCTTCCTCAGACGAGATCTTGTTGTGACGCATCATATTGTCAATCACCACATTGCGTCGCTGCCGGCTGTTATCGGGATTGATCATCGGATTGTAGAAGGTGGTGGCTTTCAACTGTCCGATGAGTGTGGCCGACTGCTCAATGGTCAACTCTTCCGGCGTGGTATTGAAAAACGTCTTCGCCGCCGTCTTGATGCCGTATGCGTTGCTGCCGAAATCCACGGTGTTGAGATAGAGTGTGAGGATTTCCTTCTTGGTGTAGAGATTCTCAATCTTATAGGCAGTGTTCCATTCCTTCGCCTTCATGATGACGGTCTTGAGCACCGGCACTTTGCACAACAGCCCGTTGATGTTCTGCTGACGCATCTTGAACATATTCTTCGCCAGCTGCTGGGTGATGGTGGAGGCACCACGCGGATTACCTTGTATAATATCCTTAATGGCTCCCAATATACCCTGATAGTCCACCCCGTTGTGTTGGTAGAAGCGTTCGTCCTCCGTGCTGATGAGCGCATCCACCACATAAGGCGAGATGTCCTCGTAGGGCACGGCAGAGCGGTTTTCCTGGAAATACTTACCAATCAGCACGTTGTCGCTGCTGTAGATAAGCGAGGCCTCGGAGTACATCGGATGTTCGAGCATGGAGAGGGATGGAGACTTGCCAAAAAGCCAGAAGAGGTTGGCATCGACTGCCAGCATGAAGATAAAAAACAGCGCAAAGAAGGTGGCGACAGGTGTGATCAACCGCTGATACCACTTGCCACGGTATTGTGCCCAATACCAGCTCCAGAAGCCGGTTTTCTGAGTTTTTTTGCGTGTATATACGTTCTTTTTAGCCAAAAGCTTATTCTTTGAAAAGCCTCTCCCCCGCCCTCCCCCAAAGGGAGGGAGCCTCCTGGAGGGCTCCATGCGGGTTATCAGCCTATTTTATTTTAAAACTCTACCTGTAGAATACAAAGTTACGAATAAAATTTTTTATCGCAACAAATTCTGGATTTTTTCGATGATTTGCTGCAAAGATTGGCCGTCGAGGTCGATCCAGTTCATCCCAGGGTCGTTTTTGAACCATGTCATCTGTTTCTTAGCATAGACACGGGTGTTCTTCTTCATCCGCTCCACTGCGAACGGAAGTTCCCACTCACCGCCGATCACCTTGAACAGTTCTTTATAGCCTACTGTGTTGAGTGCGTTGAGATGCCGCATGGGATAGAGCTGACGTGCCTCTTCCATCAGTCCGTCGGCCATCATCTGGTCCACGCGGCGGTTGATACGGTCGAAGAGTTGCTGCCGCTCACGGCGGAGTCCGATTTTCACCACCCTGAAAGGCCGTTGCTTGCGGGTGCCTGTATGGAAAGAAGAGAAGGGATGTCCTGTCATGTAGCATACTTCTAATGCATGGACGACACGCTTGGTGTTCTTCAGATCGGCAACAGCATAATAATCGGGGTCGAGCAGGCGGAGTTCAGCCAGCAGTGTGTCGATGCCTTCAGTCTGCAGCCGTTCATGCAGGAGGTTGCGTGTGGCGTCGTCAATGGTCGGTATGTCGTCGATGCCGTTGCACGCCGCATCAATATACATCATGCTTCCACCTGTCATCACCGCATAGTCGGTGGTCTGGAAACGATTGTCGAGGAGTTTCAACACCTGTTCCTCATAGATGGCGGCACTGTAGTACTGGTCGAGTTCCAGGGTATGTACAAAGAAATGCTTCACCTGCCGCAGTTCCTCTTCCGTAGGTGCAGCCGTGCCGATTTTCATCCCTTTGTAGATCTGCCGCGAGTCGGCAGAGATGATAAATGACGACAAGAGCTTAGCCACAGAAAGGCTAAGCTCTGTTTTTCCCACGGCGGTAGGTCCTGTTATGACAAGCAACGTTTTCATCAGAATGGTTCGTTGCTATAGTCGAGTCCGCTTATTTCGATATCCTCTTCGTTGAAGTCGTCAGATGTCATGTCGTCGTCGATATAGGCGTCGGAGCCGCTGTCGCTGACAACCGGATTCATCTTCATCAGCTCGTCGAAGTCCATACGCTGCACCGGCGGTTCGCCCTGGCTCCTGGACACGACCGGTTCCGGGAGATGCTGTCCGGGGATAATCTGTGAGAGTTCGATGAAGAACATCCGTTCAGCCAGCATATCGAAGGTGTATATCAGATGCTGCTTCTCATCCATCAGGAATTCAGACAGACGGGTGGTAGCCATGACATAGGAATCCTGCTCGGAACTGGTGTCCATCTCCTGAAGGGTGATTTCCTGTCCTTTCTCCCATCCGTTCTCGCAGATGGTGAAGGAGGTCATTTCCCCGTCGTCGTAGCCGCAGGACTCCTGTATGGCTTTGTGGAGCTGAAGGAAGGTGGCAGAAGCGTCGATTTTCACTTCACGCATGAAGTCTTCCACCTCATTTGATATGATAATGAATCGGTAAAGCATTTGAACTTGGAACTTTTAACTTTGAACTTTGTCATGCGGTTGGGGAGACAGAGCATGCCGAATTTCTCCTATAACGCAATTACTACAAGGTGATGGACTTCGTACAACAACATACTGTCAACCGTCAACTGTCAACCGTCAACAAAATCACCGTATGATGCCGCGCTCGGATTTGGAGATGAAGTCGATGATGTACTGCACTTCAGGACACATCGGGATGCCGAACTTAATCTGGTCGATGGCCTCCTTGATGGTGAGGTTGCTGTTGTAGATAAGGCGGTAGGCATCGTGGATATTCTCGATGACATCACGTGAGAACTGACGTCTGCGCAGTCCGACGATGTTGAGTCCGGCGTATGCAATCGGCTCCTTGCCACCGATGATGAACGGCGGGATGTCCTTACTCGTCCGGCTGCCTCCCTGCACCATAGTGTAACCTCCGATGCGACAGAACTGGTGTACGAGCACCACCGCACTGATGATGGCATAGTCGTCGATGATGACCTCACCTGCCAGTTTGGTGGAGTTACCCATGATGATGCCGTTGCCGAACACACAGTCGTGCGCTATATGCGCGTTCTCCATGATGAGGTTGTTGCTGCCCACCACGGTCTTGCCTTTGGAAGCCGTACCTCGGTTGATGGTGACATTTTCACGGATGCGGTTGTTGTCGCCTATGATGGCCAGCGTCTCCTCACCCTTGAACTTGAGGTCCTGCGGGATGCCACCGATGACAGCACCTGGGAAGAGCGTGTTTTCTTTTCCCATGCGTGTACCCTCGAGCAGTGTCACGTTGTTCATCAACACATTATTGTCGCCTATCTCCACGTTCTTGTCGATAAAACAGAACGGGCCTATCTCGCAGTTCTCGCCTATCTTTGCAGACGGGTCGATGAATGCTAAAGAACTGATTTTTGCCATATTGTCAACTAGTCTTTATGTTTTACGATTTGGGCAGTGAACTCTGCTTCACCCACAATCTTGTCGCCCACGAACATAAGGCCTCTCATGGAGGATATGCCACGGCGCACCGGTGCAAGAAGCCGCACCTTAAAAATGAGCGTGTCGCCCGGCACCACTTTCTGCCTGAATTTCACATTGTCGATTTTCATGAAATATGTGGAGTACTTCTCCGGCTCGTCGAGTGAGTTGAGCACAAGAAGTCCACCCGCCTGCGCCATCGCTTCCACGAGGAGGACGCCCGGCATGACCGGTTCCTGCGGGAAATGTCCCTGGAAGAACGGCTCGTTGATGGTCACGTTCTTGACGCCGACGATACAGTTCTCGTCGATAGATATGATTTTGTCGACCAGCTGCATCGGATAACGGTGCGGAAGGAGCTGACGTATGCGGTTGACGTCGAGCACTGGTTCCCGATTCGGGTCGTAGGAAGGACACTGCTGCTCATGCATCCGGATTTCCTTACGTAACATCCTTGCAAACTTGTTGTTGATGGAATGTCCAGGCTTGGTGGCTATCACCCGTCCTCTGATCCTGCGTCCCACAAGGGCGAGGTCGCCTATGATGTCGAGCAACTTGTGGCGTGCCGTCTCGTTTGGCCAGGTCAGCGGTTTGTTGTTGATATAGCCGAGCTGTGTGGCGTCTTTATGCGGAATGCCGATTTTGTCGGCAAGCAAGTCGAAACGTTCCTGCGTGAGTTCGTTCTCATAGATTACGATGGCATTGTCGAGGTCGCCACCCTTGATCAGTCCGAGGTCGAGCAGCGGCTCAATCTCCCTGACGAACACGAAAGTGCGTGCGGAGGATATCTCTTCAGGAAATTCGTCGAGGCTGTTGAGCGTGGCGAACTGACTGGAGAGGATGCGGCTGTTGAACTCAATCATCACGTTCACACAGAACTGGTCGTCGGGTACGAGGATGATATGTTCGCCGTTCTCACCTTTTATTTCAATCTTCTTTCTGACGATATAATATTGGCGGTCGGCGTTCTGCACCACCGTCCCCACTTTCCGTATTTCCTCCACAAACGGAGCGGCCGAGCCGTCGAGGATTGGCATCTCCGGTCCGTCGAGCTGAATCAGACAGTTGTCGATACCCATGGCATAGAGAGCCGACATGGCATGCTCGATAGTGCTCACTTTGATGTTGTCCTTCACCAATACGGTTCCCCGCTGTGTGTCGCCCACAATGTCGGCGCTACACTCGATGACGGGTTGTCCTTCAAGATCGACACGCTGGATTTTATATCCGTGGTTTTCAGGTGCAGGCATAAACACGGCATTGATATTCTGTCCAGTATGTAGTCCCTTACCTTTAAGACAGAAAGAATCTTTCAGTGTGATTTGCTTTTGCATATGGTTTGTTTACTTGTTTTTCAATGCTTCGATTTCCTTTTTCATCTGTTCGAACTCGACGAGCAGTTCCGGCAGGTTCTTCAATGCAGCCGACTGACGTGCAAAAGTGCGGTGATCGACAGCAGGATACCCCATGAGGGTGGCACCGCCCCGACGGGCGAGGTTTCCGCCTGGAATACCCGACTGTGCCCCCACGTTAGTGCGGTCGCCAATCTGGATATGACCGGCCACTCCCACCTGTCCTCCGAGCATACACCACTGCCCCACTTTCGCACTGCCTGCGACCCCGGTCTGAGATGAGATGACAGTGTTTTCACCCACCTCCACGTTGTGAGCGATCTGCACGAGATTGTCGAGTTTCACGCCCTTACGGACGCGTGTGGCTCCCATAGTGGAACGGTCCACACAAGTGTTGGCTCCGATTTCCACATCGTCCTCGATGATGGCGATTCCCACCTGTGGTATTTTCTCATAGCCATCGGCAGTAGGCGCGAACCCAAAACCATCTGCGCCGATGACTGCGCCAGCATGAATGATGCAGCGTTTTCCGATCTGGCAGTCGTGGTAGATTGTGACATTAGGGTTGAGGACAGTGTTGTCGCCGATCTTCACGTTCTCCTGAATCACCACATTGGCTCTGATGTCGCAGTTGTCGCCCACCACCGCATTCTCACCGACATAGGCAAACGGCTCAATATAACAGTCTTTTCCGATGGTGGCAGAAGGGTGGATGAAAGCCAGCTCGCTCACCCCGGTCTTGCGTTGAGTCATCGACTGATAGACTGTGAGCAGTTTGGCCATGGCCTCATAGGCGTTCGGCACTCTGATGAGAGTTGGTTTTACGGACTGTTTCGGCTTGAAGTCATTGTTGACAAGAACTACAGAAGCCTCCGTCTCGTAGATATATTTTTCGTATTGCGGATTGGCCAGAAAGCAAAGTGTACCAGGTTTCCCCTCCTCAATCTTTGCAAAGTCGGAGATGGTGGCGTTTTTGTCGCCATCGACAATTCCTCCGGCAAAAGCCGCTATTTGTTCAGCAGTGAAAATCATCTAGTAGGGTTTGATTTAATCTATGTGAAATTTTCAAAATGCAAATTTAACAAAATTAAGTAATCTATCCAAAAAGTGGTACTGTTTTTTGTCAAAAAGTTTTCTACGGACTAAAAATCAGAACATAAAAACCTACAATATGAAGACTGAAAATTTCAAAAATGATGTAAAAACGCAGAAATCAAGCTGACAGCCTTAAAGGAATCAGCCCCGACCGTATATTGTTAAAAAACATTAAATTTAGGTTAGTGGCAATTAATTATCATTAATTATTCTGAAAAAAAATGTAATTTTGAAAATAAATACAGCCTTGAGTGGAAAGGCTATCATGAATCCTACTCAAAACGAGAGTGACAAGTAGAGGGAAGTTTTATGCCACCCTTTTACTAACAAACTAGTAACCAAACAAAAAACATAACTAATTATTAAAAAACCCATTATGAACAAACGCTTAATTACGGTTGCACGCATATGCCTCAAAGGTATATGCGCTATGCTATTGTTAGGTGGTTTGCAAGCTTGTAAGGATGACTACAAGTGGGATGACACCACGCCTGGTTATCTGAACTCAAGTATTTACGACTACCTGCAAAGCAGTGGCAATTACACCAACTATGTCAAGCTGATTGACGACTTGGATTATGCGGAGGTTCTCTCAAAGACAGGTTCGAAGACCCTGTTCGTTGCAGACGACGACGCATTTGCCACGTTCTACTCCGACAATGCGTGGGGTGTGAGAAGCTACGACCAGCTGACCACCAGTCAGAAGAAACTTCTGCTATACAGCTCCATGCTCAACAACGCCTACCTGCTTGAGATGATGTCGAGCACAGAGGGTCCTAATGCGGGCCAGTGTCTGAGACGTGAGACCTCATCCACGGTGCTCGACTCCGTGCCTCACTTCAACGGTGACGAACTGCCGGTGACCTACAACGAGACTGACAAGGACTACTGGGAACGTTTCCGTCAGCCAGGCAAAGGCGGCATTTACATGGCTCTCGACAACACGAGTCCGATGATGACCCATTACCTTGCCACTCAGATGAAGGAAAGAAAAATCACAGACGAGGACTTCGCCATCATCATGGGCATAGAACGTGAAAAAAACGACGCCTACATCTATGACTGTAAGGTGGTGGAAGGCGACATCGTCTGCCAGAACGGTTATATCAACCGTCTTGACAAGGTGCTTATCACACCTCAGAATATGGCAGAGGTGATACGCACCAACGGAAAGACCAAGATTTTCAGCCACATGCTCGACCGTTTTTCTGCTCCGTTCTACAATGCGGCGCTCACCAGCAGCTATCGCCTGCTCTATGGAAACGATGTGGACTCGGTGTTTGAGAAACGTTATTTCAACACTCAGACCTATCGCCCGCTGAAAAGCGATGCTAATACCGACCCGATCGGCAATCCGAACGGTAACACCGTTTCTTACGGACTGACCTACGACCCAGGCTGGAACCAGTATCGCTCCAACGACAAGCTGACGAAAGAGCAGGATATGGGTGTGATGTTCGTTCCGACAGACCAGAAGCTCTATGAGTATTTCTTCTCAGAGGGCGGTGGTGGCCGATTCCTGATTGAGGCATACGCTCCTGAACAGCTGAATAACGTGAAGGGCGAGACCGACTATGAAAACATGTACCGTGCGCTCGACCAGGTTCCGCTGTCGGTGATTCAGGCCCTGCTGAACAACCTGATGAAGGAGCAGTTCACCAACAGTGTCCCTAGCAAGTTTGAGACCATCAAGGACGATGCCCAGGACCCGATGCTCGACGAGACCGACCTTCAGTATATCGAAGACGTGCTTCAGGCCAACAACGGTGTGATTTTCCTGATGGACGAGGTGCTCACACCAGCCCAGTATGCCGCCGTATCAGCTCCTGCATACGTGGGTCAGGACATGCGCGTGTTCAACTATGCTATCCAGCAGCTCACCTGGCAAGGCTCAGCCAAGAACTTCTATGCCTACCTGCTCGCCATGAGCTCACGTTTCAGTCTGTTCGTTCCGAAAGACGGATTCTGGTATATTGACCCTGCATCCTTTAAGAACGGTCTGAACAACCTGCGTGCCGTCTATTACGACTGGAACGAGACCAGCAGCATACCTCGCGGAACCACCTACCCTGTGACTTATGACTTTGCCACCAACACCTATACCATCGGTGACAGTCCGGTAGGAACAGGCGCTTACAACACCACGACGCTGTACGACCGCCTGAACGACATGCTCGAGACCCACACCGTGGTGCATGAGGATCAGAGTGAAACCTACGGCATCGATGAGAGCGTCACAGGTGTGGAATGCGACAAGCATTACTTTATTGCCAAGAACGGCGCTGCCATCTACGTGGAGAATGCCACCCAGCGTGCGAACGGAATGACCGTTCAGGGAGGTTGGGCTAAAGACCACAACGAGAAGTTGCCGGTAATCCGTTTCGACGACAAGACCCGCGAGACCAACGGTAACGGTAACGGTATGGCCTACCAGCTGGAAAATCCGGTTATCCCTACCATCGAGTCTATATATAGTATAATGTATAACAACCGCGATAAGTTCGGTGAGTTCTTCGAGCTCTGCCAGACCGACAACCAGGAGATTATCACGTTGCTTGAGCCTTGGCTCAACTATCAGGAGGTTGACGGTGTGAGAGAGAAAATCTATACCTCAACGAACGACTACCTCAACCGTTATACCATCTTCGTGAACAACGGCGGTATCCCTTGTTATGACCACGCTGACGGCTCTCAAGTATCGACTGCCACCAACGTGCGCTTCTTCAGCAACTACCGCTACACGGTGTATATGCCTACCGATGCAGCCATCCAGGCAGCAAGGGCGAAGGGTCTGCCTACATGGGACGAGATTAAGGAATACCTGAAGATTGACGAGGAAGGCACCACCACCCTTGAAGACTATGAGCTCGAGGAGCGTGGTCCGAAAGCGGCAGCGATGGTGACCGTGCTGATGAACTTCCTGAAATATCATTTCCAGGATAACTCAGTATTCGCCGATACGCCAGCCATTAACCGGACAGCCTTCGAGACCGCCACCATGGACAGCGAAACCGGTGTGTATCTGAAGACTTATGTATCTTCCTCCGGTAACAACACGCTGACAGTGAGTGACGTGAACGGTGACAGTCATAACGTGCTCAACGACTACAAGAACCTGCTGGCACGCGACTACATCATCACCGGTACGAACAATGCCCTCGCCATCAACGCATCCTCGGCTGCGGTGATGCACGGTATCGACGGTGTGCTCAACTATAAGCAGCTGACAGGCGGCCGCTACGATTCCGACTGGAAGACAGCGAGTGCGGCCCGTCGCTATCTGAAGAAATATCGAATTGACAGAAAATCCAGATAAATCTCTCCATTATGAAAAATAAAAGATATATTTTAACACTTATGATGCTGGTGATGGCATTGACAAACATGAATGCCCAGCATCGTATCTCAGGTAATGTATCCGATGACATCGAGCCATTGATGATGGTGAACGTGGTGGAGAGAGACGCCAACAACCGTATCGTGTCGCATGCTCAGACCGATATGAACGGTAACTTCTCCATGAACGTGGTGAACACCCGTAACTTCCTGGAGGTGTCCTATGTTGGATATGAGACTTTCAAAGCTCAGATCGGCACCCAGACCAAATTCAACATCAAACTGAAAGAGAAAGGAGTGATTCAGGAAGTGGTGATCAAGGCTAAGCGCAAACAGGAGTCGAACGGTATGTCCATCCCTGTGAAGGAGATCTCCGTGGCCACTCAGACCCTGAACATGGAAGAGCTGGAAGGCTTGTCCTTCGCCTCTGCCGACGAGGCCCTTCAGGGTAAGATTGCCGGACTCGACATCATCCAGAACTCCGGTAACCTCGGTTCCGGTACTTCCATGCGTATGCGTGGTGTGAGCACCATCAACGGTAGTGCCGAGCCACTGATTGTGGTTGACGGCAACGTATTCGACCTTCCGGATGACGTGTCGGAGGTGAATTTCGAGGACCTCGACAACGAGGAGCAGTTCGCAACCCTCCTCTCTGTGAACCCAGAGGACATCAAGGAAATCAAGGTGTTGAAAGACGCCGCAGCCGCAGCCATCTGGGGCGCCCAGGGTGCGAACGGTGTGATTGAGATCACCACCAAACGCGGTGTGATGGGAAAGACCAAGATCAACTTCTCTTATCGTTTCACCGGTTCTTGGGCGCCGAGCGGTCTGAAGATGCTCGACGGCGACGGCTATACGATGATGATGAAGGAGGCTTATTTCAACCCGGCACAGAGCAGCGCCACCAGCAACATGGTGGAGCTGAACTACGACCAGAGCCGCCCTTCCTATTATTATAACTTCAACAAGAACACCGACTGGGTTGACGCAGTGAACCAGTTCGGTCAGCGTCACAACTACTACATCACCCTCTCCGGTGGTGGTGAGAAAGCCAAGTTCCGTGTGTCGGGCGGTTACGACCATGAGACCGGTACGATCATCAAGCAAGTGCTCGACCGCTTCTCCACCCGTCTCGTGCTCGACTACGACGTGAGTGACCGCATCCGTTTCTCCACAAACTTCGCGCTCACCTATACGGATAACCATCGTAACTGGGACGGAAGCACCACAACCACCATTCTGAACAAAGCCTACAACGCGATGCCGAACATGAGTATCTGGGAGTATGCCTACGACCCATATACCGGTATGGCCTACCGCACGGGTGACTATTACAAGATGCTGCCTTCAGCCCCAGAGAACGGTGTGACTCCTGACGGCTACTCGTCCCGTTATCTGTCCGACATGAAGACCAACGGCAACCCTGTAGCCATTGCCCACCAGGCATTCAGCAACCAGTCAACTTACCGTATCACGCCTCAGTTCAACATCCGCTACAAACTGCTCGGCACACACGATGACGAGCATCAGCTCGACTTGAACGCGGAGGTGTATATGGACATCTATAATGAGTCGGACAACACCTACTTCCCGAACTCCCTGACTACCAACGCATGGGACACCGGAGTGAACTCCACGTCCAACAACGAGTATAAGAGTCTCGCCGTGACGAACCGTGAGACCCTCATCTACACTCCTCACTTCAACAACGAAGACTGGTCGATGATGCTCATGGGCCGTTTCGAGGTGATACAGGGTGACGGTACCTCTCAGTGGCTTGCCAAGAACGGTGTGCCGACCGGTCTTGATTCTTCCACTGCCGACGGGTATCTGACCGGCACCACATCCGGCACAAGCGAATGGCGCAGCATGGCTTATATGGGCTCCCTCCATATCGCTTACAAAGACGGCCGTTACGCATTCGACACCACCGTGCGCCGCGACGGTTCCACCAAATTCGGTAAGGGCAGCAAATGGGGTACGTTCCCTGCTTTCTCCGGAATCTGGAACATCAGCGACGAGCCTTGGTTCAAGCCTGTAAGCAAATGGATCAGCCGTCTGGCCTTCCGTCCGGGCTGGGGTCGTGTAGGTCGTCAGCCTGGCAGCCAATACCTTATGTATAATAAGTATGCTGACTTCGGCGTATATGGCAGCGGCAACAAGATGAGCAATGCCATCCGTCCGGAGAACCTGCGACTGACCAACCTGAAGTGGGAGACCACCGACTCTTGGAACCTCGGTTTCAACCTTAACCTGCTCGACGATATGTTCCAGTTCGACCTGAACATCTATAACAAGAAGACCAAGGACCTGCTCATGTCGGGTGTGGGTATTCCCGGATCTTCCGGTTTCAACAAACTCGACTGGAGAAACGTGGGTGAGCTCGAGAACAAAGGTTGGGAACTCTTCATGAACACTGGCCGATTCTTGAAGAAAGGCAAGTTCTACATGACCGCTAACTTCAATATCGCCCAGAACATCAACACCATCTCCAAGATGGACGCCACCGTGCTCAACTCCATGAACGGCGAGTACAACTACAAAAACGGCACCTATCTGCAACGTATCCAGATTGGCAACGCTGTCGGTTCCATCTACGGTTTCAAATTTAAAGGCATCTACCGCTACGACTATGAACACAGCGGTTACACCACTGAAAGCCGTGACACTTACGGCGACAACACAGCCGCCGCTGCAGCTGAACGCGGGGAGAACTCCACCTGTCCTGTTGTGAAAGACGTGAACGGCAATATCCTCTTCGACTCAAAGGGTAACCCTCTGAAGATGTACTTCAACTACGGCAACACCAACTATGAGTTCAAGGGTGGTGACGTGATTTATGAGGACATCAACCACGACGGTCAGATCAATGAGCTCGACATCGTTTACCTGGGTAACTCCAACCCTAAGTTCAACGGTGGTTTCGGCGTGAACTTCAACTATGGTCCTTGGTCGCTGAAGCTTTCGTTCAACTACCGTCTGGGTAACAAGATTGTGAACAGCGCACGTTTGAACAACGAGTCGATGCGCACAAACATCAACCAGAGCAAAGCTGTGGCATGGAGATGGCGCAAGAACGGCGACATCACCGAGATTCCACGTGCCATGAATTCTGGTATCGGCGACTCTTACAATGCGCTCGGAAACGACCGCTATGTGGAGAAAGGCGACTACCTTCGTCTGCAGTATGCTCAGCTCAACTATAATGTGCCTGCATCGTTCTGCAAGAAATACGGTTTCCAGAGCCTCCGGCTGAGCGCCTCTGCCAACAACCTCTTCTGCTGGACTAAATATACAGGTGTGGATCCTGAGGTGTCCTACGGTGCATGGGGTGTCTGCTACGACAACTCAAAGACTCCGCGTCCCAAGTCCTTCACACTCAGCGTTAATTTAGGATTCTAACCCTCTAAAAGAAAACGATTATGAAAAATAGAAATAAAATAATAAGTCTTCTGCTCGGAATCCTCTCTTTCGCCGGGGCTGCACTGTTCACCAGCTGTGAGGACTACCTCACGATTACTCCGACCGACAAGATTGTGGAGGAAGAGTTCTGGCAAGACAAGAACGACCTTCAGAATGCGCTGACCGCCTGCTATTCGCGTATGATTCAGCAGGACATGATGCAGCGTTATATCCTATGGGGTGAGATTCGCAGCGACAACCTGGAAAAAACCACCGGTGTGACCGCCACTGACATTCAGAACGTAATGAATGCCAACCTGCTGTCCACCAGCTGGATTTTCGACTGGACCTCATTCTACAACCTGATTAACTATTGCAATAAGGTGTTGGTACACGGACCGGAGATTGTTGCCAACGACGAGTCGTTCTCCAAAGGCGACTGGCAGCCGATGGAAGCTGAGGCTGTCACACTCCGTGCCCTCTCCCACTACTATCTGGTACGCACCTTCGGTGAGGTTCCTTACGTCACCACCGACTATAACAACGACAGTCAGGACTTCCTGATTGGTCAGTCCTCACAGATTGAGGTGCTCGACAGTATCATCATGGATCTGGAAAGTGTGAAGGACTTTGCGATGAAAGACTACGGCAACACCGTGGAGAACAAGGGACGAATCACCCGCAACGCTGTCTATACATTGCTTGCCGACGTATATCTGTGGCGTGCCAGCTACAAACAGGGCAACCCTGATGTAGTTAGTGCTGACGGCAGCAGTGCCGAGTCCGACTACCAGAAATGCGTGGAGTATTGTGACTACGTGACCAACACAATGATTGCCGACTATATCGAGAGCCTGAACAAGAGCGGATCCGTATTGGGTATTGTGACTGAAGAAGATGTGAAACTGGAGAATATGTTTATCCAGAACGCGAATAATCCTTCCGCCATGGGTATGAAGTTCAGCTCTGTCACCGGAGCCTACAACTACATCTTCGGTCAGGGCAACTCCCGTGAGAGCATCTTCGAGCTGCAGTTCGACGGTACTTACAACATCAACAACATGGAGCTGAGTTATTTCTGGAATGCAAAAGACCAGAAAGCCGGAACCATGTGCTGTGCCACTGCCCTGTTGAGTAACATCGAGAACAACCCTGGCAATGCCATACCATCCAGCCTGTTTACCAAGACAGACTACCGCCGGTGGGAGACCGCCATGTACACTGCCGGAGACCAGACCGAGTATCCGCTGGCCAAATACAACTACAACACATCAACCCAGTATAACGGTACTCAGACATCCGGCATGCGCGATAACACTTTATCCACATTCACCCAGCAGAGCACCTATAAAGGTACAAACAACAATGCGAACTGGATTGTTTACCGTCTGAGTGACGTAGTGCTGATGAAAGCCGAGGCGCTGGCACAGCTCTACGACGACGAAGAGCATCTGAAAGAGGCGTTCAATCTGGTGAGAGAAGTTTTCAAGCGTTCAAACCCGTATGCATATCAGAATGCCACTTCTGCCACCGATTCATTGAATTTTGAGACATTCACCGACAAGCTTTCGATGACCCAGCTTGTGATGAACGAACGTCAGCGCGAGTTCCTGGGTGAGGGTAAACGCTGGTTCGACCTGGTGCGCTTCGCACAGCGTAACGGCAACACCGTGGAGATGATGCGCTATCTGACCCGTAAATATTCCGACAACCAGGATGCGGTGAAAGCCAAGATGGCCACTCTCCCTTCCCTGTTCTCTCCTATTTACACCACTGAGATTAAGAACAACCCGCTTCTCCACCAGAACGAGGTATGGGGAACGTCTGAAAGTACATCAAGAACCGATAATATGTAAAAAAGCCTCTTTCCCCGCCCTCCCCTAAGGGGAGGGAGTCCCCTTCGGGGAAGCCATCCGGCTGAGGGGGTAAGACTTTCTGATATTAAAAACATATACAATTATGAAAATAATGAATAAGATAAAATATCACCTGATGCTACTGGCAGTTGCCCTCACAGCCGGGATGTTCAGTCTGAACAGCTGTAAGGAGAATATCGACGACAGCGACCTCTACACGTTCACAGGTGAGATGATGATTGACCACCTTGTGGCCCATCCTGACACATTCAGCTGCTATGTCACACTTCTGAAGCGTGTGCATCCGAGCCAGAAGTCTGTATCGACCATGTATGAATTACTTTCCGCACGTGGTAACTACACCTGCTTTGCTCCAAGTAACGAGGCCATCACCTCTCATGTGGACTCCCTCTGCAGGATAGGAATTGAGACTACCACCGATCTGGAGCAGATCAGCGACTCGCTTGCCGAGGCCATCGTGTTCAACTCCATCATTGAGAACGGAAACAACACGGCTTACGAATCCACCATGTTCAAAGACCCAATGCCTCTGAACAATATGATGGACCGTCCTATCCGCGTAACCTACGGAAACGACGAAGTGGGAACCACTGAGATTTATATCAACACCTATTCAAAAGTCATCAAAAAAGACATCGAGGTGGAGAACGGTTATATCCATGTGATTGACAAAGTGATCTCCCCTTCTAATGCCACGGTGGCAGACTTGCTGAACGACACGGAGAACACCAAGTTCTTTGGCGAGCTCATCACTCTGACCGGCTGGGATACAAAGATGACCGACTATCAGGACTATAGCTATGACGAGAAAGACGAAGCCGGTACTATCTACATGGGTGTGGGCAACGCATGGGAAGGCGCTTTTCCGGAGCACCGCTACACGAAATTCACCGTGTTTGTAGAGACCGACAGCGTGTATGAAGCCAATGGCATCACCGACATCGAGTCGCTGAAACAGTATCTGCGTGAAAATGCCTACTACGATGAGAACACCAGTTATGGTGACGACTACGAGAGTGAAGACAACGCCGTGAACCAGTTTGTGGCCTACCACATTCTGAAAGTGGGACTCGACTGGAGCAACATGGTGATATGGTCGAACGAATACGGATTCTACAACGGAGCCATGAACGACGGAAACCAGTTCCGCGTGAACGTGTGGGAGTATTGGGAGACCATCGGTAAGCACCGCCGTCTGATGAAGATCACCGGACTTCGTGGCAACCGTAAGCAAATCAACCGCTATTCCTACTACAACCTCACCACTTACCGTGAGATTGCAAGTATGTGTGAGAATGGTCTGGAAGTGTCGCAGTCAAACGGTTCTGAGGACAACCTCGCACTCAACGGCTACTACTTCCCTATCGACGGTATCCTTCTGTGGACCGAGCGTATCCCTAATAAGATTCTCAACGAACGTCTGCGTTTCGACATCACCAACCTGCTGCCTGAGCTGATCAACTCCAACTGCCGCAGATATCCGTCGAAGAGCGGTGGATCACACTACTGGCACTTCACATCCGACTTCTTTGAGAACATGCCGATTGTGAGCAATGAGACTGAGCTCTGCTACCTCCCTAACAATAACAATAATGTGGGTTCGGGTGGTTCCGACTCTTGGCTGAACTTCCAGGCCGACGAATGGAATATTCACGGAATCTATGACTTCGTGATGAAACTGCCTCCTGTGCCTTACACGGGAACATACGAGATCCGATATGGTATCAACGCCAACAACAACCGTGGTATGGCTCAGATTTATGTAGGAAAGAATCCTAACAACCTCCCTGCCATCGGTATTCCGCTCGACCTGCGAATCGGAGGCGGCAATGCTTTCGTCGGCTGGACCAGCGACGCCACACTCGGTTCGGAAGACGCCATCAACGACCTTGACAAGACGATGCGTCTGAACGGCTACATGAAGGGTCCGAAATACTTCTGCCCTGGAAGCGGATCACCTGGCCGTGACTGTATCAACTGTCTGCGGCGCATCATCTTCACCGGCCCGCTGGAAGCAGGAGAGACCTACTACATCCGCTTCAAGTCTGTGCTCGCCCAGGCCACCAGCGAGTTCTTCTACGACTATCTGGAACTGGTTCCGAAGTCAATCTACAACGGCGACATCGCCGAGGATAAATGGTAATCAAAACGAAAAAACTTAGAATTATGAATAAGAAGCTATTTTTATTAATGACGGGTGTCGTTCTGGCTGCCATCACCTTCACTGCGATGACATCGTGCGAAGACGACCACTACACGGTTGACCCTGTGCTTTCGGGCAAGGGCACCATGTGGGAGAACATCCAGCAGACCCCAGAGCTGAGCGAGTTCGCCTCCATCCTCTCTAAGGTGTATTATTCCACCTCAGAGACCAGCGTGACCACTCAGACATACGCCGACCTTCTGAACCATGACCAGACGTTCACGCTCTGGGCTCCGAAGAACGGCACGTTCGACTATGCCAAATGGAATGCGATGCTTGAGAGCGGTGACCGCGGGCAGATCTACAAGGTTGAGAACGAGCTCATACGCAGCTGTATGACCCGTTACAGCCACGTGCTCAGTGGCAGCAAGGTGGAAGACATCACATTCTTCAACAGCAAGAAAGGCACGTTTGACTGCGGTGCACGCACCATTAACGGAGTAAACATCACCGAGGCCAACCTGGGCGCCACCAACGGAGTGGTTCATATCACCGACGGTCCTGTTGCCTATCTTCAGAACCTCTACGAATATATTAACAACAGTGATGAGCTGACCCGTTTCAGTGCGTTCCTCAAAAAATATGAGAACATCGAATTTGATGACGTGTCCAGCACTCAGGGTCCGACCATTGACGGTAACATCACATGGGTGGACAGTGTGACCTTCCTCACCAACACATATTTCTATGCGAACTACCTCGATGCCTATATCAACCGCGAGGACAGTAACTATGTGATGGTGTTGCCAAACGACAGACTCTGGGATGAGCAGTACGATAAGATGAAGACCTACTTCAACTACCGTACGAACTATTCGCAGTCGGTCATCACGGTGAACCCTACAGACCTTTCGACATCCACCGAGGTGCTGACAACCACCTACACCGATGAGGAACTCGACTCCATCGTGGACTTCCGCACCAACGACGCCATAGCCCGTAACCTCTGCTTCAACCACAACTGGCAGTATGGTCACAACTACGTGGACATGGCCACCGAAGGCGTGTGCGACTCTATCATGAGCACCAGCGGTGTGGTGTTCTACGACCCATACAGCGCACAGCTCTTCGACCATGTGGAACCGGTCCGTCTTAGTAACGGCTACGGCTATATGGTTGACCACTTCAACTACCGTCTGGTGGATACCTGGCTTGAAGTGAAGGACTATGAGGCAGAACGTTATTACGAGTCGTATGACTACGCCAACGTGCTCCGCACTCACATCTACGTGGACAACCCGTATGATTATGTGGAAGGATTTGAGGGCGAGCCGACCGATACGATTGTGGATCTCAACGCCATCACTATCGCTCCAACCCGTACCACCGCCAACACAAGTGTGAAGTTCGCCCTGAACAACACATATTCTTGCAAGTACGACATCATCGCTGTGATGGTTTACAACATTGATCAGGCGAAACCATACCACTTCCGCGCTTACTTGAACTACCATACCACAGCCGCCAAAGCCACACAGGAGCGCACCCAGCTGACTCCTCCGGAGGGCACACTGGCCGACGGTAAGAACTACGTTAGCCACAAGCCATACGTGGATGAGAAGGGTATGCTTCAGTTCTGCGACAGCGTGGTGCTGGCTAAAGACTTTGAGTTGCCGGTATGCTACTTCGGTGTGCAGGATGCTTACCTCACTCTCGAACTTCAGTCATATATGACTTCCTCCCAGCGTAACCTCTACACCAACGAGCTGATTATCGACAAAATTGTGCTTGTGCCGAAAGAGAACGAGACAGAGTAACACTTTCCAAATTTTATAGAACCATGAATAAGAATATGATACAATCAAAGAATATGATCCTGAGAGCCGCCGCATTCCTTTTGCTGATGGCCTTACCGTTCGCAACGAACGCTCAGGAGACTTCAGACAGCACGACTGTGAGAAAGCAGCGCGCTCAGAAGAAGGAACCGGCCTATGAGATGCGGGAAGTGTGCGGACTCGTTCTGGACGCAGCCACCCACCAGCCGATTGACGGAGCCCGTGTACAGGCTTACGGCTACTCACGCTACTCCGCCATGACAGATGAAGACGGAACCTACTGGCTGAAAGTCCCGACCTTCGTGAAATCCCTGTATGTGACCGTTCCGGGCTATAACGACGTGCAGGTGGCTTTCGGACAGGACCAGCGAGTTCCGAACGCGGAGATGTACACCACCCGCTTCAACTCCTATTACTCACCGACGACGAAGATCACATCAGGCGCAAAGACCCTGCCCGATATGTCCAGCTCCATCACTCTCGACGGTGAGATTGAAGGCAAGCTTGCCGGCGATGTGCGTACCATCAACCGCTCCGGCATTCAGGGACAGGGAGCAGCCATGTTTATACGAGGTCTCAACTCTCTGAACCTCAACGCCCAGCCGCTTATTGTGCTCGATGGTATGTTCCTCGACATGCAGCTCGACCGCACCTCCATCCACGACGGCTTCTTCAATAACATTCTCGCCGGACTGGATTCGGAGGATATTGAGGAAGTGGAAGTGCTGAAGAATGCCACTTCGCTGTATGGAGCCCGTGGCGCCAACGGTGTGATTATCATCAACACCAAGCGTGGAAAGAGCATGGCCACGAAGATCAACGTGAACATCTTCGGCGGCTTCGAGACAGCTCCCGACTATACGAAGATGATGAACGGCAGTCAGTATAAGACCTACGTGAGCGACCTGATCGGAACGACCGAATATGGTATCAAGAACCCGTCGGCCGCCACCACGATTCCGTTCCTCAACGACAACCCGAACTATTACTGGTATCCGATGTATCACAATGATACCGACTGGAGTGATGGTCTCTACAGAACTGCCTACACCCAGAACTATAAGGTGAATGTGCAGGGAGGAGACGACGCTGCCATGTATAACCTGTCGCTGGGTTACACCAAGGCAGCATCGACCGCCAAGGAGAACGACTTCAGCCGTCTGAACATCCGCTTCAACACCGACATCAACCTGTTCGCAACGCTGAGCACCCAATTGGACGTGGCCTATTCGCGCATCAACTATAACCTGCGCAACAACGGATGGGCAGAGAACTACGATGCCAGCTCCATCTCCTCTCCAAACGTGCTCGGCCTGATTCAGGCTCCGTTCCTCTCCAAATACGGATATTACACGGGTGAGGATCTGAAACTCCATGAGAGCAGTGTGTATGCCGGTAAATATGTGGACGACGACAATTATCCGTTCGGATTCGCATCAAGATACGGCAGCAATGCCGCCCTTGCCAACCCATACTGGATCCTGGCCAACGGCGACGGCAACAATAAGAACAACCAACAGGTGACTCAGTTCAACCTCAACGTGCGTCCGAAGTGGGACATCAACCGCCACCTGAATATCACAGACCGGTTTGCTTATCAGCTCAACCGTTCCAGTGAGAAATATTACATGCCTGAGGCCGGTAGCCCGATTTACAACCTTGAGGGTATGGGCGACATCACTTCCATCATCAAGAGTCTCTTCGGCAAAGAGACCACCCTGTTCAACGACCTGCGCATCAACTGGAGCAACGTCTATGGCGCTCACAGCATCAGCGCCTTCGGTGGTTTCCGCTTCACCAACAACTCTTATTCCGACAGCTATATCACAGCCTACAACTCAGGTAACGACAAGATGCCGGACATCAAGAACTCCCTGCAGTTCCGCTCCGTTCTCGGTAACGACGACGCATGGCGTAACCTTGCCTACTACGTGAACGCAGACTATAACTACAAGAACACCTATTTCGTGAATGCCACAGTAAGTGCTGAATCATCTTCCCGTTTTGGTCATGAGACCAGTGAAGGCGTGAAGCTCTTCGGTGTGAAATGGGGTATCTTCCCAAGCCTGCAACTAGGATGGGTTATCTCCAATGAAGACTGGATGCAGAAGCTGAAAGGCGTGAACTACCTGAAGCTCACTCTCGGCTACGACGAGAGCGGTAATGACGCCATCCCTTATTCCGCTTCCCGCACTTATTTCCAGAGTTCCGAGTTCCTAAAGACCGCAACTGCCCTTCAGCTTGTGAACATCGAGAATCCGGAAATACAATGGGAGACCACCCGCCGTTTCAATGCGGCACTGAACGGTTCGTTCTTCAAAAACCGCATCCAGGCAGGTGTCGATTTCTTTGTGTCGAACACGAGCAATCTGCTCACACTCAAAGAGAACAACTACATGACTGGTCTTGGCGCTTACTGGACAAACGGTGGCAAACTCCAGAACATCGGAGCCGACGTTCATGTGAATGCCATCCTCATCAATAGCAAAGACTTCCGTTGGGAGCTCGGCGCTACAGTAGGCCACTATAAAAACGAAATCAAAGAACTTCCTGCCGGAAACTACACTACGAAGGTGTACGGTGCTGAGATTCTCACCGCTGAAGGCAAGGCAGCCGGTCTGTTCTACGGCTACAAGACCGACGGTGTGTTCTCCACCACTGCAGAAGCCCAGACAGCCGGTCTGCGCTACCCTACCGGTATCAAGGCCTCTCCTTACCAGGACTTCCAGCCAGGCGATGTTCATTTCATCGACATGAACAACGACAAGGTGATTGACGAGAAAGACAAGACTGTCATCGGCGATCCTAACCCTGATGTATATGGTAACATTTTCACCACATTCGGGTATAAGCGATGGACATTGGCGTTCACCTTCAAATATTCGCTCGGCAACGACATCTTCAACTACCAGCGTAGCCGCCTGGAGAGCATGAACAGCTTCTTCAACCAGACCATCGCGGCAGTGAACCGGTGGACCAATGAAGGTGATGTGACGGATATTCCACGCGCTTGCGCGACCACAAGTGACTATTGGGTGAATAACGAGCGCTTCTCCGACCGCTGGATTGAAGACGGCAGCTTCCTGAAGCTTAAGAAAGTTCGTCTGTCGTACGACCTGCCTTTGAACCTCTCCTGGATTCAGGGACTGACCATCTGGGGCGAGGCCAACAACCTCTTCACCATCAGCCGCTACACAGGCGAGGATCCTGAGTTCTCATGCGGCAACGGAATATTCTATCAAGGCATCGACGCAGGCCTGCTTCCATCCAACCGCAGTTTCAACCTCGGTGTGAAAATCAACCTCTAAAACTTTGAGCTTTGAGGTTTGAGCCTTAAGGTTTAAAAGAACATAAAAATATAAGAATTATGAAAAGAAGAAATATATTTATTGTCTTAGGACTGATAACGCTGTCGATGTTGAGCACCACTTCTTGCGAAGACATGCTGGAGGTGGATACCGGCGACAAGACATACAAGAACGCCAACGACACATTATATTCCTACTTGGGAATCATGAAATGTGTGCAGGACATCGCAGAGCGTCAGGTGATTCTCAACGAGGTGAGAGGTGACCTAACAGCCAGCACGGAGTATGTGACTGACACCCTCCATGCCATCTCTAATTTCGACGATCCTCAGGACGGCAGCTGCTCAATGCTCGACATCAGCGACTACTATGCGGTGATCAACAACTGCAACTTGTATATCGCAAATGCCGACACCAACAAGGTGAAGAGCAACAACAAATACATGCTCCCTGAATATGCCCAGGTTCAGGCCATCCGCGCATGGACTTATCTGCAGCTGGTGAACTTCTACGGAGAGGTGCCGTTTATCGTGGAGCCGATTAACAATCTGGATGTTGTGAAAAGCTTCGATTATAACGGCAATCAGGTAAATAAAGAAAACCTGGTTGACAAGTTCTTGGAATTAGGACTTACCCGTTATCTCGACACCGAGTATCCAAGCTACAACGTATATGACAACGGTGCTGTGAGGATTTCTTCCCGCCTGCTGTTCATCCCTATACGCCTGGTGCTTGCCGACATGTTTCTGCTTCGCGGTGCAAGCAAGAGCGACTATCAGAAAGCAGCCACCTACTACTATGAATGGCTGAGAGCCACCAACTCTGTTTCCACCTCAATGTATTGTGAGGCAAGGCAGACGATGGGCGAATACAGCTACAGCAACACAAACAGTTGGGGAATGTGGGGCAGCAGCTACACTTACACTACGAACGGTGAGGTAATCAGCCTCATCCCTTCGTCTGCCAACAAGCAGTTCGGAACGATGCTCACCCGTGTGGCTGACATATTCGGCTACAGCCCTACATCCAGTCAGGTGAACGAGACCAACACAAACGACGACGGAGAAGAAGAGAGTAACTCTTCAGGAGCCATCACAGTCACTCCGAACTACAAGGCTCAGATAATTCCTTCAAACAGTTATCAGGCTCTGAACAAAGCCCAGATGTATGTATTCTGGAACACACAGAACCTGGCTCGCACCTACTACGAGGACTGTGGCGACGCGCGTCTGTTCTGGTCCGTGCAGAATCTCACCTATGAAGGATTGCCATACACACTCGCATCGAAGGCAGGACGTGGAACCTCATTCTACTATGCCATCCCGATTTACCGTAAGACAGTGGTTTGGCTCCGTCTGGCCGAGGCCATCAACCGGTCTGGCTATCCGCAGATTGCCTTTGCCATCCTGAAGGACGGACTGAACTCGAGCAACTGGCCTGAGACCGGTCTGGAGCGCGAAGAGCCGGTGGTTTTGGTTGATGAGAATGGTGATCCTGTAATCGACGAAGATGGCAACATCCAGTATGTGACCGATGAAGAAGGAAATGTGGTGATGGAGACTGTCACCTACACCCGCTACCCGCAGAACGGTGCCCTCCACTATGTGGATGACAATGAGCTCAACAGTTTCTATCTCGACTTCTCTGATCAGATTTGGCTTGAGAATTATGGTGTGCATGCCCGTGGATGTGGGCGGGGTACATGGACCCGTACTACGACCACCTCACCAGTTGTTACCAATATCACCGGTTACTACGACGACGAGTATTTCGACTGGGATCCGATTCTGGCAAAGCAGGGAGTCTCTGCTGAAGACGGACAGGATGCCATCATCAACGCCATCGAGAATGTCATCTGTGATGAGCTTGCACTGGAGGCCGCCTTCGAGGGTTACCGCTTCAGCGACCTTGTCCGTATGGCAAACCACAAGAACGCCAGCGGTTTTGACGGAACTGAATGGCTTGCCAAGAAGATTGGAGATCGCAACAAGCGCGAGGCGTCGGAAGACGGTTCCGTCTCTGCTGTACCAGGTGACACGGAGCTTTATACAAAACTTCACGACACCAAGCTTTGGTACTTCACCAAACCAGTCTGGAACGTGAAATAACACGCTCTCATCCAACTCCTCATAGGTAATTCCTTGCCTGCTGGGGAACCATCTGAGCGAGAATAATTACTTTAAAGTCAAGGAGGGTGTGTCAAAATAGGCACACCCTCTAATTTTTCTCTCGTACTGGTGGCACATCGATAAAGTTGATGCCACCCTCGATGGCGGCCTCAACCGCTTCGATGCTCTCAGCCTCCTTGGTCTCGTGGAACACGCTGCCCAGCGACGACGCACCGAAGCACAAATGGGAAATCTTCATCCCCGTCTTTCCTAATTCTGTATACCGCATATTTTTCCAGCTTTTGTAAACTGGCTGCAAAGTTG